>RCND010000411.1_pt1 | contig 24032 bp, 19 predicted proteins | sample 2041351 | NCBI WGS metagenome assembly RCND01 (sample SAMN09708230, study PRJNA481090) | Marine sediment metagenome, whole genome shotgun sequencing project. | biome: marine sediment; feature: ocean; material: sediment; isolation source: Sewage treatment plant 12B marine sediment (STP12B) ... | reverse complement strand
CTTGGCAATGGTATAAATTGCTGAAAGAATAGAAACGTAATTCAGTTTTCTGATTTCTTGCTTTTCAACATCATTGGCATAACCACCTGATTCAATGAGAATGGTACTTGTACCCCACTTTTGAATATTATCTCCAAAAGCCCTTGGTTCAAAGTCATCATTATAACGGCCAACCTGACCAGGCGCATATTTTTGTATGATACTGTTCATAAAAACAATAATCCTCATTGCATTTCCCCGCTTCTCACTAATGTCCTTTTCATAATTAAATGCTGGCGCCAAATACGAAATCGTCGCAGGTTTTTCTGTACGTTCGGCATTGTAATAGGTACTTTGATCATGTAGATTAAAACCGAAATCGGCATTCAAACTATCTCGAACATACTTTAATGTTTTACTTTCCGGGGATTGAAGCCTAACAGCATCCCTATTTATATCTATGCCTAAAAGGTTTCTTCTCTGGAAACGCTCCGCACCATCAGGATTCAGCATGGGTAGAAAATGTATAGTCAAATTTTCGAGGATTTCTTTTTTCTCTTCTTGAAAATCATCACTGGCCAAAAAGTTCAAAATATCAAATATAGCTTGTGTAGCAGTTGGTTCATTACCGTGCATTTGAGACCATAGAAAAACATTGGTTTTGCCAGAACCTATACTAATGAGATTTAAGGCCCTACCTTCGATTGATTCACCCACTTTTTTAACTGTAAAAGCATTATTATCACCATGTTTTATTAATAATGGCTGTAGTTCATGATGCTTTATTCTTCTCTTATTTAAGCTTGATTCCTTATAGTTATCGTAGGTTTCATACAAGTTTGTCGTTAGGTCGGAATTTTGTGAAAATCCCATATTTAATGCCATTAATGATATTAAAAGGAGTAATATTTTCATCTTCATACTAGTTCATTTTTACGGGTAATGGTTTAAATTCATATTTAGTTGTTGCCTTTCGGACTTTCGCCATAAACTCGTCTCCAGGATCGGTTTTTTTGGTTCTATAGCCATCATCCTTCTCTAACCAAAGTTCATGATTTTCAAATAAGGTATATTCATGATGGCCAATGACGTATTCTATATTATATTTTTTAGCCAGATATTTAACCAACCAAATATTTGATTTTAATTGTGCCTTGGTTAGTGGGGTGTCTTTAGTACCCCCAACATTTTCAACTCCGATGGCACAGTAATTTAGCCCTATGACATGCCTTCCCATTGTAGTTTCCGACATGAGGCTATAAATAGTACCATCTTGATCTACTAAAAAATGGGTCGAAACATTAAGTCCACTCACACTTTCAATATCAGGTCGCCAATTCGGCAATTTGGTATTTAGAAAAGCATCGAAAGAACCTTCAAAAGTGGGTATTGCCGTCCAATGTAAAACAATCATCCTGGGTACGATACTAGGACTGTCTTGCTCCAAACCGTATCTATCTTTCAGGTATTGCATTGTCAGTTGACTACGTTCCTCATTAAAAACAATAGGTTTATCAACTATCTTTCTTGATGCCGAACATGACAGGAGTAGCGCTACTATTAAAACCAGAAATAATCGTTTCATTTTTACTTCATTTTATTTCACTTAGCGCTAAAGAATCCACACTTTCCCTTAAAACGGCAAACTCAATCTTTACTTTTTTTCTTCCCCATTCCTTTGCCATTTCAGCATCCTTACCCATATAAATATCAATCCTATTTTTCCATCTTCGATGCATTTTATCATTGATATAAAATGTATCGGGAAAAGTATCTATTCGTACCATCGTGCCGTACTTCAATCCTTTAGCGATTAAATCCCTAGAAACCGCAATCGATTTCATTCCTGGCACCAATGTGTCGCCCCAAGCAGTTATATTGGGCACTCCCAAAGTTTGCGATTTAATCGAATTATAGGCAGTAGCGGTAACTTCGAGTGGTATCCAAACATGTGGATCCAGCTTTTTAGTTTCGTTGCAGCTTAAAAACAAGTATAAGACAGCGATTAAATTAACACATTTGACAAACATGTGTATTATTTTAATTTGTTTTCCAATATCATTAGGTCTGTGCTTTTATCATTCCAAAAGTTAGTTCGTTCATCAGGCACAGGAGTAAACACATAAGAAAATGAACTTAGTATAATATCTTCATCCCCATCAACATCACCCGCATACATGAGCAACCATCTGGCAAAGTTAGATTCTTTAAAAGTAAAATCTTCAAAAATAAAGGCAATTGTATTTTTATTCTCAAGATAAACAAACGAAGATTCCTCGGTGTTTTTATAATTTGGAAAAGTAGAAAGTAAACCAAAATCGAAATCACCATCCTGGTCAAAATCCCTTGAAACCACCCTTGTTGCACCAATCAAGGGGTAAAAATATTTTTCCTCGAAACTGTTGTTTCCATCATTGATGTGCAATCGCATACCATGATAAGGTGTAGGTATATAGGTTTTATCGGCATTATCGCCATGAACCGTTTTTATATCATCATCCCCATCACTATCAAAATCAATTAATTCGAACCAACTACTTCCACAAATCGTGGTCCAATGAACAAGAAAAAAACACTATAGAAAACGGGAGAATGATATAAAAACCCTTTATTACTCGCATAGTTTTTAATTGTTGCTTTTTTGGTGTTGAATACTTAAAGAAGTGATTTATGATAAATCTAATATTTATCTTTGAGACTTATTACTGTAGCCTATGAAATTTATAAAACGTATTCTTCTTGCACTACTCGTGATCATTGCGGGTATTGTTCTCCACAATTATCCTAAACTTACTATTATCTCTGGATTTGCGGCAAAGAATATGGCTTCGAATAGGTTTATTGCCGCACGTACAGTGGAGGCAGTTACAGTAAACGACCATAATGTTCCAATGATCAAATTTGCCGATATAGAGGTTAATAAAAATGATGTAGCTGCTACGGTTTATGGACTTATGGAGCGCAAATCAGTTTGTTCGGAGGGATTGGGCTGCGTTCTTATCAATGACGATTTTGACATCAATGCAATCAATTATAAGCCCAATCGGACTAAAGTAATAAATGGACTATCATTCCCATATGGAGATAATGGCTCCAAAGATACCATCTTTGAAAATGTAGATTATGAGCAAATTCAAAAGGCCGTGGATGGTGCTTTTGAAAATGCTGAAGTGCAAAAAACACGAACCGTGCTTGTAGCGTATAAAAACCATATCCTTGCTGAAAAATATGTTGATGGGTTTAATAAAGATACTCCTATTTTAGGCTGGTCAATGACCAAAAGCGTTTTGGCCACTATTTATGGCATACTGCAACATCAGGGTAAAATAGATATGGATTACCGGCCTTTTAAGGAGCTTCATTTAACCGGTTTACTCGGTAAGGACCCTCGGGATTTTATTCCTTTAGATGATTTACTTCGAATGCAAAGTGCAATGGAATGGAATGAAGATTATAACTCCATTTCAGATGTTACAAAAATGCTCTTCATGGCTAGTGATATGACAAAATCACAAATAAATACAGCATATACTTTGGATAGCCCAAAAGTTTGGAACTATTCCTCAGGTACGACTAATCTGCTTTCAGGCATACTACGGAAGCAATTCAAAAGCCATCAAGCGTATTTGAATTTCCCATATTCGGCTTTAATTGATAAAATCGGGATGCATTCCATGATCATTGAAACCGATATGGCCGGAAATTTTGTAGGTTCTTCCTATGGGTGGGCTAATACACGGGATTGGGCCAAATTCGGAATACTGCACTTGAATAAAGGCCATTGGAACAGCGAACAATTATTCGATCCTGAATGGATCGATTATATCACTAAACCTACAGCACAATCAGACGGAACCTATGGCGCCCACTGGTGGCTTAATGCAAAGGGTAAATACCCTGATGTACCCCGAGACCTTTATTCTGCCAATGGCTACCAAGGTCAATATGTTTTTGTAATTCCCTCAAAAGACCTGGTAATTGTGCGAACCGGACTTGCCGAAGATCCCGAATTTGATATAAACAAGTTTCTTAGCGAAGTGATCAAAGCAATCAAATAATACTGATTTTTTTACCTGATTCAAGGTGGAAATATCTTTTTTAAGAAGGTTCACCACAATTTCAGCTTATCTGACAACAATAATTATTAATTGCTGTGATAGCGATCTACATTTATCATGTAATAATTAAGTAAATAATTTTTTTCATTTTCATATAGTGTTCTCGTAAAAGAGTCTTGTCGTAACCGGTGGGGCTCTTTTTAGTTAATGAAACCCCATTTTGTACATCGCAGCTATAGACAAATTGGATGGTTGAATTAATTCCGCTGAAAAGCGGAATCTCCCTTAGCTTTTACATCAAAAGATCCAATCCTAATGTGATTTAGATCTATAGACGGCATAATTTTGATAAAAAGGGGTGACAGGATATAACAGTATGTAATTGATTAATCAATTATAGCTGATCGTTAAGATCTAAGGTGAAAATCGAGAGTTTATTCCAGTACTGCGTGACCAAAATCAACTTCAAAGGTAACACACCACACCATAACGTATTTATGGGTATCAAAATTGATGTTTTGTGGTAATATATAGATAAAATCCCCTTCTAAGCCTTGTAATTCCCCTAGACTAATATAGTTTTCTGCAGTCGGATCTGTGGCCAAATACAATTCCAATATAGGCCCATTATCAGATTTAAAGTCTATTAATTCAAGTTCGGTTCTCTCGGCGTTCACAATCGCCATACCACTTGTTGGATGTGCTACATCAATAAAATCACCCCTCAATTCAGCGCCTGTGTCTTCATTATTTACATCGCCTATCATAGGTGATTCCTGAATTATAGGGCTTTCTTGTTCCTTGCCCGAATCAGAGGAAGAACAACCTGTTAATATTAATAACAACAATAAAATAGTCTGATATGTTTTCATCTGGCAATTATTTTTGATTTAGGATGAGGGCTAATTTCTTTCAAAAATCAATAGAACACAAGATAAATATAGGGTATCTATATCACAAAAGTGTAACAATACAACGTATTAACCATGGTTCACAACAATAAGTTCTTTTTTGGGGAGGTTGAACCTACATTGGTACTATAATAATCGAATAGTTAATTTTTTCATTTTCATATAGTGTTCTCGTAAAAGAGTCTTGTCGTAACCGGTTAGGCTCTTTTTAGTTAATGAAACTCCAATTTGTACTTCGTAGATATAGACAAATTGGATGGTTGAATTAATTCCGCTGAAAAGCGGAATCTCCCTTAGCTTTTATTCTAAATTTCTAGTGTGATTTCTCAGTCGTACCTTCTTCGAAAATATTATTTGTTCTGAATTGTTCCTCATTGTCATTTCGACCATCGGGAGAAATCCCATCCTGCTATGAAATCCTGCCATTAAATTAACCTTTAAGGCGATTAATCGTAATGCGAATGGTCATTCCGAATAAGTTTGAGGAATCTCCTCCTGTTTTAAAAGTTTTAATGTTGATTTACGAATGGGATTTCTCAGTCACTTCGTTTCTTCGAAATGACTGCGGTCGTCATTCCGAACGAGCTTTTGCGAGGAGGAATCACATCATTAGAATAAAACATACCAATTCATGAAATTCTTATGGGATTTCTCAGTCACTGCATTCTTTCGAAATGACTACTACTTTTGAATTGTTCCTCATTGTCATTTCGACCATCGGGAGAAATCGCATCCTGATTGAGAGCCTTTACAAACAGAGAGGGAAAGTTTTGCTAGTGGCTAGTGAGGTTTCTCAGTCCCTTTGCTCCTTCAAAATGAAGGTTTTTGTCATTCCTGCGAAAGCGGGAATCCATATCCTTGCTGGCCCTAATAAGGGAAAAATGCCTTTGAAATTGGCAATGGATTCCCACCTACGTGGGAATGACAATGGAGAATTAATGATTTAAGGAATCCAATTGTCCTTACCGAAATTGGGCTTACGTTTTTCCAGGAAAGCATTACGTCCCTCTTTGGCTTCTTCCGTCATATAGGCCAAACGAGTGGCTTCACCAGCGAATACCTGCTGACCGACCATACCATCATCCGTTAGGTTCATGGCAAACTTCAACATTTTTATAGAGGTTGGTGATTTCTCCAAAATTTCCTGGGCCCATTCGTAGGCGGTTTCCTCCAACTCCTCATGCGGAATCACAGCATTCACCATGCCCATTTCATAAGCGGCTTGGGCTGTATAACTTCTACCTAAAAAGAAAATCTCACGTGCTTTTTTCTGGCCCACCATTTTTGCCAAATAGGCAGAACCATAACCTCCATCAAAACTGGTAACGTCAGCATCAGTTTGTTTGAATAATGCATGCTCTTTGCTTGCTAAGGTCAAATCACAAACCACATGTAAACTATGTCCACCACCAACAGCCCATCCAGGTACCACGGCAATGACGACTTTAGGCATAAAACGGATCAATCGTTGTACTTCTAGAATATTCAAACGGTGCATTCCATCCTCGCCCACATAACCTTTATGGCCTCTGGCCTTTTGGTCACCCCCACTACAGAATGAATAAACGCCATCTTTGGTAGAAGGACCCTCTGCAGAGAGTAATACCACCCCTATTGAAGTATCTTCCTGGGCATCATAAAAAGCCTTATATAATTCACTTGTGGTCTTTGGCCTAAAGGCATTACGAACATTGGGCCGGTTAAAGGCAATACGCGCCACGCCATTGCTTTTCTTATAGGTGATATCCTCAAATTCCAAGGCGGTTTCCCAATTGATTTTTGACATAATTTCTAATTTCGTTTTGTACTCGTTTTACCTATTGCAAAGTAACACAATTTGGTAAAACTTTTCCTCACATGATCAATGTATAAAGCAACTTGGACAACTACCTTTTATCTAAGGCGCCTAAGTTTGTTGGCACTTCTTTTATTTCGTTCTTACAATGACAGAATTTTCAACTAACTTCGTTACTCGTGTTGAACTTTGTTTAACATCGGTCGATATATATCACTTGTGTTGTGTCTACCGCAGCATTAAAACCGATTCATATCTTTAACGATAACGAAACCGTTCTATTTCCTATTCTTAGCCTCGATCCACTTTGACATGTACTTGGTACTCGCAATGGATTGGTGCATTAACATGGCCCCTATAAAATTTCCATCTCGATGCTCCGTTAAATCGTTTTGTAGGGATTGAATTTTATCCAAAAGTCTTTTATCCAAGGCTGCCTTATCATAAAACACATTGATTATTGCTACTCCATTTTCTTGCGATTGTCTCCAGTCAGAAGCATGGTTATGCAGGGCAACAGCAGCATTGGCAAAACTTTCAGCATCATCGGTAATCCAGCCACTCCAAGGCAATTCGCCATGCATTCCTTCAGCTCCAATGGAGGTTGTGATGCTTGGCGTACCACATTGCATGGCATCAATCAATTTTCCTTTGATTCCTGCCCCAAATCGTAAGGGTGCCAAGTTGATACGGCGCTGTCCCATTAACTTCGCAAGGTTTTCGACCCAACCCTCAATATAAAATCCAGTTGCAGGATTATGCATTTGCTGGATATGCTCTGGTAAATAGCTTCCATAAATATGCAGATTGGCGGTTGGCAAGGAATTTCGAATCAATGGCCATATCTCCTTTTTCAACCATACAATAGCATCTACATTTGGGGCATGTTTGCCATTACCTATGCAGATAAAATCCTTGCGGGCATTGTATCTTGGCCAACTGGCTATTTGGGCACTATCAATTTTATTCAATTGAAATGGAAGATGCAACAAAAGGTTTTTATCCATCTTAATCCAATTCAACAGTAAATTCATTTCATAGGTTGATATAATCAGTGAAAGGTCGCAGCGATACATTGAAGCGATCTCGCGTTTGGTAATATCGCTCTGCAACCATTTTGAAGGAATAAATTCAATATTGGATTTAAATAACTTTTCCCTCACCTGACGCAGGGAATGTAAGTCCTCTGTATCGAGAATCCGGATGGCTTTTGGTGCAAATTCAGCCACGCGCCATCCAAACTGTTCCTCGGTCAAAAATCGGTCGAACAATACAATGTCAGGACTCAATGTATTAATAAAACCATCAAAACTGGAATCGTTCAATACTATGCTTTCCGTTTTGACATCAGAGGCGCTTAGATTTATCGAATATTCACTCTTAGTTGCTGTACTGGCAAAGGTAATGTCGTAATTCTTGGTGCTGAAGAAATCAATTAATTGCAGCATACGTCCCCCAGCAGCCGTAGTGGTTGGTTCGGGCCAAACAAATCCAATAATGAGGAGGGATTTCTTTTGCATTTTTTCAAGACAAAATTGAAGAACAAATCTAATGATAAACTAATCGTTATTCGCCGTACGCTTAACGCACATCGCCAGCATAAAGAATAAAACATTCGTTTTCGGGACCGAATCAAGTCTAGTATCTTGAATCCAATAGTACAGCGGTCTAGCCTCTTAAAACATAGCTTACATTTTTTCAGCGAACATACGAGAAATCGCGGAACGCAATTTACGCTCATAATCTTCCTCTAGCCATTCCTTGTAATTCTTTGTATTGTTCATGATACAGTACGAATATAAACGAACCCTATAGGCAATCTCCTCTTTCAATGATTTTGCCAAAATACGAGCGTCGAACACATCCTCAGAGTTCTCAACGCAAATAATCGCATGCTGTTCAATACTCTTTTCCAAAACAATTCTAGATTTAAGACCTTGTGCGAAAATCTTCTTGTATTCGGCCTTTACATCAAACTCTATATTCGCTGATTTAGTGAACTTAGCCCTTAGTTCTGCAGGCATTTCATAAACAAACTCACGTTCAATATCCTCATCGTTCTTTATATTTTCCAAATAGAAATCAGGAAAATGGAAAATCTCTTGCCAATCAATCGGCGCATCCCACATACCAAAACGAGCAACATTGTTCCCCAGATCTACCACGGTGAATTCTTCCTTATTGGGTAATATCCTAGAACCACGACCTATCATCTGAAAGTAGAGGGTCAATGAACGGGTTGCCCTATTGAGCATAATAGTCTCAACCGTAGGCTCATCAAAACCTGTAGTCAAAATACTAACCGAAGTAAGAATTGCATCTGGGGTTTCTGAAAACCATTGCAAGATGTCCCTTCTTTCTGAAGCACTATTCTTATTATCTAAATGGCGGATATTGTAGCCAGCCTTTTTAAAGGTTTCGTATACGTATATTGAAGTATTTATACCATTATTGAAAATGAGGGTCTTCTTCCCTTTTGAAATCTCGTTATAGGCATTCACCAATTTGCCCAACATACTTTGATTACCATAAAGCTCATCTGAAGATTTTACCGTATAATCTCCATTTATTCCCAATTTTAAGCTTTGTAAGCTCACATCGTAATTGAACATATTGGCCTTGGACAAGAATTTCTTGCCAATGAGCGAAGCGATTGATTCGCCTACGATCAACTTCTGATAATTGTCTTTCATCGGAAGCTTTATATTTGAGCTCAAAGGCGTGGCTGTTACCCCAAGAATTACAGCATTCTCAAAATATTTAAAAAGCTTGCGGAATGAATTATAGTGGGCCTCATCGATAATTACAAGACCAATATTGTTGATTTCAATTTTTTCTTCTTGTAATCTGTTGTTCAAAGTCTCGACCATGGCAACGAAGCACATGAACTCATCTTGATCCTTGAGTTCTTTGACCTCGCTATTAATGACTTTGTTTTTAACCCCAAAACCATCGAGCATCTTTGAAGTTTGCTGACTTAATTCAATCCGGTGTGTTAGTACAACAACTTTCTTATTGCTCTGTGAAATATATCTTTTTGCAATTTCAGAAAAAACAACGGTCTTGCCTCCACCCGTGGGCAATTGATATAAGAGATTAACATTTTCCGGGGATTCCTCAAGATAATTGAATATCTTATTGAGGTCCTCCAATTGATAATCGTAAAGCGTCTTTTCTGTGATATTATTTTGTATTTCCAAACAGGTAAATTTGAACTGTTCTACAATTCCTTTCTTTTTTGCGCTTCGTAAGGGCACAATTTTGCAAAATTAACAGAAATAAATACCTGCACGAAATTTAAACGGAGAAATACTTAAAAAATATGAACATTGATTGAAGTTTGGAGTTCAGAGTTAAAAGTTTTAAGCGATTCCTCATATGCTTTCGGAATGACACTACTAACCAACTTAATGGAAACCGTCATTTCGAAGGAATACAGTGACTGAGAAATCACACTGGGAACTAAATTTTTCATAGAACTTTAGGATGGAATTTCTCCCATTGGTAGAAATGACACTCAGTCCAATCTAAAAAGCACTATCAATAGCCTTTGGTTTTGGATACCAAGTTTAATAATTCCTCGCCACTAACTAAACGTCTATAATTCTCCAAAATCTGTGGTACAACTGAGTTCGTATCAGATACGCTGGCATAGTGCGGCGTCATATGTACCTTAGGATGTTCCCAAAACGGGTGATTGGTTGACAAAGGTTCTTGATGGTAGACATCCAAACTAGCACCTGAAAGATGATCGTTGTCCAGCATTTCCAAAAGGTCATTGTCAACGAGATGTCCGCCTCGGGCAACATTGATAATATGTGCGCCATTTGGTAATTGCGAGAATAAATCCTTGTTTAAAATCCCGGAAGTTTCTTTTGTCAATGGTAATAAACAAACCAGGATTTGAGTCGAATTCAAGAAAGTCATTTGCTCCCTGTCCCCTGAAAATGTTTTAATTCCGGCTAGGTTTTTTCTAGAACCAGACCATCCTTGGACTTTAAAGCCGAATCCAAGTAAATCCTCTGCCAAAACCTTACCCAAAGCACCAAGGCCCATAATTCCTATGGTTAGATCCATAATTCTATAGTAGTCTACGGGTTTCCAAACTTTATTGAATTGGTCGACTTTGTATTGATTTAAATTTTTAAGATGACTAAATACCAGTGCAATTACGTGTTCCGACATATCTTTTGCCAAATATTCATCAACAACACGCGTAATGGGAATATTGGTCGGAAGTTCCTTATCCTCAAACAGGAAATCAACCCCTGCACCACTTGACGCAATGCATTCTAGATTTGGATACCCTTTTAAAGTGCCAGTAGGATGTTTCCAGACTAGGGCCATCTTAATATTTTCCCTAGGATGATCTTCCAAATAACTGTAGATTGGAATTTCAGGAGCACTTCGCTTTAATGCTTCTTTCCACATTTCAATTTTATTGTCTTGTCTTATTATTACTATTCCCATATTAATCCAATATATCCAAGGCTCTGGAAAATCCCTCACTAAAGCCCCAGTCATGTTCTTGAGTTGTTTCGTAAACTTTTATTAATCGATCTTTGAAGTTAGGTAGCAATGCATTTAAGGATACGAACTGTACCATTTCGTTGAAAGAGTTCAGCATACTCTTATAAAAAGCATCAGGTACATTTTTATCCTGCGAAAAGGTTTGGGCTATCTCGAGGTTATACAACATAACATCAGCTATCAGATGTGGCTCTACCCCCAATTTAATAAAGTGCTTTATGTATTTCTGTGCAACAGATCTGCGGGCTTTTGGGCGTCTTCTTTTTAAGGGGAAATATTCATTTGAAATCTTTGCCTTGGCCTCTTGAACCATTTTGTCCTCTTTCGGGTTAAAAATAAAATCGTAGTACTCCTTTACTACCGGAAATCGAGCGTAAAGATCCATAAGCTGTTCTTCAAGCTCTTTCTTTTTCAACTCTGTCAAATATTTTTTTAGAGCCCTTTTACTCATGCCTTTAAGTTAAGTTTCAAAAATACACTTTGCCTGCAGAAAATGAAGCACCTAATTAGTGTAATATCATAAATTGCTAATAAAATTTGAATAACAATCTTTATATCCTTTGGAAAAGACGGAATATTAATGTATTATGAACTCTTGTAGAATGTTCAATTCAAAACACTAATTACACATATGAGGCAACTTAAGATTATCAAGCAGGTAACCAATAGAGAATCAAAATCATTGGACAAATACCTACAGGATATCAGTAAAATAGAGTTAATAAACGCACAAGAAGAAGTAGAATTAGCGCAACGCATACGAACTGGAGATCAAGCTGCTCTTGAGAAATTAACCACTGCCAATTTAAGATTTGTAGTTTCAGTAGCTAAACAATATCAAAATCAGGGTTTAAAACTCCCTGATTTAATCAATGAGGGCAATTTGGGGCTTGTAAAGGCCGCAAAACGATTTGATGAGACCAGAGGGTTCAAATTCATTTCGTATGCCGTTTGGTGGATACGACAGTCTATTCTCCAGGCATTGGCAGAACAGTCAAGGGTGGTTCGCCTACCTTTGAACAAGATTGGTTCAATAAATAAGATCAAAAAGACATTTTCTTATTTAGAACAAGCACATGAGCGTCCGCCTTCAGCTGAGGAAATTGCCAAGGAACTTGAAATGACGGTCACTGAGGTAAAGCAATCACTAAAAAATGCAGGCAGACACGTATCTATGGATGCCCCGCTTAGAGAAGGTGAAGACTCCAATCTTTATGATGTGCTTCGTTCGGCTGAGTCGCCCAGGCCTGATAACCTATTACTACAACAATCCTTAAATACTGAAATAAATAGAGCATTGGAAACATTGTCCCCAAGAGAGGCTGATGTTGTAAAACTCTATTATGGTATTGGTGACCAGCAGTCGATGACATTGGCAGAAATTGGTCAAACTTTTGACCTTACCAGAGAGCGTGTTCGTCAGATTCGGGAAAAAGCAATTCGAAAACTACGACACAATTCACGTAGTAAACTTTTAAAAACCTATTTAGGATAAGGTTTAAGTTTATTCTAATAAAAGAGCCCTGACGGTACCGTCAGGGCTCTTTTATTTTTTTATCAACAACTAAGAAAAACTAAGCTTGCTGATATTGATGTCTACCAAAATTTCATTTAAATCCTCAATGAAATTCAAATAAGCTGCGTTGTCTGGGTTCTGATTTGCCATAATAAGGGGTTTTGGGGTTTTGTATTTGGAAAAGATTACATATAATCCAGTTCCACTAATTCGTTTAAACTTAAAATTTCATTTAAATCTTGAAGGAAGGTTAAATATTCCTCGCCGTAGGTATCGTATAACATGGGGATTGGGGTTAGGTTAAATATTGATTTGGGATTCAAAATTCATATAGTAAACATATAGATAACGAATAGTTGCTACAAGAAATTGTGGTGTAGTTGCCAAATATTGTTGTAAAACACCCATTTCTTAAGATAAGAAATGTATGCCATAAGAGGGTTTATGTAGTGCATTGATGTTTATGTAGATTTTTTAGGGAAACGTATTCTAGAATTTTACGTGATATACGAAGCCTGCGGAAAGTGACCAGTAGAAAGTGCCAGAAGAAAAAATCAATTCTTGTCTTACGATACCAAAGTGGGCCCTATAAAGATGTGGTTGTTCTTTACCTGAGAACTGGTATTCGAATCGTAGATGCTGGGATTCAACATATAAAAGAGTCTCAGCCAATATCTGACCCCCATCTTGTAATTGTTTCAGATCTGGGGTGAAGCCATAGCCAGCCAGTAGCCCGAAATAGTTATCGCCATCCTTTAAATATTTTCTACCAAGTATAGTTCCAGAAACCCCCAATTGCTTATCCTCGCCAGATGTTATATATGGTCTTAACGACCAATAATAGTTGCCTCGATACAAACCAACACTTCCGGTGATTATATTCGCCTTGGTGTCCTTAAAATCCATATATCGCAGACCGACTGAAACTTCCAAAGATTTAGGCAAGTTGGCATAAAACTCTACACCTGCCCTATGATTTGGATAAATTGGAGCGTTGGAGAATGCATAGTTCGTATAGGCATAAAACTTCTTTGAGAACTTGGGATAAGTGTCCAACTCATACTGAAGACCATTAATTTCAAAGCGATTACTAAAATTGACACGAGGAATAATACTACCCAATTTGGTTTCCCTTTTATATTCCAAACTTGAATAAATCATAGGTTCGTAAGCAATATCAAAAATTTCGTAGGCATTGGATATGGCCAGTCTATTTTTATACACCTTATCCTCTACAAAGAATTTTTTGAAATTCTCTTCAGGTATTTCCGGTTGATTTTCAACAGACCCAGGGGTATTTTTCAAAATCTCATCCCGCAATTTTAGCAATTGCTCATCGGCTTCATTATAACTAAGGGCTTTATTTGCCAAACCAAGGGCAATGTAGTATTCTTTAGCATAGATTTCATTTTTTATTGCGGCAACCCATGTTTCCTTATTTTTCTTATCAGTCGAGATGATTTTATTAAAATGTCCTCTTGCCTTTTCATATTTACCATCCCAGCTATATGTACTTGCCAAGAGATTCCGGACATCATCATAATGGGGAAATCTGGTCAAAATATGATTCAAGGTGTCTTGGGCAATAGCGCGCTTACCACTAAATGCCAAATCCCGTGCTATATAAAAAGATATGTCTGGATCACCATTATAATCAGTTTCTTGGGCAATTCCCAAGAATCCGATTATGGTCGTCAATAGTATTAGATATACTTGTTTTATTGCCATTAGTTATTTATTGAAACTAGGTTTTTTACCTTTTTAGCCCGATCTAATGCGTTTTTTCTAATTTGTTCTTTTGCTCTAACCAATTTTTCATCAATTTCAGGTGAAGAGATTTTATTTCTTGAAACGGTCTTGAATAATGCAGTAGCTTCTTCACTTCGATTGGCCCAAAAGTAGGTGTCCAACAATGCCGAATAGGCATCTGTATAGGTGGGGTATTTTCGAATAGCCTCGGACAAAACCTCGATTGAAGTGGTATAATCCTTCTTCCATGAATATATTCTTCCAATTAATACTTCTGTGTCTGCATGTCTAGGGATTTTGTTCAGAATATAATTCGCTAAAAGTAATGATCTATCCCAGTCATTGTCAATGGCCAAACCCCGAGCAGTTTTATAAGCATTATCAAAATCGTTTCCGTTAAAAACACTTTCTATCCAGATTAACTCGGCCTTGGTAAATTGATTATTGGCTTTTGCATATATGGCTTGTGATTGTGGTAAAATCTTGTTGTTCGCGGTGACATATTTATTCACTGCCTTAAAGTGCTTGAAATTATCCTTTGCCATATTATTTCGTTTGTCATCATCGGCATCACCTAAATCCAAATTCGTGTTCAACTGAAAGACACTTCTTCTTGTTACAAACAAATCTTCATATATATAATCTTGAATAGTATTCACATCTCTAAACAAGGGAATTTGCTTACTAGTTTTAAACATCTCATTCAACACTAATTCATTACCTAACCATGCTACTTGCTTTGGAATTTTCATTTCATATTCACTTTCCAACATTGAAATAATTGAAGGTGCTATATCTACATGGGAAACCAAACCATTTATTGTTTTTGGTGATTTTACCAAGGAGCCATAAACCATTAGTGGAACTCGGTATCTTCCCAAGTTATTTTCTTGTGGCAAATCTTTGAGATTATGACTTCCTGTGATAACGAAAATTGTATTATTAAATTCCTCCTTCGACTTAAAACTATTTAAGAAACCTTCAATGGCACTGTCGGCATATAAAAGGCTGGCAAAAACTTCTTTATTCCTATCGACAAGTTTTAGTGCTCTTTTGTCCAGATCAGAACTTGCCAAAATTTTATCCACCATCTCTTCATACATATCCATATCTGGAATTAGAAATGGGTTTTTTGTACTCAAAGTCATAAATACATCGAATCTTGGGGTGGTGGTATTAATTTCCTGCGATTGCCATTTTCTAAAAAGCTCTTTGTCGGGATATCCCAGGGATATACCAGCAGCATCTTTCTTTTGTAGGGTATACCCTTTTCCAAATCCTTTTTTATCCAAAATTTCATCAACACGTTCTTCATCCAAAAACCTATCAATCCCGTTTAGGCCACTATTACCTCCGTAATTAAATGAGGTCGTATAACCATTTTCCTTAAGGATACTAAACAAGGTCTGACGATTAACCGTATTAGAAAGATTGGTAAACCCTTTTTGACCAAAAGGTAAAGAACCCATAATGGTTGGTAAAGTCGCAAAGCTTTCCCCGGTATTACTAAGATGGTTTTCCCAGTATAAGGATTGTTCTTTAATCGATTCCAAAAATGGTGTAAAACCGTTATACTTTGAGTTTTTACCAATAAAATCAGTCCCAAGACCATCAACAATCAATACAACGATATTTGGCTTAGTTTCGGTAAGCTTTAAGTGATGGCTTAAATTCGATTCTGATTTATGGGTTTTGACTAAAGGATATTCCTCGGTTCCATGATATTTATTAAAATCAAAAATATGATTGAAAGCACTTTCTACATAATGCTGGGTTTTATTCTCATTGATTGGTTTCTTATTTGAATTCAAAGTAGCTAAGAAAAGACTGAATAATACAATTGTGAAAGGATACATTCTACTAACTACATTGTAAAACAACTTTGATATCTTGCCTAACCAATGAAATAAAGCCACTGTAACCAACAGTGTAATCAATATGGGTATTATAGAATAACCCATCTTGACAACTTCTGTAAAACTGAACATGCCATAGCCCAAAACTTCATAATTTTGAATATAATGTTCAATCAAAGCACCTTCAACAAGAATTAGAAGGCTCAATACTATTTTTATGACATTGAAACCCAAGTTCGGTTTTCTTCTTTCAAGGTAATTAAATAAAAAGGCTAGAATTACTGCTGTCAATGCCAAAAATCCACTATGATGCAGTAGCAAGATAAAAAGGCTTTTGTTTATAAAACTATCAAGTACACCATCAAAATACAACCTAAGATTTTGGTAAACTGATAGTAAAACCATGCACCCAAAAAAAGCAAATACCAAGGGTATAAAATCCTTTAGTGTTTTATGTTGTTCATTGGGCGATATGTTACTTTTGACCTGCATCTTATGTTGCTTTGGCAAATCCTTTTCGAACCTGTGATCCCCAGCCTGATTTTATTTTGAATAATTTTTTATAATTCCCCCGTATTGCTGACCAAACAATAATAGGATGGAATACTATGGGTTCTATAATAGCACAAAACATTAATGTTAAAATATCTTTGGTTTTAGTATACTCATTATAGGAATATACATCCCACAATATGGCATAAAAAGAATACATTATTGAGAATAAGTAGACCGTTGAAGTTATTGCAATGAAATAATCCCAGTCAAGAATTCCCATGTAATAAAAAAGTAGGATTGTGAAAAAGCCAAAAAATTCTAAAATAGGTGCTAGCCATTCATAAAAAAACCAATACGGGTAACTTAGCATACCCAATCGCCCGAATTTTGGATTAAAGAACATGTCTTTATGCTTGAACAACGTCTCCAAATTTCCCCTGGCCCAACGATCTCTCTGGTTGATTAAAATTCCTAGGTCCTCCGGAACTTCTGTCCAACACAATGGATCTGGCATGTATTCTATCGTATAAGGTATTTTTAGTTCATGCATATACCTCCGCATTTTAAAGACTATTTCCATATCTTCTCCTACTGTATTTGTGTCATATCCGCCAACTTCAAGAGCAATTTCCCTATCGAAAAAACCAAAAGCACCAGAAATAATCAAAAGACTATCAATACTACCCCAAGCCATTCTACCTAGAATGAATGATCGGGTATATTCCAAGAGTTGAAATCTAGCCAGCCATTTCTTAGGCAACCTTATCTCTTCCAATTGACCTCCTTGGATTACACAAGAGTTCGCAACACGAATTACACCACCTACGGCTATGACCTGCTTCTCTGAACGTTGATAGAAAGATTTTACAACATGTAATAATGCATCAGGTAGTAAAAGGCAATCTACATCTATACAGCCTACATATTTATTCGTGGAAAGTGCCATGCCAGTATTTAAGGCATCGGATTTACCACCATTTTCCTTGTCGACAACAGTGAGCTTTGAGAAGGCCTTATGTGGTGATTTATAAATACCTCTAATTGGTTTACTTTTCCAATTTGGGTCAATTTTTTGTTCAACCTGAACCAAATCATATGCCTTTATCATCTTCTCAAGGGTATCGTCCTTACTACCATCATTCACCACCATTACTTCATAGTTAACATACCTTAAAGACATAAGGGAACGAATGTTTTCAACAATGGTGAGGCCTTCATTATATGCGGGGGCTATTATGGTAATACTCGGTGATAATGGAGATGCCATAATTTTGGAAAGATCTCCAAAACTGTTTTTCTTTCTATAGTGAATTGAATTCCTTGTCGATAAATACCCCATGATACTGAACATGGTGAACAATACCACCGTAAACATTAAAAAAACAATGTTTATGTATTCTATTATGATATTGAGTAATCCGCTATCCATTTAATTTTTCAATTATCTTATTTGGTATAGCGAACAGCTGATTAAAAATCGAATTCCTTTTTCTTTCATCAATTTGCGCATTGTTTGAAGAATTATTAATAAATGCTCCGGAAAGCTCAAAGCAAAGGCTTTCTTGGAATAGCCTATTTTGTAAACCCTCTAACACCGTTTTAGCCCTTTCGCGAATTTTTTTCGTTGGATCTTTTAATAAATTATTTAAAAAATCTATTTCTTTTTCATCACCAACGGCGACAATTTCGTCCATTAGAATCAATTTTGAGGCGGTATCACATGTTCGGAATAGATCTTCGAATACGCTAAAGGGCTTGAATGCATCACTAACGGATTCAATAATTTCCATTGAATGATTTTTGGGCTCATTAATCAAATATTTCTGAACTATGGCTTCAATTCTGTCCTTGATGATTTCTTTGTTCGTTTGGACCAATAGTTCCTCTAAGAGTGGTATTTCACGTTGATCTCCGAGTTCTTCGATATCGTCCAATAAACGCATGGTGATTATTGTTTCCCCATCATAGTATTTTGGTTTGGGTAGGATGTCCAGAATGTCCTTTATCTCTTGATGACTATTAACTTCATCTTCAGTTATTTTATGCTCCTCTGAATCAAATGGAATAAAGCTTGATTCAGCTGTTTCTTCTTTATCAGCTACTTCTATAGGCCATTCCATGAATTCTTCCGAAATATCACTAAAATGTTTACTGTGGGTTTCTAGTAGTATTTCTTCATACTCAACTTCATAATTCGAAACATCTTCATTTTTTGTTTTATTAAATGACTTAGATTCATTGTTATTCTCCATTTCATCATATGAGACAATAGGCAAAAAATCCAACGCTGCTGTGTTTTCCATATTCTCTGCAAATTCCACATCAATTTCTTCTTCTTTTAGAACTTCTTTCGTGCCTATTTCTGTCTCGTCATCTTTCACATTGGAATCTTCGTTTTGTACGGGTAATGCATCCTCTTCGAGTACATCGTCCATTACAATAGGTAAAAACTCAAGCTCACTATTATTAAAATCATCATTTGAAGAATTTTCTATTATTTCTTTTTCTTCGGATATTTCGGGATTGGTAATTGTTGTTGGGACAACCTCTTCAAATACCACATTCAAACCGTAAATATCATCCGAAATTTGATTTTCGTTGACTTCATCATCATTTTGAGTAGCTATTGATTCCGGTTCATTTTTTTCATTGTTATCAACGACTAGAGGCAGGAAATCAAATTTTACCGGAGTTTCATTATTTTCAAGGGACTCATCCTTTGTTTTTTCCATATCTACTTCTGTTTTATCATCTACGACTATAGTCTGTTTCTTCTCCTTAATTAGTTCTACTTCCTTATCATGCTCGCATGGTTCTTCTATATGCTGAATGTCGACCTCTTCTATTTGGTGTTCTACATCTGACACATCTTCTATAATCACATCATCAGGTATCTGGTTTCCTTTAATTTGAACAATACCTCGAGTTGGCAAAATACTTTCCGGCGCAATTGAATTAATGCTGCTTATGGCTTTACTCTTAACAGAAAAATTAGATTCCTTTTTTTCTATTGATTTTAGAAAATCCAAATCATCTTTGGTCCCAAATTCGGCAACAGCATCTAGAATTGAAATTTTGATTTCTACCGAACTTTTCCAAAAAACCAATTTTAAGGTATACAATGCTTCAATCGCGTTGAATTCTTTAATGCAACTTATGGTCGCTTCTTTAATCTGGTTATTTCTGTGCTTTATCAATTCTACCAATGAGGCAAATGCATCATTTTGATTGTAATATTTTATTAATCTAAGGGCGAATAGTACGACATGCTTATTGTTAGAAGTTAACCATGCTTTAAATCTTGGAGGTTGAAAGTCATCTTGATTTCTGATTACATCAAGGAGTTTTAGCTGTTGCCATTCGGATATTCTATATTCAGTAGTATCAAGAAAATGATTTATACCTTCATTTTTGAGCGTTACTATCGAAATCTCAGCTTGTTTACGTATTGTTCCTCTTTTATCATTAATGAATTTGGTGATAAAACTATACGATTCGGCAACCCGCATCTGTGTAAGCTCATAAATACCCTTTGACACAACTTCCCAACGCCAGCTCTTTAATTTAAGAAAAGCATCCTGATGAAGGTCAAGGTCTTGATAAAGTTGAAATAAACGTTTTTGTGTTTCTCCGGAAACGTCTTTTCTAAGATCTAATAAGATTTCGGTCAAAACTTTTCTAGTAAAGTCATCTTTAATTAATTCCCGAATTTCTATCTTAAGGCCTACATAACAGCTTTTTTCATCTTTTGTGGAATTTTCCTCAAAAAAAAGAAATTCACTTATCATTGGTGAAAGTTCTTTTTTAATTTGTTTTACTCTTTCCTGTTTAGATGAGATTTTATTTCTAAAGAAAAAGGCCGAAGCAAAGTAAACTACGATTAATACAACAAACAAAATAGAAAGGCCCCATAACAAGTCCGTGTGGATTTTAGGGGCACTTATCAAAAATAGGTTTTTATATGTCAGTAAATAATTTCCCAAACTAGGTTTTGTTCAACTCTCTTGCTACCCGAACCATTAATTCCGACGGACTTACTGGTTTTGCTATAAAATCATTTGCGCCCATTTCAAAGGCGCTCAATACATTCTCTTCATTACCTGCTGACGATATAATTATTATGGGAACATTGGATCCTAATTCTTTTCTCACAAACCCAATTAATTCCATTCCAGAAAAATAGGGCATCATTATGTCGCTAACAATTATATCTGGTAAGCTTATAGACAAGGATTCCTTCATTTCTTTTCCATCACGACAAAGGACTACTTCGTAACCTCCTTTTTCTAAACGATAATTCAATAAAGCCGCCAACAATTCATCATCTTCTGCAAGCAAAAGTCTTTTCTTATCCATTTGGTTTTATTTTGTGTTTCCAAGTTTTTCCATTTCAACATCTATTGCCTTCTCAATTATTGAGTACTCCTTTATGAACGCTGTATAGAGTTTTTCCAATTCCTCCAAACCAGTGCCGCTTTTACCATATTCATGCATCTTCTCGACAATTGACAATAATGAATTTGTCTTCAACATTGCCAAACCTGACTTAATCTTGTGTGAAGCAAAACCAATACCTTCATAGTCTTTGTTTTTTAGATGAATGCTGCAAGCACCAATGAACTCCAGTGCATTTTGTTTGAATAATGAAATGAGATTTTCCAATAATTCATACTCTCCCATACAATCGTCTAATAAACCTGTCAGATCAATTATTGGTGTATTACCATAATCTGATCTTGATACTGATTCAAGTATTGAACTTGATTCACTAATTCTATTGTTTATTAATTTTGAGAGTAATTCTTCCGGGGAATAAGGTTTTAATATAAAATCGTTTAATCCATGCTCCTCGCATTGTTCCTTGTTTTGAGCTGTAAAATCTGCTGTTAGTGCAATAACTGGAACCTGTTTAATCTGAAGATTATCGTTTTGCCTTATCATTTCTGTAACTTCAAAACCGTTTTTCCCCGGCATTCTTAAATCCATTAGAACAATATCAATAGCATGGTTTTCTAAAATATACATACCGGTATAGGCATTGGCAGTGATAAAAGTTTCACACCCCCAACTTCTTAGTCTTGTCTCGATTAGTTTTTGGTTAAGAGAATTATCTTCAAACACTAGAATGTTCATGTCTCTCACTTGTTTTATACCTTCATCTAGACTAAAAGTACTTTCCTCTTTTTTTACCATATCCTTGTCTTTACTAATTTCATAGGGGAGAAAAAACTTGAATGTTGTTCCCACTCCTAACTCGCTGGAAACTGTGATTTCCCCTTTGCTTCTTTCAATTATCTGTTTTACAATACTTAAACCCAGCCCTGAACCACCATAATGGGCATATGTGCTTTGGTCGGCTTGCTTAAAGGGGTCAAAAATGTGTTTTAAATTATTCTCTGAGATCCCTATTCCCGTATCCTTGATCATGAATTCAAGACGAATGCTATCCCGGTCCCTTTTCTTGATTTTAATATTCAATGATATCTCCCCCTTTTCAACAAATTTTATGGAATTTCCCAAAAGATTGATTAATACCTGGGAAAGTTTAGAGGGATCCCCCAACAATATCTTTGGAATATTTGAATCGATTTGTGTTTTTAGTTTCACCTCTTTTCTAGTAATCAATGTGTTGCATAAATACACAACATCATTAACTACATTCTGAAAATGGAAGTTGTTGCTCTCAAAGCTTCCAAGCCCGGATGAAAGTTTAGAATAATCCAATAATTCATTAATGATTTCCATTAATGAATTTGAAGCTGATTGAATAGCATTAATTTTGGATAATTGCCCTTTTGATAATCCATCTTCTTTCAAGAGATCCGTAAACCCTATGATTCCATTAAGTGGCGTTCTAATTTCATGACTCACTTTCGCAATTAGCATTGTGGAGTTTGTGGTTGTTTTGTTTCCCATTGGCTCTTTAGAAAGCACTGCTTGATTGCCAACCACTGCGTAATTTTCTCGAGTAGTGGTTGCAGCGGGCTTAAAAATCATATGATCCAAGCATTTTTTGAAGGCAATAAAGGTTTTCTTCAAATGGGAACCCTCATCCGAAGTTAACTCTTCATAGGAATATTCGTTCAGCATGGATTCCATCTGAGATAAGTGAGAAAGTAATTTTTTTGCTTTCAAGTTGCAGGTTGATTTGGATTTATATTTTATTGCAATTAAACGTAACTCTGTATTTTCTTAAGAATAACAGAATATTTAAACTTGGTAATAACAGCTTAAAACTGATGATTAAAAGATATTTGTGCAATAATTTGTTTTCGGATCGGGCTTTTTTGTTGTCAAATTGCTTTATTTGTAGGTATAAAAAATGAATTGTATGAAATATCTTATTTACCTATCCAGTTTTCTCGTATTACTTTCTTGCTCTGAAGCCCAGAAAAAAACAGAGTTAAGCACCGCTGAGAGTATCAAAAAAATTCATGAAAAAATTATTACAATTGACACCCATGACGACATAAATGTGAAGAATTTTACAGACTCCATCAACTACACGCAAAGGCTATCAACACAAGTCAATATTCCCAAGATGGAAGAAGGTGGTTTGGATGTTGCTTGGCTTATTGTTTATACTGGCCAAGATTCTTTGAACGCAGTTGGTTATGAGAAAGCTAATGCTAATGCAATGGCCAAATTTGATGCAATTCACAGACTTTGTGAAGAAATTGCACCAGACAAAATTGAACTCGCACTTTCTTCAGACGATGTTCGAAGAATTAATAAGTCCGGTAAAAAAGTTGCAATGATAGGGGTTGAAAATGCATACCCGATTGGCAAAGATCTATCGAATTTTGAAAAGTATCATAAATTAGGTGCTAGATATATATCATTATCCCATAATGGGCATAGCCAATTCTGCGATTCCAACACTGGTGAAGCTGATGGAATATGGTTACATAATGGTTTAAGTGAATTGGGCAAAGATGCTGTAAAAGAGATGAATAGATTGGGAATAATGATTGATGTTTCTCACCCTTCCAAGGAATCTATGATTCAAATGATCAAATTGTCCAAAGCACCAATTATAGCTTCCCACTCTTCTGCAAGGGCACTTTGTGATCATAGCAGAAATTTGGATGATGACCAATTGAAAATGTTGAAGGAAAATGGTGGGGTTGTCCAAACAGTTGC
>RCND010000409.1_pt1 | contig 24082 bp, 18 predicted proteins | sample 2041351 | NCBI WGS metagenome assembly RCND01 (sample SAMN09708230, study PRJNA481090) | Marine sediment metagenome, whole genome shotgun sequencing project. | biome: marine sediment; feature: ocean; material: sediment; isolation source: Sewage treatment plant 12B marine sediment (STP12B) ... | reverse complement strand
ACCTTTCTCTAAATTTAATGAATCAACAATTTCCGCAACGTTTATTTGATCCATAATGGAATCAATTTTTTGCGATGAAGTAATTATTTCACCTTTGAGAAATACATCATATTTCCTAATTTTATCAAGAACAATAATTGTAGAGTCATTCACTAAATTTCCTAAAACTTTTTTTTTGTTGCTCTCTAACTCTATAACAATGTTGGAATATGCTTTATTAACCTTTATTTGTTTGCTATTAGATTTGGACAATCCATTTAAATAAAATGCTAATAGAACACCAACCGTTGTCGCAAATAAGGTTATGAAAGCAGTATTATTCATAATCTTTGCAAAAATTTTTCCTAATTGGCTTATTTTCTTTTTCATCAATTATTTTTACGAGATATAAAGAACTTTTGTTCCTGTTTATCGTTTATTGTTATAACCGTCTACACTGTATTTTCCCGCACCTGCCAAGAAAATCGCAATGAACACAAAAAGATACAGCAGAGCCTTTTCCTTAGTGCCAAAATCGTCAGCTACATGAACCACAAAAGCAGCAACAAACATCGTTATAGCTGCTGGGATCGCCGCCCATTTGGTCTTGAAACCAATAAGTATCAGGATAGGACACAATACTTCACCAATGAGCGTGAGAATTAATGATGGTGTTTCACCAATTCCCAGTGGATTTCCGAATTTAATAGGAGCTTCAAAAAGCTTTGAAATCTTAGGAATGCCATGTGTTAACATACTTGCCGAAAAACCAATTCGTAATATTGCTAATGCAAGGTCTGTGAAATTTTTAGTCATTTTATTAAATTGTAATTAGTTATTATTGATAGGATTGGGTGTTAAATTTCGACAGTCGGAATGTCTGATTACATAGTGACAGTCATGATTTTGTTTTATAATGATTCCTAATTGTTCGTTTAACCGCAAATAGTCTTACAATGCCAATTATTAGAAGTATTGGTGAAATTATGATGAGTACGAAGCCAAATGATTTTATATCCGAAAACAATTCTAACTTGAGGATTGTCAACCCTGAACCTAGAATAACAATGAATGTTCTGAAATACGCTAAAAAAGTCCGTTCATTTGCCAATTTGGTTCTTTCTATAGCTAGCCAGTCACGCGCAATGAGATCGTTGTTGTTTTTCATTTTAACCTTTTAATAAGTTAACACTTACCGTTGCCATATCACTCGCCGGAAATTTTGTAAAATATTTTGAATCTGGATATAAACCCGCTTCCTCTGCGACTTTATTAAACACATCGACTTCCAGGATATACTGATCACTATAGCCATGTGTGGCGTCATAGGCAGTGGCTGCTGTTTTACCAATATTAGTAGCGGTTAAATGCGGTGGTATGGTGTGTAACTCTATAATGAGCAGTCCGAATTTTTCAACATATGGCTTCCATTTAACCAAATGTTCAAGAAGTGAATCTTCCACTAAATTGTTCGCGATACGTTTGCCTTTATGCGCGAATGCACCTGTGGAACTGCTAATGCGCTCCGTGATATTCTTAGGCGCTTCCCATATACGATTATGGTCCAAGAAGGTTCTTACGTTAAGCAGATCCTTAAGATTGATGTTGTAATCCTCTTCAAGGTCCTTGGCTAAAAGGTCAGGGCGACCAATATCACCCCAAATTACTTTTGCCCAGATATCGGCCTTGATCAAATTGGCACGTGTTACTTTTAATGCGGCTTGATTAAAATCAGCGCCTACCAACAGCAAAGGGTGTTCATCTAACAATTTACCACGATTGGTCTGGTGCTCGATCACATCGAATATATGTTGTATAAAAGCACCATTGCCACAACCCATATCCAAGATGCCTTTTGGTTGTTCTTCAATTGGTTTGTTGAATAGCTCAATGATAATTTGATCGATCACCTTAAAATATGTTGAATGTGCGCCACCGCTGCCCCATACATTCATCTCACGATGTACGTGTTTTTCTGTTTCTCCTATATCTGTTTTCAATATTTGCGCATCGCCGAATAATAAGTCGTCAAGATGCATGAAATTTGGCAAATAGGATACCGTAACACCATACGCCGAAGCACGTTTCGCGAAAAACAGTCCTTCGTTAGTAAAACGATAGGTATCATTCTTTTTCACGAACCATCCTAAATGTGAAAGAAAGTCCAAGATTTTCTTGAAACTCTCGGGATCTTGATGATATTCTTGTGCCCTAAATGATGCTTCCATGAAATATTTATGGAACATCCCATTCATGCCTAGCATCACGATAATAGGTGCCGCTATGATACCTTCCACATGCTTTAAGACCTGGTATTCAACAGAATCTTCTTTCACATCGGTTAGACCCAGATTCGTTTCAAAGAGTTTGAATACCCGTTCTAGGGCATTAAAAGCATCAGGGCCTATGCGTTCTTCTGGAAACTTGACAGAATATTTAATTAAACTTACCGCTTCTTCGTATAGTGGTGCCAACGAAAATGCCTTTTCGGTATTGGCATTTGTGGAATATGTGATCTTATTGGTTTCTAGATCAATATCTTGATCTAACCACCCTTGGGAGCAAAGTATGCGCAAGGCCACATTCAAATAGCCTTCATTCGCATTGAATTTTTTGGTGAGATCGGCAAGATCCACGTGGTCTTCATCCAGAATAGCTTTAAGGACTCCCTTCTTGTGCAATGAGAAAGCTGTAGTAGCCGTCGCGATGCCATCTAAATGTCTAAATATCGTACTTCGTAATCTTGCTTTATCTTCTTTGGTCAGCATACAAGTTCTTTGATATAAATATAATCAAAAAACCTCATGGAGAAATTCATCGCAATCTAGGATAGGATTCTGGATCGGATTCGTGCATAACCTCATAGATAGCTTCGAAAATATCTTCTGTAGATGGCTTGCTGAAGTAATCGCCATCTGTACCATAAGCAGGACGATGCGGCTTGGCCGTTAGAGTTCTTGGTTGACTGTCGAGAAGGGAATAGGCGTTTTGCTCATTCAAGACCTTATCAAGGATATAGGCGGAGGCACCACCAGGCACATCTTCGTCGATAATCATTAGCCTATTGGTCTTTTCAATACTTTTAAAGATATCATGACCCATATCAAAAGGCAATAAAGATTGAACATCGATGATTTCTGCATCAATACCAACTTCTATGAGCTCTTTTGCGGCATCTTCAACCAATCGCAAGGTAGACCCATAGGATACCAAAGTAATATCTGAACCCTTTTTTACCGTTTCAACAACACCAATAGGAGTTTTGAGCTGACCGATATTATTTGGCATTTTTTCTTTTAAGCGATACCCATTCAGACATTCGATCACCAAGGCAGGTTCATCTCCTTGTAACAAGGTATTATAAAAACCTGCTGCCTTGGTCATGCTCCTAGGAACAAGAACATGTATCCCTCGTATTAAATTAATGATACCTCCCAATTGAGATCCTGAATGCCAGATGCCTTCCAATCTGTGACCACGCGTCCTTACGATCAGAGGTGCTTTCTGTTTGCCCTGTGTTCGATATTGCACAGTTGCTAGGTCATCACTCATGAGTTGCAGTGCATACATGATGTAATCCAAATATTGAATTTCTGCTATTGGTCTTAATCCACGCATGGACATACCTATGCCTTGACCTATTATCGTTGCTTCGCGTATACCAACATCGGCTACACGATGTTCACCGTATTTTTCTTGTAAACCTTCCAGCCCTTGATTTACATCACCAATATTCCCAGAATCTTCACCAAAGATCAGTGCTTCTGGATAATTGCCAAAAATCGCATCGAAATTATCCCTAATAATGATTCGTCCATCAACGTCTTCGGCGTTGTCATTAAAAGTAGCTTTCACCTCTTTTACCAAGGTTGCATTCTTCGTCGATTCACTATGAAGATGAGAGCTATATTTGGGTTGTACTTCTTTAAAGTATCCGTTAAGCCATTGTTGGAGTTTTTGTTTCTCAGAAGATGTTTCTGATATGACATAACGCAGTGATTTCCTAGCTGCTACTGCAACGTCCTTTCTGATTGGTTCTTGATTGTTAGCAAGTTCATTCTGTAATTTTTGAATGAATACTTTATTACTACTCGAATTTGCTAGCGCCTCAATTAACAATAATACTTGCTGTTTTTCTTTAATAATAGGGGCGTGGTACGCTGCCCAAGCTGCTTTCTTGCCCTCTCGAACCAGTTTTCTCTTGGCCTTATCGATATCTGTCAATTCTTCATCGGAGGCTATACCATTTGCGATCATCCATTCTCGCATTTTCAAGATACAATCGTTTTCTTTCTCCCACTCAAGGCGTTCCTTGCTTTTGTAGCGTTCATGAGATCCAGATGTCGAATGGCCTTGCGGCTGTGTCAACTGATTGACATGAATGATTACCGGAACATGTTCTTCTCTGGAGATTCTTCCAGCTTTTTTATAGGTTTCGATGAGTTCAGGATAATTCCATCCATTAACGCGGAATATTTCATAGCCCTTAAGATGCTCATCCCTTTGAAACCCTTTGAGTATCTCTGATATATTTTCCTTAGTGGTTTGATGCCTTGCATGCACCGAAATTCCGTATTCATCGTCCCATATACTTATGACCATTGGCACCTGCAAGACGCCTGCAGCATTTATGGTTTCAAAGAATAATCCTTCACTTGTACTGGCATTGCCAATGGTTCCCCAAGCTACTTCATTCCCATTTACTGAAAACCCTGTCGTGTCAATGCCTTTGACATTACGATATAGTTTTGATGCTTGTGCTAAGCCTAATAATCTTGGCATTTGCGATGCCGTTGGGGAAATATCGGCACTGGAGTTTTTCTGTTTTGTGAGATCTTTCCAATTTCCTTGGTCATCCAGACTGTGTGTTCCAAAATGACCTCCCATTTGACGCCCGGCAGACATTGGGTCTGCTTGGATATCGGTATGAGCATAAAGGCCTGCAAAGAACTGTTCTATAGTAAGTTCTCCAATGGCCATCATAAAGGTTTGATCTCTATAATAACCAGATCTGAAATCACCATTTTTAAATGCCTTTGCCCAAGCTAATTGAGGGACTTCCTTTCCATCACCAAAAATGCCAAATTTAGCCTTGCCAGTCAACACTTCACGACGCCCCAGAAGGCTACATTCCCTAGAGGTTATTGCGATTTGGTAATCGTTCAATACTTCTGTCTTGAAGTCCTCAAAAGATAAGTCTTTGTTAATGTCTGGTCTTTCTTGCATCGATGATTATGAGTCGTACAAAGTTAGTTAAAATTAATATGATCTGCAATGACACGGACTGTTAGAATTTTATGGATAAACCATAAAAAACAATGTTTTAATGAATAATACTCAGAAATACTCCTTGAACTAGAATATGATCAAGAATTACTTAAATAATGCATCGAAACTATTTAGAACCATTTTCTCCTGAAAAGGCCGAGTAAGGTTTGGGGGTCGAGAGTCACTTGAAAACGGATCTTTTGCTCATAATTGGGCTGGGCTATTTCCCAACCTAATTTGGAGTAAATAGGAAAATAAAGTTCAAAGTAATCTTGTACGAGGCTCAATCGTATACCACTATCATAAACCAATTCTGGGCTTATCCCTTTGTTCTTTACCAATCCAATATCTCCATAGGCATGGATGTATTGCCAAATACTGGTACTTGCATTTATAGTTGTAATCCATTGATTTGCAAAAGGAGTTTCTAATTTTGATTTGAATCCTCCTTCTGCAATGATGATCTGTTGACTGAATATTCCTGTGGTTTCTGAGCGTCCAAGATAGTTATAGTCAAAAAGATAATCCGTTGGCCTATCCAAGGCAAAACTGAAATAATCATTATCTATTTCAGTATTGTTATACAGAAAAGTTCCTGCAAACACCCTAAAATCCAACTGTCTATTATTCTCAAATAATTTCCTGTAGGTATAATTAAAGGACAATTTCCCGAAATCCTTGGACAATTGAAAATCTGTGAACCACTGAGACACATTAAGCAATTCTCTATTTGAATTGAGATATCTTATGTTAAAAACACGGTAATCCGGGTCATCGTTTTCGACAATATTGTTAATGTCTGGATCCCTGGTAATATCTAGATATCTGAAATTAAGGCGTGAAGACTTATTGGACCTAAAATCACTGTCATCCCTAAAAGAAAAGCTTATTGACGGTGTAATGACACGAAAGAAAAGATCTTCTGCGTATGATGAGTATTTACCACCAATTCCAAAGTAAATGCGGTATAGGTCGCGATTTTCGATGTACTTGTTGTAACTAAATGTAGCAGATCCCGTTAGTGATTTAGATTTAGTACTGTATTTTGGCTGTATTCGGTAATCAAATGGTTTCCGTAATGCCGATCTATTATAAACCTTTAGTCCTAAAGTAATTCCATCATAAATATTGTTATACTCTATTAACGGCATAAAGAATATTTGGTTGTAATCTGGATTCTGTACGTCCTTGAATAGCCTTAGTTGTAGAGGTTTGTTATTGAAGAAAAAACCTTTTAATGATTTCCAGTTATTTCTTAGGTTATGTTCGGGAATGACCTTGTCGTAATTTAAGACAAGCTTGGTTGCACTATCTCTAGCTATTGTCATTGTTTTTTTTCCGCGAATATTGGTAACCCAAGTTTTCGAAATGACAGAGTCGTCCTTGATCTTAAAAAGTGAAACAGGCATATTACTATTTCGCTTGTTCTTTATAGTGAATGTTACCGAATCTTCTGTTTTATGAAGGTTCCGTATCTTAAAATCATTCTTCTTCCTGGTTTGCACGTAATCTCCAAAAAACCAATCAATGTTCTTATCTGTATTGCCGCGTAACATAGTTTCGAAGTCCTTAACAGAAGTTGCTTTCAGCGAATATTTAGCTATATATTCTTTAATGGTACTCTCAAGAATGTCTTGGTTGATGAACTCATCAAGATATTTGAGGCCGATTCCTGCTTTATATTTATTTGCAATATTCTTATTGAATTTTAATAGGGAATCTTTCTGCATTGCCAGTGGTTGGTCTAAATTGGTCCTAGCCATGCTCTGGTACAAGAAATCGTATTGGTCATTAAAATTTAGCTTGGCCGCGTAAAATGAGCGCAATCCCCACACATTAGAAAACTTTCCAACTATTTTCATTTCTGGATAAAACTCGTCAACATACTTAATCAAAAAATAGGTTTGCAATCCATCTAATAGCCACTGTTCTTTCCTTGGATTTAATAATAATGTGTTGTTAAGGTAGTTATGTAAGGCTGTTTTAAGCATTTTTAACTCGTACTCGAAACGAGCAGGGTATGGTGTTATGAAGTCCGGTAATAAATTGAGTCCGTATATCGGGTCTTTCCGATATTCAACTTGGGTAAGAAATAGTTTTTTATGCGGATAGTCACCAAGATTGTCCACAATGAATTTTGATACCTGATCATTCACCATTGCTTTATCCAAGGGCAGTAGGTTCTCGTCATCTATATTAGAGAGTATGGAGAAACTCTCGGTTTGAACGAATTTATAAACAGGAAGTGTGGTAAGCGATAATTTTGTGTCGATCCTGTTTTTTCCGAATAATGAAATTGTTTGTGTGCTATCCCCTTGTTTCAAGTCGACATAATCCAATTCTGAATTAAGCACATAATTTCGAGGATAGGTCATTTTTAGTGAAATATCCGTCACAGGAACATAAAGATCGTCTAGATTCTTATTACTGTAATAATGCCATTCTCCATCGTAAACGGCAGGTGTGATATACCAGTATCTAAGCTTGTAATCTCTTGTGTTTGTCACGCCATAACGCGTGAACTTATCGTGTTGAACTTGAACTATATAGTTAAGGTGAATAGAGTAACTTTCCCCAGCTTGAAGTGGTTGTGCCAACTTAACCTTTATGACATCCAATTGGTCTTTGAATCTGTCGAAAACTAATGAATTGCCATTAGCGTCATCTATAGATGTGACGATACTATAGCCTCGGTCTTCATTCTTGGCAAAATGAAACTTGCTATCAAATTCCTCCGTAAATCGAATTGCCAAAGGTGTTGTTTTAGTAGAGTAGCTGGAATTCCAATCATTCAAGTAAATAGAATTCAATGTATCTGCCGTTGTATTTTTATAGGTAATTTCCTGACTGATCTTAATTTGCTTGGTATTAATATCTAGAGACGCATTTATAGTAATCGAATCCTGACTAAAAGCAGTAATCGACAATAAACCCATCAATATATTAATGAACCGAATTTTCAATATGTTATTACTGTTTGGAGCGATAGGATCATTTCTAGAAGTTTGGACTTAAGTCATATTTACCGTAGAAGTTGTCGAGAATCTCAATGACTTCATCTCCGGTATCTACTAGATGTATTAAATCCAGATCGGTTGCGCTAATATTTGAGAATTTTTCGAGTAGCGTGCTTTTCACCCAATCCATCAAACCTTCCCAGAAGTCTTTACCAACGAGTATGATCGGGAATTTCTCGATCTTATGGGTCTGGATAAGTGTGATGGCTTCAAATAACTCATCTAAGGTGCCAAAGCCACCAGGCATAACAACAAATCCTTGAGAATACTTAACGAACATGACCTTTCTAACAAAGAAATAATCAAAATCCAAGCTTTTATCAGAATCGATATATGGATTATTATGTTGTTCAAAAGGTAAGTCAATATTCAGTCCTACAGACGTTCCGCCACCAAGATGGGCACCTTTGTTTCCAGCCTCCATAATGCCGGGACCACCTCCTGTAATGATGCCGTAACCAGCTTCAACTATGCGTTTAGCCACATCTGTTGCTAAGTTGTAATATTTGTTCTCTGGTTTGGTTCTTGCCGATCCAAATATGGATACACAAGGACCTATCTTACTCATGCGTTCAAACCCATTTACGAATTCCCCCATGATCTTGAATATGGCCCATGAATCGTTTGTTTTATTTTCATTCCAGCCCTTATGCCGTTTTTCGTCTCTCATTGTAATAAAATTTTAATCGACTAATGTAATTCTTTTTTGAGGAATTGCGCCGTATAGCTTTTTTTGTCCTTTATAAGCTCTTCTGGTGTGCCTTGAGCAACAATTTCTCCACCGCCTTTACCTCCTTCGTAACCTATATCGATGATATGGTCCACTGTTTTAATGACATCTAGATTATGCTCTATAATAAGTACGGTGTTGCCTTTGTCAACTAGTTTGTTCAATACTAGCATCAATACCCTAATGTCTTCAAAATGGAGTCCGGTCGTAGGTTCATCGAGAATATAGAAGGTATTTCCCGTATCTTTTTTCGATAATTCTGTCGCTAGCTTAATTCGTTGTGCTTCGCCTCCAGAAAGCGTTGTACTTTGCTGACCTAGTGTGATATATCCTAATCCAACATCTTTTATGGTCTTAAGTTTTCTATGGATTTTCGGGATGTGTTCGAAGAATTTTACGGCCTCATCGATGGTCATATTCAATGCATCGCTAATCGATTTTCCTTTATAGCGAATTTCTAAGGTCTCTCTATTGAATCGTTTCCCTTGGCAGGTCTCACATTCCACATACACATCTGGCAGGAAATTCATTTCAATGACCCGCAGGCCACCTCCTTTGCATGTTTCGCAACGACCGCCTTTAACATTAAAACTGAAACGCCCAGGTTTATAACCACGAATCAGGGCTTCTGGAATTTTTGCAAATAGACTTCGTATTTCGCTAAAGGTTCCTGTGTAAGTCGCTGGATTACTCCTTGGTGTTCTCCCGATAGGAGATTGGTTGATGTCAATGACTTTATCAGCATGCTTCAAACCTGTTATGCTTTTATAGGGCATTGCCTCTTTCACCCCATGGAAGTAATAATTATTGAGGATAGGGTAGAGGGTTTCATTGATCAAGGTTGACTTTCCGCTACCTGAAACACCAGTAACACCTATCATTTTCCCTAATGGCAATTTAACGTCTACGTTTTTGAGGTTATTACCAGTACAGCCTTTTAAAATAATGTTTTTACCATTGCCTTTACGCCTCTTTTTAGGTACTTCAATTTCTTTGGTGCCATTGAGGTAATCTGCTGTTAAAGTGTGATGCTCCAACAACTCTTTTGGCGTCCCTTCACTGATGATTTCTCCACCATGCTTTCCTGCTTCTGGACCAATATCAATAACATGGTCAGCACGTACGATCATATCCTTGTCATGCTCAACAACAATCACTGAATTTCCGATATCACGCAATGAAATTAGGGAGTTTATTAATTTTTCATTATCACGCTGGTGCAGTCCTATGCTCGGTTCATCAAGTATATAAAGAACGCCCACCAATTGCGAGCCTATTTGAGTTGCTAGTCTGATACGCTGTGCTTCACCGCCAGATAAGGATTTTGAGCTTCTGTCCAGGGCTAAATAATCCAACCCTACATCGAGCAAGAACTTCAAACGTGTTCTGATTTCTTTTATGACTTCTGAAGCAATGGCGTTTTGCTTCTCAGTTAGATCATTCTCCAGGACATCAAACCATTTCGCCAGGTCCGAAATGTCCATATTTGCCAATTCCGAAATATTCTTGCCGTTTACCTTGAAATAAAGAGACTCTTTTTTCAAACGACTACCTTGGCATTTTGAGCATGAAACTTTGTCCATGTATTCTTTGGCCCATCGTTTAATGGATGTTGACTCAGCATGTTTGTATTGGCTTTCAATAAAATTGGCAATACCTTCAAAATCAATTTTATAATCACGCGTAATCCCAAGGGTTTTACTAGCTACGGAGAATTTTTCATTCCCTCCGTATAATATCATGCCAATGGCTTCATGCGGGATATCCTTAATGGGGTCACTTAAATTAAAATTATATTTCTGTGCGATCAACTCCAGTTGCTTGAAAATCCAACTATTTTTTTGTGGACCTTGGGGTGCTAAACCACCATTTTTGATCGATAGGGAATCATCTGGGATAATTTTATTCTCATTGACCTGATACAAAGTACCTATACCATTACATTTACTACAAGCTCCTTTGGGAGAATTGAATGAAAAATTATTGGGTTCTGGATTTGGATATGAAATCCCGGAACTAGGACACATTAAATTCCTGCTGAAATAACGCAGGTCTTCTGTTTCGTTATCAATGACCATCAAGACATTGTCACCATGATACATGGCCGTATTGATAGTTTCTGTGAGGCGTTTGTCTTTATCTACCGCGTCATGTATTTTGAGTCTATCGATAACGATTTCTATCTCATGGGTTTTGTAACGGTCGAGTTTCATTCCCTTTACCAAATCCCTGATTTCGCCATCCGTTCTTACCTTAACAAAACCCTGTTTGGCAATTTGCTCAAACAATTCACGATAATGTCCCTTACGTGAACGCACTACAGGAGCAAGGATGCTCACTTTCTTGTCATTGAAACTTTCTAGTATCAAGTCCTTTATCTGCCCATCGTTATAACTGACCATGCGCTCACCAGTATTATAGCTATAGGCATCACTGGCTCTTGCGTATAGTAGTCTTAAGAAATCATAGATCTCGGTAATGGTGCCGACTGTGGATCGGGGTGATTTACTTGTTGTTTTTTGCTCTATAGCAATGACAGGAGAAAGGCCATCAATTTTATCGACATCTGGACGTTCCAAACCTCCAAGGAATTGCCTTGCATAGGCAGAGAAAGTTTCAATATAACGACGCTGTCCTTCGGCATAAATGGTATCGAAGGCCAATGATGATTTCCCACTACCAGAAAGACCTGTAATAACTACAAGTTTCTCCCGCGGAATAGTCACATCAATGTTCTTGAGGTTATGAACGCGCGCGCCTCTTACCTCAATATTTTCTTCGAATTTGGTCATAGAAATAGGCAAACCCACCTATCTGGAGGGCAAGGCTGCGAAGATACGTTTTTTGCACCTAAAAATGAAGCGGTGTTGACTTATAGATTTGTTAAAATGACGCTATTTGGTCCCTTTGACTTCACCCATATCCAAACTAAAGAACAGTAGTTTATGGTTTGTCGGTAGTTGAGCACCACTTTCTGTGGTCGTCCATTCATTCCAGGTTGCAGGGAATCCGTCGATAGGTATTATGGAAGTCCACATTTTATAGCTATCGGGCTTGTCATTTTCATCCAGGATCCACAAATAGGAATCTCCTGGTGTGCTTCCGCCGGAATTGTAAGTTACAAGTAATGCATCTTGACCATTATCCAATTTGACGACTGATCTTTCAACCCCTGGATCAAATACTTTGTAGGGAGCTACTAACCAAAAGGAATCATTGTTGAAAAAACCGATGGCTGTAGCCAATAATTCTGCTCTTTGTTTTCCTTTAACCTCAAAGCTATGAATAAAAGCCTTGCTTTTAGCTGTATCACTCAGATGTACGCTCAGCTTGAAATCTTCCCATTGAATATTACATATATTCTTGTCTTTTTCCCACTGGTAATGATGCTTGTTCTTAAAGGTCCATTCCAAATAATTTGTAGCTTTGTAATTCTCATGATCAAGGGCTTTCAGCATTCTATTTGCCAATGCATCCGCTTGCTCACCTGTTGTGCCAGTTGGTAAATCCTCATTATATTTCAAATAAAGAAAACCAAAGAACAAAAGACTTGGTAGTGCCAAGAAGACAATTAGTCCTCCAATTATTTTTAGTATTTTCTTAATGCGCATTCAATTTATTCTTAAGGGCTTCTGCTAGAATCCCTGGTGCTTTTGGATTGTTCCTGAACCATAATTCCGGTTCGATAAGCTCTACTTCCAATAGAGCTAAGTTTCCTTTATTATCGGTAAAGATATCAACTCTTGCGTAAATAGGAAGCTCTGGACATGCATTTACGACCATCTGCGCAAATTCCACTTCGAGTTGTGTAGGTTCATAAACGTAAACAGAACCCCCAAAATTATCCTGAACCCTAAAATCGCCTAGTTTTGCCACTTTGAGGACAGCATGAGTGCATTCACCATTTAGCATTACTAACGATCGTTCTCCTGTAGTCACAATATCATACTGGAAAGGAGAGAGCATCATGCTTTCTTTAGAGATCAATTGCTTGAAAATAGCTTCATGATCTTTAATATTCGAAGGGTTCAATCTGTATGTATGCCTTGCTGTGCCCGATACACAAGGCTTCAGTACTGTTTCTGTCCAACCTAGTTCCTTGTAAAGTGTTTTTAAGGTTATTGAATAGTCCTTCTCAATAAAATGAGTCGTTGCGATGTTAATGCCTTTGGCATTCAAGTCTTGCAGATAATGTTTATTAATATTCCAGTAAATAATATTTTTGGAGTTAAATAGAATCGTTTGACTAGATACCATCTTCAACCATTTTAAAAACTCTTCAAAACGCTTAAAATAATCCCAAGTACTTCGGAATATTGCGGATCTGGTTTCTCGCCAATTAAAAGCCGGGTCATCCCATGATAATTTTGCGACCTTCAAATCCAAATTGATGAGTGCTTGCTTCAAAAGGTCGTCTTCATACTGAATCGTTTTTATGAAAGGATCATCAGACTCAAGGATATGGTTATTATCCGTTAATATCACAACATCGTAGATCATATCAATTTACGTATAGCTTCCCGCTTGCTTAGAGGCTTCAGGTCCGAGCTTGTTGAGAATTTTAAAACGTCTTTAGGGTTATAGGACCCATATTCCCTTAATGCCCAACCAATGGCCTTCTGGATGAAGAATTCCTTGGATTCTCGATGTATCAAGCACTGCTTGAAGAGGAGTTCTTTATTTGTATTTTCTTTATACCCTAGTTGAAAAATAAGTGTACTCCGCTGCAGCCATATATTACCTGAAGTCGAAAAGCTTTTTACGACTTTGTCAATTTCAGAAGGGTGCATTTGCAAATATTCACCAAGAATATTCTTGGCAATAAAATCAACCGAATCCCACCAGGAGTTTGTTGTAAGGAGTTTTTCGATGAGATGTATGTCTTCTTTCTTATAGGATTTACGAAGGTGTTTTTCAAACAATTCAATAGCAACCATATGCAATTCACGTTGAGGTAAGTCATATAGGTCGAATGCCAGGGTCCTAACGGTATCGCGAATTTCCAACCGATGTTCTTTGTCCAAGGGTTTCATTAATTCTCGGCGCAATCCAGCTTTTATTCCGTAGAACTCGAATCTATGCTTCATATACGCCTTCATTTGTCTGGCATATGTAGGATTTGAATTCTTTATATAAATGGACTGCAGATCATTAATGAAAGTCATGATTCTATTTAAAATCCAATAGCGGTATCATCGCCACGTCGATCGGCGCCTCCTTCTAAAGTACCATCAGGCAAGACCAAGATACCGTCAACCTTACCTATGACTGGCGAGCGATCTTCATTGGTATTATACCCTTTTTGTTTTAAGGCTTCAATGGTTTCCTTTGAGAATGAATTTGGTTCGAATAGCACGACATCTGGCAACCATTGATGGTGAAAACGTGGTGCATTGACTGCATCTTGCATGGTCATTCCATGTTCGTAAACGTTCAATATAGTCTGGAATACGGAGGTAATGATCGTAGAGCCACCTGGTGTGCCAACGGTCATCCAAAACTTGCCGTCTTTTTCGACCAGAGTAGGTGTCATGCTACTTAACATGCGTTTCTCAGGTTCAATTTTATTTGCTTCAGCACCGATAAGGCCGAACATGTTGGGTTCTCCCGGTTTACTGCTAAAATCATCCATTTCATTGTTAAGGAAGAATCCTAGCTCGTCCACATAAAGCTTAGAGCCATAGGCACCATTTATTGTCGTGGTGACAGCGATGGCATTGCCAAACTGATCAACGATGGAGTAGTGTGTCGTTTCATTACTTTCGTAGGTCATGACATCGCCATGAGACACCTCTGATGACAAGGTCGCCTTGTCCCAATTAAAATTCTCCATACGATCGCCGAGGTAGTCCTCAGAGATCAAATCTTCGATCGGAATGTCTACGAAATCGGGGTCGCCCAAATAATAGCTTCGATCTGCATAAGCGCGGCGTTCGGCCTCGACCATCAACTGTATGGCCTTGGGCGAATTATGACCCATATCGCCAATATCGTAAGGTTCTATCATGGTCATGATCTGCGCCAAGCAGACACCACCACTGGCCGGAGGCGACATGGAAATGACCGTCAGGTCCTTGTAGTCAAATGTTACAGGCGTTCGCCATTGTGCTTCATATTTGGCAAGGTCTTCCATTGTGATAATTCCACCTTTCTCAGTTAAATGTTTGACCAGGATCTCAGCCGTTTTGCCCTTATAGAATTCATCTTTGCCATTGGCGATAATGCGCTCTATGGTCTGTGCCAAGGCTTCGTTCTTTATAGTGTCGTTTGCTTTCTTGTCCGGTGAAAAAAGGATGGTCTTTCCGTTGACCACTTTGAAAATACTGTCATATGTTACAAACCGTGCTGCCTGCTTGTCAGTGACCACGAAGCCATTCCGTGCTAAATCGGCAACAGGTTGCAGGATATCTTTAATAGGCAACGAACCAAATTTTTCGTGAACGGCAAATACCCCGGAAATCCCTCCCGGTATACCTGCAGCTGTGGCACCGAGGGTGCTTTTTCCAGGAATCATGTTACCTTCTTCATCGAGGTACATATCTCGCGTGGATGCCAAAGGTGCTTTTTCTCGATAATCGAGAGCACCTGTACTACCATCTTCCAAACGATAGACCATGAATCCTCCGCCACCAAAACTATTGGCATACGGATAGGCTACTGCCAAGGCGATGTCTGTGGCCACCATGGCATCGAAGACATTACCACCTTGCTCAAGGATCGCCACCCCAATTTTTGAAGCCTCTTCACGCGCAGACACCACCATGGCTTTTTGCGTGATCAACCCTCTTTTTGGGAGAGTTTCATTGGATTTTTTACAGGAGATGAAAAGGGCAATAATTGCAAGGAGGATTAATTTTTTCATTGAATGGTTAATTAGTATTGTGAATTTAATTCTTTTAATTTATTTGATGAGAAAGACGTGAGTTCTTCAAAGAAAGCTGTGAATTCAGATTCGAATTCTTCATAGAACTGCTCTAATTCTTCGGTAGCCTCATTCATATTATCAATATTTTTAATTCGCCTATTCATGCCGTTTAAGACACGCTGGATACCATCGATCGTTGCATAGCTCAGTAACCAATTATCCGTCACCATATAAGGCATCATTTTTAAGATCCTAGGGGGAAGAATATCCATGTATTTGTCAAGACTTGTATAAAAATTATCAATGTATTCATCTAAAGGAACTTCAGAATAATGTTCCCAATTCTTGGCGAGATAGTGGTCATAGAGGATATCAACGATCACACCACTATAATGCCCATAGCGCTTATGGAGTCTTTTGGTGCTTTTCCTGACTATTTGGTTTGCGTCCGTAAAGGTGTCGATCTCTCTATGCAGCAAAATACCCTTTTGTATTTCTGAAGGATATGTTTTGTAGTCCTTTCCCTTTATGCCATCTGCCATAAAATTACCAATGGTAACTAATTCGTTATCTCCAGAAAGATAAATATGAGCGAGGTAATTCATTAGCGAAATTTACGAAATACCATTTAAGATTTACCATATTGTAATTGTATATTTGTAAAAATTTTTCAAGAAATGACATTAATAAAATCAATCTCGGGCATACGAGGTACAATAGGAGGTAATGTAGGTGATAACCTAACACCAATTGACGCTGTTAAATTTGCAGCAGCCTATGGCTCTTGGGTAAAGCAACAGAGAAACAAGGAGAACTATCGTGTGGTTGTAGGGCGTGATGCTAGAATTTCTGGCGATATGATTCAGAATTTAGTCATGAATACCTTAGTTGGTATGGGTATACATGTGATAGATCTAGGACTTAGTACTACGCCAACGGTAGAGATTGCGGTACCCATGGAACATGCCGATGGGGGTATTATACTGACCGCTAGTCATAACCCAAAACAATGGAATGCCTTAAAATTATTGAACCATAACGGGGAATTCTTAAATGGCGCCGAAGGAGCTAAAATCCTTGAAATTGCTGAAAGTAATTCCATAGAATTCGCTGATGTCGATAACTTGGGTAAAATAACCAAGAACCAGGCGTATATTGATTTGCATATTGACGAGGTATTGGACTTGCCTTTGGTAAACAAAGAGGCGATTGATAGAGCGAATTTCAGAGTGGTTGTTGATGGGGTTAATTCAACAGGAGGTATTGCCATCCCTAGACTTCTAGAGAGATTAGGGGTGCATGCAGTGAAATTGTATTGTGAGCCTACTGGCCATTTTCCACATAACCCAGAACCACTTAAGGAACATTTAACAGATCTATCAGAAATGGTTGTTGCGGAGAAAGCGGATTTCGGTATCGTTGTTGATCCTGATGTTGATCGTTTGGCTTTTGTGAGTGAGAACGGTGAAATGTTCGGCGAGGAATATACTTTGGTAGCCTGCGCCGATTATGTACTTAGCAAAACAAAAGGAAATACTGTTAGTAATATGAGTTCTTCCAGGGCTTTGAGAGATGTCACAGAGAAACACGGCGGCACGTATGAAGCCAGTGCCGTTGGTGAAGTGAATGTCGTCGAATTGATGAAAAAGAATAATGCTATAATCGGAGGAGAAGGTAATGGCGGTATTATCTATCCTGAATTGCATTATGGCCGCGATTCTTTGGTAGGTGTTGCCTTATTTTTGAGTCTATTGGCGGAAAAGAATATGAAAGTGAGTGCCTTGAGAGCCAGTTATCCGGATTATTATATGAGCAAGAAAAAAATACAATTAACGCCAAGTTTGGATGTTGATGGTATATTGTCTGAGATGACCAATCGTTATTCGAAAGAGGATATCAAGACCATCGATGGCGTTAAGATCGATTTTCCTGAGAATTGGGTACACCTAAGAAAAAGTAATACAGAACCTATTATTAGGATATACACAGAAGCAAAATCGCAGCAAGAAGCTGATGATTTGGCAGATAGATTCATAGGCGAAATAAAGAAAATCGCAAATATTTAGTACTTTAGAGAGATATATCGCCACCATGATCGACACAAAAAAACCAGAAGTATTCAAATCCCAACTTGAGGAATACTTCAAGCAATTCAGGGATAACATCGTTGGTATTGACCAAGAATTCACTTCAGCATACGGTAAAAAGAAGATTATCTATACCGATTGGACTGCTTCAGGTAGGCTTTATCGCCCAATTGAAGAAAAGATATTGAATGAGTTCGGACCTTTTGTAGCGAATACCCACACAGAAACAACGGTGTCTGGAACGGCTATGACCATCGCCTATCATGAAGCGAAGCACCTAATAAAGGACCATGTAAACGCGAATGCAGAGGATGTTTTGATATGTTCGGGTAATGGTATGACTGGTGTGGTAAATAAATTCCAAAGAATACTGGGTCTTAAAATCCCAGAAAATCTCCGCAAATTCACTAATGTTCCGGAAGAAGTAAGGCCTGTGGTTTTCATTACACATATGGAGCACCATTCCAATCATACATCATGGTTGGAGACCATGGCAAAGGTAGAGGTTATACCTGCTGGGAAAGATGGCCTGTTCAGTTTGGATAACCTTGAAGAATTACTTGTAAAATATAAGGATTGTCCTTTAAAAATAGCTTCAGTAATAGGTGGGTCCAATGTGACGGGCATTCAGAATCCAATTCATGACATTGCGAAGTTGATGCATCAGCATAGTGGTGTTTGTTTTGTTGATTTTGCATGTTCAGCACCTTATGTCGAAATTGATATGCATCCGGAAGACCCTGAATGCAGTATTGATGCCATTTTCTTTTCACCGCACAAATTCCTTGGTGGACCAGGAACATCCGGTGTATTGATCTTTAGCAAAAAACTTTATAATAATATGATTCCTGATAACCCTGGAGGAGGTACGGTTAGTTGGACCAATCCATGGGGAGAACATAAGTATATCGATGATATTGAGGAACGCGAAGATGGTGGAACACCTGGTTTCCTCCAAACGATAAAAGCCGCTTTGGCCATCAAACTAAAGGAGCAAATGGGCGTTAAGAACATGATGGACCGGGAGCATGAGATTCTCGAACAAATTTTCTCTGAATTAGGAAACGTTGAGAATATCAATATTCTCGCTCCAATGCACACAGATCGATTGGGCGTTATTTCATTTTATATTGATGATCTTCATTATAACCTTGGCGTTAAATTATTGAATGATCGATTTGGCATACAAACACGCGGTGGATGCAGCTGTGCTGGTACTTATGGTCATTATCTACTTCATGTGGATTATGAAACATCCCATTCCCTAACGAAGGAAATTTCTTTAGGTGATCTCACCCATAAACCTGGCTGGATCAGGATGTCCATTCATCCTACGACAACTTGCGATGAGATACGATTTGTATGTGAGGGGGTCAAGGCATTGGCAAAGAACCATGAGGAATGGGCGAAGGACTATAATTACAATAGATTGAATAATGAATTCGAACATAAGTCTTTCAATACGAGCTCCAGAAAAGAGGTGATCGAGAGTTGGTTCAATCTCTAGATTATTTGAATTCTTGAGGCACTTTGTCTCGGTGCTTCCAACGTTTATGTGTCCATAGATAATACTCCGGTGCTTCTCGAATTTGATCTTCAATGTATTTTATAAAAATATCGGTAATCTCGTAATCCTTATAGGCATTGGCATCTACAGCAACAGTCTTAAAAGTGGTTTCGTAGTAACCACGCTTCAATCGTTTTACTTTTAAGAACATAACAGACATATCTAGTTTTTTCGCTAGCATTTCGGCACCAGTATGAAAAGGGACTTTTATCCCCATAAAATTCGCCCAATGATGTGCTTTATCGGGTTTCGGTGATTGATCGCAAATAAAGCCATTAATGGTCAATTCTCCATTTTTTTTGGCTTCTGTTAACACTGGTGTTGTTTCTTTGTTCGTAATAAGATAACTATTGTATTTCGCTCTTATGCGCTTTACCAACCTATCAAAATATTTATTTCCCAGGCGTTTATATATAGCATAACCTTTGTGATTGACATATTTTTGCAGAATGAAGATCCATTCCCAACTACCATAGTGAGCGCACATTACTACAAGGCTTCTATTCTGTTTTCCAAGCACATTGATTTCCTCAACATTAGTGAATGTGAAACGTTTTTTTATTTGTGCTTCAGAAATGGTCAAGGATTTAATCGACTCAAGCATCATATCGCATAAATGATGATAAAAGGCCTTCTTAATACGTTTTTTTTCTTTCTTAGGCATCTCAGGGAATACAAGATCCAGATTGGCTTGTACGATTTTTTTTCGGTAGCCAATAATGTAATACAAGAGGCCATAAACGACGTCAGAAAGCACATAAAGCAATCTAAAAGGCAGAATGGAAACAAGCCACAGAATCGGGTATATAAGTATATAGGCTATTAAATGCACACAATTTGTTTTTTACAAAGATAGCTATATTCCATAGTTAATATAGCGTATGTAACGAATTACAATTATCTTCGTCTTATCTTGTTAACTAAACGAATTGAATATTGAATTTAGACATTGTTACCATAGTCATAATTGCTGCTAACGTCATTATTTCCTTAAAGGGATTTAATGATTTTAATTTCTTCGAGAAGTATAAGTTCAATATTGGAGGTATTAATAGAGGTGAGAAGATCAGGATGTTTTCATCAGGATTCTTGCATGCTGACATGTCACATCTCTTCTTCAATATGTTTACGCTCTACTTTTTTGCGGATGTGGTTATTGGCAAAATGGGACAAGTTAATTTCTTGATCATTTATATAGGAAGCTTATTGATAGGTAGCTTGCTCTCTTATTATTTTCATAAAAAAGAGTTTCATTATAGCGCGGTAGGTGCCAGTGGTGCAGTGACAGGAATATTATATTCGGCTATTCTTCTGGATCCTGAAATGACGCTTATGTTCATATTCATACCGATACCTATTCCTGCGTACATTTTTGGGATTGGTTATTTATTATACTCCATTTATGGGATGAAGAATCGTCTAGGCAATATTGGTCACGATGCACATTTTGGTGGTGCCATAGGCGGCTATGTATTGACGATCATTCTTGCTGGGTGGGTATTGACCCAAAATCTCACGATGGTCATACTATTGGCTATCCCAATAGTCCTGCTTTATGTACTGCATAAGCAAGGAAAAATTTAAATTGGACCCAATCTAGTCAAGTAGCTCAGCAATCTTCAATTCTAGAGCTTGTCCTCTCAAACCTTTCCCAATGATCTTACCTTCTTTGTCAAGCACAAATGTGGCCGGAATGGCATTTATATTATACGATTGCGCGATGGGATCCTCAAAATATTTCAAATTGGAAACCTGTTGCCATTTTAATCCGTCAACTTGTATGGCTTTGAGCCATGCTGCTTTTGGATTTTTTTGTCTTGAATTACCATCTAGTGAAACGCCTACAATTTCCAGACCTTTATCATGATACTTTTCATATATCCTCACCAAGTTAGGGTTTTCCTTTCGGCATGGACCACACCATGCTGCCCAAAAGTCGACTATGGTAACTTCATTTTTACTGGTTATATCATTTAGGGCTAGTAATTTACCTTCAGGATTTGGTGCTTCAAAATTCGGTGCTTTAGCGCCTTCTGCCGTCGCTAGCATAGGTTTGAGGAATTTTGTGACATTCTTTCCAGCTGCACCTTCTTGTAGGTCTTGTGGTAATGCATCAAAAAGCTCTTTTATGTCCAATGCTGAAAAGTTTTTCGAATGCATCATTCGTTCAAGCACGATAACACTCATTAAATAGTCTTTATTGGACTTGACAAAATTCAATTCATAATCCATTTGGGCTGCTTTGTTAGTCTCAAAAGACTTGGCTATATCTTGCATTTCCGTCTGATTACCAGTACTTTGAGCCTCTTGATAGGCTGTGTTCAAATCTTGATTTTTCAGTCCAACCTCTCGTAACTTTTGTCCAAACGTATGTAATAATTCATTGTTTTTTGTACCACTCACTACAGAGTTGTTTAAGTCACCGTATGAGATGTTCATATCGATCACAGCATTTTCAAGAATGAATGGCAGACTACTTTGCACACCTTTGATATTAATGTAATGCATGGCCTCATTTTCCACTGAACCGGTGAAAGTGAATTTTTCATTTTCAACCGTGCCCCTTGAAAGCACTACAGGTCTATTGTTTACCAATTCTTGGAGTCGAACTTCAGAGCCATCGGCCACACCGATTGCTTCGCCGTTAATGGTATAGGTGGTCATTTCTTTTTCGCAAGAAAAACTAAAAGCCAAAAGACATAAGAGAAGAATACGTTTCATAGTGATATTTGATTTTTTGCAAATATAAGGGATATTCTAGTCTTAGAATGTGAAGATTTTACTAAGAAGTGAAGATTTTACTAATACCTTCTAATGTCCTACTTTTGATGCTGAATATTTCCATGGATAATCAATGATAGAAAACGATACCATTATTGCATTGGCAACCGCTTCGGGATCTGGTGCTATCGCCGTGATTCGCTTGTCAGGTAACAATGCCATTAGATTCTGTGATGCTCATTTTAAATCTGTGCATGGAAAAACTCTAGCTAAAGAAGACACACATACCATTCATCTAGGACATATTGTCGATGGCGAACGCACATTGGATGAGGTGCTGGTTTCCATTTTCAAGAACCCACAATCGTATACTGGAGAAGATGTTATTGAAATTTCTTGTCATGGTAGTCCCTATATTCAGCAAGAGATCATTCAATTATTTCTTAGAAAAGGTGCTCGAATAGCCAATCCAGGTGAATTTACCTTAAGAGCCTTCTTGAATGCTAAGTTGGATCTGAGTCAGGCAGAAGCCGTAGCTGATCTAATTGCTAGCGACAGTGAGGCATCCCATCAAATCGCCATGCAGCAAATGCGCGGTGGTTTCAGTAATGAGATAAAAATGCTCCGAGAAGAGCTTATGAATTTTGCCTCCTTAATAGAATTGGAATTGGATTTTGCCGAGGAAGATGTCGAATTCGCGAACAGAAACCAATTCCAAGACCTGATAATTAGGATCACGAAAGTCTTGAAACGCTTGATCGATAGTTTTGCCGTTGGTAATGTGATCAAGAATGGTATTCCCATTGCCATTATTGGCGAACCCAATGTGGGTAAGTCGACGCTGCTCAATGCCTTGTTGAACGAAGAAAAAGCCATTGTAAGTGAAATTGCTGGTACGACGCGTGATGCGATTGAAGACGAAATAAGTATTGGTGGCATAAATTTCAGGTTCATAGATACGGCTGGAATTCGCGATACAGAAGATGTCATTGAAAGCATTGGTATTAAAAAGACCTTTGAAAAGATCGATCAAGCCCAAGTGGTCATCTATTTATTCGATAGTGAATCCAGCGTTTTGAACTTGGGATCGGTTCTTGTTGAAATTGAAAAAATCAAGAACAAAAACCCACAGAAACCACTCCTGATCATTGCTAATAAAATAGATAAGTTGGATGACATTCAATTAGCTGAACTCAATACACATATACCAGAAGTGATCTTGCTCTCAGCAAAATCTGGTTTTGGTATCGACCAATTGACCGGGAAATTATTAGGACTCATCAACACCGGTGCTCTGCGCAACAATGATACGATCGTTACCAATTCACGGCATTATGATGCCCTTCTTAAAGCATTAGAGGAAATCATCAAGGTGCAAGAAGGTATTGATGCCAACTTATCTGGCGACCTATTAGCGATCGATATTCGTCAGGCATTGTATCATTTTGGGGAGATCACTGGTGAGATCACTAGCGATGACCTATTGGGGAATATTTTTGCTAATTTCTGTATCGGAAAGTAATAGTATTTTACAAGAGAGGAAGTTTTCATATTTAATCGATTATTCAGTAAAATAAAAACAAGGTGTTTATACCTGTAAAAGTTAATATGGTAATTCTAAGCTGTTATGACTGCTTGATTTTCAGTAACTTTGGTAGAAACCTAATTCCAAATGATTGCAGACGCATTAAATTTTGTAACAAATTAACTTGATGATTTCTTGAAAAGGAAAACAGCAATAAAAAATTCTGTTGTAAAATTACCTGGTTTAGTTACCCCAGAAGGAGGGATTTCTGTTACCGAAGATAACACTTTGGTGGTTTCACTTGTAAATATTGCTGAGGAAGG
>RCND010000408.1_pt1 | contig 24098 bp, 17 predicted proteins | sample 2041351 | NCBI WGS metagenome assembly RCND01 (sample SAMN09708230, study PRJNA481090) | Marine sediment metagenome, whole genome shotgun sequencing project. | biome: marine sediment; feature: ocean; material: sediment; isolation source: Sewage treatment plant 12B marine sediment (STP12B) ... | reverse complement strand
TACCAAAGTAAAAGTTTAGCTAAGTACACAACTAGGGATAATCCGAAGAGCTCTTTTATTGAGATGTAAAAGTTTAATTAAAGGTGGGAATTAGTACACTTGATTCAATTAATGCAAAACACTATTAATTCAACTTTATCCCCGATTTAGCTATTTTGATGTCGATTTGCGGCTAAATATTGTCTGTTGTAACTTACAATACTAAATGCATCAAAAATGATTGTTTTATATTAAGGTTACAAAAGTAAATTCCAATGCTATTCGAAGACCTGTATCGAACTGTAAAAACAGACAAAAGTAAATGCAAAGGTTCAGAAATCGGGTACGCGAAATAGGATAGAAATATATCTCCCTCTCCTGAATGTTCTATAGCTCGAAACGTTTGGAAATCATACATTTCCGACCTACATGGGATTGATACTTAACATCTATTTTGGTAGTTCAACAATGCGCTGACCCCAGCTTTTTTTCGCAATAGGTACTGTAATTTTCGCTTCGGCTTTTGTAATTGACAAATCATATCTTACTGAAAATCAGTTTTATATGTCCATAAAATTCATTCTCCACTAAAAATTAGTTGCATTTACTATTGGAATAGTTGCATTTAGTTCTGGAAAGTAGCGTCCTCTTTTGGAACTCACAATAAAATGAAAATAGTTTGATATTCTAAACCAAAAGCAAGGCATTAGCTCATAGAGCTAATGCCTTGCCTCGTAGTATCATACGCTAGAAAGTGCTATTTCTTTCCAGGCGTGTTCTTAGGTTTGCCCTCATCAGAAACAAACATGTAAGGCTGAGTTTTCACCGTTTTGGCTTTAGCCTTAGCCTTGAGTTTTGGAGGTAGGATCGCCTCGACAACTTTTTTATCCTCCACTATTTGGAGGAATCCAAAATTATCATCAGCTAATATTTCCTTCATCTTCTCCAGGTTCATCAACTCTGAAAATCGGTCGATAGAACCTTTCTTGATTGACGTGAAGATCGGTCCCTTTGCCTTTTCTTTCTTGAGACACTTTTTCAGGGCTTTTACATCTACTCCCATCTCTTCTAGCCTTTTCCAAAGCCTTGTACTTATAACCTTGTCAGACAATAAACATTCAAGGAATTTACACATTCTATCATTGCCGTCATTGTCAGTAGGAGTCTTTACTGGTGGTCTGTCACCGCCTGTCCATGCACCTGCTGTGATGGTCTTTTCTCTAGTAAATCTGCTGCCACCCTGCGTAGCTCCTTCCGCTTTGATCCTAAAGCTATACACACCTGGCAAAGTAGTTTTGAACTCTGCGGTATAGTTGCCGGCTTTGACTGCTGTCATTTTTATGTTCTCTGTACTGCCATCTGGAGCTGTAAGTTCAGCTATAACATACGCTGATGTTCTCAGTGGAATATTGTACTCTTTCAGCGAAGCTAATAGTGTGATTACCTCTCCTGGCTCTCTGCTCTTTTGTATACTCGTTGCTTCAAATTCAATATTAGAATACGTTTTCACAATCATACTGTATGGCAAATGTTCTCTCTTCAACTCTGCCAATCTCTGTCTCAATTCTTTATTCTTTTCGAATAATTCTTGAAGTCGTTTCTTATCTACCAATTGCATGACTGCTTGCCATTTCCCAGAGTGACTACCTTGCGGATTATTAACCAACGTTGGTAGGCCCATTCTATAATAAGCAACTTGTCGACCTACTACATACTCAACATTGGGCTCCGAGCCCACCATCTGTGGATGGATCTCCTTCCCATCAGGAGTTATGAGATAAAAGTTCAAAAGTTCAGGTATAGGACATAGAGCTATCACATCTGCTGAGATATCCGCCTCTGTCAAGTGGAACGGAATGCTGTGCTTCGATCCCCATGCTAATTCTCCTTGAGGATCCAGTACAATACTGTCCTTATTGATTCCTGCTAGGATCTGCACAAAGTGCTTGGTTAGTTTAAACTCCTCTTCTTGAGCTGTCAAATTACCAGTAATCACTAGATCACCACCCGTATTTTGAGTAATATCATTGAGTGCAATTGTATTTACTTGACCAGGTAGCCCAAAACCTATAGCATAGGTACGAGCATCAATATCTACTGATGCCGCTGCAATATCCGGTGCTCTATTGTTGTGACCATCGGTCAGGACCAACATTGCTTTGGGGTTAGCAGCAGCCGCAGAATCGAGGAGTGTTCTTCCTCTCTGGATTCCTCCTCCCACTGATGTCCAACCTCGTGGATCAAAATCAGAACCGTTTATCAAAGTAGTAAAATTGCCAACAGCACTTTTCTGTGTCATAGCCAATACTTGAGTGGCTACTTCATCAAAACTCACTAGACCAATTTGGTCGTCATTTCTCAATAGATCAAAAAATGTGTTAGCAGCACTTCTCATCAATGTGCTTCTAGTGCTAACTCCACCAGCAGTCGCTAACATACTACCCGATCTATCCAGTACTAATGCAACCGAATTGTCTACACGTGGTATTTTGGTTGCTGTAAGTCCTACGGAATATGTCCATTCGACAGGTCTTGAATATTCGCCTCCTTCTGCGGCCGCATAATAGCCTTCATCGTCTACGATATATGCCTGGATATTGACGTTTGCAACTTGTTGACTATTACCACCTGATGAGACAAATTGTACCCATACCAGACCTTCGACCACATCATTATTGGAATCCGGATTTACTACGAATTCCGTGCCCATAGGTGTCAATCCGAAAGGCATCGAAGGATTAGGCGGCAATATTCTAAATCTTGTTTGACGTGCCGTGCGAACTGAAAACTTAACAGCTCGATAATGTGTCATCCCTTCTGGGACATTACCAAATGCTACGGAAGGCGTTTCTAGCGTGATTTCAGGTAAATCTGTATCGTACCACACACCGTTTCCGTGCATTGTGTGACCGTCTAGCAAATCTACTGGCCTTGCTACAGCGCCAGGCCATGGAGCTGTACCACCAGCGTTTCGAAATATCATATTGTCATTCAATCCATGACCAGGTTCGCCAGTGACATTTTGATACCTAGTAATGCCAGGATTTTTATCCTGCCATAGCGACCACATGCGATCTATGGACGCATGATGGAGATAAAATAAGGGGTCATTTGGTGAACCTTGAGTGATCATATTGCCACCTGCCCATCTGTGTACTAGATTATGAATTGATTCTGAGCTTGTTCTCAGTGCGAGGTAATTAGGGGAACCAATAGAACCTCTAAATGAAAAATTTGTTTGTCCAGGCAATGCGTTGTCATTATCAGGTAAATCCTGGGCGTCAGCTCTTTCTCCAAAAGCTCTAGAAAATGTAGCCGGATTAGCATCACTTCGTATAGGCCAATCTTCTGGATCGAATGGGTATGGATAAGGTGAAGTAGGTGCTCCAACTTCTCTTTTTACATGATCATTGTCTGCATCATCTCCATCGACACCAATAAATTCATGTTGGAATGGATAACCTAAATTAGGAGTTGCAGCAGGACCTGCATCCTGCTCTCGCGTCCAATCCCAATACGGTATCATGACATCTTCATATCCTGGGATACTTCGCAAAAGCTCTTCAAATTGGTATAGCATCTCTCGATGCCAAGGAAAAAATGATGAATCGTTATGTGCCCAGCTCGGCGAAGCATCCATGGCTAGATTGTGTGTCTCTACATAGTCATCGTACCTGCTCCATGTAGCAGGATTGATCAGACTAGGATACTGTATCCTGTCTTTAAGTATGACGATAGCTTCGACGAATTTTCGTCGCTCATCAGGCGTCATGTTTTTAAGATTCTTTCTTACTTTCATGTCAATATTTGTTTAGGGTTTTAAAAAATAATTGATTGTTGTTCTTTACCTTATGTTCTATGTACACATAAATTCAATGTGTAAGTTGCTGATATTAGGTATTCTGGTAGCCCTTCATATTCTTAGAGCTAGTATGCTCTGATCACCGTAGCGTCAGGACCATCTAGATCTCTAAGTGCATTGAGGTTCGCAAGAGAGAACTAAGGAGCAAATTTTAATTATACCCTTTCGTTGTGGCTTATTAAAGTGTCATTCCCCACTTAAATATATACATAGAACCTATTGATTTATTGACTAATGTATATTCGTAGGAAATTTCACTGTATATTGTTGGATATTGTGTATGACTTGCATTATTAAGCGGTTAAAGGCTAAGGAATACAATATTCATAAGGACTTATTTTCCAAAGTCTCTTTTAAGGGTCCTTTAAGTATAATCAAACGACCGTTTATTTGAACTTCACATTTTTCAGGTTAATAACTCCTGACAAGTTCATTTTTCCGGTGTAATCTCTTAGTGTAATTTTGTAGGAATAATTATACTGAATATGTTGTTTGGCTATGTAAGGGTAAGTACAAAAATGCAAAATCCGAATTTACAGATTGATGCGCTGCTGAAAGAAGGTGTTTCTGAAAAGAATATCTATAGGGATGTTTCCTCTGGTGCCAAATCGGAACGTCATGATCTGGATTTGATGATTTCTAAACTCCGTGAAGGGGACACCGTTATTGTTTGGAAACTTGACCGAATTGCCAGGAGTATTTCGCACCTTTTAAAGTTGATTGATCAATTCGAAAAGCTAGGCGTTAAATTCAAAAGTATCAAAGACCCCTTCATAGATACTACTTCTGCCCATGGCAAATTTGTGATTACATTATTTGGAGCTGTAGCTCAATTGGAGCGTGATATTATAATTGAACGAACTACCGCTGGTCTTAAAAGTGCCAGACGTAGGGGTATTCAACTAGGTCGAAAAAAAGGGTTAGGAAAAGAAGCCAAACAAAAGGCAATTCTAGCAGCATCATATTACAAAGAGAACAATCTTCCAATTGTTGATATTATGAGGTTAGTTGGTATTAAATCTAAACCTACACTTTATAAATACTTGGCTATTCAAGGTCGGAGGAACTGTAAAGAGTGTGGAGTCGTTTTTTGGGATGACAATCAACAATTGGAAAGTGCTTTTTGTAAGAAACATAATAAATTCATTTCAAAATAGGGTAGATTTTCAAGGGCCATCCTACGTTCGTCTATAAATTCCTACATTTTATCGATTTGTTAATTAATGTCAATAACTAGGTGTTTCTGAGGAGTTTATTCTTTCCCAATTTTACGATCTTTAATAATTAATTATACCTGAGCGTGTAAGTTTAAGTAAATGAATATATGAGCAGTACAGAATTTATAGCGGATACCATCAATTCACTAATAAATTGGATATCGCTTGACCAAGTTTTCATTTTAATATTTACCAGGAATTATTAGTGAAATCAATTTAAAAGAGAAACTGGTTCAATGAATAAATCAAAGGAATCAAAAGAGATAAGGAATGAAAGCTTTAACTCATTATATCAAATATTTGTAGCAGCTACCGCAGCCTGCCTCGCGGGAGGCGATATGATTTTGGCTGGAGGAGGAACTTTTTTGACTCAAATTATCGGACTAAGAAGCAAACTAAAATTTAATCGAGCAAGTCGATTTGTTGAAGAATTTATGGATTTTATGACTAAAAGCCAAACCAATTTTGACAGGGATTATATAAATTCTGAGGATTTTTCTGATTTCTTTGAAGATTTAATAATTTCTGTCTCCAAAACGAATTCTGATTTAAAGATTAAGCGCTATAAAAATATTTTACTTAATCAGCTAATAGTTAGAAAGGATTATGATACATCTGTTAGATATCTCAATCTGGCAAATAATCTCGAAGAAAATCAAATTGTTATACTTCAGCATTGGTCGCTTCATGAATTTATCACCCCGACCTTAAATATTGGTCTGACTAAGGAACAAACGATTAACCTCAATTCATCTAGAAAATTATTAGGACAAAAGATCGAGCATTCAGAATTAGAGTTCTTAGTAATCGACCTCCGGTCAAAAGGTCTTCTAAAACGAAAGGATGGTGCAATGGGAGCCACTAGACCAATTTCAATATTTGACCATCATTCAATTACTGAAATTGGTAAAGAGTTTGTAGACTATCTTAGGGTTCAAGAATAACTTATGAAAAATTCAAGAAAGTTCAGAAAATCAGAGATTAAAACGTTGAAAATAAAATGGGATTATTAAATAAAATATTGGGTAATGCAAGTGAAGTTTCCAGCGAAAAACTCAATGAGAAGTATGGCCGACTACTTGTAGACAACGAACAAATCGAACTTGGTTTCACCCTGTTTAGGGATATTTTCACGTTTACGAATAGGAGATTGATTCTAGTAGATATTCAAGGTTTGACCTGAAGTAAAATCGAGTACAAGTCTTTACCCTACAAGAACATTTCCCGCTTTTCACTGGAAACATCAGGTACTTTTGATTTAGACGCTGAATTGAAGATTTGGATATCCAGTGAGGATACACCTAGTGTAAGCAAGAAGTTTAATAAAAGTATCGATGTGTACGCGGTTCAAAAATATTTGGCGAATAAGGTCATATAGACTTTAAGCCTTTAAAGTTTAAATAAACGAAGATATCTACAAATCATTTCATACTAAAAACAAGAAAATAATTCACTAAAAATTTAGAGTTACACAAAACTTTAATCTTGAAAAGAGAAATAATATCAGCAACCGGAGAAAGAGCAGCAATGGGAGGTTATTTGCCTCAATTTGATGAGTTTTCATGGTTTACCTATTTAAACCTTATAAACAATGAGCTTGAATGGATACGAATAGCTGATCCCACGGCTGAAAAGCTAGATGATATTCAATATTCTACCCATTCACAAATACATGCCTATCAGGTAAAATGGACTATAGCCAACGCAAACATATCATTTGCAAACTTTATAGAGTTGATTCCTCTTATATCTTCTAGTTGGAAGAATTTAAAATCAGCTAATCCTAGCAAAAGAATAATTCCTCATCTAATTACTAACAAACCAGCATCCTCGCACGACAGTGTGAAGAATGGTGAATTAAAAGTTGGTTCGTTTGCCGACTTTCTCCGTGAGGCCTGGGTAAAAATAAAGTCGAATCAATTGGTTGATGATAAATGGAAACCGATTCTTGCAGAGCTGAAGACAAATTCTAACCTCACTAATTCTGAATTTGCAGAATTCATCCTCTGTTTTGACTTTCAATCTGACTACAAGCAAAAGCAGTTTAGCATAGGAAATGTTAAATACTCTAAAGATGAGGAAGACCTTCAAAAAATTAGCCGATTTATAGTTGAAAAAGTAGCCAGTCCAGAAAGAGTCGTTGAATTTACTCGCCAAGAAATTATTAAGGAACTAGGTTGGTCTGATAGGTTTAAAACAATTTTTAATCATGAATTAATAGTCGATAGAACGAGATACCAACCGATTCAATCGACAATTGACATGTTAAATTCAAAGTTGGTAGAACATGAAAATGGATACCTGTTTTTGTTAGGGGGCCCAGGTTCTGGAAAATCTACTTTATTGAATCAATGGTCGAAAAGCATAAAAGAACGTATAATAAGATACTACGCCTTTGATTTTGTAAATCCATCTTCACACTTAAACTTTTATGAAAGAGGAAATGCCACGCATCTTTTTTTCGATTTAGTTTTTCAATTAAGGGAAGCTGGGATATACAAAAGAGACATCCTTCCATACAAGGACTTGCTCTTTCTAAAGGATGTATTCAATGAGCAATTAAGGGTAATTGGAGAAGACTTTGAAACAAATGGCCAAACGACTATAATATTGATTGATGGTCTGGATCATGTTCCTAGGGAATACAAATCAACAAGAAACACGTTCCTACGAGAACTTCCTTTACCATCTTCTCTTCCAAACGGTGTCTTTATTGTTTTGGGCAGTCAATCTTATGAACTAGAAGACATTCAACAGGAAATTAAAACTGAATTCAAAAACGGAAATAGAACCATCCAAATTGATTCACTTAGAAAGGAGGAAGTATACAAGTACATTGATAATCTTGATTGTTCAATTCAGCTCAATGGTTCTCAAAAGTTGCAAATATTTGAGAAATCACAAGGACACCCGTTATATCTGACTTACTTAATTGAAAAAATAAATAGTGCAGATTCTATTAACGAAACAATTAAATCTTTTAAAGTTATTGATGGTAGTATTGACAATTATTACAAAAAAATATGGGAACCTATACAAAAAGATGATAGCCAAGTTCAATTCTTAGGTTTAATTGCGAGAATTAATGGTTCCATCAATCTTCAGTTCATTCAGGAATGGGACTTCCAACCAAGCGTCCTGAAGTCCTTTCGTGAAAAGGCAAAATTCCTGTTTAATGCAACCGATAGAACTTTGTCTTTCTTTCATAATTCGTTCAAACAATTCCTTCTTCATGAAACCTCTTTAAATTACTTGACAGATGAATATGATTCAATAATTAATGTCAAATATCATGATCAACTCGCAGATTATTATGAAAAATCAGAGATTGAAAAATATTGGAAACAGAATCATCACTTATTTCAAGCTCAACGATATGACAAGTTTATTTCAGAAGTTACACCAGAAAGCTTTGCTGAGCAGCTACTTAAATTTAGACCGGCTGAAGAAATAAAGCAAGATGCAAAGTTAGGTGTAGAAATAGCCAGACAAAATAAAGATATCATTACTCTTATAAAATATCTGTTCTCATTATCAGAAATCGAAAGAAGATTATTCAATATTGATCCTGCATCATTTACAGAAGAACTTTTAATCTTAAATGAGTACGACTTAGCAAAAAATTACTTAAGAACTGGAAACACTCTACACTGCAGCGAATCATATGCTTTGAGAGCGTGTCGTCAGTTTATTGAATTTGGGCACAAATCAGAAGGAGCAACCTTATACAATTTGGCCTATCCAGAAATCATTACAGATTCTGGAATATACATTGATGATCATTACAATTATGAGGAGATAAGAGACTCTTTAGAACAATGGGTTTATACCTCTACCCATTTTGAAACTACTGAGGATATTTTGGCAGTTATTGAAAATATCCAATTCTCAAATAGCATTCATGAAAACAAGCATGAAGAAAGGGAAAACGATTTTTTTCATGGATTACTTTCTAATCTTGGTAATAGTTTAATAGACCAAAATAGATGGGATGATTTTAATAAGGTCACTAAAAAAATAGAATCTTCGTCCCAATATGGAAGAAATTCACTTTTCCAAATTTTAGAATATGCTATTGAGCAAAGTCTTGATTTGAAGGACAACAGTAAAGCAAATGAATATTTATCATTAATAACCACACATTTTACTCAAGAGAATACAACTTCGATTGGTAAAATATTTGTTGCTGATTTAATTTATAAAGTCACTAGGGACCTAAATGAAACTTTTAGTTGGATTAAGGAAGTTGAGCAACCATCTAATGTGCGCAAAGACCAGCTAGGATATGATGATTCGCTAGATGCCTTTCTACCATTAATAAAATTTAACAAGTTACTTAATCTATGTGGAAAAGGAGTTCCTATTACAACCGCAATTCCAATTGCCCCGAAAGGCACTGATGAGGAAATTTTAGTAGAATTTGAGCGAATGTTATGTATTTCAACTCAAATTCTGTCCGAAGGGATTCTACAAACATTAATGTGTGATGATATTATTAAAAGAGTATTTCCAATAGTCCGGTTTTACTACAAAGAAATATCTCACCGAAACAGCTATTGGTATAAACTCACTAAATCGAAAGGGCAATTTTTTGATTTTTTGATTTTTTCAGTTTCTGAATTAGGTCCTACAAAATTAGAGTTATTAGGAGATTATTTTTTCAGTGAGTTTCAAAAGAACACAAAGTATTGGAGCACAAGTGTGCGAAGAAAAATTATTAAATCCCTCTTGAATTACGGTTTTAATACTGAAAAAGCAGAACTACAATTAAGTTTTTTAGTGGATTCTATGTTGGGAAATCATGATATTGATGGGCGAATAACCGAATGCTTAGATCACGCAAAGGTATTCTTCGTTCTAAGAAATCTAGAGGAAGGTGAAAAATGGCTCAAACAAGCTATTCAAGAATCTTTTGGAATAGGCTATAGAAAAGATTATCAATTTAGCACATGGATTGAATGGTTAAGAAGGATAAACATTAAGAACCCATCAAAAGCTTCTGAAAGAATAAAGTGGTTCTTATCGCATTTAAACCACATTAAGGAGACAACCGAGGGTAGGGCTTATTGGAATGCTTCCGAAGAATTATTAGAAGTTACCTTTGAGCACAATCTAAATGATGGCCTTGAACAGACCATATGGCAACTCGAGAATGATTTGATAGATTTTAAGGATTCAATTGCTCTATTTATTAAATATTTTACAATAAGAACGAATAGTAAAAAAGAGTTCGAAAGCATAGTTGAACTCTATTGTGATTTGTTTCTTCTTCTTGCTGAATCATCCAATTCTTCCCTGCTTAAATTTATTTTAGAAAAAGGATATGAAATTGTAAAGGAAGATTTTTTAGAAGAGTATACACCAAGAATCATTTTAGCAATAGAAGTCAAGGCTTATGAAGACAGTAGACATAATTTGCTTTCTGAAATTGAAGTTTTCTTTGCATCAAAAGGGCTTAGAATAGAAGACTTCTACTCAGGCTTCAAAATACCCGCAAAAAATAAAAGAGATAGTGCGACAACGTCTCATAATACTTTGGTCTTAAAGACAAAAAATGAACAAGTTGATGAAAACGAGGTGCTTGAACGAGTTGAGAGTTATGATGATTTTATAAAAATTATTCAAGAAGAAGATTCGGCAAATTCATTCTTTGATTGGTCAAAGGTTATAGAAAAAATTACTTTATTAATGTCTTCAAGCCAAATCGAAGAAGTTGTAAGAGTAGCGAGCTTCGGCAGGAGAGAATCAGACTTCTATGCCAAGTTAAGCGGGGCTGCCTTAGAGCTCGGAAATCCTAATCTGGCAACCAGCTTAGCCAATAAAAGCATTGAGTTATCTAGTGAATCGGGATGGGTCAAGTACTATGATGGAGGATCAAGAATCAATGCCTTTAATGCACTAAGGCAGGTCAATCCCAAAATTTCATCTAAAAAGGCCTTTGAGGTATTTACTCATGATATATTAAGCAGTAATTATCCAAGTTCATATATTGAGCATCTTGAAGAAATTGTTCCGCTACTAACAGAAAATTATATTGAGGAAGACATTTGGCCTGAAATATATAATTACCTACGAAGATTGATGTCGAATAGTAAGCCTGTTGAGGCCTTGCCCATTCTTTCATCGTTAAAGCATCCAATTATGGAGACTTTAGTTAATTACATAATATATCTAACCGAGAGTCCCGTTTCTATAATAAAGGACCACTCCTTACAATTATTGGCAAAATACATAAATCAAGGCAATGATTACGCTTTAACTCAATTGTTGAACGGCCGTATAGATGAGTACTCATGCATGGACGTGATAATGACATTATTTATGTTCGATTATCCGAAGGTTCATGCGCTTATTTCAAAGATCAAAAGTTTGGCTCTATCACATGACCATCAATTAAGAAATAATTCAATACAGATACTTTCCTCACTAACAGAAGAAATTCCAACCTTCCAAAAAATCAGTTTACCTAAGGTATACTCTCTGCACATTCCGGAAATTGGAAAACCAGACTTTAAAAAAGAGATTGACCCTTATTTTCCAGAAATCGATATTAACGACCCCCGAGACCTAATTAGACCATTTGAGTTTTTAATCAAAATCTTATCAAAGGAGTCTGGAATGGAAGAATCTAATCTTATCTATAGAGCGTACTCAATCATGAAAGAGATTGGTCGAGAAGAAGAATGGACGGTAGAATATGAAAAGAAGCTAAGATTTCATTTGGAAGAAATCAATCTAAAATATTCTTACCCCAGACCAAGGGTAATCGCTGCTAGAAAAGCTATAATGCATGTCGCTAGCGAGCTAATAGATTCGGGAACAGTTGATGGTCGGAGAATACAGCAGGCTTTCACATCACATGATTATGCTGTTCAGCTCTTTAATATAATAGCTAAACCTGAATTCATTCAAACTCTCAAAGAGAGAGATTTTGGCGGAGTGGGCAATGATTGGTTGGAACGAATATCTGACTCATCAAGAATTACTGAATCCCTATTGGATTACAATGATGGCTTCAAAATAGTTGCAGAATATACAAAGGTTAGAAATCTTGACTGGGGAGCTCCTACTGAAAAATATATGTATCAGATTGCTGGAGGTGAGCATATGGACGAAGAGGAAAATTATATTTTTGGTTCTGCTTTTCATCAACTAAGTGACGACTATCATAGCCTGAAAAGTGGTGGACATTTTATTGTTGTTATCAGGGACCATAGATATAATCAGTTTGATTTGAAGACCAAATGGATAGCGATAAATCCTATTTTATGCCGACACCTAGATTGGGAGCCCGAACTAAGCAAACTATTTGCATGGAAAAACTCGCAAGGTAAGTTAATGGCAGAATCAATATATTGGTCCAATGGAAATATTGGCATGACACCCCGTGAGGATGGAGAAGTTGGAGAAGGGTGGTTTGTTGTAGTTTCAAAAGATGGATTGAAACAAATTAAATCTGTTGAGAAGAATTTGTTTTTTCAAAAGAAATTAACTCGATCAACATATAAGAATTCTTTGGTCAGTAGCATCTCTGTCTTCAAAAATGAAAAAATCTGATTGTTTCCGACTTTTTGAATTACACTTTTTAGACAATTAAAAATTTAGAAATACTGATTTTCAAAGTTTAAATAAACGATAAGATAAGCTTCTAACAAAGAATATGAATGACAAATTTCAATATAGATTATCAAAAAACGAAAAAAGTGAAATAGCGCAAAACCTAATTGATATTTTACAGAAAGATGCCAATATAGCCAAGCAAACATCAACATTTATTTCTAATTGGATTCTTACTGTTGCCGAAGAAAAAAGGAAAGTTTTCTTTGATGTATGGGATATAGTGTTAAAAAGTTATTTGCCAACCACAAGACCTGTTCTATTTAGGTCGTGCAAAAGAATTCGCAGAACAAATAAAATCTCGAGTTTTACAGGGCGCTTAGAATGTGCAAAAAGATTCAGTGAAGGCAAAGGCGTATTAATAATATGCGATACGAAAGAAAGCCTAGCATTTGAAGAGGAATTATTTGAGGTCGGTAATTATAAGCATACATTTTATCCACTAGTTAGTGTATTAATAAAAGCGAAAAAATCTGGAAGTAACGTATTTTCTGAAAGAATATTAAATACATATCTAGGTGAAGATGAATACATCATGAGATTTGACATTGATAATATGCACTGTCTAAAATGGGTTTAAATGATTTGTGAAAGTAAAAAGTAGTATTTAACAAAGAACCCCACCAAGCTAAAGTTCAAATAAAGGATAATAAAGAAAAGCAGCTACCAATAGGAGATATTAAAATAGGCTTTAGCGACTAGTTATATCTTTGTGTTATGCTTTAACTGAAAAAATGCGAGCAATTATTTACATCCTAATCCTAATTCAACTATTTAGTTTTCAATTGTTTTCTCAGAAAATTACGATGGACGGAACTATAATTGATGCTAAAAACCAACAACCAATCGAATTCGTAAATATTGGAATCTTTAACAAAAACCAAGGGACAATAACAAATCCGAAAGGAGAATTCAATTTGACCATTCCAAAAAAATTTGAGACAGATAGTATTACGATTAGCCATATTAATTATTATTCAGTCAATATCTTAGTAAAGAGCTTCTCGAATCGTAATATTTCTTTAAAGCCCAAGATTACAGAACTTTCAGAAGTGGTCGTTTCTAACAAAAAAAGAAGAACTAGAAAAATTGGTGTAAAATCATATAGTCGACTTTTATCAATGCGTGTAATATCAAGACATAACGATATTGTAGAAGCAGCACAACGAATTAAAATTCCGAACGAAGAAATTAAAGTTAAAGCAGTAAATTTTGCTATAAGAAAATGGTCCGAAGTAAATGGAGTTAAAGTTAGAATTAACTTTTATGAAAATGTGGAGAACACACCACAAAAAAAGATAGTTCTTAAAAACATTGTTGCTGACTTATCAACACAAGAGAACTCGGATTGGATACGAATCGACCTGAATGAAAAAGACATTTTTATCTCGCAAGACTTCTTTATAGGAATTGAATTCATACCGAATTTCGAAAATCCAACGATAGTCGACTTGGGTGCAATATTAACAAAGGGAAAAGGATATAGCAGAGTTAATAGCTTAGGTAGTTGGTCAAAACTAAATGGAGGAGCTTCTATCAACGTTGAAATGGAGTACTGAAAAAAGTCTACACATAACAATGGCCGCTACGAAAGCATTAGTCTAGTACTCCAAAGTTCAAATAAAGGATGAATAAATGACTTGTTTTCAAACTGGCAATATGTAGTAAAGCAATTTGAAAAATTTGAGTATTATAATACTCAAATACCTAATAATAGACAAATATGTAACGTATATTACACAATATATTCGTATATTTGTAACATGTTTGATAAGGATGGGGATTCAATCGAGTCTATTGGTAAAAAACTGGAGCAACTTCGTTTAAATTTAGATTATAGCCAGGGCGAGGTGTCTAAGCAAATAGGTGTTTCAAGAAAAACATTGAGTACCCTTGAGAACGGGGGCAACTTTTCAGTTCTAATCTTAGTAAAGTTACTTCGTCTTTACGGTAAGCTGGAAGATCTAGAAAATATACTAAGTCTTCCGGGAGGGTTTGATATGAACTTGTTTCAAAAAGAACTCAAAAAATCCAAAAAGAGATACGCAACCCATAAATCCTCGAAAAAATGACAATATTAGAGGTAAGACTTTGGGATAGTTTAGTTGGTAATCTATTTTATGACCTAAACCAAGCGCAAGCATTCTTCAGGTATGACAGGGATTTTCTAAACGGTTCCCTTGACATTTCTCCCCTATTGATGCCCCTGAATGGGAATACTAATATCTATAGTTTCCCGACTTTGCCCCAAGAAACTTTCAAGGGTCTTCCTCCTGTATTTTCGGATTCATTGCCAGACAAATTCGGTAATGAAATTCTCAATACATGGCTTCAAAAACAAGGACGGCTCATCACGGACCTAAATCCTTTAGAGCGCCTATCCTATATTGGCATGAGGGGAATGGGTGCATTGGAATACATGCCTCCCCAAGCCGCACTTCCGCCTTTTAGCGGGAAAATCGTGATATCGGATATTGTGGCCATAGCCAAAGAAGTGCTAAATGCTAAGAAGAACCAAGTTGCATCTTTGTCCTCAATGGACGGCATTTTGCATATTGGAACATCGGCCGGTGGAGCAAGGGCGAAGGCCATAATCGCTATCGACCCTAAAACCCAAGAAGTTTTTTCAGGAGACATATTACATGCGAACAAGGAAATAAAATACCAAATATTGAAAATCGATGGCGTTAAGGATATCGAAAATCGACAAAGTGACGGATATGGGCGTATTGAGTATGCCTATTACAGAATGGCAAAGGAAAGTGGTATTGAAATGACGGAATCAACTTTGTTCGAGGAAAACGGCAGGGCCCATTTTATGACCGAGCGGTTCGACCGTAGCGAGGGGCATAAAATCCATATGACAACCCTGAATTCCATGGCTAATATGGACTACAACCAACCCTTGGCGCACTCTTATGAGCAATGCTACGGGGTGATGGGGAAGCTCGATTTATCGCATCAGGATCTAAAAAAACAGTTTAGACGCATGGTTTTCAATGTACTTGCCAGAAATCAAGACGATCACACCAAAAACATCTCCTTTTTAATGGATAGGGATGGCTCTTGGAAACTATCTCCCGCCTATGATGTCACATATGCCTACGACCCGACTAATCGATGGTTAAAGCAACATCAGATGTCGATCAATGGCAAACGCAGCGGAATCCTCCTTGCTGATTTAAACCAGGCGGCGAGTTCCTTAGACCCAAGGACAAAACAACTAATTATCGAACAGGTCATTGAGGGAGTGTCTAAATGGAAAGAAATAGCCAATCAGGTGGGTATTCCCAAAAACAGAATCAAGGAAATCGAAACTAATTTGCTATACAACCAAGTTAATTCTCAAAAGAGAGTACGAACAGCGAATACCGTTCCTGAATTGAGCAACAATTTGATAGTAGACCTTGCGGTCAAATTTCACAAGGAAAATGACTACGAAGGAAAAATACCCAACATTACTGCTTATTATCCAAATTCAGCTTTGCTAAGAGCAATCAAAGTTAAATTTGGAATAGTGTTAACTGAATCGCAATTAACCCAGGTTCACAAAAAAGTTAAGCAAGCACGAAATCGAAATCGAGGTCTTTCTATATAACTTGAAAGTTCAAATAAAGGATGATAAAAATTGATATTCCAGATAACTACCCTACAAGTAGCTCAGATGTTGAGATAAAGACGGTTGTTAAAAAGTGTCAAGATGAGATAGCAGCAATAGGAAAAGCACCAAACGTTACTGTCGGCAGTACTTATTATTCTCAACTCGCGGAACAGGGTAATTCAGAATTGATGAAGAGACTCAATACAGAGTTAATTTCAAATCTAGAAATATCGTCCAAACGACAAAGAGAGTTGACATGGGCCATTGTTATAATTGGTGGTGCTAATTTAGTTCTAGCAATTTTAAAGTTATCGAACATAATAAAAGTCTAAATAAACGATTGAATAATAATCAAGTAATAGTAAAATGGAAATTAACGTACTAGTACGCTTATCCAATTGTTTCCAATAATGCTGGACAACCAAATTAAATGAAAAATTGGACTAAAGAAGAAGCGCTTTCTGCCTTAACCTCACTAATTGGCCAAATTGAAGGATTAAAATCTGAAAGTAGAAATTCGGCAAACCATATGCGATGGATTGCGAATACTTTGAGGACTTTACAAGAAGTTTTTGGTCAAAATTCCACTTACTATAACACATTAAGCTATTTTTCCTGGAAAGAAACCGGTTCAATGATAATCCGTGAAGTTTGGGATCATGAAAGAGCAATTGAATCTAAACACAGTATTGCTTATCAAAATCAATTAGAACAGGCGAAAGGACTTCTACTAGCCGCAAAAGATCATTTAGAGCAAAGTGAGATTGAGGAAGTTTATGACGGAGAAAATACAGCACCTGAAGCGAGCGAATTAATTCAAATAATAAACCTAGGCGAAAAAAAACTTAGAAAATTAATTCGAGAAACACCACAAAGGGAAAAAGAAGTTCAAGATAAATATGAAGATTTATTAATAGCTAACGACATAAATTATTCTAGAGAATTTCCTCATATCGAATATTCCACGAAGCAATATATTCCAGATTTCAGCATCGAAAAATTGGACTTAGCAATCGAGATAAAATTGTGCAAAAAAGAAGAAAAGATACTTATAGCACAAATAAACGACGACATTCTAGCATATAAAACCAAATTTAAAAACTTAATATTTCTAATATACGACCTAGGACAAATTAGGGACATTGATAGTTTTAAAGGCTCGATAGAAGGGAATAATGATGTGATAGTTCAAGTCATCAAGGAGTAAAAAGCACTATTGGTAATTATGGCTCCTATGAAAAGCCCTAGTCCAGTTCTCTAAAGTTTAAATAAATGATTACTGCTAAAAACACTTTAAAAAGGTATTTTAGTTGTCATATAGCACGCTGCGCGTAATTTAAAAACACTCCTCTTACAAATTGAAAATCAATATTTATCTAATTTCAACTGTCCATAGAGAGAAAGGCAATTGCACTTCTGAAAGTCTGTTTGAAATACTTAATAAGATTAAACCTGATGTTGTATTTTGTGAAACTTCTCAACAAATGTTTGAATCCTTTAAAAAAGGATTAATTCACTCTTCCCTCGAGTTTAATTCAATTGAAAAACTATCTAGACATCATTCATTTTCTTTTGTAGCAATTGACAGTTTTCCTGCACCTAGTTTAGATTTTAGAAAACAAGTTAAAGAATTGTTTGATATAATAGATCAAGATGATAAATTCTCAAATGCTTGGAAAAAAAACAATGAAAACACTCATTTGTTTGGCTTTGAATATTTAAATAGTGACGAAAGCATTCAACTATTTGATGAAATGTCTGAAAGAGAAAAAAATGTTATAACTCAATTAGATAATTTGGAATATAAAAACGTGTACAAAAGGTGGCTGAATGCACTTGACAATAGAGAAAATGAAATGCTAGATAACATCAACTCATATGTTGAAAATAATGAATTTGAAAATGCTGTGTTTCTTTGTGGTTCCGCTCACAGAAAGGCGATTTTTAATAAGGTTAAAGTGAATAAAAATATTCAACTAAAATGGAATCTTGAATTACCTAAATAAAACTAAGCACAACAAAGAACTGAGCTGAACAAAAGTTCAAATAATGGATCTCAACTCTAATAAAATAGTCTTATGAAATTAAACTTATTGTCTTGTGATGCTCAAAGGCCAGATAGAAGAGCAATTGCCAAATGTATTTTGGAGATTTCATCTAACATCGATCAATCATTGTCGACTGAACTAACAGAGATACTTTTAGAAGGAGATGCTGTTGATATCGAGCTAGAAGATAAACACTCAGGTTCTGCTTTGAGAGCTTTGCGAAAACTAAGTATTGACTACGAAATTATAGAATGAAGTAAACCACATATTAATAATCTAGTCCTATACATAAAAGTTCAAACAAACGATAGTTTTGTTAGGTATCACATTATGTGATACCCAGTGCAAATGACCATTCCAAATATCTTATAGATTCCATGTTTTTTATTCAGAATTCTCATCATATGGTAATTCCTTTTCATGTAGTATCATCTGTTTTCAGATTTGGAGAGATCGAAAATCATTTGCTATATTGGAATAACTATGAATGTAATCTGTATCGAAGAAAAGGCTTTTTATAACCTATTGGATGGGGTAATAAGGTATGTTGAATCCAAAATGAAACAGGATACTCCCGATAAGTGGATGGACAAAAAAGAAGCGATGCAGGTGCTGAGAATTAAATCGGCTACTACATTACAAAAATTACGTGACGAAGGCAAGATCAGGTTTTCACAGCCCGAAAAGAAACATATCGTTTACGACCGCGATTCCATCAACGAGTATTTTGAGACGCATGTGTTAGAGCCTTTTAATGATAAATGATTCCTTCTTATTAAAACCTAAGTTCAAATCTTCAGAGTACATACTTTCCCATTAGGTTCCATTAAAGTTCATACCTTAAATAATGGGGTTTATCCTAAAGCAAAAAAGCATCATAAATCTTTGAACTTGGATATTGATTTGCTAGGCCATGTTCCTGCGGAAGTTGAAAAACCTCTGCCTACAATCTTCCCTAGCGGACATGCTTCGCCGGTCCGCATTCGGGGTCTTTCCGGCTACGTTTTTTCAACCCCCTCGGCACCGCGCAAAAGCACAAGCGGTAAAAAAACCGCTTGAACTTTTCTCTCCCTAATCACAAAAAACTTGAACATTTTCATGTCTTTCTTCTATTTTTTCAACACCATATTAGACCAGATAATTTCCTCGATTGGTTCCAAATAATCTTATATGGTCTTATATGATTATACAGATTAAATATATGATTATTAGATAGTTATATTCAAAAATGATTATCTATATTTATCCGTGAAACGGATAGCAAGGTGCATTCTAAGTAACTTAGAATTGTCTACTTCTTGCGAAGTGTTTTGCATTAAAAAGCAACTGAAATGGAACAACGGAAAAGAGGTCGAAAACGATTGGGAAACAAGAAGCGATACCATAACGTCATGCTCCGGTTCAACGATACGGAATTTGAAAAACTAAGGAAAATCTGCGAATCCTATAACTTGGATATTTCCGAAAGGGGAGTTATAAGTCCGCTCTTGAGACGATTGGTTTTGCACCGTGAATCGGACGAAAAGGATATGCTCCCCGACACCTCGAACCTTTCCTACCACATCAACAGGATAGGCAACAACATCAACCAATTGGTCAAGATCGCGCACCACAAGAATCTGAGAAGCCGGAATTCGAACCTCGAACTGGAAATAAAAAAATCCAATGATTTGCTTCACGCACTTTTAGAAATTACGAGGTAAGAAAAATCAGGATGATAGGAAAAATCATTTATGGCGAAACCTGTACGGGGACATTGAACTATGTCTTCGGGAAAGAAGGTATGCAAGTACTGGGCTACGGCAACACGTTTTCCCAAAGCATATCGCCAAAGTTCTTCGGGAACGTACTTCATTTTCAGGGACAGCGCAACGCCACCAAGAACCGGTATACTCATATCAGCCTGAACCTTCCACACGGGGAACACCTTGACGATAAGACCTTCTATAAAATCTCCGAGGAATACATGCAAGAAATGGGCTTTGGAAAGCAGCCCTATGTAGTCGTAAGGCACACGGATACCAAACACGAGCATGTCCACATCGTAACCACTACCGTGAAGGAAGATGGAAAAGTACTCGGGATATTCAATAGCCATAGGAGGAGCATGGCGACACGGCAGTACTTGGAAAAAAAGTACGGCCTATCCCTGGCACCAACGACAAAACAGAAAAGACAACTCCCCATTTACCGATTGCCCGAGCTACAGTTCGGCATGGATGCGGACAAAGGGACGAAGTATTATCTACAGGATGTACTGAACGGCATCAACCAAAAATACAAGGTGCGCAGCTTCGAGGAACTCGCAAGACTGGTCAAGCCCTATCATATCGAAGTCAGGCAGACCAAAAGCGAATCGGGCAGGATTGGTGTAAAGTATGGACTGGACAACCAGAAAAACTACCGAACAAGGTTCATCAATGGTTCCGCCGTACATCGAGGGCTGAGCGGCCCGAAACTGCAAAAAGTATTCGATACACATTCCAAATCGAAGCTGCTGCCGATGCACCGAAAACGGCTCTTGAAACAGATAGAGACCACTTATGACCTTTTTAAAACCATCCGTCCACAGGAACTCGGAGAAGTCCTAAAGGAATATCAGGACATCGACATAAAACTGGACAAGAAAGAAGAGGTTATCGAAGGATTTACCATCTATGACAAATCGAAATATGTTTTCAGGGCAAGGGAACTTGCCCAAAAAATCCAAATGCAAAACCGTCTTGATATTTTCGGAAACGGCAACGAACCCACGCAGATCGATACCGAAAGCAAACAGTTCAAATTGGAAGTCCAAAAAACGATAAAAGAGGCGTTAACAACAGCCTACCTGAAATCCCCGAAACAGAACGGGTTGCTATCGGAACATATCATGACCAGGAATTTTGGCGATATCGTGCCGAGCTTGATGGCCTCGGAAAAACATAATTTCTTGGAACGTTACATCCCAAGAAATCAAAAAGCGGAATTCAGGAAAGCGGTGGAAAATGCCTTTCCTCTGGTCAGAGAAAGATTGTACGAACTTGAGACCAAAAAAGAAAAGGAAACCTTGGAAAGCAAATTCAAGCTCATGGGGAATGTATTGGAGAAAGGTATTTTCGATGTAGGCACGCAACAGGGGAGTGTCCGTCTTTTGTTCCAATCCTTCGGCGTAAAGTATTATGACAACCAATTGTCATTTACCAAATCGAACAGGCATACTGTTCCCGTAAAATTGGGCAAACTGCCTTTTCCCAAGGAAATGGAAAAATATGTATCCTCGGGATTCGTCCATCAAAACCATCTGATGCTCCAAATATTGACGGAACAGTCTTCCGAAAATAGCCCCAAGCTGACGGCATCTGCTATTTTTCTGCCAATGGTCTTTCCGAAGCTTTATAAAAAAATGAATCCTGTTTACAAAAAGCAATATGAAAGTGTCGCTTTGGGTTCGTATATAAAGAATACCGAACACATGCACGCGCCTTATGAAAAATCGGCAAAGGACTATATCGCCTTGTTCAATGCCAAAGGATTCTATTTTGTAAAAGGGGAGAAGGGGTTCGAGGTCAAATCGATTTACATGGATAATAAGACAAGTTGCACCTTGCCGAAAAGGACGAGCCAGTATTTAAGTTCGATTCCCGATTTAGCTGCAACGTTAATAGGTCAACAACCCGTCATCAACAACCTTGTCGAAGAGAGCATGAACAAGCTTGAAAACCTATGGGCAGGACACCTATTGGAGAAGGGGATGTACGACAAAGTTACCTTTATGCTGACGGCCGAAAATGTACGACCTAATTTACATCGCGAAATGATTCAGCACCATATGGATAATGGACTACGGAAGTGCCTTGTTCAAGTATCTCAAAGGCAATCCAGTATCCAACAGAACCGTTCGCTCAGAAAAGGTGTTTATGCTCTTGGCAACCTGTTGGGAGGCAGTAGCTATAAAGAAGAAGAAATGTTCAACGGGTTCAAGGACGAGTTTACTGATTTTACTAAATATAAGGGTAGGGGACTTTCGATGTAGATTCAAAGAAACGATTCGGTCATGGGATTTTACGCCCTGCGGGCGCTTTTTTGTAGATAGGGAGAGAAAGGGTATGGTGCACCCAGCCAAGGTTCGGTTGCGCCCTACGAAGTTTCTTCTTAACGCTTATCTGCCTGAACGCTAAAGAAACTCCGCAGGATCCACGCGCAGTTAAAGTTATGGTAAGGATTTGGGGGGAAATGGAAAATTAATTTTTAATCGCCTCGAAAACCAAGTTGAATTTCCGATAACGGCTTTAGACTTTCGGCAACCGTAGTATTGCTCCAATTTGCCATGATTTTCCCCATTTCGCTTGTATTGACATCCGTCGTATTTTTTTCTAGAAGGTTAGAGAGCCTACCATAAAGCTTTTCGTTTTTGATCGCTATTTTTTTCATTTCTCTGCCCATTACACGTGCGGCGATAAGATTAAGCCCAAAATCATCGTCGCCAAATAGATCGGAATGGTACTCGTAAATTTGGTCGGTATACATTTCAAAAAAATGGGTTAGTATTGTCAGAATGTCCTTTAGGTCATCCCTTCGGATTTCAGGGCGGTCTTCCCAGGCGATGAGTTTTAGAATGACGATTCCGGGCAAGGTGCAAAACTTAAAGCGATGTCCCCCTTCCAATTCCAATTCGGGAAGACCGCTCTCATAGATTTCCATGAAGCCGGGCATATTCAAACTGGTACCCCCTGTACCTTCAAAACTTACCTTCGCATTTTCATCTTCTATGTTTCCGAAGGGAAGTAAATCCACTTGCATTCTTCCCTGCCATAACAGCACAAAAGCATTCTCTTTAGAAGGTTGAAAGTGTTCGATTTCAACTAGGTAACGTTTTAGTTTTTCATAGGTTCCCTTATCTTCGATAAAAACGGCAAAATCGATGTCCCTTGTAATTCTGCCTGACGGAATTTCATTAATTGCAGTCATCCATACATCACGGGCGACGGCACCGACCAAATAAAAATCGACATGGAATGCTGCAAAACCTCGTTCCAAAGCTGCCAACATTTCTAAAAAGTCGGGTCTTTGGCGGAGTTGTTTAAAATTTATCCTGTAAGTACTCATTATATATTTTTTCTGCGGTTTCGGTACATCGCCTATCCCCCTTCATTATTAGGTCAGCGTAAGCGAGCAATGGATGAACCGCATCTTTTTCCTCGGTATTGTCTTTCCAGAATTTTTCATAAATCTTGACATTGCCGCCTTCATCGGGAACAAGTCTGTAGTTCTTCATCAGTTCGTTTCTTGGTTCGGTGGTGTATAGCGTCAACTCTTCCGGTCTTAGGTAATTGGTATAGATATCCCCGGCGGGTTCGCCTCCCCATAATGTTTTCCCCTGTTCTAATTTAATCTCCTTCCAATTGAAAAAAGTATCATTATCCGCAAAACGGTATGTTCCAATGACCAAATTTGGTTTCAACTTTTTTTCATAGGCCATAATCCATTTTTCAAGTAATTTTTTAGTGCCCTCCAGGATATAGGTGTCCTTGGTAAGTGGAATGAGGAAACCATCATCCTTTAGGCCATTGAAGATGTTCGTAATATTACCGATACCTGTATCCGTTTTATCGGCTATCTCACGATAGGTTTTGTTGACCCACGTATCGTCCAATAAGAATTGGTAAACAACTTTTAGTCCGGTTTTGGTAAATGCCCTATTTGTCGTCTTTTGCTTTATTGCGATGGGTTCATTGGCATCTATCCAAAGGAAGGTTTCTTTTTCGTTGAGGTAAATATTGCCGTTCGCCTCA
>RCND010000407.1_pt1 | contig 24135 bp, 19 predicted proteins | sample 2041351 | NCBI WGS metagenome assembly RCND01 (sample SAMN09708230, study PRJNA481090) | Marine sediment metagenome, whole genome shotgun sequencing project. | biome: marine sediment; feature: ocean; material: sediment; isolation source: Sewage treatment plant 12B marine sediment (STP12B) ... | reverse complement strand
GTAAGCAACAATTCGTTACCCGTAGCGGCGGCACCGAGGCCGACGATAAGCCCGAGGATGAGGCCAATGGCGATCGCTATGTGTAGCATTTTTTACTCCCTGTCGGGTCGATATGGATCCGGGTGGTCTGTCACAATTCAGTGAAACCATCGTCGAGATAGGACTTTGCAAATTCGGTAACCCGATCACTGGATATCACGTCGCCTTTGATAATGACAGACAATTTTTTTTCTTGCATGGTGATGTCTTCTTCCAGCAGGCCTGAGCAATAAGCACCCGGATCAATAAAAACTACCCCCGGAAACTGGGACTCCAATTCGGTTCTTGCCATAGGAAAGCAGGTACAGGCAAGTATTGCGACATCCGAGCTCTCAACCGCCTGCCGAAGTTCACTGGTAAAAACAGAGTTTCCCCCGCTATCCCAGGGCTCAAAGCGGGCAATTTTACGTTCCAGTTCCGTGGCGGCAACGGTGTTCACCTGGAGACCGGGCAGGGCTGTGTCCAGCATGTCCGGATACAGGGATTGACTCGCCGTGAATTCCGTTCCGATAATCAGTACCTTCCTGTTAGCGAGTTGATCGGCTTCGATTTTAATCATCGCCTCAAAACAGTCAACCATGGATACAACCTGTTTTAGGCCGGAAGTCGCGACTCTTGATGCAGGCAATTGGTGATAGCGAATAGATAGCGTGTTACACGCAATGATCATGGTATCCGAATGTTCTTTTGCCAGGCTGAACCATTTGTTAACGGTGTCTGCGATGGCGCTCTCGCTTTTTACACCAAGGGGATTGACCTCGTAATCCGCCATGAACAAGGCACTGCGCGCGTGTCCGGAATCCCACATCGATTTGACCACTGATAGTCCACCGATGCAGGTATCGGCGATGAAAACCGGTTTCGGATTATTCATTACTGGTTCTTCGTAGGGTGGGTAACTTGTTACCCACGTTCTTAAGTGCTTTTCCCGGAAACGCCGCTGTTCTGACACCCTCCTCGATCACCGCTATACCACCGACAATCACATAAGAGAAACCTGTAGCGTATTGATGTGGATTCGCCCAGTCATCATTATCGCTCACCGTGTCAAAATCAAAAATACTGATATCGGCCACCATGCCTTCCGCCAGTGTTCCCCTGGTTGCAAGATTGATACGGCTTGCGGGCAACGCGGTCATCTTGTGGATGGCTTCCTCGAGGCTCAAAATACTTTCGTCCCGTACGTACCTAGCCAATACCCTGGGATAGGTACCGTAGTTACGCAGGTGGGGGACATTCTTTCCAAACGGGATCGCCGAACTGTCAGAGGCGATACTCGTAAAGGGGTCCTGCATGATGTTTCTCACATCCTCTTCAATCATCATGAAATAGATCGCGGAACCCTCGCCGTCATAGAGTATTTCCATGGCTACTTCAGCACCATTCTCAATGGTGGGCTCATAGCCATTCATCCGGGTCACCTCGGCCATGGTTTTACCCGAGTACTCCGGATGGCCCTTAAAAGAAGCGATCCTGATACGTGATAAATCTCCAGCGGCCCTGGCGCCATTGAGTTTTCTGATGGTGTCCGTCTTGATCCTGACGCGTGTTTCAGGATCATCCAGACGGGCCTGGACATCTTCCCGGCTGCCCGCCCGCGCCCACGTGGGCAATACGTTGGCCAGCCCGGTGCTGCCCGCTGTGTAGGGATACTGGTCAACAGCGATATCCAGTCCCTCTGCTCTTGCAGCCTCAAACATTCTCAGGATTTCGGTGCTGTCACCCCACATGGTATTGTCAGCGACTTTGAGGTGAGAAACCTGTACGGGTAAATCAGCCTCGCGACCGATGGTTATCGCTTCTTCAATCGCCTCGATGAGCAGTTCAAATTCATTTCGAACGTGACTCGCATAAATCCCACCCTCAGCTGCAACAACACGGGCAAGTGCAACGACTTCAGCTGTTTCTGAATAGGTTCCCGGCAGGTAAATCAGACCGGTTGACAGTCCGAAGGCACCATCATCCATTGCGGTTTTGACAAGGGTTTCCATCCGGGCCTGTTCCTGAGATGTAGGTGCTCGGTTGTCATTGCCCATCACCGCGTCGCGCACCTTGTTGTGACCGACCAACATTCCGAGGTTCACGGCGATTCCGGTTTCGGTCACAGATTTAAAGTACTCGTTGAGATCAACGGGTGAACTACCGCAATTGCCGGCCAGGATCGTGGTAACACCCTGGTGGAGATAGTTTTCAACACCCGGGTTGTCCCTGATGTTGCGGTCAGCATGGGTATGGAGATCGATAAAACCCGGGGTAACAGTCAGACCACTTGCATCGATGACATGGCTGGCCCTGCTCCCATTGAGTTCGCCAATTTTGACAATTTCACCATCGACGACCGCGATATCACTCTCATAAGCCGGCGAACCGGAGCCATCAACAATAGTTCCATCCAGAATCAACATGTCATAGACGACGGGTGTGCTACTGCAGGAAGATAACAGGACAGTCAGGCTCAATACTGTCAGTTTGCCGAGAATGCTTGTTCTCATCTTCAATCCCCTGAAATATTCACTAAATCGTAATGGTGTGTATGCATTCGAACAAATAGTTATTAAGTAAGCAAGCATAACCGCAGGCTATGTGGTTTTACCCATTCTCTGTTTGGTGACCGGTTTTTTGCCATTGGCGAGCGCCACCGAATTGCTTAAACTGCGAGGATGGACAAGACCATACGCCTCGATTATTCAGAAATTGAACCGGTCCTGGAAGCGGCCCTGTTAAAACACGGCTTCAGTAGTGACCGGGCCAACCTTTGTGCCAGCTTATTTACCGAGACCAGTCTTGATGGTGTCTACTCTCACGGTTTGAATCGCTTTCCCCTTTTTCTTCAAATGGTGGAAGAGGGGATTGTCAAAGCGGGCAATGAGCCCTCGATGATCCACTCGTTGAACAATTTTGAGACCTGGGATGGGAACCTCGGGCCCGGTAACCTGAATGCCTGGGCCTGCATGGACAGGGCTATTCAACTGGCCAGGAAATCTGGAATGGGCACCGTATCACTCCGCAATACCAATCACTGGATGCGCGGTGGTACCTATGGTCTGCAGGCGGCGAGGGCCGGGTGCGTTGGTATTTGCATGACCAATACCAAGCCCAATATGCCGCCGTGGGGTGGCAGGGAAACGAAGGTGGGTAACAATCCCTTCATCATTTCCATACCCAAAGAGCCCTATCCCATTCTGCTTGATATGGCCATGTCGCAATTCTCCTACGGCAAAATGGAAGTACTTGAGCAGAGCGGTGACAAACTGCCATTTACGGGTGGTTTTGATGCGGATCTCCAGCTAACTGATGACCCGGCTGCCATTTTGGAATCGGAGTTGGCTTTGCCCATGGGATATTGGAAGGGGTCGGGCCTCGCCATACTCATTGATCTGCTTGTCTCGATTTTGTCGGGAGGGCAAACGACCAACGAAATCGGTAAGAACGAACCTGAATACGGCCTCTCCCAACTGTTTATCGCCTTAGATCTGCAGCAATTAACCGATGAAGACAGCAGGGCAAGAGTCATTAGGGAGGTGACCGGATCACTGCTGGATACCACGGCCATGGATGATGGGGGAGAGGTTTTTTATCCTGGTCAACAGTCCTGGTTAAGAAGGCAGGAAAACCAGCAAAAGGGTATCCCAGTTGGTCGTAACACCTGGAATTTAATTAAGAAAGCAGCGGCGTAACACTTGGGTTGTTGGGTTGTCACTTTGACCGGGGGGGCCAGAGAAAGCGACCATATACCGTTCAGGACTCGCCATAAACACGTCCATGTGGGCTCGGGCGCGACGTCCATGTCGCTCACGGTCCTGAAAGGTATATGGTCACCCTCTCTGTCCTGTGCAAACCGGTGACATCCCCAGTCAGTATCTGAGAGTCAGCAGATGCTTTCTGTTACCAGATCCCAATGTTCATTGTGAGAACCAAGTGTCAGATTGGCACGAGCCTGTTGGGAGCAAGGGGGTTGGGTTCCGGGCCCTTTGAAACAGGACGTTTCAAGAGGAGGCCACATGGACGTGTTTATGCCGTGTCCGGAAACCAACCCCCTTGCTCCCAACAGGCGTTCCAGCCAGCAACACATTCAACGTTTAATGAAACATCGAGTCCTCATCCTCATCGACGACCTGAAGATATCTCAGCGCATAGCGCTTTCCGAACTCATGCAAGGATTCCGTGTTGAAATGTATGTTGTCTTCCTTGCTGGTTAGTCCGAATGATGACACGAAACCCGCGTATTTGATTTCCTGGGCCGCTTCAATTTGTGCTGAGTTGATTTTGGACCTTTCCTCTGTCCACGGTTTGGCTTCAAACCGCCCTAGCTGACCGATGATGAAAGGGACATCAGGTGCGTCCAGGTCTTTGCGGAAACGTGCTGCCAGTGCAACCAGCTTGTCCTTGTATACCGGCCAGTTATCAGGCTTGGAATCGGCCTCTCCCTGGTGCCAGAGGATGCCGCTCAAGGTGCCGTCCTGCATGGCGCGCTTTGTCCGCGTGATGGCATCATCGTAGGGATGGCTGTCGGTTTTTTCGTAGTAAGCACCGGGTTCCCACGTCGCAATAGGCGAACCACCGCAGGCAGTCGGTATGAGGCCGATGGTGATATTCTTATCCTGGCTTGCAAGTTCGATTGCAAAGGACCTGGCCAATCCGGTACCGGCGATTTTCTTGTCGTAGTGGACCGGATCAACGGCGAATTGCCAGCTTCCGTCTTTTGCCAACATCAAAACCCGTGGGTGTATCTTGCGGTCATCATCCGTAACTTCCCCGCGACCGGCCATGTTGGACTGCCCTGCCAGCAGGAAAACCTTGAAGTTCTCCTTGTCCGGTACGTCGGGCAGCATGACACCATCTGCGCAGGTGGTAACAGTGAAAAATACCGAAACAATGGAAGTGAGGACACTTGTGAATAACACAGCAAAGGGGGTATTTAACCTGATCATGGTTGCAATCCGTTTGGCAGAATTATACTTATGAAAAAAAACGTTGGTAGATCGTAACACTTGGGATTTAATCAGGAAAGCAGCGGGGTAGGGTGGGTAATTAATTACCCACGTGCCGTTGGTTATACGATGCGATTAATCGTGGGTAACAAGTTACCCACCCTACAGGCTGTACGATTAATCGTGGGTAACAAGTTACCCACCCTACAGGCTTGTGTAAACCTCTGACCCCGGCACTTTTTCCCGAAAAATGGGGTCAGCCAATCATTGGCATACATGGCATGCCACCGATGGCAATCTGGTGTTACAATCGATAAATCGACATCACAGCTGGAGGTTCAACGTGCCCGAGATCACCCTGAAGATCAATGGAAAAGACCAGACACTGGATGTGCCTGATGATATGCCCCTGCTTTGGGCGCTACGCGACAAGCTGAATTTGACGGGTACCAAGTATGGTTGCGGGATCGGCCGCTGTGGCACCTGCACGGTTTTGATCGACGGTGAGCCCGAGCAATCCTGCCGCCTGTCGGCAGTGAAGATGGCTGGTAAGGAAATCACCACCATTGAAGGTCTGTCAGTTGACGGCAGCCACCCGGTGCAGAAAGCCTGGCATGAAGAGGATGTTCCGCAATGTGGTTACTGCCAGGGTGGGCAGATTCTGACGGCTTCGGCATTACTACAAGAGAATCCGAACCCGGACGATGTCGCCATCGACGAGGCCATGAAAGATGTCCTGTGTCGCTGCGGGACGTACTTCCGTATTCGCAAGGCGATCAAATTGGCAGCAGTTTATGCGGGCAAGACAGGAGATGAATCATGAACACGCCCAAGAATAAAAATGGCAACAACATGGATCGCCGCTCATTCCTGAAAGTCTCAATGCTGGCTTCGGGTGCCCTGATGGTTGGCGTCGGATGCTACGGTACTCCACTCGCCGGTGAGAGCGCACAGGAAACATGGATACCTAACCTGTATGTACGTATCGATCCTGATGGCAAGATCACTATTGTCAGCAAGAACCCCGAAGGCGGGCAGGGCGTGAAGACCGCTTTCCCGATGGTGGTTGCGGAGTGCCTCGAGGTTGACTGGAAAGATGTACAGGTAGAACAGGCACCGCTTGATGACCGCTATGGTCGCCAGGTCGCTGGCGGCAGTCGTGGTACACCGGATGGCTGGGATGATTTGCGTGTTGCCGGTACCGCAGCCATGCATTTGCTGATGGCTGCAGCGGCGAAAGAATGGGGTGTGACAAGCACGGAATGCTCAGCTCAAAGTGGAGCGATTACGCACAAGCCGAGCGACAGATCCAGGAGTTACGCAAGCTTGTTGGCAACCGCAGCCAAACTGCCAGTGCCCGATGTTTCTGATCTCAAGCTGAAAAGTCGCCCATCCGATTTCAAGTTGCTTGGTAGTTTCGTACCCGGTATCGATAATGCGAAGATTCTGACCGGGCAGCCGATGTTTGGCAGCGACATCCGGCTTGAGGGTATGTTGTATGCCATGTTTGAGAAAAGCCGGGTCTACGGCGGCAAGTTACTCGGTGCAAATGTCGAGCATATCCGTACATTACCAGGGGTGACACACGCTTTCATCGTGAAAGGTACCGACGATATTCGTGGTTTGCAGCCCGGTGTAGCGATCGTCGGGGAATCATGGTGGGAGATTAATACCGCACGTAAGCAACTGAAGGTAGAGTGGCAGACTACGCAAACAGATTCTTCCGCTGAATACGAGAAACAGGCAGAGGCTCTGGCCGGTGAAAGTGGGGAGATCCTACGTCATGACGGCGACGTGGAAGCCACCTTTGATAAGGCCGTAAAAATTGTCGAGGCCAAATACTATTACCCGTTTGTATCGCACGCGAACATGGAACCGCAGAACTGCACTGCCCTGATGCACGAATCCGGCAAACTGGAACTGTGGGCACCTTCGCAAAATCCGAAGTCGGGTCGGAAACTGGTTTCGAAAACCCTGGATATCCCGGAAAGCCGGATTCATGTTAACCAGGTCAGGTACGGCGGCGGCTTTGGCCGCAGGCTACGCAACGACTACATGGTTGAAGCCGCGTGGATCGCACGTGAAACTGGCAAGCCGGTGCAATTGCAGTGGACCCGTGAAGACGATATGGCTCACGATTTCTTCCGACCGGCAGCCTGGCATCATTTCAAGGCAGGGCTCGACGGGTCAGGTCGAATGATCGCCTTTGACCACCACTTTATTACCATGGGTAAGGATGGAAAGACCATTTCAGGGTCCGGTATATCACCGAAACGTTATCCGGCCGGGTTGGTGCCCAATTACCGCTTGAGACAGTCCATTATCGAATGCAACGTACCCACGGGGCCATGGCGTTCGCCAGGTGACTCGGCCTATTGTTGGGCCTTCCAGAGCTTTTATGATGAGGTTGCATTAGCGGGCGGTCTTGACCCGCTACAGTTCCGCCTGGGTCTGTTGTCAAAATCCTACGGTAAACCACCACTGGATCTCGAGCGTGCAAGCAATACCCTGAAGGTGGCCGCAGAGAAAGCCGGTTGGGGACGGGATCCCGGACCCAACCGGGGTCTCGGTATAGCTTTCGTTTATGGTCATCTCGGTTACGTGGCGCATGTTGCCCAGGTCGTTGCCGACGGCAGCAACATCAGGGTGGAAAAGGTAATTGCTGCCGTGGATATTGGCCCCATCATTAATCTGAGCGGTGCCAAAAACCAGGTTGAAGGCGCAATTGTGGATGCGATCAGCACGGCTCAACTGGAGATTGCATTTGTGAATGGTGCTGCACGGCAGAGTAACTTTCACAATTATCGCTTGTTGAAAATCGACCAGACTCCGGAAATCGAGTGTCACTTTATCCAGAGCGATAATTCCCCCACCGGTCTTGGTGAACCGCCGTTCCCTTCGGTGGCACCAGCTGTTGCCAATGCGATATTTGCTGCGACCGGTACCAGGATTCGTGAGTTACCGTTCAAGCGATCCGGCATCACCGTGTAGCAGAGACAGGGCTTGAACCGGACAAGACGTGCCGCATGTAGAATGCGGCACTCTTTGTCATGAGTATTAAATTAGCTCCTTGAGAGAATATGAAAAAACTGGAAACTGTCCACTGGGGAATTATCGGTGTCGGTGACGTCACTGAAGTAAAGAGTGGACCAGCATTTTACAAAGTCGAGCACTCCAACCTCGTTGCTGTCATGCGCCGCAACGCACAAAAGGCGGCCGATTACGCGGAACGTCACAATGTTAAAAAGTGGTATTCCGATGCTACGGATTTGATCAATGATCCTGACGTCAATGCCATTTATGTAGCGACCCCACCCGATTCCCATGCCGCTTACGCCATTGAAGCGATGCGTGCCGGCAAACCGGTCTATGTTGAAAAACCCATGGCGCTGAATTATGCGGAATGCGCGGATATGCTCGAGGTTTCCAGACAGACCGGCATTCCTATTTGGGTCGCCTATTACCGGCGCTCACTACCTGCTTTTTTAGAAGCAAAGAAACTGATTGAGGCCGGCGAGATCGGCAAACCACTGATGGTCAATGTGAAGCTTTACAAGCAGGCAGCAGAAAGAAATCTAACATTAAAGGAAATGCCCTGGCGCGTCATTCCAGAGATAGCCGGGGCAGGCCATTTTTTCGACCTGGCTTCTCATCAGTTTGACTACCTGGATTTTTTACTTGGAAATATTTCAGAAGTTAAAGGAAATGCACGGAACCTTGGTGGCTTGTACCCGCCTGAAGATACTGTCTCAGGAACATGGCTGCATGAGTCCGGTGTGGTGGGTACAGGCAGCTGGTCATTTATCGTTGATACGCATTCTGTAACCGATGAGATTGTTATTACCGGGGAAAATGGAAGTATCACGCTTTCCAGTTTTACTTTCCCTGAAAAACTAAAGGTAATTACAGATAACGGTGAAAGTGAAATCAGCTTCGATAACCCCAAACACATCTCGCAGAACCTTGTTCAGCAGCTTGTTGATGAATTGAGAGGTATGGGAAGCTGTGTCAGCACAGGTGAATCTGCGGCAAGAACAAGCCGGGTTCTGGACACCATGGTAAAAAACTACTACTCAGATAGAATCCTATGAAAATAATCATCGATAACAAAATCCCCTACATCAAAGGGGCTCTGGAACCCTACGCAGAAGTGGTTTACCTTCCGGGGAATTTAACCACTGCCGAAGTGGTGAAAGATGCCGATGCGCTAATCACGAGAACCCGGACAATTTGCAACCAGGCGGTTCTGGAAGGTTCAAAGGTGAAGTATATTGCCACGGCCACCATCGGTTTCGATCATATCGACACACAATACTGCAAAGAAGCCGGAATCGAATGGGTCAATGCCCCGGGTTGTAACGCGGAAAGTGTCAATCAATATATTTCATCTGCCTTGTTGTCATATGCCAAACGAGAGCAACTGGATTTAGCCGGAAAAACTATCGGTATAGTCGGCGTTGGCCAGGTCGGTTCACGGATCGCAAAAACCTGTGAAATTCTGGGTATGAATGTTCTATTAAATGATCCTCCGAGGGAAAGAGCGGAAGGGTCTTCACAATTTGTGTCGATAGAGGAGGTCCGGGAACAGGCGGACTTCATCAGCTTTCATGTGCCCCTGAACAGACAGGGTATCGACAAAACATTCCACATGGTAGATGAAGAGTTTATTCAAGATCTTCGCAAGAGCCCGCTCATTATCAACACCTGCCGTGGTGAGGTTTTCGAGACACAAGTGGTTCGAAATGCACGTGAGAAGAATGCTCTTTCGGGAATGGTGATTGACTGCTGGGAATATGAACCTGACATTGATCTGAAATTATTGAAGCTCGTTGATTACGGCACCTCTCACATAGCCGGTTATTCAAAAGATGGAAAAGCCAATGGCACCACGAGCAGTGTCCGGGCCATCAGCAAATTTTTTGGTTTGGGAATTGATGACTGGCAGCCAAGTGGTGTTGATGCGCCCGATAACTCAATCATAGAACTGGATGGAAACAATAAAACAGAACAGGCCATTCTGGCTGACGCAATACTCGCGACTTATCAGATTGAGACTGATGACGAAGCATTGCGCAGTTCTACGCATTTGTTCGAACAATTACGTGGGGATTACCCCGTCAGAAGGGAGTTCAACTTCTATTCAATCAGGGCTCGGAATGTTGAAGCCGAAGTGAAGCAGAAGCTCAGGAACTTGGGATTTACACTAATAGAGAGTTAGTTGACACCATGAAGATACACTACAAAAAACACCTTCTACTGGGCCTCATCGCCATGTGTTGGTCAGCTATGTGCTGGCCCTCCAGTCCGGTGCCGGAATCTCCGGGGGATTCAGGAGTTCAGACCCTGGCAAGTGAGACCGGTGACTACCTGCTGAACCAGTCCTGGAATTACTACCCAACACCGGTGGAGCAGCCAGAACGGCTGGATCGCGACCATGGTGCCATCAAGGTCAATTTGCCACATACCTGGAACGCCACTGATCCCACCGATACCGTGCCAGGATATCGACGGGATGCCGGCTGGTATCGAAAACAACTGCAAATCACCGCAGACCCGGAACCCAAACGTTACCTTCTCTATTTTGAAGGTGCCAATATGACCGCCGAGGTGTATGTCAATGGACAGTATGCCGGCGGCCATGTCGGTGGTTACCTGGGTTTTGAAATTGATGTCACTACCTTTCTTTCTCATTTTGGTCTCAACGAAATACTGGTACGTGTCGATAATGGTGTTGATCGACAGATTATTCCGTCACAAAAGGCCGATTTCGTGCTCTATGGCGGTTTGACACGTGATGTGTACGTGCGTATCCGGCCGGAAAATTACATCAGCGCCATACAAATAGACACACCGCTTGTATCGTCAAAGTCTGCGAGGGTGTCGGCCATGGTGGAAGTCCAGCGTACTGAGAAGACCTCACAACTCACTGCGGAGCTCAAGGAGCAGACGGACAAGACGGCCACTTTTGAAGTCCAGCGTACTGAGATGAAGGCAGAGACCTTACAACTCACTTTGGAGGTCAAGGGGCAGACAGACGAGACGGTTGTATTTGCGGAAATTGAGGTTGAGGCGGGAACCGGTCCGGTGCAAATGCAACTGGAATTACCCGAAATATTAGAGCCTGCATTGTGGTCACCAGCTACGCCAAATCTGTATACCTTGCATACGACCCTGAAGGATCAAGATGGAGTGCTTGTCCACCAGGCAGCAGAGCGTTTTGGCCTCAGGTGGTTCGGTTTTACAGAAGACGGCAGCTTTGAGCTCAATGGCGAGCGTCTGTTGTTACGTGGTACTCACCGGCATGAAGAGTACGCCGGCTATGGCGCTGCGATGCCCAATGAATTGCATGTTCGCGATATGCAGATGATCAAAGAAATCGGAGCCAACTTTGTGCGTCTCGCTCACTACCCGCAGGACCCGGCAGTTTATCAGGCAGCCGATGAGCTTGGTTTGATCCTCTGGGATGAATTGCCCTGGTGTCGTGGTGGTTTGGGTGATGAAACATGGAAAGAGAACACCGAATCCATGTTGCGCGAGATGATCACGCAGAACCGCAATCATGCCAGTGTGTTCTTCTGGTCGCTTGGCAATGAAATCTACTGGGAACCCGATTTTGAGGGCGGTGGTGATGAGGCTGCATTGAACGGGTATTTACAGCATCTGAACAATATCGCCCATGAAATGGACCCATCCCGTTTAACATCGATACGTAAGTACTATGCAGGCTCGGATATCGTGGATGTGTTTTCGCCATCGATTTGGGCAGGTTGGTATGGTGGTGGCTATCATCAGTATGAAGCGGCTCTCCTGGAGGCACAGAAAAAATACCCGGCTTTGCTACATATGGAATACGGTGGCTCGAGTCATGTCGGCAGAAGTAATTCAAATCCACCGGGTGGCGATGGTTTAAAGGGTGGCCAGGCGAGTGTGGCTGAAATGGTCAACCAGTCGGGTGTGGTCAGTGTTGCCAAGGGTGGCGACTGGAGTGAAAGTTATATTGTTGACCTGTTCGACTGGCATTTGAAAGTATCCGAATCGCTGCCGAATTTTGGTGGTAATGCACAATGGGCATTCAAAGATTTTTCCACCCCCCTGAGGCCGGAAAACCCGCTTCCGTATATCAACCAAAAAGGCCTGGTTGACCGGCAGGGACGACCCAAAGAAGCCTACTGGGTATTCAAAAGTTACTGGACCAAAGATCCGGCTTTTTGCCATATTTATGGCCATAACTGGACAGAACGTCATGGCAAGAAAGGTACTACCCAGCGTATTCGTGTCTACTGCAATACCGATTCGGCGCAGTTGACACTCAATGGCAAGGCACTTGAGGAAAAATCCAAAGACCCGGCACTGTTTCCAGCTTCAGGGCTGTTCTGGGATGTGAGTTTAGAACAAGGCATCAACAAGTTGAGTGTTACGGGCAAGTCAGCGGGCAAGGAGGTCGCCTCTGACAGTTTGGAAATCAGCTATACCGAGAATAAATACGGTAAATTGGCCAATATCAAGCTGAGTTCGAAACGTCTTGATGATGGCCTCATTTTGATCGAGGCAATCGCCGTCGATAAAGCCGGTCGCCGGGTTCACTCCAGTCGAGAACGTATTTACTTTTCTCATGTAAACGCGGGTACAGGCGGAGTGCTGCTCGAGTCGTATGGGACACCCGATAAGAGCGCCATTATTGAACTGGCCAATGGTCGGGCCACGATCCTGTTTGACCCGGCTGAAGATGGTGGCATCGCGGTTATTGAAGTGCGATCTCAATCATTCAAGGGCAGTTATATCCGTCTCCCATAAAACTGCGTCCAGGGCCTGGATGAGGTCAACCCAGAGTAGCGGGTGACGGATGGGCAGGTTGCGCAAGATTTCGAAAGTGGTTGGGTCCGCTTCGAGTGGTTTGTAGATCTTGATCAATTCTGGCTTGTGAAGAATATATCCACCGTGTAGAAGTGAAGGCTGGCGTACCGGCCATTCGTCCCAATACAACACATCAGGTGGAAGGGTCCAGGACGCCTTGTCTTTGATATAGGGGGCGATGAAGGCGAGCCCCAGTTCCATACCTCTTCCGTCCGGCAGCGTGTAGGTCCAGAGGTTGTCTTCTGGTGTAGATGCCAGCGTGGCGACACCGGCCATGGCGTCGATCATGAACAGCGAGTATCCGTAAGGTTTGGTCCGGGCGAGTTCTGCAGGGAAGCCACCCGTCTGGTCCATCATGGAAGCAAGGTAGACATCCTTGAATTGCTGACGTATCCAGGCGAGTTGTTCCTTATCACCGATAAGCCGGGCGAATGCGGCAGCCTGGAGGGACCAGCAGACACCGTGGTTGTTCGGGTGCAGACGTTCTCTTTGGCCGTAGGGATGTTGATTAAGCCAGAGCAGGTAGGTGCGGAACCAGTCCTTGAGGCCCACCAGGGTTTTGGGAGGAATTACGTTCTCGCTCTCCAGAACCTCAATAGAGCGCGCGACTTCAACAAGATGAATCGTGTCAATGATTCCAATACTTCGTCCGCTGTGACGTCCCTTGATAGCCTGCCCGTAAAGAAGGGACGGATTCATCTTCGTTTCAGTGTCGATAAACCAGGCGGAAAGATGCTGGATGGCCTGTTCAGCATAGGTCTGTTCATTGGTGAGCAGGTAGGCAGAGGTGAGGGTAGCGACAATATCGCTGAGGGCCACCATGGCATGACGGTGGGCCACGAAGTTGTCCGGGTTTGTCAGGCCATCGCGCCGAATGTAAGGTCCATCCGGATGGTCGGGATCGGGCCACCAATAATCACCCTCCGAGTAGAAATCGTGAGCGGTTCCAGTGCTGCGTGGCGAAATATCCGCAGTGACGGTGCGTGGCGACTCGTTGAGGTAACGTGTTGCCTTGGTCATGACGCGGCTTTCTTCCATGCCGCGAATCTTCTCAAGCGGGTCGCTCGAGTCTTCCGCAAAAACAACCACAGAATGGCTGTCACCGTAGCTCAATCCATAGCCATAAGGGAACAATGGTTGGTAGTCGCTATCCCCTACATTGACTTCTACCTGCTCAGCCGTTGCCGGCCAGGAAAAGGACAATCTGCCGCTGAAATCATGGCGGGCTTGACCGTCAGCACCGGCAAATAGTACATCGGCGATTCCGCCACCTTCTGAGCCTGGTAACCAGGCAACTACAAAGGCATTGGAGAGATTTAACTCGGGGTTGACCCACAGGGCCCTGCCGGAGATAAAGACGCTGATTGTGGGGATACCGGCCTCCCTGAATTTTTTCAACAAACCCAGACCTTCATCGGAATCGAAATCGACATTGTCCCGATCACCTACACCCTCGGCATAAGGGTCTTCCCCAAAGACAACGATGGCCACGTCCGGCTTCTCCTGCCATTGACCATTCTGACTCAAAACCGTTTGACCACCTGCAGCTTCAACTGTTTCCCGGATACCTTCATAAATGGATGTTGCATTCGGGAAATGTTCTTTTGAGTTACCGGTTCCCTGCCATGACAGGGTCCAGCCACCACTTTGCTTGGCGATATTGTCCGCACCGTCACCCGCTACAAGCACTTTTGCATTGGCTGCCAACGGCAAAACTTCATCTTCATTTTTCAAAAGTACCAGCGATTTTCGCACGGCTTCACGTGCGATTGCCCGGTGTTCGGGAGCAGCGAGAAGGGCCCAGTTACCGGCGTTCTTGCGGGCGGAAGGTTTGGGCGCCTCGAGGATACCGGCACGTATCTTCACCCGGAGTATTCGCGCGACGGCATCGTCCAGACGTTGTTGCGTGATTTCACCGGATTTTACCTGTTTGATGGTGGCATGGTAGAGGCCTTCCCAGTCGTTGGGCACCATGAACATATCCAGCCCTGCATTGAAGGAATCGGCACAGGAATCATTCTTACAGCCCCTGACCTGGCCATGACCGTTCCAGTCACCGACAACGAATCCATCAAAACCCATACGACCCACCAGTACATCGGTCAGCATTGTTTTCATGCCGTGCAGTTTATGACCATGAAAACTATTGTAGGAAGCCATCACCGTCTGGGCACCCGCTGCGATGGCGGGGAGGTAACCGGCAGCGTGTATGTCACGAATCTCCGCCTCGCTGTAACGGTTGTCACCCTGGTCGACGCCGTTGTAGGTGCCGCCGTCACCTACAAAGTGTTTTGCCGTTGCAAGAATGCGATCTTCATTCAAAAACTCGTCGGTGCCGAGTGTGCCCTGTATGCCTTCGACAATTCGAGGTGCATAGGCGGCTACAATTCGGGGGTCCTCTGAATAACTTTCGTAGGTACGACCCCAGCGATCATTTCGGACCACTGCAATGGTAGGCGCAAATGTCCAGTCCAGCCCGGTTGTCAAAACTTCCAGTGCGGTCACCCGGCCGATTTCGTACATCAGATCGGGGTCATTCGCTGCACCCAGGCCGATGTTATGGGGGAACAGCGTGGCACCAACTATATTGCTGTGACCGTGTACGGCATCGGTTCCCCAGATCACAGGAATACCGACGCCGCCATCAGAGGTGTCGGTGGAGGCTTCCCAGAATTCATCGGCAAGGGCCAACCACGAATCCGGAGTGTTACGGAGGTTCTTGTCGGGTGCCGAACCGCCGCCATTGAGGACCGAACCCAGGTTAAACTCGCGTACCTGCCCCGGTGTTACAGCGTTAATATCAGGCTGGATCAACTGCCCGACCTTTTCTTCCAGGGTCATTTTTGCCATCAACTCGCTGATGCGCTGTTCCATGTCTGAGTCACGGATCACGACCGGTTGTTGAAGAGTCCATTTGTCGGGGTGGATCAAGTTTTCCTCAGTTTCTTCCGGGGCGGGCTGACATGCGGTTGCAAGCAGGCCAATGGCGATAGCAATACCTGAAGGTTTCAGACATCTAAACATGGAGTTTCCTTTGGTTTGGTCACGATCGCAGAACGCGAATAGTGTGGCCGGTGTTGTTGTCGTTATCCCATCACAACATTAACCTTGTACTCATTTCCCGCTGTCATCAGTGCAATAATATCATCTTCAAGATCAACGCCCCTTGCCTATTAGTCAGAGAAGATCAAGAATAAAGAAATGAACAACGAGAAGGCATATCCGATCGGAACCTCGGGAAAAAAATGGGGTGAGCAGGAAAAAGCAGCATGGTTTGACAGCCAGGTCATCCGGCGTTCTTATGCAGATGAAGTGATGTCCCGGCTTGAAGTGCTCAAGAACCGCTTTGATATCGAACAGTATGGCGAGCTCTGCATGGGGGTGAGTCAGGCAGCCTATGTCACGACCACAGAGGTCTATCCAGACAGTCCGCATGCGGATGATGAAACCTGTATCAGGGCGCAGGCAGCGGCCGTTTCAGGGGCACTCGATTACATTATTCAGACAAAATCCCAGGTGCATTTCTAACACCTTCATTCATCTTGATCCCAGAGAAATCAACAGCCCATATCTGAGTAAATAGCCGGTGGTGAAATGTCAGAGTCCACTTTATTGATGGAATTGCCGCGGACTTTAAGTAATTCCCAGTTGCCGTCTACCTGTGTATACGTAACCAGGGTTTCGGCGCGGTAGAGGTTTCGTTGCCCGGTTTTCTCATCAACCAAAAACACTGTGAAATTAAACTCGAGGTGATCGCCATCCCGTCGTGTGCTTCCAATATTTCCAAATTGAATGGCTGCGGGAGATGAAAACACCCAAAACCCGGGTAGCCCGTCACCTACATACATATAGTTACCGACCAGGTCGGCTCTAATCTGTGCTGCATCGGGAATGTTGACTGAGTTTTGGATCTTGGAGGAAGCTGTGCTTTCACTGGCATTGACTGCTTCTGAGCCATCTGCAGCCATTGAAACCATCAGTACTGCCAGAGCCATTAGAATTTTGCCTGTCATCTGGGTGTTCTCCCGGGATTGTTATTATTTATTTGCCAAGGTGTGATAACGATGCTTCCTTCAAGCTAACGTTAAATACCGATTAGTGAGATCAGACTCCCTAATTGCTCATTGGTTCTACCCAAAACCCGATGTGTCCATCAAACAGCTTTGACAAAACTCAACCTCGTCTCATCCAGACCTTTCCGATACCCCGCTATGAGCTTGTCATAATTTGCATTGGCAATTTCATCAACGGTCCGCCTCGCAGGGTCAGCGTCATACCATGCAATTGAACGATCGATTCCATCTCGGTAGCGGTGGGTTGCAACGTAATCGGGCACAAAGCGTTTGATCTTGGTGTTATCCAGTACCACTGAGCAGATTTTATCCCCGTGCAGGCCGCCTATTGAGTCCGGCATGCAGGCAACTATGAAGTCGGACGCGATATGCACGGCATTGATCGTATCGACGCCCGCGGCTTCAGCAGTCGCTTCAAAGATCTGGTTCCAGTTTAGTACTTCATCAGTGGTGATATGGAATGCGTGACCGATCGAAGCCTGGTGGCCAAACAAACCCAGCAAGCCTCTAGCAAAATCGGCGTTATGGGTCAGTTGCCATAAAGATGTACCGTCGCCCGGTATGATCACCGGTTGACCTTTGCGCATGCGATCTATCACTGTATACGGCTCTGTCCAACTATTAAATGATAACGGTATGACGGTCTCGTCGTAGGTAAAAGACGGACGCACGATGGTCACGGGGAAAGCATTATCCCGCAGTTCCTTGTTAAGGAAGTCCTCGCAGGCAATCTTGTCACGCGAATATGGCCAGAATGGATTAACCAGTGGGGTTGATTCTGTTACCAGGTAATCGATGACGGGTTTTTGATAGCAACTGGCCGAGCTGATAAATATGTATTGACCGACCTTGCCACGAAATATTTCCAGCCTCTTTTCCAGGTCTTCCGGACAGAAGGAAATAAAATCCACCACGACATCCCAGTGTGTTTCGCCAAGAATTTTTCGGGTAGCAGTCACATCGGAAATATCGGCAATTATCTGTTTTGTACCAGGGATGTTCTTTCGTTGCCCTCTATTGAGTAGACTAAGGTCCATTTTTCGCTCTATCGCCAGTTCAGCGCACGCTGTACTGATAATGCCTGTGCCACCAATAAAAAGTACTTTCATAAAAACTCCCCTGAATTTTGTGAGGCCCGTGTACCCCTAAAAACGACTTCAGTCTACCAGTCAGGTCGATTCAAAAACACTCGAATTGATTTAACCCCGGTTGCGGTCACCATCGACAGGTTCATTGTCAATGTCACCCGTAAAGGTCGGTTGAAAGGTCGGCTTACTCGAAATGGCACCCGGCTCTTTATCGGCTACAATAAACGGGCTTTGTGGGTATTTGAGAAGGTCGATATTCCGGGCAACTTTGATTAGAACTTGTAATGGAAAGCGATGATGAAGACAAACTCACAAACCGAAGTCAATCAGGCAGAATCTCTTAATGGTGCTTCCTACGTTGTAGCCGATATTGGCGGCACCAATGCACGATTGGCGATTTACACCCCGGATGGGTCTGGAACAATCCAGCATGATGATCATCTGCGCTTTCGTTGCAGTGAGTTTAAAAGTTTTTCAGAGGTATTAAAGGCCTATCTTGAACAGACCGGGCGCAACGTGGAAGGTGCCTGTGTCTCTATTGCGGCACCGGCAGATGGTGATCGGATCAAAATGACCAATCTTGACTGGTATTTTTCGATCAACGACTACAAGCAGGTTCTTGGTTTGAAAACCCTCCTGGTGATCAATGATGGGGTCGCAGCCGCCCTGGCCACGACTCGCGTTGAATCATCGCAACTCGAAAATATCAAACCTGGCGTAGTTGAAACGCATGGGTCCCGTCTTAACCTCATTCCAGGTACCGGCTTCGGTCTCGGTTGCATCATTCCCCAAAATGGTGGCTGGATTCCGGTTCAAAGTGAGGGTGGTCATGCCACGCTTGCGGCGGTTGCAAAAGAGGAGTTTGAAGTCCTTGAAATCATCACTGAGAAATTTGGCCGGGCGGTTAATGACATAGTTTTGTCCGGTCCGGGCATGTTCAATATCTACAAGGCTTTGGCAGTTGTTCGCGGGCAAAAGGTCCCTGACGTGGACGCGATGGAAATGACCAGGAGAGCAATCGACGGTGAAGACAAACTCAGCGAGGATGCACTGGATCTTTATTGCACCCTGTTTGGTCGCCTGGCCGGTGATCTTGCCTTAACACTAAATGCTCATGGCGGTGTTTACCTCAGCGGCAGCCTGATGCAACGTATCGGTGCTGACCGCATCAGCCAGGGTTTTAACAAGGGTTTCACAGATAAGGGGAAAATGACTGGAAAAGTTGACCGTATTCCAGTCAATCTTTTGCGACTTAAAGATCAGTGTTTATTGGGAGCCTCTGTGTGGCTTGATGCGCAATTGCGCTGAATTTATCAGAATTGGCAACCGGCGCCAGTTCAACTCCCTGGTACGGGTCCGGTAGAGTCGCGGATAATTAACTCGGATTTCAGGACACGCTTGATGCCTTCTGGTGACTCACCTCTTAAGCGCATGATGAGAAGTTCGGCTGCCAGTTTTGCCATGTTTCGGGTCGGCTGTCTAATGGTAGTTAATGGCGGGTATAGCTGGTTGGCCAGGGGGATGTCATCAAATCCCACTATCGACAACGCTCCGGGAATTGATATTCCCAATTCGTGGGCTACTTTCTTTACGCCGGCAGCCATTTCGTCATTGGCGCAGAAAATGGCGGTGGGTCGTTGCTTTCTTTGAAACAGGCGTCTGCCGCATTCGGCTCCGGAATCAAAGGAGTTATAGCCCTGCTCACAATACGACTTGAGCACCCTCAGCCCGTTCTCCCGCATACCATCCTTGTAACCTTCAAAGCGCTGGGAAACAGCAATATGGTCCGGGTGGCCGAGGACAAATGCAATGCGTTTGTGACCCAGGCCAGCCAGGTAACCCACCATCTCTGCACAAACTTCTCTGTCATTGGTGTCGACCGTCCACTTTGAAGCGCCCATTTGCGCCAGTGCTATCACGACATTCGGTGCTTCCAGTTTGCGTACCAGTTGGCGCACGGATGCCACGTCCGAAATAGGCGGTGTCAGCAACAGGCCGTCCACCCTGCCACCGGAAACCAGGTCAGCAATATCAGCAAGCAGCGAAGGATCGCTATGCCGGCAGGGGTAAATCAGCACATCGTAATGGTCTTTTTTACAGGCTTCAAGGACACCGGCCTGGATATTGGTAACGTAATTGGCACTGCGATCATCGTAAAGAAGGCCCAACAGATAGGAGCGCTTACCGGCAAGCCGGCGGGCTGATGAATTGGGGCGGTATTTCAAGGTCTCCATCGCCTCGCGTATGCGTTCCTGCGTGGCCTTGCGTACCTTGGGTTCATGGTTTAAAACACGTGATACCGTCTTGATGGAAACATTGGCCAAGCGTGCTACATCGTTTATATTGGCTTTTTTCAAAAAGAAATGTCTCTCAATTTTTAGCGGTAGAGTTAGTTTGATAGAATGACACAATCACAGTGATTTTCTAATACAATGAATCATGTTCCCTCAAGATGACAGCGTTGTCAATGAACGCAGGGAGTCTCTCATGGACTATTTTGAATTAAATAAGCAGGCTTGGGACCAGCGCGTAAAAACGCATGTGGCTTCAGAGTTTTATGATGTGGAGGGGTTTCTGGCTGGCAACAGTTCACTCCGGGAAATCGAATTGAATGAGCTGGGTGATGTTGATGGAAAACGCTTACTCCATCTTCAATGTCACTTTGGGCTAGATACACTTTCCTGGGCGAGAAAAGGCGCGATTGCTACCGGAATTGACCTGTCTTCAAAGGCTATAGATCAAGCCAACAAGTTTAAGAAAGAAACACATCTCGATGCCAAATTCATCTGTTCAGACGTCTATGCATATGCTGATGTTGCCACCGGGGACCATGACATCGTGTTTACCTCATACGGCGCAGTGTGCTGGCTTCCCTGCCTGGATAAATGGGCAAACACAATTGATAAAAGCTTGAGAGTAGGCGGCACTTTTTACATGGTTGAATTTCACCCGGTATATGACCTGGTGGCCGGCTACTCCTACTTTCATAACGACCAACCTGATGTTGAAGAAGAATCTACCTACACGGAAAACAGTGATGGAGAGAAGGCCAGCGTTGCCGTCTGGTCTCATCCGCTCAGTGATGTGATCAATGCACTGCTGAAAATAAACCTGCGCATAGAGCATGTAAACGAATTCCCTTACAGTCCCTACAACTGCTTCGAGGGACTGGAGGAGAAACAGACAGGCAGGTTCTTTCTTTCAAAATCGGAACAGCATGTACCATTGGTTTATTCAATCAAGGCAACAAAAACAGCCTGATAAGGTCAGACCTGGCGTACTACCACCTGTTTTTGAATTACAATTTCGCCATACGCGGGGTTACTGGTGCTTTCAGTCCCGAGGGATCGATATCCTGAATGCCAATGGCCAGGATTGTCTGTCTTACGGTGCCACGATCGACGGCAGATAATGTGTCTCCAAAGGCGTTCTGCGCAACATCACCCGATACCATGTCCAGGTTCAGATCAAACGTCGCCTCAATCTTGGTGACACCGGTTACTGAAATACCGCGTTCAGCGAGTCGCGTAACCAACTCATGAGCGTTGTGGTAAATCTTGTCGAGATCAATTATGAATATTCAACGCTGACGTCCAAGACTTGGGTGGCAATTGCCTCCCTTTTCTTACCGATCTTCGATTGGGTGCTCGAATTTAGGTGGGGTACCCAGGCCGCCGAAGCCACCGCGAAGAATATAAAGTGTGGGCGCGTGCCATAGCAGGTGAAAAAAGGCGATAACCAGCGTTGCCTTAATAGGCGTCACATGACCGTGACGATGATTGCCGATAGTGTGGGTCCCCAAACACCCAAAATCACAATAGGGGACTGTGCAAAATCAAAGGCTAAGGCGCTTCCAAATATACCCCATGAAAATGCGAATGTTGTCAAAAAATATGCGACCAGTTGACGGCGCAGTTGCACCTGCGCTTCATGAGATAACGTCTCTTCCATAATACCCTCGAGTCTATGATGCATTGTTATTTTGTCTATTTGATGCCCGAGGGACGTAATCGGTTAAAAAAAATGGAGGCCAGAGCCTCTTTTTTATCGAAAATCTTTCTGAGCCTTATTTTTGTGGCTTTCTATCAGACTAATAATGAAGTCTTTATGCGTGAGTGCGCTTTCAGAAACAAGAGTCGCAAACAAACCAAAATAAGACCAGGTCATAGTAATACCATGCCCCACATAATAAGCCTTGTTGCCAGTTTTCTTTGCCTTCAAAATCAACCAAGTTGCAGGGACTATGGTCGCAGTGCTGAAAATGGCGAAGGCATGAAACATGTTAAAGCTCCCTGTTAAAGAGTATTGATAGCTTTCAGGGCTTACCTTGGTCGACATAAAGCGATGTTCAACATTTATAGGTTTCTGGCAATATAGCTTTAATTCTTTCTATACCCCAATGGATCTTGGTCAATGACTATATATGGCCGACACCTGCTATACACCGTGACTGAAGTTGTGGGGCCGGTGTCTGCCAACGGCCCCCACTCTATCAACGGTCAAGGCACCTTCACTTTCCTTCGCAAACATTTGAACTGGCCGGAACCGCAATGAACATCCGTGAATCGGTCAGGGAGACGAAGAAATCTTACTCCGCCCCCTCCTGATTCAGTCATTGATCGCGTCGTAGACGAGCCCTTTTAGTGCGAATTCCAGACTCGACGTGTACGGCATTGTCTGTTCCATCGTTATGACGGCGAGGTCATCTTTTGGCGATACCCAGAAATGCGTACTGGCTGCCCCACCCCAGCCGTATTCGCCGACGGGCGCGTCAGAATCAAAAGTTGAATCCTCGACCCGCACGGAATAACCCAAACCAAATCCCACGCCATTACGCACATCGCCAATGACAATGGGATAGGCATTGCCTGACAACTGATTCCGAGTCATTTCCTTCACCGTCTCCGGTTTTAGAAATCGAGTTCCGAAAAGCTCGCCGCCATTGAGCATCATCTGAACAAATTTAGCGTAATCACTCGCGGTGGAAACGAGCCCGCCGCCGCCGGAAAAGAATCGCGGAGGGAACCGGTAGTTGCTGGTCGCTGGGTCATCATTCACGCGGAGTCCACCTTTTTCGTCTGGGCTGTAATTGGTCGCAAACCGGTCGCGCTTTTCTGCGGGCACATTAAAACCGGTGTCGGACATACCAAGCGGTTCGAGGATTCGTTCACGAAGAAATCGGTCGAGTGATTTCCCTGAAATACGTTCGATCAGCACACCCTGAACATCGACAGCGACGCTGTAAACCCAGCGTTCACCAGGTTGATACAACAAGGGTAGTTCGCCGAGTTTGGCCGCAAACATCGCGGAGTCATCGCTGCCCGCCAGCACACCAGCCTGCAGGTATTTTTGGTCAACCGGCGAATTGCCGAAAAAACCGTAGGTCAAACCGGAGGTGTGCCGCAGCAGATCACGGATCGACATCGGACGCTTGGTCGCAACGTCTCCATCCCTGTTGAATACTTTAAGACTGGAAAACTCTGGAATGTAATCTTCGACCGCGTCATCCAACTGAAACTTGCCTTCCTCATGTAACATCATGACCGCAGTTGAAACGATGGGCTTCGTCATCGAATAGATTCGAAAGATCGCATCCTTGGTCATCGGCGTTTTGGACTTCAGATCCCGCCAACCGTGTGACTCGAAGTGGACGATGTTCCCCTTTCTTAAAACCAATGTGACAGCACCCGCCAGATGATTTTTATCCAGGTGCCCACCTACGGCCTGTTCGATGCCGCGTAGTTTTGCGGAAGACATCCCAACGTCCTCGGGCGGCGCGAAGGGCAATTCTCCCGCTGCGGCAACGAGAGTAGCGGTAAACAGTGAAGTAAAAAACAGAGAGGTTATTTTAGTCATTGGTTGCTTAAATTGCATTGTCATTTTATTCGGCGAACCCGTGTAGTGGATCAATCGTCATCATGAGTATAGGCGGCGTTAAAACCATATTGCCAGAAACCTGCATATATTGAACATCGCTTTACGACTGCACTGAGATTAAACCACCGCAAATTTGAGCAAGCGATAAGAAAGGCAAAGGGTCGGTAGACGTTAGGCTTGGGTATCTGCAATTGGCCGAGGGTGTGTGATAACTATTTGACTGCCTCTGATTTTGGGACATCGCGTAGAGAAAAGGTTGTTCAGGTGTATATT
>RCND010000406.1_pt1 | contig 24152 bp, 19 predicted proteins | sample 2041351 | NCBI WGS metagenome assembly RCND01 (sample SAMN09708230, study PRJNA481090) | Marine sediment metagenome, whole genome shotgun sequencing project. | biome: marine sediment; feature: ocean; material: sediment; isolation source: Sewage treatment plant 12B marine sediment (STP12B) ... | reverse complement strand
GATTACTTAACAACAGTATCAGGGGAATGGGAGACTGTTAGTTTTAATTTTAGTGGTCAGGCCAGCGTTTACGATAAATTGCAATTTTTATTTGATTTTGGCAACGTAGGAGATGGCACAGCCTCGTCTACATTTTTGTTTGACGATGTACAACAAGAGTTAGGTGATGAATTACCAGAGCCGGTGGCAACCAGTCTACCAGTTGATTTTGAGAACAGTGTAGTTACTACAGATTTTACCAATTTTTTCGGTGCTGTAGCATCTGTCATCCCAAATCCGCAGATAGACGCAAACAACCCTAGTGCTACTGTCGGGCAATTTCTTAGAAGTGGTGGTGCGGGATTTATGCGGAGTAAGCTGGCATTAACAGACTTTATTGACAATATGTCTACTTTGGGAACGATCTCTATGAAAGTATATACCGATGCACCTGTAGGCACCTTGTTGAAATTTAAGTTAGAAAGTAATGTAGCTGAATTCGGAAAAGAACAAGATGCCTTGACTACTGTATCGGGCGAATGGGCAACCTATACTTGGGACCTTTCAAACGGTGATATGGCTCCTGGTGGTGGCGGTATTTATAATGTACTAACATTGATGCTGGGCTATAATGGACCGAATGATGCATCGGCTAATGCGACGTTCTTATTTGATGACATTGAACAAGTGGCTACCTTAAGCGATGGGATTGATCAGTCATTCAACATGGATGGCGTAACTAGTTATCCTAACCCGTCAAAAGACTTTATGACGATAAGTTCTGAGAATAAAACGATTCAAACAATTGCTCTTTTTGATATTCTTGGCAATCAGGTGAAAGTGCTTCAACCAAACAGTCGTAAAATAACTATTGATGTCTCTAATTTCGCTAGTGGCGTTTATATCGCAAAAATCGTAACGCTTTCAGGAACAGGCAGCATTAAGGTAATAGTCGAATAAAGAGCTCAGTAATTTAGGTTGCCACGCAACTCTAAACTTAAATTTATTGTCTTTTCTATTTATATTCTAATGTAATGAATTATAAACTTAAGGCGTGTATAATTAACCAGCCCGACAGATTCTTTCTGTCGGGTTGCTTGGTTCTATCCTACTCGCAAAACACCAATGACTTCCCTCTCACATATTCTCTTTTAATAACTTAGAGCTGCCGAAACAATTCATACACAAATACATTGGTTTTCATAAACATGACCCTTAGAAACACTGTGAAAAAATCCTGATGCAACCCCTGAGGATTTTTATATGCGTCATTGCAAACTAAGTGAAGCAATCTTAAATTTGTAAGAAAGATACCTAGAATTCTATCTATAATAGTACATGGGTTTTAGTGTTTTTAAAACTGATAAAACGGCACAAAAACTGCGCCTATCTCGACAATAAAATGGGACACAGGAGCACTTCCTTGCCTTATAATCAGTTGTCTCCAATTTAAAAAACAGATGAAAAAAATCACAAATATCTCTTGACTTCGATTATTCTAATTTCGATATTTAACAGTCCTAACTTATGAACAAACAATTATTAAACCAGCTGAAGGCTATTCAACTCAAATTGGCAATATGGTTTCAATGTTAGAAGATTTAAAAGGACGGGTAACAAAAAGTATATCTAATCTTACAATAGAAGAAACGGATTTTTTACTAGATGATGGTGCTCATAGAATTAGAGCTATGATATTGCATTTGGCAGCTACTGAAAAATTATATCAAGTTTATACGTTCGAACATCGAGGATTCAATAAAGCAGAAATAGCTGACTGGGATATGGCCCAAAAGCTAGACTCTAATGCACGAAACCAATTCAAAGACAAGCCAATAAATTATTACCTAGATATTTGGTATAAAGTTCGTGAAGAAACCTTGCGATTGCTCAAAACGAAGGACGACAATTGGTTTACGTCAACAATACCTAATACTAATATGAATAATTATTAGGCGTGGTATCACGTAATGGAACATCAAGCAAATCATATGGGGCAAATTCGATTAATTTTAAAGAGAAGTGAAAATAACTAGCTACAAAAACGTAGGCACCTAATGAATAGGTAGTCGCTTAATGGAGGTTACGGTATATGCCAGTTCGACAAATTTTTAAATTTGGCTCCTGCTTAACCGAAAATGATTTTTTCATTTGTAGTCTGTGAGTCATATACAAGAACGTTATAACCAGTCAAAAAAAACAAATATGAAAAGCATTTAATTAATATTTTGCGTCTCCTTTTTTTTAAGTTTTTTATATGGCCAAAAAATAGAAACCATAAGCATAGCTGGCGAAAAAGAAATTGGCAATAGAGAACTATTAGTTTATTCTCCTATAGTCTATGCCAACCCGATGACAAAATTTGAAGTTTTATATGTTGAAAGCAAGTTGGAAGACAATAAAAACCAAATCAGCAGCGCGTTTGACAACTTTGGGAAAGAAAAAATTAAAGAAACGCTACAGGTAATAGATAAAAAGAAATAATCAAAACTGGTTTTAACTAAGTATATAATTTATTACTTGGTAAAAACCTACCTAAGAAATTCCTCGCGGATTTCCTATTTACTTGTCAATAGGCAGGTTTGATTTTATTTACTAAATTAGGTGCTTAATCAAGAAATACCAGAGCACATCCACTAGCGAAAACAATTATTAAAACGAGCTGATTTTTGTTCATCACTTTCGAACAAAATACTACTAAACAAAAACGAGCTTGAAAAAATAATCAGCCTAGCTAAACCATCTTCCTTAACGGATATTTAAACCCAGATTATGAAAAAAACTTTTCTGTTGTTGATTTTTACAATTTTTATTAATTCTTGTGTTTCATACAAAGTGAAAAACCTAAATGAAAATATTGAAAAAACTGACTACCAAAATATTGGATTTATTAAAAACGTAGCGCTTTATTCTTCGACAAAGGAAGTTGGAACTTTTAATGTTGTCGACTTAAAAAAAGAATGGAATGAAATCAAATCTAACATAATTAATTTGGCCAAAGACAATTATGCTAATGCAATAGTTGTTGAAAAATTTGAATTAGCAGGTAAAAGTGTTAAAGGAAGATTATATCAAGTAGATATTGCCGAATTAAATACGATTGAAAACGCTGAAAAGAATAGAAAACTATATATTTTCAGAGATGAATTAGGTAGTATTTTAACAACTCACTTTCGAACAGAAGTATCAATAAACGAAAAGACAGAAAAATTAGAAGACAGAACTTTTGAATTAATTGACTTAAACGATGACCAGAATTTGATAACTATTGCCATAAATGGAAAAAGTACGGAATTAGAACTGACAAAAGGAACTAATTATTTTTGGGTTTCTAGACAAATAAATGCTAGTCAATTTGGAGGAACTGGTCTGAATATTGAAATTGGAGGTCAAAAAATATTAAAACTAGATGATCCTGAAATGGGGGGAATATGGATTTCTACTTTAAAATAAAGATGCCTAACACCGCATATAATTTTTAGCTAGTTCTCTGTCTGCTTACCAAAATTACTTGGCCATTTCGCCAACCTCATGTCTCGAAAATTTTCTACCTGCCTGCCGGTAGCCAGGTTTGTGCATTTTTTATTAAATTAGTTGCTTGCACATGTAACACATGAGCACAGCGAACTGGAGAAGCCAACTTATTAAAACAAGATTGAGAAAATAATCAGCGTAGCGAAACCAGATGCATGAACGAACAGCTGAAGAAACACAATGAACAAACTAAAAACAGGTGAATTTTACGGGACACATTACCAAGAGTCAACTTTTGAAAACATCCTAGTTACAGATACTGAATACACGCATAGTAAAGTGGATTGGCATTTTCATGAAAACCCATATTTTACCTATCTACTTCAAGGCAAATTATTTGAATCTAACAAAAAAGAATCTTACTATTTAGAACCAGGAAGCCTTTTGTTTCATAATTGGCAAGATGCCCATTACAATATTAAACCACCTGAATATACCAGAGGATTTCATATTGAACTAAAAGAAAATTGGTTTTCAAATTATGATATTCAAATAACAGATTTTGAGGGAAGTATAAACTTAAAGAATCCATTAATTAAAAATTTAATGAACAAAGTATTCATTGAGTCTAAAATAAATGACCAATATTCAAATATGAGTATAGAAACATATTTGATTGAAATTTTTAATACTATCAAAGCTTCAAATTCAAATATTCAAAAAAGACCAATTTGGGCTAAAAAGCTTCAAGAGCTCATCTTAGAAGAAGATATGGATTATTCTTTAAAAAAAATAGCTGCTATTTTAAAAATACATCCAAACCACTTATCAAGAGATTTTAGACGACACTTTGGGACAAGTCTAGGAAATTATATTAGACTGATTAAGCTGAATAAAGCATTCTGTCTCATTAACGCTAACAAATTATCCTTAACCGAAATTTGCTATCAATGTGGTTTTTACGATCAAAGTCACTTTATATCTAATTTTAAAAGAATCTACAATACCACTCCAACAGCTATTATGAAAAAAATAGCTTAACGTTAATATTATACAATTTTAAAGCTTGTAACTATCTCACTTTTGCCATTCATCAAATCAATCAAAAAATGAAATTTCAAAACACTCTAGTCTTATTTCTGATTACCTTTTGCTTAGCGCTATCAAGTAAAAAAGCTCAAAACACAACAACTAAAGATACCATTGTAAACGATTATTTAGCATCAAGAGACACTATATTTTTCTCAAAAGAGGACTTCACAAAAAGCCAATGGGTAACAACTAAAAATACAAATAGATTTGTTTTAAACGAAAATAAATTTCTAAGTATCAATTTCACTTTAGAAAAACCATTAGTTGAAAGTCTTCAGTTATTAGCACCAAATTTAACAGAAGATGAATTATTAGAAAAAGGGAATTTTCAATTTTCCTTTAGAGTAGATGAAGAAATAGTTTATGTAGAAAACTTGAATAAAGGTGCAGGTTTAGTAGATTCAAAAACAACCCAACTAAAACACACAATCCCTCTAGTTTCTCCCGAACAATTAGATTTTTGGGGCTGGTTTATGTGGCTCAAGTTTATGAAATTAGGGGGAGGGCAAGATGCACTTAGTGCAGGAAGCCATTCTTTAAGCATAGAAGTAAGACCTTATATAAAACATGACACACTAAAAGTAGGTGCTCTATTGGCTAAAGGAACTATTACTGTTGAAGTTGCAGAAATAACAGTAGATAAAAGTTTAATACCTATTCAGAAAATACAACCAAATAGCGGATGGGAACTATCTAAAGATGATTTTGATAGTGACAAAATTGAAGCTTTAAATCGAAAAATAGCAGAAGCTCGTTTTGAAAACATTAATGGAATTATAGTAATAAAAGAAGGTCAACTTTTAATTGAGGAATATTTTAACGGTGAAACTAGAGATAGTTTGCACGACCCAAGATCTGTTGGGAAATCAATCGCTTCTACAATGATGGGAATTGCAATTAAAGACCATTTTATAAAGAACGAAAATACGTTACTAAAAGATATTTACGATTTAAAATCATTTAAAAATTATAGTGAGAAAAAAGATTCTGTAACGCTGAAATCTCTTTTAACGATGAGTTCAGGATTTCTTGGTGATGATAGTGATTACAACAGTCTAGGAAATGAAGAAAACATGTATCCAACAAATAACTGGGTGAAATTTTCACTTGATTTACCTATGCAAAAAGGCAGCATAATTGGAGAAGATTTCGCCTATTTCACAGCAGGCGTCGTAGTTTTAGGAGATGTTATTCATAAATCTGTTCCTGAAGGGCTAGTCTCGTATGCCGACAAAAAATTATTCGCACCTCTTGGTATTACTAAGTATCAATGGGAATATACGCCACAAAAAGTTGGTAATACTGCTGGTGGTATTAGATTAAGAGCACTTGATTTTGCTAAATATGGTCAATTATATAAAAACAAAGGGACTTGGAATGGAAAACAAATTCTAGACCAAAAATGGGTAGAAAAAAGTTTAGCTAAACAGGTCAAACGATCACTTGATGATGGGTTCTATGGCTATTTATTTTGGAACAAAACTTTTTCTCTAAACACTAAAGAATATGAAGTATCTTACTGTAGTGGTCGCGGGGGAAACAAAATTTTTATTTTTAAAGATATCCCTTTTGTTGTGGTAATTACGTCTTCGGCTTATAACACACCAAATGCACATACCAATGTGGACAAAATGATGATTGACTATATATTACCTGCAATAGTGAACAACTAAAAAACTAATTATGAAAAAAACACTTCTTCTAACATTCGTAATATTTTTAGGCTTAAAATCATTTGCTCAAGAAACAGGAAATGATAGTTACACAATTCAACGACTATTAATATACAATCAAAAAGGAGACGTATTATTAGAAAAAAATGATTTTGGATGGATGACACCTGCACTAAGACATAATTCTAAAGTGACAATAAAAGATGGACTTATGAATTTAGCTACTGAGTTTGGATTAAAAATATCTAGCCCTAAAATAGCTGGGATTTTTATGTTTACATCTGACTACAAACCCATTTCTCAATTTAGACAACATTACAGCTCTAATAGTGTTGACGGCCAATTGAAAGTTCCTGAAAACAAAAAAGATGCGCAATGGTTCTCTATCAGTAAAGCAATTGAAATGATGTCTTTATCAAATACAAAAGCTCCACTTGTTATAAGAGATATGACGCAGCAATTATTGTACTATCCTAAAATCATTTGGGGAGGAACGTTTCTTTTGAGTAAAAAAAATGGAAAAATATCATATAAGACTATTGAAAACTTTTATCCTTTGAGATAAAAAACACAACACCCAAACGCAGCGAACTGGCGAAGACAATTTTTAAAACAAACTTGAGAAAATAAGCAGTATCGCTAAATCATATACATAAACGTTGTGCTTTATTATGACGAACCATTAACCGATAATAAAATTCTTTAGATTATCGAAGCAAAATCAAATGTCCAGTGGATATTTGGTTCAAATACAAATCGAATTCAAGACTATTAAACTATGATTAAGTTCTTTTAAAAAATTCGTTACGTTCTTATGAAACAGAACAAGACAAGTAAGTACCTGAAATATGCCGTTGGTGAAATTATAACCCCAATCGCTTTGAGTAATGCCCCATTTAGTGGTTTTGGGGCGAATTTTGTAATTTCAAATAATTCACTAACTTTACATTAAGCGACTATTATCGCATCAGTTACGTCAAACTAAACACCTAAGAAAATGAAAAATCTAACAATCGGACTGCTTTTTTTGGTCATATTTCCACTTGTCGGACAGGAAAAGATGAGTCTTTCTCTAAATCACTATGGAGATTATGAATGGGCCACGAACCCACGACTTTCTCCCGATGGCAAACAGGTGATTTACTCCAGGACCTGGATCAACCTAGTGGATGATAAGCGCGAAACAGATCTATGGATCATGAATAGCGATGGTACAATGAACCGTTTTTTTCTAAAGGGATCAAATGGAAAATGGTCGTTGGATGGAACCAAAATTGCCTTTACCAAAGAAGGCGAACCAGCAGGAACTCAAATATTCGTAAAATACCTTGGTGTGGAAGGCGAACCTACCCAAATCACCAAATTGGAAAAGTCACCTTCAAGTATGGAGTGGTCTCCTGACAGCAAGTTCATTGCATTTACCATGCATGTCGATTCTGATCCGGCCCTAAAACCTTTAGGTGTACCCCCTGCACCAAAAGGAGCAAAATGGACCCAAGCTCCCAGGGTAATCGATCAAATGGACTATACCCAAGACCGAGTCGGATTTCTTGAACGAGGATTCCGTCAACTATTCATCGTACCTGCCGACGGTGGATCCGCAAGGCAGATCTCAAAAGGTGATTGGGATGTTTCCAATGGAATAGCATGGACAGCAGATAGCAAATCCATACTTTTTAATAGTTATAGAAGGCCTGAAGCAGAATATGCCAAAGGACACTCGAACCTATATTCGGCAAATATAAATACGTTCAAAATTAAAGAGTTAACGACACGGGACGGGACTGAATCCACTCCAAGTGTTTCACCTGATGGATCTAAAGTAGCATTCATCGGTTCAACTTGGACAGAGAACTTTTACCAAGACCGAAAACTGTACCTCATGAATCTTGACGGTTCAGGGATTAAATGCATTAGCACCACCCTAGATGAAACGCCCGGAACACCTATATGGTCTTCCAAAGGGGACGGCGTATATTTTAGTGTCCGCGAATTTGGTCAAAGCAACATTTACTTTGCAAACACCAACGGAAAAGTTAAAAAGATAACATCGGGCAACCATATGCTAAACCTCGGCGATATTGCCAATGGACAGGCCGTAGCTACATGGAGCAATCCCCATAACCCCAACGATATCATGGCCTTCAAAATAGATAGTCCAGATAAAATGACACAGCTTACGGAAGTAAACAGTGATATTTTCTATAACGTGAAATTTGGAGAAGTTGAAGAAATCAAGTTTCCATCAGTTGATGGTAAAGAAATCCAAGGATGGATAGTAAAACCACCCCAGTTTGATCCAACTAAAAAATATCCATTGGTACTTAGAATTCATGGAGGACCTCATGCTATGTATAATGTGGGGTTCAACTATAACTTTCAACTTCATGCTGCCCAGGACCAAGTTGTTCTATATACAAACCCTAGAGGCTCGACAGGATATGGATATGATTTTGCAAATGCCATCCAAAATGCTTATCCCGGTAATGACTATGATGATTTGATGGCCGGCGTGGACGTCGTAATATCCAAAGGGTATATTGATGAAAATAGAATGTATGTCTATGGAGGAAGCGGCGGTGGAGTATTAACCAGTTGGATTGTTGGACAAACAGATCGTTTTGCCGCTGCTTCGGTCAACTATCCTGTCATCAATTGGCTTTCTTTTGTTGGTACGACAGATGGTTCTGGATGGTATTATAATTTTGAAAAATATCCTTGGGAAGATCCATCGGAGCACATTAAGAGATCTCCCCTTATGTACGTTGGCAATGTAAAGACTCCGACCATGCTGATGTGTGGTGAAAACGATCTCAGAACGCCAATTTCCCAGACCGAAGAGTATTATCAGGCATTAAAGATGAACAAGGTCCCAACGGTGATGATTAGGTTTAACGAGGAGTTTCACGGTACCAGTAGAAAGCCTTCGAATTTCTTAAGAACCCATGGTTACTTGAACGCCTGGTTTGACAAACATGCAGTTAAAAAAGAGCTTTCAAAGACGATGGTTACCGAGTAAAATAGTAATTTATACTATTGTAATCTGATGGTGATTGGAACTCCGTTTTAGTTTGTCTTATCTGCTGGTGAACAATGTAAAGAACTACAAAATCTATGCTACTTATCGGCTATATTTGAGATAGACAGATGGTCAATGCTATAATATTACGAGTGATGGTCAAAAACATTATGAAGTGTAATAAGCAGATGACTTTGAATTGACTATTACCAAAAAAACATACAACATAAATTACAGGATTGACAACAAAAAAATGGCTGTTTCGTTCAGAGTCATGCAGCCGATTATTTGATTAAATTCTTTACTCTAATTCCTTTTCGTTTTTTTATAATTCAATGAAAAATTATGTCTCGTCTAATATAGTAGGGCCAATGCCTCGTCCACTGCTAACTAAACCTCAATCTAATTTATGTGTATATTTATTAAAGTCTGAAATGAGCCCCAAACAAAACTACACACATCAGCGTGTATAGTGCATGAGGTGCAATAATCGATTCCAGTAAGGCGCGTCTCACTTCACCATACAAAATGGACCTTACCCAACATTTGAAAAAACAATGAGAATACTAACAAACATTGTGATATTATTATTTTCTATTTCTGTTCTCGGACAGGCACTACCTGAAATACATCTAAATGAAATTCTTTCAAAAAACCTCGAAAAAAACACGATTGATATAGTTGATGAAACCTATTTGTATATAAATGATAGCACTTCTAACGAACTTTTCTATTATACTTTAAAACCAAAAGGGAAAATTGAAGGAACACTAATTCTATTGCCACCAACTACACAAAATGCGGAAAATGTAATAAATAACAATATTAAACTATCCGAGCTTGCATTTGAAAAAGGCATTTTATTAATTATACCCTCTATTAATTACAACCTTTATCTAGATGAAGTTACAATGGCATTTTTAAATACGACTTTTAAAAAAGCTATATCTAGATATAAAGCACCAAAAGACAAAATAGTAATTGGTGGTTTCTCTTTGGGAGGTATGAACGCAATTAGATATTTAGAAATCTCAAAAGAAAATTCCGATTTGACATCCATTGAGCCTATTGCCGTTTATGCTATAGACCCACCATTGGACTGGGCAAGAATTTATTATTCATTTCAACGAACTAAAGCCTTAAACTATTCAGAAGCAGCAGCTAATGAGGCAACGGATTACCTCAATAAACTTGATGAGCAATTCGGAGGTTCACCAGAGAAAGTACCACAAATTTATACTAAACATTCAATGTATTCAAAGACTGTAATAGGAGGTGGAAATGCAAAATTTCTAATTGACACACCAATTAGAATTTACGCTGACCTAGATCTTAATTGGCATTTAAAAGAGAGACAAACAGATTTGTACGATATCAATGCATTAGACCAAACAGCCATGATTAATGAATTAAGGATTTTGGGAAATGAAAACGCAGAGTTTATTAATGCCTTGGGTAAAGGATATCGTTTGAATGGAATGAGACATCCACACTCATGGTCAATTGCTGAACCGAATGAATTAATGGGTTGGATAATTGACAAACTGAAATAAAAACGGGGGCTAATATCGTATAAAAATAATAGGACCAGTATCAGAAAAATCAAGAGGCATGGGCTTATTTTCGAAGTCACCAAATTTTTAAATTTACTGAAGTTTTTATTGTAAATATAGATAACAGTAGTTCTTCGGTAGACTTATTGAGAAAAAAGGTAATAAGTAAAATTTAAAAATTCGGCTTTTGTTTAACCGAACAGCAGTCGCTCTGTTTCCGTCCTACTACACATAGAAACAACCGTTTAGCTTCAATATGAACAACCAATAAGATTCCCCCCTTTCCTGCCTGTCTTTAACAGGCTTGGGAAATAAATATGATAAAATTCTTTAGATTATCGAAGCCTAATTTTATGAAGTAAAACCAAAGGTCTGGTAGATAATTAGTTAATATAAACCCTTGAGGAAGAATTAAATAAAAGAGTTAACTTATGGTTACGTTTTTTTAAGCACGATCTGAACCTGATTTTGCAAATGCAAAATCTAATATCCATTGGATATTTGGTTCAGATACAAATCGAATTCAAGACTATTGAACTATAATTAAGTTCTTCAGAAAAACACGATACGACCTTATGGAAAAAAACGGGAGAGAACGAAAATAAAATATCCAATGGATATTTTTAGTGACTAGGCCAGTTGCCGCGAAGGCATTAAAACAAATAAATATGATTAAGTTATTTAGATTATTGAAACACAATTTTGAGAAACAAAATCAAATGTTCAATGGACATTTGGTTGAAATAGTCGCTTGCAGAATAATTAAATATCAATTATGATTAAATTCTTTCGACATATTAGAAAAGACCTTATGGAAAAAAATAAAACAGGTAAGTACCTAAAATATGCTATTGGAGAAATTGTGCTTGTTGTAATCGGTATTTTAATTGCCTTACAGATTAACAACTGGAATGAACACCAAAAGAAACAAAAGTTAAAGGTTTCTTATGAAATCTCACTCATGAGTGACCTTTCGCTAGACACCTTATTGCTCGGAAGATTGATTGATGAAAACTACAAGATCTTAAACTCCTTAGAGCTGCAACAACGTCGGTTTTTGGGTCCTGAAACCCCAATTGACACCCTTATGAAAATTGCAAGGAATGAATTTGATCCTACTTTTAACGTACGATTTAAGTATAACAGAAATACTATAAACACCCTAATTGCCTCGGGAAATATTGATATTTTAAATAAGGAGATCAATGAAGTTCTCATGACCTTAATTTCTTTACAGGATATGGAACGAGAAAATGCAAAATTTTTTTCTGAAGTATATACAGACAAGGTATCCAGGTTTTCTGATGATTATCCAGTCTCTAGGCGTCAAAATTCAAATCTATTTAATTCAATCTGGATTGATATAGATGAAAAAAAAATGGCATCGCGCTTTATTAGTTTAACTGATATTAAAGGTTTTGCCCATTATTCATTCATTAATGAAATCAAAAATGTAAAAGAGCAAACAACTCGTATATTAAACCTAATTAATAATCATAATTAACAACACCCAGACCGCAAACAATGTATATACCGCAGTGAAACGCAACATGCACTAAACACTAGCCTTCTTTATGACCAATCAATAACTAATGATAAAATTCTTTCGAAAAATCCGCCAAAAAATGCTGACTGAAAATAAGTTTAGTAAATATCTGCTTTATGCCATTGGAGAAATTATACTCGTCGTTATTGGGATTTTGATAGCTTTACAAATTAACAATTTGAATAATCAAAATTTACTTCACAAAAAAGAACTTAACTATTTAGTAGAAATCAGCAAAAACCTAAATGAAGACCTTAAGAAAATAGAAGAAGTCTTGGAATTCAATGACGAAAAAGCAAGAGTTATTAATGAAGCTCTAGTCTTAATCGGAAATCCTATGGACGAAAAAGTTCGAATTAATAAAATTGTGAATTTTATGCCAATATTAACGACCTACGAATCTTTTAATCCGATAAAAATTTCATTTGACAATATGATTTCCTCTCAAAGTATCGATCTAATTTCCAATAATAAATTAAAAAAATTATTATCAGAATATTATAGTTTTGATTTTCTTGGAGGGACACAAGAACAGGTTAAAATCTTGACAAGAAAGTTTGGAAACGATATCATGCCATTTATTTTTGTTAAACAAGTTGTAGATCCATTACTTAATATGGATTCTCAATTACCAACAATCGGAAGTGTTAATTTTCAATCTAGTTCAATTGTGTTTGGCGATTTATTTACAACACTTAAATCAATTGCTGCACAAAATGAATTGCTAATTCAGACCAAAAGTGATATTGATGTATTAATAAAGACAATTAATTGATAAAGAGTTGAATCTGAGAAATTAGAAAATGAATCAATTTTAATCAAAGTAACGAAAAGCTAACAAAGCACTTTGGCAAAAAACAATTAAATTCCGCGGAATTTCCTTCACGCAGTACCTTTTTGTTATCTTAGTGCTTAAGCGACACCCTAACACATCGAACTGGCGGAGACGATTATTAAAACGAGCTGATTTTTGTTCATCATTTTCGAACAAAATGCTGCTAAACGAAAACAAGCTTGAGAAAATAATCAGCGTAGCTAAGCCATAGACCAATCGATGTGCTTCATTATAACACTACTAAAAAATTAATAGAACATGAAACGTATTATTACAGCATTTGTTTTTACAGGAATTTTGATTTCTTGTAATACATCAGACAAAACAAAAACGGCAATACAGGAATCCTCTGCAACGGAAACTGTAACAGAAGACACATCAAATGACAGCAATAAATACCTAAACACTATTGATACTGATGAAGCTTTAATTGCAACAGCATTAATGGCCGCACCAGAAGAAAGCAGATCGAAATGTAAAGTTATTGGATATAATATGGCAGGTGAATTTGTGACGCTGAGAGAAGGAGATAATGAATTTATTGTTCTTGCAGATAATCCTAATCAGGATGGATTTAATGCCGCATGTTATCACAAAGACCTCGACCCCTTTATGGCTAGAGGACGAGCCTTAAGAGCAGAAGGAAAGACAGGACAAGAAGTTTTTGCTATCCGTGAAGCAGAAATGAAATCAGGTCAACTTAAAATAAACCCTGGATCGACTTTGCACATTTACTATGGGGCAAAAACAATGTATGACTCTGAAACCTCAAAAGTAGAAGGTGCTCAACTCCGCTATGTGGTATATATGCCTTGGGCCACATCAGAATCTACTGGTTTGCCAAAAGCCCCTATGGCTCCAAATCATCCTTGGATTATGAATCCCGGAACACATAGAGCGCACATTATGATTTCACCTTTACCAGAAGACAGAGAATAGCCAGAAGAAATGATATTTCTGATAGAAACAAAACTCAAAAAGAGGACATAACGAAAGCACGACTACCTGTATAATTAATCAGCCCGACTGAGTCGTTCTAGTGGGTTGTTTTTTCTAGCCTACTTACGAAAATTGCTTGACCAGTTCGCTGCGCTCGTGTTTCGCAGGTTTTCTATCTGCCGGCCGGCCTTTAACTTGTTTGCTAAATAGGTGCCTAAAACAGGTAACTTTCCACATAACAAAGGCTACCTGAAAGCTGCAAGCTGCAAAAAAGGAACTTACTCAAAATAAGCAATGAATAAAAATAGAATAATAAATGGAAAAAATTAATTTAATAATTACTGTTGCAGTAATTACAATGTTCATTTCATTATTTCTAGCCTATTTTTTGGTTACGGTAAAAACAGAACCCAAATTAAGTAATCGTCTTTTTGCTGTTTTTTTAGTTTTAACAGCAATAGATATTAGCGGTATTTTATTCGACTTCTTCGCTAATAGCCCTTCAAATATGGGAATGTTTCGAGCCCTAATCATTTTTTTACAAATTCCAACTTTCTATTTATATATCTTATCAGTTTGCTATTCTGATTTTAAACTCAGGCCAAAACATTTAATCCATGTGCTTCCTTTTTTGATAGCAAATTTAATCTTGTTACCTCGATTTTATACCGTTAACTTAGCATCAAAAATTAGTTTTCTCGAACAAAATAGGAGTATGCTGGAAATACAGTTTAATCATATTTTTATCCATATTCAAATTGTATTGTACATTATTGCTGCTTTTATGATCATAAGTGAAGCAAAAAAAATATATCTTGAAAATTATACAGGAGCAAGTTTTGAATCTCTTAAATGGTTGTTTCAGTTTACGTTGGCACTATCTTTCTTCTATTTTATAGCGCTATTAAAAAACATATTTAAATTTTCTGCATATCCTAATATTTCTGAATGGTTAAAAATTGGACTTTTCCTATTTGAACTGCTAATTATTAGTTGGTATTTATTTAAAGCACTAAATAATCCAAGCCTCTTTAGAAATATTGATTCAAAATTAAAACTTGTAAAGAATATCATTTCTGAAGAAAATAAGAGTCTGCAATTAGCTGTAAATGAAAAAGAATACAATGAAGAGTTATTGAAATTAAAGACCTATATGATTGAAGAGAAGCCATTTCTTAATCCTTCCTTAACAATTCAAGATATTTCTAATGCTATTGAAATTCCTGTTCGCGACTTATCTCTTTTAATTAATCATAAGTTAGAGCAGCATTTTTACGATTTTGTAAATAGCTATCGTATCGAGAATGCTATGACTATTTTAAAAGATACTACAAAAAACAAGGTCACTATTCTAGAAATTCTGTACGACGTAGGTTTTAATTCAAAATCTTCTTTTAACACGGCTTTTAAAAAACATACAAGAACCACGCCAACTGCTTATCGTAAAAACATGTAAAACAGTATTTTGCAATTATTCGTACTTGCTTTTTTAAATACTCGTATGTATTTTTCGAAGCAAATGCGTTCGACTATTTTTATTCGGTCGCATAGGATTAATGTCTTCCACATATTTGTATCGAAATAATTTTTAACATAAAACACGATACAATGAAAACTTCAATAATATTTTTAACTGTACTATTATTAGTAAGCAACTTTTCTTTTGGACAAGACATCTCTAAAAAGATTGATTCAATAATAAAAGATAGTTATCAAAACAATCCAGATGTAGGTATAAGTGTTGGTTTTATTCATAATAATGAAGAGTATTATACAGCCTATGGCAAAGTCAACAAAGAAAGTCAAATAGATATTAATAAAAATTCCGTCTTCGAAATTGCTTCGATAACTAAACTTTTAACTTCAAATTTAATTGCACAGGCGGTTATTGATAATAAAATAAATTTAGATGACTTTATGGATGACTACCTTCCCAAAGACTATGTATTAGACAAAAACCTTATCAATAAAATAAAAATATCAGACCTAGCATCTCATCAATCTGGATTACCCGATTTAGATTTCGGAAAGTTAATAAAGTTAGATCCGCAACAGCCTGTAAATAGTATAACTAAAAAAACACTGACCACCATTATCAATAATTGTACTGCGCTAATTGACTATGGACAATATCGTTATTCTACCATTGGCTATACTTTACTTGGGCAAATATTAGAAAAAGTGTATGGCAAAAGTTATGATGACATTATTAGAGAAAAAATAATAGATCCGTTACAAATGACAAATACATTAACAAAAGATTTTAATGTAAAAAACAAGACAACGGGTTACAATCCAAATGGTGGTGTTCAGGATTTTTTTAAATGGAATATTACAGCATCTGCTGGCTTAGTAAAATCTAATGCTTCTGACATGATTACGTTTATAAAAGTGGTCTTAAATAAAGAAAACACAATAGCTAAAGCTGCCATAATAGCTGAAAAAATCTTCTATAAAGATGAAAATAGAGAAATGGGGTTAGGGACAAACATAATGACTGATGATAAAAACACAATTTATTTAAAATCTGGAGATTCTATGGGACAATCTTCAATAATATGCTATAATAGAGTTGAAAATTGGGGAATCATCATTCTTTTAAATCAACGAAACTCAACAATGAGACAAAATTTGCTAAATGAAATTTACGAGACTGTTTTGAAATAAAAAATAGCTAATACAAACCTGCTACTTTTCATATACAAACACGTCATAAAATATTAAAAATGTCTTGTAAATACTCAATTTGTCATCCTTAAAAATAGGAAATAAAAAAACAAGTTTTGCTAAAACAAGGTCGATTTTATTGCATTTCTTTATTCAAAAAGGTCTGATGACAAATAGCGATCGCCACGGTCACATATAATACTCACGATAACGCCACTTTTTAATTCGTTTGCGAGTTGTAATGCCGCTGTGGTGGCACCTCCGCTACTCATACCTGCAAGTATACCTTCTTCCTTTGCCAATCTTCTGGACATTGCGATAGCTTGGTCACGGCTTACCTCTAAAGTTCTGTCTACTTTTTTGGCATTAAATATTTTAGGCAAATACTCCTTTGGCCATTTGCGTATACCAGGTATACTAGAGCCATCTTTAGGCTGTACGCCCACAATCTGAATATTCTCGTTCTGTTCTTTTAAATAACTAGAAGTGCCCATAATAGTTCCTGTAGTCCCCATAGAAGACACGAAGTGTGTAACTTCGCCATTGGTATCTCTCCATATTTCGGGCCCTGTAGTTTTGTAATGAGCTTTCCAGTTGTCGTCATTTGCAAATTGATTAAACGTATAGTAACCCTCGTTTTCAACTTTTGCCATTGCATAATCACGAGCTCCTTCAATGCCGCCCGGATGTAAAGTGACTTTAGCCCCATAGGCCTTCATTGTTTGAACGCGCTCTTTAGTAGCCGAAGCGGGCATTACTAATTCTATATCTAGTTTGAATATCCCAGCAATCATAGCAAGGGCAATACCCGTATTTCCGCTAGTAGCTTCTATCAGCTTTGATGTATTATCAATTCTCCCAGTATCGAGGGCGTTTTTAATCATATTGTATGCTGCCCTATCTTTTACGCTACCTCCCGGGTTATTTCCTTCAAGTTTAAAATACAAACTCACATTAGGGTTTGTATTTAACACCATCGATTTTACAAGAGGTGTATTTCCTATTTGATCAATTAATGTGTTATTCATACTATTTGTGTGATTTTGTAATAATTTGAACCTCTGGGGTATGCAATACTGTAGAGTTTTTTGGAAGAGATTTAGTTAACCAAGTGTTACCACCAATGATACTGTTCTCACCAATAACAGTATCCCCTCCTAAAATAGAGGCATTTGCATAAATAACAACATTTTTTTCAATGGTAGGGTGTCTTTTAATATTCCTAAGTTGCTTTTTTACCTTAAGAGCCCCTAGAGTAACACCTTGATAAATTTTAACATTATCGTGTATTTCTGAGGTTTCTCCGATGACTACACCTGTGCCGTGATCAATAAAAAAAGAATTCCCAATCTGGGCACCCGGATGAATATCGATTCCTGTAAGCTGGTGGGCATATTCAGTCATTAGTCTTGGTATGAGTGGTAACCCTAATTTAAAAAACTCTCTCGCCATTCTATAAATGGAAATAGCAAAGAAGCCAGGATAGGCCAAATAGACCTCTTCAATAGATTTAGCCGCCGGATCGTTAGTATAGATAGCGGTTGCATCCTTTTTTAAACTACAAAATAAATCAGGTATGTTTTGAGTAAAGTCTTCCCATGTTTTACAGGGTTTACCTTCAATTTCTGGACAGACTATATTTCTTATTTTTAGAAATAAGGCTTCGAGTTCAACAAGTGCTTTTTCTGCTTCTGTCCCTTGATCAAACAATGCATTAAAAAGCAATTGGGTAAACCGCTGAGATTCCTGTTTTAGCGTGATAGAAACCTTAATTTCCTGCTTTTGTTTATTTATAGCTTGTATCAATTTTGATTGATCCATATTTTTTTTTCAAAGACACGAATTTTAAAATAAAACATAATTAAAAAGGCGTTAAAAATTCATTTATTTTTATTTCTATTTTTAAATAGTCATGGCATGGATTATATGTTTTGCCAATCCGAAAAGTTTTGATATGTATTTAATAGAGACCGACATAGATCTCATTTACATACCAATACTATTAGTTTACAATACCCCTAGACCACAAGAAATACTTATACACGTTGCCAAAAGTAGTTTTGATTTCATCAAAAATCTATTAGATGCAAGTCTCGATATATTAATACAATTCCACATTTATACACCTGATACAACATTTGAATAAAAATACGGAGTATAACATTTAAACCACCAGTACCTAGAGAAAAAGTTTATGAACTTGTTACGGTTTATATAGCTGACAAACATTCTGAAATTATTGTTTTACCTTATTCAAAAACTCTAAGAACAGAATTAATTACGAACATCCAAATTGCGATGTATCTGATTTTAGTAAAACGCTGGATTAAATTCGAAGTTCAAAATATTTAATATCTTTATTCATAAGAAACTGTTTTTTTTGAAAGGGCTTGAAAACATAATCAGCCTAGCTAAACCAGACACAAACAGGGTGTCCACAAGATTCTACTAGAGAAACTTAAAAAGTGACCGATGAATAACTTGTTTAGAAACCTACTAATTTTCTGTCTGACGATGTCAGTAATTGGGTGCAATTCGGATAAAACATTTGAATCTGGTCACAAGAAAACAAAAGCTACTCCGTGGACCAATCTAAATTTTATGGATCAATCAAGCGATTTTAATTTTGCCATTGTGAGTGATAATTCAGGTGGACATAGACCAGGTGTCTTTAAAGAAGCCATCTTAAAATTAAATCAATTGAAACCCGATTTTGTCATATCAATAGGTGATTTAATTGACACGCAGGATTTTAAAACTTCTAACGATGAAAACCAAACTCTTACTCTAATCAAAAAAGAATGTAATTTGTAGTAAATCCTTACTTTTGACCTCTTATGTTTTGAAATAATATAACAACATTAGCCATATAGTGGGCTTTTGTAGCGCACAACCCAATAACGCATGCGTCATGCACTCTTTTATCATAAAATTTTATTTTCACTAAAAAGTCTTTGACTTTATTTTATGAAATCATTAAGCACTTCTCTTTGCTGATCTGAAAGCCAATCGAGCGCATCTAAATAGGTATAATCAATAGAAGCTTCTGCACCTTTCTCAACGTTATTGGTAGCGGTTAGATTTGTGTAATTAACATCGTTAAATATATTTAGGGCATTTGATAATTTATTATTATCTATTAGCGTATCAAAGCCATCATTATCGATTCCATAAAGATCGCTATTTATAATTCTATTATCGGAAATAGTGATGCTAGTAGAAGTTTCGGCCAGACAAACCCCTCTAACGTTCTCTAAAATTTCATTACCCTTTATGACCATTCTGATTGTGCCATAATAAGCATCAACGCCTGCTGAATTTGGGTGCATAGAACCATTTCCATTGCTCATAACAATATTGTCCAAAATAGAAATGTCGTGATTTGTACTTCCCTGCGACCAAACCCCTTTTGTGCCATTATTGATAAAAAGATTATTCCTAACGATTGTGTTAAATGAAGGATAACCCTTATGACCTAAAGTTAGCCCATTTCCATTCGTTACTCCAGGCGCGTTAATACTAATTGAATTCTCAAAGATCCCATTTTGCATATTCATAGTAATATTTGAAGCATCACTGGTTCCACAATTATCTACATATACTCCATCCACATGCATATTTCGACTATCTATTGCACCAATCCCCGAATCGTGACAACCTGTAAAATACCCACCCACAATTTTTATATAGTTTCCTCCATCTACTTTAATACCCATCTTCCAAGTATCGTGTGCCTCGACATCTTGAAGTGTAATTTGGGAACAATCAATTATATGGAAGTTTCCTGAATCATAACTTCCTCTAATATGTACATTTCTGCAAACCACATCTTGAATGAGTGCATTAGTAACTCCTGTAAAAAGTACCGCATCATAAGCAATGTCTTTGACAGCAGATCCATCTATTAATCCGCCAATTACTGTAATATCAGAAGAAGGGTTGCTTCTATTCTTAATAACAGCATTACCAGTCATTGGGCTTTCTGTAAAGATAGTAGCACCTGCAAATGATAGTGTTTGACTACTATTTAAGAGTATCAAACTATCAACTGTAACATCATTTGTGATTTTCACAGGAATTGTTCCCGCTGAAAGCAATGCATAATTAACCGCCAAATCATCAGTGCCAAACCATTCAGATTTCACCAATGGAACGCTACCAATTGAAAATTCCATTTTATAATCCAATATTGGATATAATCCGGCAGTTACAAGTCCATTGATCGTTAATGTATTTACCCCATCCAATTTAAACATTCCACCATCTTCCACTACTAATTCTATATTCGACGGAATTACTATACTGGCATCAATGTCTATCGTTCCTTTAATAATTATGACTCCTGAACCATTTAAGGTTGCAAAGGCTGTTTGCAAAGAAGCTGATGTTCCATTCGTGATAATAACTGTATCAAGTACATCTGGTATTGTTTGTGATGTGTAAAATATAATGCTGTCTATTGCTATCGTATTTTGTTGATATGCTACATTTCCATCTTTCATTACATATACCGTATCATTCTGCACGTGTAATGTCAGGTTAAGCAAAACCACGATTGCTGCTAAAATCAAATTTCTGGTCATTGTATTAATGTTTAGTGATTTTCAAAATTAACGAATAGCAAAACAACTAAAGCACAAACGTTACTGCCGTTATCCGTTTTATCAACAGAAAGATTATCCGATGATAAACTCATCTTGCGCACATCGCTTAGTTTGTAAACCGAAGCTTTCAGTTACATTCATGGTTTGAGCCTGTATGTCTTTAAAAAGTATTAGGAGCGTGAGTATTAGTAATAGTTCTCCCTATTTTTTAATAAATAGTATTTGCAGTAGCCCTTGCGGAACCTTCCCTCCCCACCACACCGAAAGGTAAAAATTTTAATTAAATTTCCAAGCTTTTTTCGTTTTCAACTATCTTTTAATGAGCAACTGTTTCTGATGTACCCTGCCAATTGCATCAAAGACTTGAAGGAAATAAGTCCCTGGGGTCAGATTGTAGACCTCTAATCGATAATTATTCTTAGGTCCTGAATCCGAACTAATGATGGTTTGTACCAATCGCCCTTGAACATCAAAGAATCGGAATTCTTTAATTTTGAGAGGTGCACTGAAAGAGACATTCACAGCTACCGATGAAGGGTTGGGGTAGGCCGTCATGTTAAACGCCCCATCACCTTCTAAATCTCTAGCATGGTCATCCGAAGCGAGCACTGTCGTGTCACCTTTTAAGTCAGATGTTGTGTTGGTCACTTCATTTTGAGCAGTTAAAGAACAGTTTTTTCCACTGTCGGTAATGGTCCAGCCATAAGTACTAATTATGTCATCTCTTGCAGTTTCCCCATTACAATATGAAGTGGAAGGAGCATCAAATACCACATTTGGTTGAAGCGTTTGTGTTGCCCAACCTGTTAATAGATTATCATAGTTTTCTGTTGAAAATGAAGTTACTCCAGAAAACATTCTATCCATTTTAGTCACACTGCTCACATCCCAATTTCCAATATCTTGGTTAAATAAACTTGCAAGATTAAACATTTCTTTCATTTCAGTAATATGACTCACATCCCAATTTCCAATATCTTGGTTGAACGACTCTGCTTGATAAAACATTCCGGACATATCAGTAACACTGCTCACATCCCAATTCCCAATATCTTGATTGAAGGAATCTGCAAAGGCAAACATTGAACGCATATCCGCTACACTGCTCACATCCCAATTCCCAATATCTTGATTGAATGACTCTGCAGAGGCAAACATTCCCCTCATATCAATTACACTGCTCACATTCCAATTCCCAATATCTTGATTGAATGAAGATTCGTTTGAAGAGAGAAAGGGTTCAATTAGAAACATATTACTCATATCCGTTACTTGACTCACATCCCAATTCCCAATATCTTGGTTGAATGAAGTCGCTCCAAAAAACATATAACCCATATGAGTAACACTACTCACATCCCAATTCCCAATATCTTGATTGAATGACTCTGCAACACTAAACATTTCCTCCATATCAATAACATGACTCACATCCCAAGCGCTTATATCTTCGTTAAATGAGTTTTTAAAGGAAAACAGTTGTGACATATTAGTCACGTTTGAAGTACACCAATTACTAATGGGGCCATAGATGGCTTCAGCTGCTGTTTGGTTAGAAAGCCATAAATTAACGGCGCTCTGAATATTGGCATCTGTAAGTATACAATCGGGTTCCACAATATTGCAATCGAGGTTCTCACCACCGTCGGTAATTGTCCATCCAAAATCATCTATTAATTTTTGGCGCGCTGGTAACCCTTGACAATATTGGCTATCGCCCCCGTTGAAGTTGACTCCAGACCGAAGGCTTGGCAAACTACTCCACCCTGCTAATAAGGCATCATAGTTTTCCGTGGAAAGCGTGGTATCCCTAAACATACTGTACGCAAGCCTGACATTGGAAACGTCCCATCCCCCAATATTTTGATTGAAGGCTATGGCTGCATTAAACATCCTGGCCATATTAGTAACATTAGACACATCCCATCCACTTATATCTTGATTAAAAGCGTTCGCCCTTGCAAACATATAACACATTGTAACAGCCTTGCCCACATCCCAATTTGATAGGTCTTGATTGAAAATGACAGCGTCAGCAAACAAAGAAGACATATCTTCTACTTGACTGGTATCCCATAAATTGAAAGTATCATTGCCAACAAGTGATGAACACTTATAAAACATGCCCTTCAAAGAGTTGAGATTCTGCAAATCCGGAACATCTTGGGCCACGACGTCCAAATTTGAACAGCCCGCAAAGGCTAGTTCCATAAAGGTCCATGCACTATTTCCCCATTGATTAATAGTTACTATTTTTTGACGGTCCCCAGCATTGTAGAAGTCAATACGTGGAAAATCCCCAGATATAGAAACCGTATAGGTGCCTGCCACTGGGTAGGTATGTGTTATACTGCCCGTGACTCCCGAATCTGATGAACCATCTCCCCAATCTACAGTATAGTTATAGGTCGCCCCGAGGAAAGTAGGAATCGTGATTTGATTATCTTCAGAAGCACCGGGGTTGTTTGTTTTCCAAGTCGTGATAAAGGGTATCGAATTGGAGCAATCAGCAGTTTTACCCCCATCAGTAAGCGTCCAACCAAACCTATCAATCAGATTTTGGCGGTCGTGTAGCCCTTGACAATATTTGCTATCGCCCCCGTTAAAGTTTACTCCAGACCGAAGGCTTGTCAAACTACTCCACCCTGCTAATAAGGCATCATAGTTTTCCGCGGAAAGTGTGGCATCCCTGAACATACTGTACGCAAGCCTGACATTGGAAACGTCCCATCCCCCAATATTTTGATTGAAGGCTATGGCTGCATTAAACA
>RCND010000405.1_pt1 | contig 24162 bp, 12 predicted proteins | sample 2041351 | NCBI WGS metagenome assembly RCND01 (sample SAMN09708230, study PRJNA481090) | Marine sediment metagenome, whole genome shotgun sequencing project. | biome: marine sediment; feature: ocean; material: sediment; isolation source: Sewage treatment plant 12B marine sediment (STP12B) ... | reverse complement strand
TTCCCAGAACTCAGCAGAGGCTCCGGCTTTCAACAATAGTCCCATGGGGATGAAATACATATTGGCCACACTGTGTTCAAAGCCCGCGGCAACGAATGCAGTGATGGGAAAAACAATGGCCAGGATTTTTCCTTCCACTGATCGGGCACTGTAGCAGAGCCAGATGGCCAGACATACCAGGATGTTACAGAGGATTCCCAGTACGAAGGCCTGCAGGAAATCCAGTTGGCACTTATGTTCGGCAATATGGAGCATATTGGCTCCGACCTGTCCATTGCCGAAAAAAGCATGTCCCGACAGGTAGATCATCAGTACCACCGATGACGCTCCAATCATATTTCCGAAATATACGATGGCCCAGTTTCTCATCATTTGTCGGAAGCTGACCTTTCGGCTCGCCCAGGCCATGGTAATCAGATTGTTACCCGTGAAGAGTTCCGCTCCGCCAATTACAACAAGGATCAGTCCCAGACTGAATGCCAGTCCTGCCATAAGTTTGGTTATTCCGAAGGGCATATCGGATCCGGTGGTCACCAGGGTTGAAAATACAGCACCAAAAGCAATGAAGGCACCTGCCAGAACGGACAGAAAGCTTGTTGTTATAACATTCTGTTTCGCTTTCATAACACCAATTTGAGCGGCTTTCTCGGCCATCTCCTTAGGAATCAGTGCATCTGTAGACAATGTTTTTTGTTCCATTCTCTTTGATTTGGTGAGCCAATGGATAAGTTTGGTAAATGTAGCTTTGTGAATCTCTGGACAGAGCATCGCATTTTTCTTAAACCAATGCAATATTTACAATTAACCCTCACATTGTAATGATTTTTCACCTGCCTGAAGATGGAAAAGGAACTATATTTGAAGAAAATGAAAATAACTTTTATCACGGGCTTGATTTTACTTACGGGATTTGGACTTTCTGTTTTTTCGAATACTCCCGGCGAATCAGATTCATTGGTAAAAGGTACTATTATTTCATTCCGCACAAATGGGGAACACCAAGTCGCCTATCATGTCTATACTCCGACTAATTTCGATCCTCTGGCACCTCCTCCCATGGTTTTAGCCTTTAGCTCGGGCGGATTTGGGCATCGCCTCCTGGAAAATTTTGTTGATGCTGCAGAAGCCATGGGGTGGATTGGCATAGGCTGCGATTCTCTTCAAAACAACATGGTGGTCAGTGATACGATCGAACATGAAATGGAAGATGAGTTACTGAATGAAATACTTCAGAGCATTCCGCATAATGCAGAACGGGTGTATCTGACCGGAGGATCGGGAGGAGCAATGCGATCCTATGGACTCACCCTTCGACATCCTGAGCTTTTTGCCGGTGTGATTGCTCATGGCGGATGGCTGGGTGGTCCTGATTACCAGGATTTTCCCTATCCAAAAGGAAAACATATTGCCATGCTCAATGGTAACAGGGATATGGGTGCAGGAGCCTGGACCGTACAGGATACAAAAACATTACGAGGGAGATCTTGTAGCGTTAAGCATTTTACTTGTCTGGGTGGGCATATGGTAGCCCCTGCAGATCTCACCCTTATCGCATTTAATTGGCTGGAGGAGCAGTGGCGATTTCAGGATATTCCTGAGGATTCGAAGGTCCGCCTGGAAGTTCTCTATGTGGGAAATGACCCGGACAGAACAGATGATTTTGTCGGTTTCCTGAGTAAATCATTCCACGTAGTAAGCTCGGTGAGCTCTGATTATCTTACACTTGCGATGTGTAATAAGGCAGATATTCTGGTATTGGACGAGGCAGTATATACGCTACCTGATAATTATAACAAGGCCATGATTATGGTTGGGCCATCAGCCCTGGCTACCGGACAGCGCTATGGCTCAAAAATGGTAATCGAAGGTGAAATTTCGGAGAACACGCTCCTGGTGAGTATGAAGTCTTTTGTGGATGCTGAGGACTCTGAAATTCTGCTTGAAGGCTTTTCGGGAGATGGTAAAAAAGGAGCCCTCAGGGTGCGTGAGGCATCACGTTTGCTGTGGGGTGAAGGAACTTCTCCTGCTGAAATGAAGGCTGAAAATCGTGATTCCTTCATTCAAGCCCTGCTCTGGATCCATGATTTTGATGGACTGAGACAGTCAGTGTCCGGTGTAGCAACTCCCCGTGATTCTATAATGCCACTGATTGATATGCTTGATATTGTATCCAAAGAAGCCATGAGATGGTTTCCGGAGGAAGTTTTAAAGGAATGCACATACGATAAGCAAAAGCTGAAAGCCTATTACAAGGAGAATATGCCCTATGTAAGTACAGATTTCGGAAGTGGCCAGTTGCGTGTTGATGAGGCAGCCCGAGACTTTGGGACTCCCAACAATGAAGTTGAATCCATCCTTGAATGGATTAATATATTTGAAAACAATGGCTGGCCAGACCGGTGGCATGCCCGGAACCTAATGGCACGTTATGCAAGTAGGTATTCGCGTGGTGCCGGAGACTGGAGACAATGGTATGAGGAAAACAGGAATAGCCTGTATTTTAGTGATGAGGAAGGTTATCACTTTATGATTAAATGAGCTTAAATCCGGATAGCATTTGGATAATTTCACACTGCCATTAGAATGATTCTTCGTTTATCCTTATAATCCGCTGCCGTAGCCCGGTCGGCCCAGCGAAAGTGGTCCCGTTTCACAGGATCATCCCAGTTGTCGGGATCATTTCCGATATAGAGTGTGTAGGATCCAATGGCCCCGTTGTGACCAAGGTTATCCTGCCAGAGGGTTATCGCTCAGGACAGTACCTTAGTTAGTCGGAGTACCTTCATGTTTTATTTCTACTATTCCAGATTTTTAAGTTTCTCTATCTCCACATTCACTGAATCACCCAGGGCACTCCAGTCCAATCGATTGGTCCTTGCCAACATTTGCGGCCGGTAGTGCTGTTCCGAAAGCTCCGTATATTTTTTCCAAAACCCGTGGGCCTCTTCCAGAGCAGCAAGGGCCAAAGTCCTGTCTTCCTGCTTTCCCATTTCCTGGTATAAGGCCAGGTAAACTGCCGAGCGTATCTTCTCCGCATAATACTTGCCCAACCACGCCTGGGCACGAATATCTTCAAGTACGAGTTCCAGAGCCCTTTGCTTGCTTTTACAGCTAATATTTTTCACACCTGCCAAGGCCTCATCTGCCAATAAATGCAGGGATTTAACCACAGACAGCGGATTCCCTTCTTTCACATCCCTACCCTGCTGAAGCAGTCTGGCATAGTCTCGCGGATTAAGCAATCCACTTCCCTCCAGGGTGGGATTATCCACAAAATCAAAGACATCCCTGTAGCCTCCCAGCACGGGGCGTGCCATACAGCCTTCCACCGACCAATGGTGGTCCCAATCTCTCCAGTGAAAGCGGTTTACCAGGGGAATGATTCCTGAAGCTTGCTGCCAAACATCATAGAGTTCCTTTCCCTTTTCCACTTCATAGTGCTGTTCCAGACTGCCAATAAAAAACTCACTTGCCAGCTGAATATTATATCCCAGACGGCCCCAGAGCATAAAACGGTACCAGTGTTTGTCGATTTCAGGCTGTCCCGAAAACTCCGGATCCTTGCTGATAAATTCCCTTCCCCAGACATAACCATCCGAACCCATGTGGTAGCCAGCAGTATATTCTCCGGGAAAATGCTCCAGGAAAGCCCTCACATAGTCGGGGTCACCCCAACGGTAAACAAAGATGTCATCGTTGCGCAGGTTCCACCAGGACTTCAGACCATAAGGTTTCATCTCCTCCACATGACTGTCCGCAAAGGGAAGCCTGGGTGAGGAATAAAGCCGGGCCTTGGCATATTTGAAACTAACCTGAAAATTGCCCGGATAGTCCTTCCAGTAGTTCATTATCTGATCCATGTCCGAATGCCATACCCGGTGGATGAAGTCCACCTCTCGCTCAGGATCCTCCTCCAAGGTTTGCTTGATCCCCATTCCATAGGTTTCCCATAACCATTTTTCGCGATTATAGCCTTCCCAGCTCAGGGGCATGTGCTCACCGGCTGTGGCACCGATACCTTTTACTGTGGGATAGGTGCGAAGGAATTCTGACACCGCCTTTCGGTAATAGTCGATGGTCACCGGATTGCTGATCTCGTAAGTCACACCATGTTTACCCTCCTCAAACACTCCCAGGTTGATCTCATAGGTTTTATAGAAAGGCTCCACCGCAGGGGCCACCGAATTGGGACAGATGTTCCAGTTGATCCAGTACACATCAATACCCCGGTCCTGTGCATGCTGCATTACCTTCTGCCAAAAGGCTATCTTTTCTTCAATGCTCATTTCAAGGACCACCTCCAGATTGTCCATCACGTTGGAAGTAACCAGTCCGGGATCCCCCCATTCATTCTCCAGTCCCACCGGTTCCAGGGTGGTCCGGCAAACATCGTCCAAAGCCACCTCAGGGTAGTCCGCCAACTTGATCATGGAGGGGAAAGGATGAGGGTTCCAGAAGCTTATCATGTTGTAGCGGTGTTGGGCCATCTGGTCCAGAAAGTGCTCCCAGAAACTCCAGTCCCACATGGTGCTTATGTTTTCCTGGGCCGCATCTCCCGAATCATCGTAAGAGGGTGTCCGGGCATCCAGGGGGATATTGAATTTGATTCCCCTGCGGGCGATGAAGGGATTTCCCTGGCAGTCTTCCACCCTTCCGTGGAGCCGGATCTGCTCAGCCACCTCCAATCCGCCGTACATCAATCCCGTTGCATCTCCGCCATAGATCTTCACATTCCTGTCAACAGATTCAATACGGTAGGCCTGCTCCTCCAGGGAGAGGCTGTCCAACAAAAACTCAAAACTCCCGGAATCGAAGCCCGTTTCTTCCACTGCCTCTTTTATCTGCTCCAGGGCAAAACGCACCTGGGGCCACCCCATTTCTTCCCCACCCTTTGTACAGGAAACAAGGAATACAATAAACACCAGCAAAATCCATAATTTCCTCATACTAACCATTAACCATTAACCACTAACCACTATTCTACTGAGTACTAACTAAGATAGCATCCGCATCACCCTGCCAGGGCGAGCGCAAGTGCACATCATTCTGCCATTCCGATACAATGCCTTCACCTTCCTTCCCCACACCGATCACTGGAGCATATTCACCTGTAAGGGTATTAAACCAGGTGAATTCGCGTCCCTCACTGTCCTCCCTCAGGAAATTAGCCTGTACCTGGTAATTCTCCTTGGGAACATAGATCAGGTAAGTCCCCTTCCCATTGCTCATACAGTATCCGCTTCCGTTGCGCCAGGGCTCAGGACTGAACTCATGAAAGGGGTGCTCCGTGAAGAAGTCCGTCATGTGCCTGTAATAGTCGAAACGCGGTCTGGGCCAATCATCCGGCTGCTCAAAGGGATTATGGATTATTACGTTCCAGGAGCATCCCTGCCAGTAATAGGTGGAATAAGCTCCGCCAAAGAGGCAGAAATAATTCCTTCTCAAACACACCGCCGGATCAGTAAAGTCGCCGGTCCACACTACATAGGGACTTTCCTCATAACCTCCGTGCTCAATATTTAGCACAGGTTTATCCTGAAATTCCTTCCAGGTATCCAGGGTGAAGGTATAAAGGGTGGAAACCCAGTTCTGAATGGAAATAAAATCCACTGCTTCCGGATTCTTTTTGCAAAAGCCGTAATCATGAACTGTCACCAGTCGGTGAAAAGCATCTTTTTTCCGAACACGGCTGATCCGCTCCAGCATGTATTCCGTATCTGCCCGTCCATAGTAAAGGGCCTCCTTACTGATGTCCCAGACGATATTGGGGAAAGCCTGGTAGCGCTTGACCACATAATCGAAATACATGTTATCGGCTTGCGAATTCATTTCGGGCCAAGCCACCAGTTTGTTCCAAACATAGATCATCAGGTGGGCAACAATATGCCGATCATTTAATGCAACAATGGTCCGGTCGAAGCGTTGAAAAAATTCCGGGTTCAGCATACTGTAATCCGGATTCTCATTATTCCCAAGAAAGGGAAAAATATCAGTAGGGCCCCCAAATTCATGCTCCGGATGCTCCTCCAATTTAGGATCCTTTGGCCAGCTTACATCATAGGAGAACACATTCATTACCACCTGGGTACAGCCATTAGCCCCCAGTAAATCAAGGAAATGCTCAGTTTTTGGTACTCCATCCTTATTGTGATAATCCAGGGCATAAAGCCAGTCGCATTCGTAGGCCATAGCAAAGTAAGGACTTCCATCCTCATAGCGAAAATGCCTGGGATCATCCTCCGGGATGATTATCCCTCCAAAACTTCCAGGGAAGACTTCCTCCGTAATGCTTAGCTGCCCCTTTTTTCCATTCAGGGCCTTGATTTCGGATTGGCTTACATAAGTCCAGGTTCCTGGCCTGGCGCTTGAGAAGCGAAGCAACCACTGCTTTCCCCCGTTGTAGAAACCAGGAACTTCCATCATCTGACCTTCCGGACCGGTGAAAGTGGCTCCGAATTCAGCCATATAGGGATTCAGATCCGCGGGCACTTTTGCCACAAAGGGAATATCCACCACTTCCCAGCGCCTTACCTCAATATTGGCCGGTGTGGAGGCCCTGAGCGGGAGTATCAGTCCCAGGAACAGGGCAATCAGCAGATAGTTTTTCATTGTACAGCTATTTTGGTGGAAGCAGAACTCAATCCTTTAGAAGTGGCTTTAACCGTAATTTCTCCGGCCTCTTCACCAGCTTCCACTATCACCAAACATTTCCCACTAAAGGCCTTCCGGTAAGCTACCTGAAAGGAAGCATCGGTGGAGGGATTCCCGTTGCCCACTGCCCTCAGACTGCCTGTTCCACTCACATGGAAGTACACCAGGTTGGTGGCCTCCGGACACAGGTTCCCCTTTTTGTCCAATACCCTTACGGTAATAAAACTCAGGTCCAAACCATCGGCATAAATAGTCTTGCGGTCAGGAATCAATTCAACACGGTAGGGCTTACCGGCTGTATTGATCACCTCCTCAGCAAGGGCCCTGCCATCCTTATAAGCAACCACCTTTAGTTCACCGGCGCTATAGGGCACATCCCAGCGCAGACGGTAGGGAGTGGGCCACATTTGGGCTTTCACCCCGTGGTAATCCACATACTGATCCGGCATATCCACGCCCTTTACCTTCTTCCCAAGAGATTTCCCATTCAGGAAGAGTTCGGCCTCCTCGCAATTGGTGTAGGCATAGACGGGGATTTCCTGGCCTTCCATACCCTTCCAATTCCAGTGGGGCAAAAGGTGGACCATGGCTTCTTCGGTCCACTGACTCTGGTACATGTAATAGCGATCCTTTGGAAAACCACAGAGGTCCACAGCCCCGAAGAAGGAGGAGCGGGTAGGCCAGTCGTCGTTCCAATATCCGTTGGTAGAATTGTCACGTCCACCATAGGGAGTGGGTTCACCCAGGTAATCAAAGCCTGTCCATATAAATTCGCCCAACAACTGGGGAAAACGGTCCTGATACAAGAACTCCACATCCGGAGGATAGGCCCACGGCGGGCCAATCAGATCGTAAGAAGATACCTGCTTCGATTCGTGGGTTTTGTAAGGCTCAATGGGCAGGTGATAAACACCCCTTGAACTCACACAGGAAGAAGTTTCAGAACCGTATACAATCATCTCCGGATGCTGCTCCATCAATTCCTCATAGTGATAGGGAAAGTAATTTAGTCCCACGACATCAATGTTTTCTGCAAGTTTGTTCAATACAGAACCAGGGTAACTGTTAAAACCTGCCGTTGTGGGTCTGGAACGGTCCTCGTCATGGCATATCTCCGAGAGCAGCTTGGCCCAGATCCAACCCTTGTCCTTATCATGCTGCTCGATGATTTCATTTCCTATGCTCCACATGATTACAGAGGGATGGTTCCTGTCGCGGCGGATCATAGAACGCAGGTCGTCTTCATACCAATCATCAAAATACTTATTATAGCCATTAGACACCTTGGGAATTTGCCAGCAGTCGAAGGCCTCATCCTGAACCATAAGTCCAAGGCGATCACAGGCCTCCAGCAGTTCGGGGGAGGGAGGATTATGGCTGGTACGAATGGCATTCACTCCCATGGATTTCATGATCTCCATCTGACGTTCCACAGCCCTGCTGTTAACGGCTCCACCAAGGGGGCCCAGGTCATGGTGCAAACACACCCCGTTCAACTTCATGTACCGACCATTGAGTTTGAAGCCCTCAGTGGCACTGAATTCTATACTACGAATCCCAAAGGGAGTCTCATAGGCATCCAGGGTCTTTTCGCCTGCTGAGATAAGCGTCTTGAGCTTATATAAGTTGGGAGCATCCACATCCCAGCGTATAATATCCTCCACATCAAAAAGCTGGATCACATCCTTTTGCTCACCGGGAGCCAGCATAATACTGCGCTCTCCCCTGGCAGCTTCTTTACCTGAAGGATCCAGGATCTTCTGAGACAGAACCATGGAAACTTCCACAGACTTATGGTTCTCAACACTGGTGACAATTTTCACCTGGGCAGACTTTTCTCTCACTTCGGGAGTGCTCACAAAGGTGGCCCAATGGGAGAAGTGTACCTGCTCATTGTACTCAATCCAGGTATTCCGGTAGAGCCCGGCACCCGGGTACCAGCGTGAGCTCATATCTTCGGGGGTAAGCCTCACAGCCACCACATTTTCCTCCCCGGCTTTCACTACGTCGGTTATATCCATGAAGAAAGTGGTGTATCCATATGGGCGTTCGGCCACCAGGGTGCCATTAACCCATACATTGGCCAGGGACATAGCCCCGTCAAAAACCAGCTTCACCCGCTTCCCCTGCTGCTCCGCTGGAACGGTAAAATGCTTCCTGTACCAACCAGTCCCGTGAAATGGAAGTCCGCCGGCACGTGCATTGTACTTCACATCAAAAGGTCCCTCAATGGCCCAATCATGGGGCAGATCCAGCGCACGCCAGCCACTGTCATCAAAGGCTGCCTGCTCGGCACCGCTTTGCTCTCCTTTTACAAAAAGCCAACCCTTGTTGAAGCTAAGCTGTTCTCCGTTCTGGTAGGGTACCTGGGCCAACAAATTGGCCGTCAGGAAAAAGCCTCCCAGAGTCAATACAAAAATTAATTTCTTGCCTGTCATATTGTGATTGTTTAGTTATTCATATTTAACCTTGCCTGCAGCCTCCATGCTTTGAACGGTATAGCGAAGCACTTTGGGCTTCTCCATGCCGCGTGCCCTGCTAATCTCCACTATCCATACGCTTCGCATAAGCTCCATCCTGTCTTTATACTCTGGTAAACCAGCCAGGTTTTGCAATTCATGGGGATCATTTTGCAAATCATAAAATTCTTCAAAAACCGCAGGTTCTCCCTCTACGGGACCCTCTATAAAACTGCGGTAAACTGCAATCTGAGGATCATGAACTCCATAGAGTAGCTTACTTACCTGGATGCCCAGATCCCTGGCCAGACCAGTTACATCGCGGGAACTGACATTATTATTCTCGTAGTAGCGGATGTACTTCCAGTGCTTATCCTGCACCGCCTCGCAGCGGGGATTGCCGAAGTGGGTGGACCACAGGTTCTCGGTAAACAAATAATCCCTAACTCCTAACTCCTTTCCGTCTAACAACTCTTTGAGACTTTTCCCCTGGTACGAAACAGGAATCTCCACTCCAGCAAGATCCAGCAAGGTCGGTCCAATGTCAATGGATTGTACCAAAGCCTCCCGGTCAATGCTCTTTTGTTGCTTCTTCTTCATCAAAGGATCAAATACAATCAGGGGCACATGAGTACAGGCCTCATAGCAAAGAGCCTTTCCTCCCAGTCCCTGCTGACCATAAAAAAGCCCGTGGTCCGAACTGAATACAATTACCGTATTCTCGGCCACTCCCAGTTCCTCCAGTCTTTCCCTCACACTGCCCACCAACAAATCGATGCCCGTCATGGCCTGCATGATCCGGGTCAGCCGTTCCTGAACAGTCTTTGGCGTATCCACCCAATTGTAGCCAGTCTGACGATCAGCGACATGGTGAAGCTCAGGGGGTAGTTTTGGATCGACAACATCCTTTTTTGCCACATAATTTTCCGGCATAGGAATGTCCAGTTCCCGGTAGGTGCTCCTGTAGAGTTCCGGATCCGTTTCCAGTTGTTGCATGCTGCCCGTCCCGGCCCCGTGGGGAAGATTGAAGCAAACCGAAAGGCAGAAGGGCTGGTCAGAAGGCCGCTCATCCAGAAAATGCAGGGCACCTTCCAGATTATGAGCATTAGCATTCAGAAAATCCAGAGCTCCTTCGGTCAGGATCTCCGGCTGGGTAGAGGCCAGAGCACTCTTAAAAATATCGTGGTGTTTTTTGGGATAGAAACGCAAATGACCATGACCTGCATACCAGTAATCAAAACTTTCCTCTAAAAGTCCGCTGTCATAACCGCCATCACCAACAGGCGAATGGTTCTTCCCCACATAACCTGTATAGTAGCCGGCTCTGCGTAAAACCATGGGATAGGAATCCTCCCAGGCCTCCGGAGCCACACTGGTGCCTGAATTAAAATTCACGCCATGCTTTCGTTCATACTGACTCAGGAAGATGGAAACCCGACTGGGTGTACAAATGGCACTGGTGATATGAGCATTGGTAAAAAAAACCCCCTCCTCAGCCAGCTGATCCAAATGAGGAGTCTGAACAAGATCGTTCCCGGAAACTCCCAGGGAGCCATAAGGCTGATCATCGGTCAGAATAAAAAGAAAATTGGGCTGCTGCTCCTGAGCATTGATTTGCTGGAAACAAAAAGGAGCTAGCAATAACAGAATCCGGAATATTCTTTCAGACTTTTTCATGACAGTATTTTAGCTGGACTAAAATAGTCAATCTGAACGGGAAGTAGATAAAAACAGGGAAACAATATGGGACAAAAAAAACCTTACTTTGAAAGATGTTACATCATGGGATCAGGACAGGGTAAACATCCCTTCAATCTCCACCAAGAGTTCCTCTCTGCAAATATCCGACTTCAGATAGAGGGAAGATTTGCAATTTAGCATCGTTTCGCAAATTTCTTCTACCCGGGAAATATCCTCCATATGTTTAACATAGACCCTAAGGTGGGAGAACTGGATTTTTGCAACATCAAAATCAAGTCCCAGAACTTTCTGATTTTCCTTGGAAAAAAGCTCATATATGTTTTCAATGGTTGTACGTGTCTGCCCTTCCACATCATCCAAATGAACACTCTCTTCCCCCACAATGGAAGCAGTACCGCTAACATAAATGTAAGATCTATCACCCAGGAAAACCAGTTTAGCCCGCTCAAATTTAGGTGTGCATTTTCCGGCCATTATCCCGGTTTCCTTTCCCACCAGTAATTCCTCGGAATAACGATGAGCGTCAATCTGACGGGGATTCCTTACGGGCTCCACCCTAACCTCCTCCGATGGAGAAACTGCAATAAAGCCTATTATGACTCCCCCAGTATCCATTCCGATTCCAGTGGCAGCGGGAAAACCTTTTTCAAAACTTCCTACCTCATAATAGCGGGCACGCACATCATTAAATACCTGATAGTTCTGTATAGTATTCTGAGGATCCTTCACATGAGCAATGTCCTCCACGTAATTCCACTGACGCACAATATCATCTATTACCAGTCCCTCCTTATGAAGAATACCAAGGGTAGATTCAAAGGCCCTTTCAGCGGCCTCAGTAATCGCATCCTCTGTCTTTCCCATCATGCCCGTGGCATGAACAACCTTGAAGGCTCCATGGTCCACCAAGGTATAAGGAAGCCCCTCATAGGACTTGTAAAGCACCTTTTTTCCGGTCCGGGCACGGGTGCAGATAAGCTCCAAAACCACTTCACAACCTTCAGCCGGAGGCTGAGACACCACTGAAGTGGCAGGGAAACGGGTCCCAGGTATTACGGCAAGCTTTTCGCGAATAATCGCAGCTTTCTCATCGTATTCCGAACGATTGGATGCGGCTATAAAGAATGTTTGCTGGGCAATAAAATAGCCCGGCTCCTTATTGGGCTCAATAAAGTCCGAAAGTTGCGAAATACAGCTATCTACCTGCTCTGCAAAAGCCTTTCCTCCGGTTGGCCTGATGGATTCCATCGCCAGTCCGTTCTGCGGAAGAACTCCGCTCCTCATAATGATCTGTTCTACCATATCTGTTAAAGGGCACAAATATATATATTTTAAGCAAAAGGGAGAAATATCTTGGCCAATGTTCGGCAACACCCTTAGTGCTTATGTAACATTAGCACCACTAAATGCGAAAAAAATACCAGAGGCACTAAGTAACATAAACTATATTTGAGCTCTCCAACACGACACTATGATATCACCGAACCCTATTCTTGGAACCGGACTGCATGCCATTGGCGGCATTTCCGCAGCATCCTGCTATCTCCCCTTCGAAAAAACAAACAAATGGTCCTGGGGCTCCTTCTGGATCGTCCAGGCCAATTTCGCCTGGGTCATTGTTCCCCTGATCCTTGCCCTGATCACCGTACCGGATCTTTTCAGTTGCTTTAAAGTATTCCTGGGAGGACAGGACAGTGCTATGGTGCAGGAACTACTTCAGGGCCGTCATGTGATTTTCCAAAACAATCCTTCGCTGGTCATCATCCTTCCCATTCTACTGGGAGGGCTTTATGGTTTCGGCGGCATGTCCTTTGGTTTTGCCATTAAGCACATTGGTTATTCCATGACCTACACCCTGGCCATTGGCATCTCCTCCATCGTGGGCTTCATGGTTCCCCTGATGCTGAACGGGGCCATTGTGGAATTCTTTTCAGGAACCGGGGGGGGCACCTTGCTCATTGGCATCTTTCTTTCGCTTACCGGAATTCTTCTATGCGGAAGGGCAGGCTACATGAAAGAACGTTTTCTGAAGGCCAGTGACGGGAATCAGAAATTTAATATGAAACGCGGATTGGCCCTGACCATCTTTGCAGGCATACTTTCTGGTATTTTCGGAGTGGGACTTGAAATGGCCCAGCCGGTATCAGATGTGGCGGCCATGAACGGGGCCGGTATTTTTGAAGGAAACGCCCGCATTCTCCTGCCTTCTATTGGCTGCTATATCACTAACATCATCTGGTTTGTTGTGGCCGGCATCCGGAATAAAAGCATCAGGGAGCTGAACCCAAAAAACAGTAAGTCCGGAAAAGCATACACCAAAAACTTCATGCTTTCGGTCCTGGGCGGCTGTCTCTGGTACATCCAGTTCTTCTTCTATGGTGTGGGCCATGTTCGCATGGGACTTTTTAAGCCCGCAAGTTGGGTCATTCACATGTCCATGCTAATCTTCTTTAGCTTCATCATCGGCATCATGATGAAGGAATGGCGCAATATGAAACAACCCATCATCATCGCCCTGCTCCTTGGACTGTTGGTCCTAATAGGCTCCTTCGTCGTCATGTCCATCGGCTCGCTGCAAGCAGAAGGCGGATTTTAACGCACATAAAAAAAACCTCCATGAAAAAAATAATTGTATTCCAGCTAATGACTATGACAATTTGTCTATCCAGCCTTAGCGCCCAGATCAGTCAATATGATCATCCCCCCTTTATTGTGGGACAACAGCCAATGAGCACCAGTGAGAGTCAGGCAGTAGCTATGCATCCTGATCTGTTGATTATCGGGGACCTGGACCAAGCGGATTATTCAGCCTACAAGCTTTTCCTGGGAAATGGTGACAACTACCAGATCGAGGGTTCCAGCATAATACCCTCCGAAGGTTTCAATGGCATTCTTTATGTTCCCTGCAGTGTAAGCGATGGCTTACTCAGCAGCAACACCTTTGAACTGGAAGTATTGGTATATCCCAAAATCAACACCTATCCGTCCATAGCCGGCATGCAAATTATTGCAAATCCAGAGGAAGGAATAAAAAAAGCCCTGGAAAAATTCCGAAAGCTTAAGCTTCAAAAAGGACTGCCGCAAGGAGGTGCAGAGATCCTATTCAAGAAAGGCATTTATAGGATTGACGAAACACTGATCCTTGATGAAAGCCTCTCCGGAGAGCCGGGAAAGCCAGTAATCCTTCGGTCCTACCCCGGTGAAAAGGCAATATTTCAGGGAGGAACCGCCCTGGTTTACGAAAATTTCCATCCCATCACTACTCCCGGAATTAAGGAACGCATTCTGGATAAAAAGGCAGCCGAGAAAGTGCTTGAAATCGATCTGAAAGCCAGTGGGATAACTGAGCTGGGGATGTCCTCACGCAGAGGCTATGGTTTTCGTAAAGAGGCCCTGCCCGAAGCCGTATTTAATGTAAACGGGGAAACCCAGACCCTGGCCCGCTATCCCAATGCCTCCTACAGCAAGATGATTGAAGAAGTTACCGACAGCAAATATTCTTTTATCTGCCGGGATGAACACATCACCAACTGGGCTTTGGCTAAGGACATCTGGATGGATGGAAGTATCTGTAAGCCTTGGGAGTGGTCCATGAATGAGGTGGAAAGTATTGATCCACTCACCCTGGAGATAAAACTGAAACATCCTGAGTACAGCGCCATTGACAGCACCACACCCATCTTCCATTTCAAGAATCTGCTGGAAGAAATTGACAAACCAGGGGAATACTATATTGATGCAGAAGAAGCTAAACTTTATTATCTGCCTTCGGAGGATTTTGGCCCGAAATCTTCCATTTACCTGAGTGTTTTGAAGGAAGACATGGTCGAGTTCAGCGAAAATGCTTCCTACATCTGGCTGGAAGGTTTCCTGTTTGAAAACGGCCGCGCCGGTGGTATTTCCGTGGATGGCTCTCATAACCGGATTATGGACTGTGAAATACGCTGCTTCAGCAAGACAGGGATCACTGTGGCAGGTAAACATCAGCAAATCATAGACTCCCGTATCCACCACACCGGCATGGAAGCGGTAATCCTGAATACCCGAAGGACAAACGACCGTTTGCTTATCCCCTCCTGTAATGTACTTGTAAATAGCGAAGTGGATCATTTCAGTCTGTGGCACCGGGCCTATAAACCCGGACTCCGGATGCAGGGAGTGGGTACCGGCGTAAGCCACTGCCTCCTCCACCACGGTCCGCACATGGGAATTACAGTCAGTGGCAACAACCATGTATTTGAATACACCGATGTACACCATACTCCCGAGGAATTCTCCGACATGCTCTCCATGTACATCATCACCGGAAACAGTCCCCAACACCGGGGAACGGTGGTCCGAAGGTCCTACTTCCATGATGTGAACACCAAATGGAAACAGGGTGCCGGGGTATATATGGACAATGAAACTTTCGGTGTTGCTGTCTATGAAAACTTCTTCTACAATTCGGGAGGTGATGAAAGCGGTTGGTCGGTAATGATCCATGGAGGAGGGGACAATATAGTCCGCAGCAATGTCTTCGTGGACTGCGCCTTCCCATTCATGGTAAGTACCCGCCTGAATACCTATGCCAAGGATCACTTCCCCCGCTATCTGAAGCGCTGGAGCAGGACCTTCAGTGAGCGTTATCCCTTCATGGATACAACGGCCTGCAAGCACCTAATCTACTATCCTGAACTGGTTCATTTCTTCGACGACGATGACGGCAGCAGGGCATCCACGCCCTACACATTTGAACCAGTGGAGAATGATACGGGTGAGATCCAGAATTACTGGACCCTGCGAACTCCGGCCACCAATGTTTTTGAAAACAACCTGGTATACAACAGTTCGGATCATCCCTTCAAAATGGGAGAGGAAAAGGAAGGAGTGCGGGAAATCCGCGAATTTTATGTGGTCAACGGCTTCCGTTACAAGGATGGAAAGCTTTTGGACCTGCTGATCCATTCCAACAACCACCTATGGAAGAATGATCCCGGCTTTGTCGATTACCAAGGTCTGGATTTCACTATAAAGGAGAATGCTCCGGTGCTGGAAAAAATTCCCGGACTGGAAACCATCCCTTTCAGGAAAATCGGACTGAAAAAATAGGCCTAATTTACGATGTTGTGGTAGCCCTTATCGGGCCGCTTAACCTCCTCTAGCTTGAAGGTGCGCACATAGTCCACCAGCATAGTATTCCTGCTGTCATCCTGCAGGGATTCTATGGTGGGAAGACCGTGCCATTTGAACACCTCGGTGTCAAAGATCATATGCAGATTTTCCTCGAAAGGAACTGCCGGCCTTACCTCCATCACCAGTATCCCATTGTGATAAAACATAAGTGTTTCAGGATCCTTCCACCAAAAACCATAGGTATGGAATTCATCCGCTCCCCGTGTGGACATATGATGATGGTCCCCAATGGAAAATCCCTCATTTCTTTTTTCACCATATACGTGAGTGTTGCAGCCGTAGCTATACTCCACCAGGGGATCCTTGCGAAAAGTAGGATTTCCCAAATGCTCAATTACATCGATTTCTGAATAATCGCCCATGCGGAACCAGAAGGACGAAGTCATGCTTATGTCCGAAGCCTTCATCCGGGCCTCATAATACCAACCAGGTTGCGCAAGCCGCTTCTTCGAAGAGAGGGCGGCAGAATTGACCCATACATCTCTGATACTGTCCCCCACTTCATCCATGGCTTCCACTCTTGAATTGGAACGAAGGTGGGCCATCCCCTCACCTACCCATGTATTTTCACTCAGGAAATGGCTGGGAGTCCTCCCCTTCCATCTTGGATGGGAATCGTTCCATTTATCCTGGTCAAGGGACTCCTGGTTAAATTCATCTGATAATTCTTTAACCAGCACCCACTTCTGACCTTCAGGGGCCAGGGGTTGTGCCTCGGCCTGGCTCATTACAAGGCCTAACAGTATCAGGATTCCAAAATATTTTTTCATGTTGCTTATTTGTTAATTCCAGTTGCGGTCTATTATTTCCTTTATCACAGGATAATTTTCATCGGTTTCATTCAACTCCTCACGGGTTCTTTTCAGCTCTACTTTCAATTCTGAAATGATCTCCGCATAAGCCGGATCATCGTAGCGATTCACCAACTCCTGTGGGTCCTGCTTCAGATCGTAGAATTCCCAGGCGGGTGGCGTGTGGCGACCCACACCGTCATAATCCTTTGCCCAGTAAAATTGATCAAATTCCTCCTCGGGCAGGTAGTGAGCACCATAGTAAAATATCAATTTGTAATCCAGGGTGCGTATACCAAAATGGGCCGGCACATAGTGGTGGATAATATGCATCCAGTAGCGGTAGTAGGTGGCGGTCCTCCAGTCCTTCTCGGGCTTTCCCTTCAAGGTGTTCAGAAAGCTGCGACCCTGCATGTAATCGGGTACCTCTCCTCCGGCCAGGGTCAACATGGTGGGTCCATAATCCGCATTATTAATAAGCAGTTCACTTCTTTGTCCCCCTTTGATCATGTCCGGGTAGTGAACAATAAAGGGCATGCGCATACTTTCATCATACATCCAGCGCTTATCGATGAAATCATGGGCTCCAAGCATCATGCCCTGGTCGCCGGTATAAATAATCACGGTATTGTCCCAGAGGCCCTCGGCTTTCAGGTAGTCAAAAAGCCTGGACAGGTTGTCATCCACCCCCTTCACACAACGCAGGTAACGCTTCAAGTAGCTCTGATAGGCCTGACGGGTTTGTTCCTCAAAGGAGGCAGAAGTATCGGCCCAGTAAGTATAGTTAGAACGATAGTGTCTGGGTGATACAGATGTACCAATATAATGAGTAAGGCTATCGTTTGCCCCCCGGGTACCTTCCGATCCAAAATCAGGCTGCTCCCACAAACCGGCCGGTTCGGGAATATCCTTTTCGGCAAGGAAACTTTCATATCGCGTCGCATACTCAAAATCATCATGGGGCGCCTTGTAATGGTGCATGAGAAAAAAGGGCTTGCTCCGGTCAAGTTTTTCCAGGTAGTTTATAGTGATATCTGTTATCACATCACTGGAATGCCCCTGGTGTTTCACCAGATTATTGGGCCACTCTCCTTTCCCCTTCTCATGAAAATCGGGATTATAGTATTGCCCCTGTCCGGGTAAGACCTTGTAGTAATCAAATCCCGAGGGCTCATGGTGAAGATGGTATTTACCAATGATAGCTGTACTGTAGCCCAGCTTTTTAAATTCCTGGGGCAGGTACTGCTTATCTGCATGAAGGCTCCCGTCAAGGTCAAGCACCCCATTGGTCTGACTGTACTGGCCGGTAAGTATGGTGGCGCGGCTGGGAACACAGATAGAATTGGTGCAAAAGGCATTTTCAAAGAGAATTCCCTCCCCTGCCAGCTCATCCAGTGTGGGAGTAAGATCCAGATCGGCCAGGTGACTCCCGTAGGCTCCAATGGCCTGGGCAGCATGGTCATCCGACATGATGAACAGGATATTGGGTTGGGAAAGTTCCTGCTTGCAGGATAGAGTACTTAAGGACAGGACCAGTAAAAACATGCCGTATAAAAGACGGTTCATTTTGTAGATCATTTAAGCTTCACTTTATATACCAGGGCCATATCATCGGGCAGGTTTTCAGGAGCTTGCAAGTGCAGACCATTTTCTTCCATGCTCCAGTTTATCTTCTCCCTGCTTCCCAGTAGCTTCACAGACCTGAAATCCAGTCCGGCTCCCTTTCCTTCAGGGGCAAAGGTTTCCAGCACATGGACCTCTGAGGAATCCGGTGTAGCCAACTGAATAATATAAAGGTATTTGCCCCTGGTGGTAAATCGAAAATCATCGGCCGTATAGCTGATTCCCCGGTCAGTAACTCCACCGTGAGGTCCCTTTATCAAACGGGTGGGACCTTCACCGAAGGTCACAAAGGGACGGGTTTCATAGATGGCTTCCCCATAAGAATTCAGCCATGCACCCAGGCTCAGTAATCCTTCCTTCACTTCCTCAGGAATAGTTCCGTCGGCCTTTGGTCCGATGTTCAGCAGGAGGCAACCGTTCTTGCTAACTATATCGATAAATCCGTCCAGAATATGGTTGGCACTTTTATACTTGTGATTGATCTTGTAATTCCACCCAGACCAATCCCAGGAATCATCCGTAAGCCAGGGATAATCAACTTTCTCATCCAATCGGCCCCGTTCAATGTCAATAACACCGGCACCCTCGGCAATGTCCTTGTTCTTATAGTTAAAAACCACTGGACGCCCCCCAACTTCCCCACTGTTGTAGAAGTGGGCAATGACATCCATACGCTCCTCTTCCGGAATTGAATTGAGCCGGCTGTCAAACCAGAGCATGTCCGGATGGTAAGTATCCACTACCTCAAAAACCTTGGCCTTCCAGTCGGCTACAAAAGCATCGGATGGTCCGTAATGTTCCGGATCATTGCCATACTTCCCAAAGGTTTCGGGTGAAGTCCACTCCCCGTAAAAATCCTGAAGCTCTGCAGAACTTGTATCCACCAGTCCATTCCAGGTGGGATACCAGGCCCAGTTCCACTGGTGATGGAAGGTGGTGGTAAATTTCAGACCTTCGGCCCGGATGGCTTTCTCCAGTTCCCCCACCAGATCACGACCGGGTCCCATTTTTGCAGCATTCCAGGGATTCACCTTGCTGTCCCACATGGAGAAATTATCACAGTGCTCTGCCACCGGTCCAGCCCAACTGGCCCCTGCCGCCTTAAAAAGTGCGGCCCATTCGGCAGCATCAAAATTCTCGGCAGTAAACTGGGGAATAAACTCATGATACTGGTAGTCCGGTCCATATGTCGTTTCATGATGGGGACGCACCTCTTCTCCCCAACCCTTATAGTTTTCCAAATACATGTGACGGGGATACCATTCGGTACCGAAGGCCGGTACAGAATACACCCCCCAGTGAAAGTAGACACCAAATTTACCGTCCACAAACCAGTCCGGAGTAGGATGGGTGGTCAGCGATTCCCAGCTGGCCTTGTATTCCACTGTCCGGTGTTTCTTTGTACTCTTGCAAGAGGGTAGTGCCAGTAACACAAGCAGAAGGAAAATTATACTATGCTTCATCAACTTTCTCTATTATTAACGTTTAAGTAATCCATAGGTCCCATGCCCGGCCGGACCTAAGTCCGGATCCCAGCTTATGCCGGCCTTCCATGCTTCTTCACCGAAGGCATAGGCTCCCACATCCTGTCCAATATCACGGGCCAGACGGAAATCTCCAGCTGCAGAGTTAACAAAGGGGTCATCATCCACTGTCATATTATTCTCCAGAATACATTCCGGATCCCAGGTAGGCTCGTTGGCCAGATTGTTATATACTTTCACATTCTCAAAATGCGTATCCTCCTTCAGATCAAAGGCCTCCCCCGCCACGGGCCGCCACCAACCCATGGTTTCGGAACCATTCCAGAAGGTATTATTGTAAATTTCAATGTCCTTGGCATTAAGGTTAATCTGAATACTGCTCCAGCGGGTATTCCAAACCACATTATGATGAACGCTGAAAGCCACCGAACCGTTATCCAGGTAAATCCCGCAGCCTTTGTACAAGTCTCCCCTGCCATCCACATCATGAAACCAGTTGTGATGAATCTCTGAATTATAAGGTCCGCCAAGAGTATAAATGGGTCCGCAGTCGTGATTGATCAGATTGGTCCGGCTCACGTCGTTATAGGCCACCTCTGTTGTCTTATGAAAAAGCTGTATGCCATCCCGTCCTGCATTGTAAATGGTATTTCCAATGAGCTTTGAATCCGAACCATAGCGCATAATTACCGGTCCGTCGTAACTGCCCAGATAATCGAAGTCATGAATCAGACAATCCTCGATCACATTTTCCTTTCCCTTTACAAAAATGCCCGTTCCTGCCCCATAAGCAATCTCGCAGTTTTCCACTCTGTTTCTTGTACCGTCGATGAGCAAACTCTGACTTCCGCTCATATAATGATCCACTACCCCGCTGGTATAAGAGCCATGATAGCTGGTAATTCCACTAAGCACATTATCCGAGGCACCCCGGTCCATGTTTATAGTCCCTCCAATCACCGCCAGATTTTTGATCATGATATGCTCACAGCCACCCAAATCAATAGCCACCTTCCTTTTCCTTACCCATACCTCACCATCAACAGGCTTTCGACCCTCGGGAAGCTGGATATAGAGCATGCCCTCCTGGTCCATGAACCACTCCATGGGATGGTCCAGAGCCTCACGAATACCTTGCAGAAAAAAATCACCTCCTGCTCCTGGAGCATGAAAGGAACCTACCCAGGAGGAAGGAAGATTAAATCGTACACGGTTCTTCTCCGTGGCAGTAATGAAGCTGCGCCAGGCTATCCAGCCACAGCCTTCCGCATCCCCGAAGAAAAAGAGGGATCCACCATTTTCCCAGGGCCAGTCCGGAATGCCCTTTTCATAGTCCAGCCAGGCATCCTTCTGTACTTCTTTGGTGCTCCCCCCGGTATTTCGCAGGGAATTCAGGCTCATGGGGTCCATATCCACGTCATCAGGCCAGCGGGCAAGGGTACAGACTATTCCATCGGCCAGAACCATATTTTCCTGTCCCAGGTTCCAATCTATACGGCTTTTATATACGACACCACTGTCCTTTATCCATCCCTCAACCGGTTCCAGGCAGGAAATCACTACCTGCTCATTTTCATAGGAAGTATAGATAATGGGCTGATCCGCAGCACCCGAAGTTAGCGGACGCAGCACCTCCCGGTAGCTTCCTTCCCGAAGATAGCACACATCCCCGGGAGCCAACACTTCATTCGCTCTTGCAATGCTCTGAAAGGGCTTTGACCGGGAACCAGAATTGGCATCATCTCCCTCCGGAGAAACAAAATATTCATGGCTTCCTCCACCATTGGAACAGGATGCCAACATAAAAATGGTTAGTACAAAAGACAGGTATTTCATCATAAGAAGGTCCATTTTATATTTCATACAAAGTTCAGACATTGGAAAATGCCACGAAAAATCAGGACCTGACTTCGTTAGTACATTTGTTTATTTTCTTGTTCCACAGGTAACATTTGACTTGTATCCTCTAAAACGAATCAACATATTTGCAACCTTCATAAGCATATAAGAGTACTATCCAAAAAGCACCCAACCATGAAGAAATACCTATTCAGCACTTGTTTCATCCTCTATACAACACTGACGCTAATCCATGCCCAGCCCCCGAAGCCAGCGGAGGGTTACCGCTGGATGCTAAACGAACAGTTCTCTGACGAATTCAACGGCAGTGAACTGGACCTGGGGAAATGGTACAACTACCATCCCAACTGGCAGGGCAGGCCCCCTGCAAAATTCACGGCCTCACAGGTTTCTGTGGAAGGCGGCCTACTGCGTTTGAAGAATGAAAAAATGGAAGAAGCTGCTCCTGGCGACACCTGGCAGATTAAGGGTGCAGCTGTGGTAAGCAGAACCAAAGGAGCCCATTTCGGATATTACGAATGTAGTCAGAAGGCATCCGAAATACGCATGTCGTCCACCTTCTGGATGTCCAATGGCGGTGCAGCCGGTCCGGATCCCTGCAGTGGAGATAGCTACAGCCAGGAACTGGACATCCAGGAGGGAATTGGAGGAGCCTCCGGCTCTTCGGCCAGCTTCCGGAACCACATGCATTCCAATACCCATTACTGGTATACCGATTGTAATGGAAACAAAACCACCTATTCAAGGGGAAGTAATACCCAGCTGGAAGAAGGAGAAATAAGTGACACTTTTCATGTCTATGCAGCCCATTGGAAAAATGCCAACTCAGTGGACTTCTACCTGAATGGCAAATTCGGCAACAGGGTGTACGCCCGTACAGATGTGGATCCCACCCCCTTCGAAAGACCAATGCAGATCAACATGGTTACCGAAACCTACGACTGGGTGCTTCCTCCACTGGATGAGGACCTGGCCGATGACAGCAGAAACACCACCTACATCGATTGGATACGCTCTTGGAAACTGGTGGAAGTGGACTACCATGAAGTAGATGACGGAAATCTGGTAAAGAACGGAAGCTTTGAATCTGGAAACCTAAACTACTGGATCGGATGGGGAGACCAACGTGAAGTGGTAAGTGATGAAGTTTACAGCGGCAACTACGCTGTACATGTGCAGGGTCCAGGTGCTCCCGAACAAGAAGTTAACCTTCGGTCATTTGCCTCCTACACCCTTAGTTGCTACGGAAAAGTAGCTCCGGGAAGCGGGTCAATCTTCTTCGGGATAAAGGACGGAAGTGAAACCATACTGGGAAGTATGGAAGTTAGCGAAACCGAATGGACAAAAAAGAATATCACCTTCACCACCGGATCTTCCGCGGCCGGACTCAAATTCTATTTCTATGCTCCCAATGATGGTGTGGAAGGATGGGCAGATGACTTCGAACTGTTCAAGGAAGATCCCGAAACCACCATACCTGAAGAAGTAGCCATCTTTAATGAGAGCCTGTCCTTTGCGGAACAGGCCGCTGCTCTTCCGGCCAATCTACCCCTTGAAATCCCAGTACTCTACCAGGCCAACGGAGACCGCGATATCCACCTTCAACTGAGAAACAGCGACAGTATCCTGATTAAAGAACAGGTCTATACTTCCTTTGCAGGATACGGACACAAGCGACTCAGCATGCCCCTGGATCCGCTGCCCGAAGCCGGAGAATACATCCTTGTTGCTGATCTACGGCATGCAGACTCTGTCAATGCTGATCCGGAAAAAACAGCATCCTTCAGACTCTTCCTGAGAAACCCCGTTAAAGTGAAAGTCAAGGTTAGAGATGTCCGGGAGAATACTCCGCTGGAAGGTGTTAGAGTGTTGATCCGCGATGAAGAACTTCTGAGTGATGCGCAGGGCCTTACCGTCTTTGACGAGGTGGCTGCCGGAGCCTATACCCTAAGCCTGACAAAGGAGGGCTACGATGAACTGCTTTTAGAAAAGCTTGATGCAGTAAATGACACCCTCATTGAACTGGTACTGCGACCCTTTTCTTACAGAGTGGAGGTACTAATCACAGATGCTGTCACTGCAAAAATCATCGAAAGTGCCACAGTATTACTGGGCGACAGCACAGCCCTAAGCAAGCTGAACGGCACAGCTATATTCACTTCCTTTGCCGGAGACTATTCGCTAAACATTAACGCACCGCGCTATCATGACCATAGCGGAACCCTCACCATTGAGGGAGAAACAGAATTCACTGCAGAACTGAACAGAGCCCTGGCCGATGTGAAGTTTGTTGTGAAAAAGGAAAATCTCTACCTCAAGGATGCCCTGGTAAGCATTGCAGGCCAGAGCGGAACCACCTCCAGCATCGGCATTGTGTATTTCAGCGATCTGCAAACCGGAACACCCCACGAATACAGC
>RCND010000402.1_pt1 | contig 24245 bp, 24 predicted proteins | sample 2041351 | NCBI WGS metagenome assembly RCND01 (sample SAMN09708230, study PRJNA481090) | Marine sediment metagenome, whole genome shotgun sequencing project. | biome: marine sediment; feature: ocean; material: sediment; isolation source: Sewage treatment plant 12B marine sediment (STP12B) ... | reverse complement strand
ATCCGCAAGGACGGCACGGTCCAGATGTCACCCAATGCCATGGGTGTCGATGACAGCGGCAGGCTGGTGATCTCCACCTACCCGCAGCGAGCCAAGACCCACAACATCAGGCGTAACCCGGCGGTTTCAGTCTGCGTGCTGTCAGACGACTTCGGTGGCGAATGGGTCCAGGTGTATGGCACTGCCGAGGTCCTCGATCTCCCCGACTCGGTGGAACCGCTCGTGGAGTATTTTCGCAACATCGCAGGCGAACACTCCGACTGGGACGAATACCGTGAAGCAATGGTCAAACAGGGCAAGTCGCTGATTCGAATCACCATCGACAGTTGGGGTCCCGTTGCTCGGGGCGGTTTCCCCGCCCACCTGGCCGACGGATAGGCTCCGCTAGATTCCCAGGAGCACCGACCTAGAGTTCCTTTTCAGCAAGCTCACGGAAGTCATCGGGCACCGACCGCGAGTCGCCGAGGGCCACCGAACCGTATCCGACGGTGCTGCGCCCAAACTTGTCACGGACCGCATCGACTGACCGATCCAGCACCCATCGTGCCGCTCCCTTTTCGGTACCGGGGCGCCGAGCCTCGTCTTCGAGTTCGAACGGCAATTCGAGCTGCAACGCGGCATCGCTCTCCAGATGCGATACCGAGATGGCAAGCAGACTGATGACTTTCTCTTCCTTGTGATCAGCCAACGCAGTGTTGACGAGATCGCCCGCCACCTCAGCGAGAATGACGGTTGCGGAGATGGCTGCCGGCAGAGTCACCGACCGGGTGACTGCGCGCAGATCGGCGAACCGGACTTTGGCGGTGACGGTTCTCCCTGCCAGGTTCTTGGCCCGCATTCGGCTCGCCACCCGATCCGCCAGATGGCGCAACGTTGGTGAGATCACAGCAACGGTTGCAGGCTTCTTGCCGAGTGCCGACTGCGCCCCGACAGAACCAGCGTGGCGTTGGGTCTCGACCTCACGAGGATCACGGTTCCACGCCAATGCCCCGAGCTTGCCACCCACCGCGGTGCCGAGGAGCCGTTCCAGCGAGCGCCCCGGTGTCTCGGCAAGTTGCCCAATTGTGTGCACTCCCATCTCGGCAAGGCGCTTCTTGGTGACCGGGCCAACTCCCCACATCAGACCCACCGGCAGGTCGTGGAGGAATTCGAGCTCGGTAGCGGGTTCGACGACGATCATCCCGTCGGGTTTTGCGACCTGTGAGGCAATCTTGGCGAGGTGTTTGGTGCGGGCAACGCCGACTGATATCGGTAGTCCCACCTCTTCGCTTACGCGTCGCCGGATCTCCGCCGCCATGTGCGCCGGTGTGCCAAGAAGGTGGATCGACCCCGACACATCGGCAAACGCCTCGTCAATGGAGATTCTCTCGATGAGTGGGGTGAAGTCGCGCACCACATCGATGGCCTTGTCACCAAACTCCTGATATTGCTTGAAGTTGCCGCCGACAAACTTGAGCTGCGGACATAGTTCCCGAGCCTGGCGGCCGGGCATCCCGCCCCGCACTCCGAACGCTTTCGCCTCATAGGAAGCGGCCAGAACCACGCCACCGCCAACAGCGATGGGGATGCCCCGCAACGATGGATCGAGCAGTTGCTCCACCGATGCATAGAAGGCATCAAGATCAGCGTGGAGAATCGAGGCCGTGTCACCCATGCCGGTCAGTATATCGAACATATGTTCGATAATTCAAGACGAGATGAATACACATATCAGCTATCAAAGGTGTACGAATGGTGTACGGTGACCAAATGGCACGAACCAACATTGATATCAACGACGACCTCCTGTCGCTGATAATGAGGCGTTTTGCGCTCCGTACCAAGACCGAGGCTGTCGATCTCGCGCTGCGCAGACTTGCCGGGCAACCCATGACGATTGCCGAGGCGCTGGACATGCGGGGCGCTTACGCCCTCGCCGAAGTGCCCGCCGATACTCAGCCATGATCCTCGCCGACACCTCTGCCTGGGTCGAGTTCGACCGCGCTACCGGGACCCCAATCGACCACTCCCTCACCGAGATCATCCGGTCTGGAGGCACCGAGTTGGCCTGCACGGAGCCTGTTCTCATGGAAGTACTCGCCGGCGCAAGGGATGGGCGTCGCCACGATGAGCTGCGAAGACTGCTCGTGTCTTTTGCGTGGCTGCCGGCGGATCCCTCTGCAGACTTTGAGGGTGCCGCAAAGATCTACCGAGCTTGCCGAGACGTCGGCTTGACACCCCGCGGCCTTATCGACTGCATGATCGCCACAATCGCCATCCGGACCGGCGCCCGCCTCCTCACAGCCGATCGGGACTTCACCGCCATGGCGACAATCGTGCCGCTGCGCCTGGCAGAGACGGCTTGATGTACCCAGCTTCTGCCGCCGCCAAATATCGCGTTAGCGTGGGGTGACAGGAGGTGGCCATGACCCAGCACGAGATTGTTGACCGATCCGCCCTTCTCGATGGCACCGGCCAGCTGATCCAACCCGGATGGGCTCGTCAGCCGCTGCTGGACAGCAACCTCGAAGATGCCAACATCTACCGGTTCGGCGGAGCGCTGCAACGATTCCGTATCAAGCGATGGGACTACTACGGAGTCACCCTCCCCGACCGCTACTTCTCTGTCACCATTGCCGATCTCGGCTACGCAGGACAGGTCTTTGTGTACATGGTCGACTTTGCGGATCTCAGCTACGTCGAAGACACCATCACCATTCCGTTCGGCAATGGAGTCACACTTCCCCGCAACAGCGACACCGGCACCAGCAAGTGGACCGGGAAAAAGGCGTCTCTGGCCTTTGACGTCGATGGGCCGAAACGCAGCATTCAGGTCAGCTGGCAGGACTTTGGAGGCAAGCCGCTCACCGCAGAGTTGGAATTCGAAGCCGACCACGAGTCGACGGTCATCGCCACCCCGATCGGGAGCCAGCGCTTCTATTACAACCGCAAGATCAACTGCATGCCGGTCGCTGGCTCGATCAAGGTCGGCAATCAACTCATCACGGTCGACCCCTCTACCAGCTCCGGAACGTTGGACTGGGGCCGTGGCGCGTGGGAGTACAACTCCTTCTGGGTATGGGCCAGCGCCTCGGGTTTCGTCAGTGATGGCCGGCGTGTTGGACTCAACATGGGTTTCGGCTTCGGGGACAACGCCGCGGCCACCGAGAACACAGTCCTCATCGATGGGCGCATCCACAAGCTCGCCGAGGTCGACTTCACCTACGACAACAGCAACTTCATGAAGCCATGGACAATGCACTCCGACCGCGTCGATCTGACCTTCACACCTTTCCTTGAGAGAACCGCCAAGACCAACCTGCTGCTCATCCAATCCGAGGTGCATCAAATGTTTGGTGAATACGCCGGGACTGTCATAGACGATGCGGGCACGGTGCTGCCTATTGAGAGCCTTGTTGGCTGGGCCGAGGAACACCAGGCCCGCTGGTAGGCCAGGCGAGTTGGAAATGGCAGAATTAGGAGATGCAGCAACCACGCCGTATCTCCGTTGTCGGCTTCGGCCGCTTCCCGGCGAACGAGCGTATAGGAGCATCCCCCGTTTGGGCCACCCTCTGACCACTGCGGCGCTGACACCGAGCACCGGGCCCATGAGAGGGGCAACGACCATCGCCCCAATGATGACTGCCGGCGAGTCGGCCAGCAGGCCGAGCGTGGCCAATGCAACAGAAAGCGCTATCAACGTGGCAAAACGCCAGACCCAGGGGCGGAACCTCGCCCCCTCGTGATACATAGAGTGAACCACCCGCTGGCGGCGGGCATCGCTCACGGGCGACTTGGTGTCGAACACCTGGCCGAGACGGGTCAACGCTTCCTGCGCAGAGCTGCGCAACTGCTGACGATCGATAGACAGGCCTCCTGGTCGCCTGGAGCCACAGAGTCAGGAAATGGCATAAGACGCCCACAAGGGGCCAATATGAACCGGCAAGGGGATCAGTCGCCGTAAGTGGCAACTACTTCAAATCCGGCCTTTACAAAGATGGCCTCTGAGGGGAGATTCCCCTCGGTTATGAACGCCCGCATCTCCTCGGCTCCGGTTGCCCAGACCGCAGCGGTCGCTACGTCCAACAGAGCGCTCCCCAGACCTTGGCCCTTGGCGGCTGCCCGTGTCATGACGAACCCCACCAGGGGTACCCCGGCGATACGACTCATCATCACAGCCGATTGGATAACCCCGTCATAAACCGCCATTCTGGAAACCTTGAGGTAGGCCTCGGTCTCGAGATAGCCACCAACCTCTTCAACCGCCTGCTCGGGCGTCTCTCCTTCGTAGTCGATGGTGCCCACATACGCGTCCATCATTAGATCAGCGAGCTCGTGATGATCCTCTGCAGTCGCGGCTCGGACCACGTAGTCGTCGGGAATCAGACGCCCCGAAGGGAGGAACTGCGGTTTCGTAAGGCGATATTCGTGTCGCGTCATGGCGCAACACTACGCGGCAATGGCCTGCGGTGGCGGCCGACCACCCCACCACAGCGAGAACCCCCGCCGTAGCGGGGGTTCTCGGGTGTTTCATCCGGGCCGGCAAGGGGGGTTCCGGCTATCGAATGAAGGTCTTAGACGCCAGCCATTTCCTTCTTGACGTCAGCGTCGGTCACGAAGTTTGGCGACTCTTTCCGATTGACACCACTGACTGCCCAAACCAGGCCGAGGCCGGTGAGGATGGTGGTTGCGCCGATACCGGCAAGCATGCCAGCGATACCTAGACCCATCTTCAGTGCGGAGTGGGTGACGGTGCCGACACCAAGCTCACCGACGATGCCGTGGGCTGTGCCTGACCATGCCTGGCTGCGAGCCGGGCCCTCAAGCGGGTGCTGGCGGTCGAAGGCGGTCCAGTACTTGCCATCAACGGGAACCTCGTAGATGCCAGCGGCGAATGTCTCGCCGTTGTACTCCGCAGGCTCATCGAGCACAACGGTCTGGGTGCCATGAAGGGTGTGGAACGTTACGGTTGCCATCTGGAACATGTACTCGCTGCCAGTGTTGACTAGCGGGTCGTTGGAATCCATCTCAGAGTCGAGGACTGGATAGCCCCACTCGTTCTTGAGGAGATCCATGATTGCGGCGGCGCCTTCTGTGGTGCCGCGGTCCACCAATTGACCCTCATCGTTGTAGCTCAGGTTTACGTCCTGCGCTTCGCTGAACTTCTGCAGCGATGTGTATCCGGCCTGTGTCTGCGAGTAGGCGTATCCGCCACCAATCACGAACACAAGACCAATTGCTATCAACGCATAACCGAGTTTCTTAAACCGGTCATTCATTTTGAGTGGTTCCTCTCTCTGCCGACCAATATCGTTCTCTGGAACATTGTGAAGTTATTCACTAATAATCTTCACAATCATGCACTTCGCGGCTACTAGGGCCTATCGGCCATCCAGACGTACGAAAGTCCCGAACGGCCCGGGCCTTTAGGCCCCTCCCAGCAGCCAAACGGCCTGGGACGAGATTCCACATCGAAGTGCGGTACGCGGACTAGCCGCCGAGCACGAACGCAACCGTCTCGCTACGTGTAGCGCCGTCACGCAAGATGCCCTTGTGGCCGCCCCGATCCGAGCCGTGGCCGGGAAGGTCGGGGAATACGGCCTGTAACCCGGCGGCGGCTAGCGAAGACGCCAGCGGCGCCATGTCGGTACTCGCACCACCCCAGCCATGGAGTAGCAGCACTGGATCGCCTAAACCCAGGTGAAGCCTGAGATTTCGTGACCAACGACCTTCAGGTCGAAGCTGATGGCACCATCGGGATAGCGGCTGTTGTCCCGACCGTGGGGATGGAACCATAGATATGAGGCGATCTGCGCACCAAGCCACGGCCAGACCCGGCTGATCACGGCCACGAGACCCAGCACAGCCTTCACTGGCGCCGCCCCAGCGGTCCGCCCTCCAGCTGACGAAGAACCTCGCCCGGGAGAATGTGGCCACGCTACCTACATGATTCCGGCATGTGCCCACTGCGGCGAAGAGCTAGCGAGGCACAATCTGCGGGTCGAGCCGCAACTCGATGTGGTCTTGGATCGGCGAGCTCGAGGAGCCAGCACAGCTTGACCCTGGCATCAGCGCACGGGTGGGGCGGCTACCAAGTGTCGCTCGGAACGGTCGGTGAGAACAACACCGACAAGGATCAGCAGCCCGCCAACTCCGATACCCAATTGCAGTTTCTCATCGAGAAGCACGATGCCAGCGGTCAACGAGATGAGCGGCACGACGTATCCGACCAGAGATGCCTTGGTCGCCGACACCTGCTGTAGCAACCAGAAGAACAGCAGGAACGGCGTAACGCTTCCCACCAGCGTCATATAGATAATGAGCATCCACCCCCACGTCGATATCGCACCCGGCATGCCCTCAAATGCGAGCATCGTGCCGCCGATCAAGACGGTTCCGATGGCGAACTGCATGAAGGTCAGTTCCATTGCATCGAATCGGTCGGCGTGAGCTTTTGCGTAGACGCCCGCATACGAGATGGAGATCACAGCAAGGAGCGAAAGTCCAGCAGCAACCATCGGTTTGCCGCCTTCCTCGAGACCACTGTCTCCACTGAGCAGCAGGAAGGCGACGCCGGCGAACGCCACCGACAGGCCAATAACCTTCGCAGTGTGTAGCGGCTCATCCGGCAGTAGGAAGTGCGCCAGGATTGCAGTGCCGAGCGGAATCAGCGCGACCAGTAGGCCGACGAACCCTGCAGATGCGTTTTCATAAGCCAGCGTGAACACCACGAACGGGATCGACAGCTGGAAAACACCCTGGACGAGACCGGTCTGCCAGGTGGCGAAGTCGGTTGGAGCTTTGCGACCGCGCATCTTGAGCAGCGCATACAACACCACCGTCGCGATGACCGCACGAATGGCCACCATGGCAATCGGGGGCACCCCGTCGTTGAGCGCGGAACGTGTGGCGACACCGTTGGTCCCCCACGCCAACGCCGCAATCAGAATGGCAGCCCAGATCCGAACAAGCATCGGGCCAGCCTACGGCACTTGGCTAACGACCGATTCCCCCGTAGGTAACCCCCGTGAGGTCGGCCATATCGCTCTTGAATGTGGTCAGGTCGGTGACCGCAAACTCGGAAAGGGAGCCGTGGCCGGTGGCCCGAGCCAGCACCTTCATCAGGTCAACCGAAGCGCGGAAGAACCGGTCGAGCCGGACGGCGGCATCGTCAATCACCAGCCGGGAGCGGAGATGATCCTTCTGGGTGGCAACCCCCACCGGGCAGTTGTTGGAATTGCAGGCCCGCATCCCGAGACAGCCGATCGCCTGCAGCGCCGAATTGGAGACCGCAACCCCGTCAGCACCTAGGGCCAGTGCTTTGACGAAGTCTGCAGGCGTTCGCAGCCCGCCGGTGATGAACAAAGTCACAGCACCGCTCTTTCCCGAGCGATCAAAGTGCCGGCGAGCCCTGGCCAGCGCCGGGATAGTGGGCACGGAAATGTTGTCACGGAACAGGGTCGGCGCCGCTCCGGTCCCTCCCCCACGCCCGTCGAGAATCACGTAATCAACCCCGACCTCGAACGCCGCGTCCAGGTCGGCCTCGATGTGTTGGGCAGAAAGCTTGTAACCAATGGGGATTCCCCCGGTGCGCTCCCGCACCTCGGTGGCAAACTCGGCGATCTGTGCCGGAGTCGTCCAGTCGGGGAACCGAGCCGGAGACACTGCCGCTTCACCTTCGACCAGGCCGCGAGTCTCGGCGATCAGACCGACAACCTTGGGGCCGGGGAGGTGGCCACCGGTCCCCGTCTTGGCGCCTTGCCCGCCTTTGAAATGGAACGCCTGCACCTTCTCGACTTTGTCCCAGGTGAAACCAAACCGTGCTGAAGCCAACTCGTAGAAGTAGCGAGAGTTGGCGGCTTGCTCATCAGCAAGCATTCCGCCCTCCCCGGAACAGATCCCGGTCCCAGCCATCTCCGCACCACGAGACAGCGCCACCTTGGCCTCGAACGACAGTGAGCCAAATGACATGTCCGACACGATGAGCGGGATGTCCAAGTGCAGGGGACGGGCCGCCTCCGGCCCGACCACCATCTCGGTTGAAACCGGATCATCATCCAGCAAAGGTGGCTGCGCCAGCTGTGCCGTAACAATCTGGATGTCATCCCATTTCGGCAGCTGATCACGGGGTACGCCCATAGCGGCAAGCGGGCCGTGATGTCCCAGCTTGGAGAGGCCATCGGTGGCGAGCTGCCGGATCAGTTTCACATATGGTTCATCCGGAGTCCCGTGGGGATCCTGGTAGGCACCTTGGTAAGCAGCCCGATCCCAGGGCTGGGGATGGACCCGCTCATATTCGGCGATCTCGTCGGCGTCGACATACACACCGTTGCCCTCGACCCAAGCGGTGAACTTCTCCAGGACCTCATCGTTCTGATAGGCCGACACACCCGTGTCGAACCGATAGTCCCACCCGTGAACACCACAAACGAGGTCATCGCCAACGATGGTGCCATCGGCGAGAAGCGCCCCTCGATGCAGGCAACGGCCGTAGAGCACCGAGACCTCATCTCCGGAGCGGACAATGACGAGATCGGTGTTACCTACCAACGCCCCTGTCGGTAGGCGATCCTGGAGTTCCGACCATTCTGCGATGCGTAGTGGAGTCATGGCTCGATTCTGCCATGACACTCGGTGCATGGGTGACGAGTTCGCCGACAGCCGAATTACGCACCACTAGGCTCGGCCTATGCGACTCATTCTCAAACTTCTCGTAAATGCGGCTGCGCTGTGGGCGGCGGGCACTTTTGTGTCCGGCATTGACCTCGACGGTGATATCCCGACGATTCTGCTCGTCGCACTGGTATTTGGACTGGTCAACACTTTCATCAAGCCAATCCTCAAAGCGCTCTCATTCCCCGTGATCATCCTTAGCCTCGGCTTGTTCGCTCTGGTGATCAATGCCGCGATGTTGGGGATTACCGCGGCATGGACCGACGCTCTGTCGATCTCGGACTTCTGGGCGGCGCTGCTCGGAGCGATCGTGATCTCGGTGGTCAGTGCCATCCTCGGATGGTTCGTGCCCGACGACTGAGGCGTCAGGAGCGAGGCAACCGCACGACAAGCCGCGCCCCGGCCCAACGGACCGGATCAACGCCCACGGACCGGTGCCAGCCACTACGATCGAAATATGACCACTATCAAACGCCTCACCGACTCGTGTCTCGTCGTCACCACAGACGACGGAGCCACCCTATTTGATCCGGGATTCCACACCTTCGAGAGCGACCTCATCGATCTCAATGAACTCGGCGACATCCAGCGGGTGCTTGTCACCCATGAGCATGGCGATCATGTCAGCCCCGACTTCCTGAAATGGGTCCTCGATCGTGGTGACGATGTCACCGTGTATGGCAACGATGCCGTAGCAGCCGTGCTCTCGGAGCACGACATCGAGGTAGCCGCCGACATCCCCATAGGAACCAGCGCTGAAGATGTGCTCCACGAGACAACCCCGATGGGAACGGCTCCGCCAAACCGGGCATGGACAATCGACGGTGTCATTACCCACCCTGGTGACAGCTACGGCCCGACTCGGACCGCACCCGTGCTCGCCCTCGGCCTGCTCACACCGTGGGGTTCGACCACAAAGACCCTGGAATTCGCCAGAAAGCTCGCCCCGCAGCAAGCGATCCCGGTGCATGACTTCTACCTCTCTGAGAGCGGGCGCGGCTGGATCAACGGGGTCGCCAAACATGTGCTCGCTGAAGCTGATATCGAGGTTGTGACCCTGGATTGGGGCGAAAGCTTCACGATCTAAATCGGCGATGTAACCGGAAATTGCCGCATGATCTCAATGAGTGCCGTGTAACTTGGCTCCCAGGCGGGCAAACACTGATCCGCCGATGCAACTAAGGAGCCACCAATGGCAGGCAAGAAAGCCGGCAATCTCAATAAGACAACTGTTGCCGAGCTCGCAGACGACAAGGCAGCCGTGTACAAGATTCTGAACGCCAAGGGCGACAACGTGTACACCGGCGCAGCTGCCAAGGGCAAGGTGCAAGAACAGATTGCCAAGCACATGCGTGGTGGCGAGGAAGCAATTCCCGGAGCAAAAACAGTCACGCTGACCCAGAAGGCCACCGTCGTTGAAGCTCGGAAGTCAGCCGCTCGTATCATCAAGCGGGACGAACCCAAGAACAACTAGCTCACTAGGAACTCTTCGGCTGTGCCGTCTCCGGCTGCGCAAAGCGCAGCTTGCGACTTCTGCTGCGCAGAACTCGACGGACCACGCCTGAGCGTTGACCCGCGCCGTCTCCTGATCGAGGCGGCGCAGTCGCGCCCGTGCTTCCGCTTCCCACGGTCGCCGCCTAGCCTGCGCAGTCTTCGATGCGGCCCAGGACCAATCCGGTTCTGGGATCGAAGATATGGAGACGGCGCAGTCGTATCCGGATCGAGGTTCCGGGCGGTGGTGCCGCACCATCGGTGCGCATTTCGACAGTGTGACCGGGAGCGATCTCGATATCAACGATGCCGTGGCTGCCGGCGAAGTATCCGCGACCGCAGCGAACAGAAACCCCACCAGCATCGGCAACAACGTCCTCGGGTCTAATCCCTACTTCGACCTCACCGGCGACGGCGCTGGCCAGACTGGGTGTCCACGCCCGCAGCCGAAACTCGCCCATTGACACGAAAAAGCCCGTCCCCTCGCTCGACACCGTGGCGGGGACAAACCCCATCGAGCCAATGAACCCGGCCACAAACTTCGTCTGTGGCCATCGGTATAGATCCATCGGTGGTGCGATCTGCTGAATCGCGCCTTGCCGCAACACCACGATCCGGTCGGCCATCACCATTGCTTCTTGCTGATCATTCGTTACGAAGACTGTTGTCACTCCGTAGCCCTGCTGCAACAAACGGAATTCTTGGCGCATCTGTACCCGCAAATGGGCATCGAGGCGGGCGAGGGGCTCGTCCATTAGGAATACCTCAGGGACACGAACAAGGGCGCGCGCCGCCTGCACTAGTTGCTGGTGACCGGCACCAAGCTCTGCTGGCTTCCTGGCGAGAAGGTGCGCAATCTCGAGCACCCGGGCCTCGGCCTCGACTCGGCTGGCAACCTCCTGTGGCGGGGTCTTGCGCAGCTTGAGGGGAAAACCCACGTTGCCCCTCACGTCGAGGAACGGGTACAAAGCCTGGTCTTGGAAGACCATCGCGACCCCCCGCTCGGCGGTCACGACGTCACTCATATCGACACCGCCGAAACGGATGCTTCCACCCTGGATCGTGTCCAGCCCAGCTATGGCCCGCAACAAAGTTGATTTGCCTGCACCCGATGGGCCGAGCGCCACTAGGAACTCCCCGTCCGGGATTTCCAGGTAGTCGATGTCCAAGATGGTGTTGCCATCTCGAACCACTCTTACATCTTCGAGAGATATGGCCGACATCGTGCCTCCAGCACCGATCGTACCCAACATTGGGGATTGCGGATACGGGCCATCAATTCGAGCCTTCCCTGCCGTGGCAAGAAAGGCTCGACTTCAATGCTGGCACCTAGACCAACTCGGGCACCGGAACCTCGTCGGTGAGATCGATCTCCACGATGACATCGTCTGCCTGACCCTCGATATGGATCTCCGGCAGCCAATGCAGCCACCGCGGCAGATACCAGTTCCAGTCCCCCAACAGCCGCAAAGATGATGGGCATCCTGGCATCGATCCAAACGTGGGGCATCTCCCTGCTACTGCCGTTATCCACCCCGTACCGGCCTCGGGGAACGGGAACAAGTGACTTGAGCCCAAAACCCGGGACCAGCATTGCCACCACCGCACCGAAGAAAAGCGTATCTTGGACGTGACATCTCGGTCGTGTAGTCCAGACAGCCGAGTCCGCGGGGGAAAAAGGAATGGTCGAATGAAGAACACAAGAATCGTGATTGTCCTGGTTGCGCTGACACTGCTGGCCGCAGCCTGCGGCGGTAAGTCCGCCGAAGACGCGCTCCTCGAGAAGATTCTGGAAAGCAGCAGCGAAGACATCGGCGATATCGATATCAATACCGACGATGGCGACTTCAACATCAGCGTCACGGGTGAAGATGGCGAGGACATCAGCATCACCGGTGGCGGTGACGATGATGAGTTCGCCATCACTGTCGAGGGTGAAGATGGCGAGACCATGACCTTCGGCGGCGGTGAGGTCCCAGACGGGCTGCAAACTCCGGTACCCGACGGCGGTGAAGTCGTCAGTACCTTCAGCACTGGAGAGGACATCACTGTATCGCTCACCTATCCCGGCAGCTCCTTCGAGCAGCTTGTCTCCTTCTTCGACGATCGCCTCGACTTCGGTAGCGACAACCGCTTCGAGTCGTCGTTCAGTTCCGAAGAAGGCACATTCCGCGCGGTCGTGTGGAACGCTGACGACGGAAACTGGACGGTGAACGTTAGTGATTGCTACGGCCTCAACGGCGATCTCGACAGCGCTTGTGTGTCAATCCTCGAGTTTTCTTCGTAACACAGGCAGGACTCCCCGCCGCGGAGGTTCGGGTCGTCGCTCAGCATGCCGCGACCCTCAGCCTCGACACGACCTGACTCCGGTCACGGATCGACGCCTTCGTCTGCAGTTAGGGCTGCCAGACGATGGTCGTGGGCTGGAATTGACTCCACGCAAACCAGAAGGATTCGTGGGTGGGTAGTTCGGCGCCGGCGGCGTCAAACGCCCGCAAGCCCCCACCGTCAAGACGGAGTTCAATGCCATAGGTAATCACAGCCACGCCTTCGTCTATCGCAAGACGAGCAGCCGCAGCCGGAAAGGCAACCACCGCCCCGTCGCCGCCAACCACACCGACGACTGGCTCCTGAACAGGAAGCCGAGGATCAACATCGCCAACTGGGAAGACGGGGCCGTTGTTGTCACGACCGCGCAACGGATCGACCGGATATGAACGACCTATGCCGCCATCTTGAGCAACAATCGTTGTCCCGCTGTGCGCTGCTTTCCACTCGCCCCATGTCGTGGTCACAACGGTCACAGGTTCAAGTACAAGACCCGCCTCACGCAGCGGGCCGGTAAGGGCGACACCTAGGAAAGTATCAAACATGGATTCGTTCTCCAGGTCGTACATCACCTTGTTGGAACGAGCCAGGAGGCCAGAAGTCCGCAACACGAGGGTTGAGAACCCTTCCGGAACCACATCGGTGAAGAAGGCTTGGGCCGAGCCGCACAATGTGCAGTACGGCATTCCAATGCGGCGCCCGCCCAGCGTGTCATTGACCATCTCATGGACTTCCATAATGTTCTTGGGATAGGCCCTCGTCTCACCGCCAACAGTCACTCCAAAGACCACAGCAGCGTCCGGATACCAACCTCCACCGTCAGCAGACGTGACCGCCGGGTCATCAAGAGCAGGGATACAGCCTCGCAAACACGGGTCGGAATCTCCGAGCCGCCGGTTGTCAATGAGCACACCACCCCAACTCACCAGACGCCAGTCGACATCTGCTCCGATATCGTCGAAGAAGGGTTGCCATCCCACATCCACCAGGGTGAACAGGCGTTCTTTGTAGTCGACGTAGCCCGGTGGCGCTTCAAGATCCCATGCGATCATCAGGTCGGTGACTCGCCGCCACTGCGACACATCGCCGCCACCGGGAATCGCCACGCCGGTCAGCTCGGTAAAGGCTACGGCCGCCGCATCGCCAACCGTCCCACCCTGGAAGAAGCGGAGAATATCGCTGAGCAACCACCCCAGCCTGGCGTCGTTGCTAGCGCCCAACACCTCGACGGTTGCAGGGTCCACCTCACCGGTGAAGGCACCCCAAACCACGTCGATGGCAGCAATGGTGTCGTCACTGAGCGAACCAGTAGGGGCTTGTGGAGCAGGCGGGATCTCACCACCATCGCTGTCGAGCTGCTCACCGATTGCAGGTGTCGAAGCGACGGTCGTTGGCGCAGGCTCGGTGGTTTCGCCCGAACAGGCGACGGCTATGAGAGCAAGAATGATGGCGATTCGAAATGACACCCCACCAAGCTACCGGCAGCTCACCCTCTCGGTTGACGGTTTGACCTTACGATTCTGTGAATGGGGCGGCAGCTTCGACAGCGACGACGTAGGCGACCCCGAGACCTCATTCACAACAGGTCTGCAACGTGTCTTACAGGCCCACCAACGGTGACCACTGGACAGTGACTATCGGTGATTGCATGTTGGGAGAACAGGAAAACTGCGTCAATCTCATCCAGAGCGGCTCATAGTCCTACCAGGGATGCTCACTACCGTCCCATGAGTAGAAACGGCCATGATCTGCCGACGACAAGCCGGTAATAACCCGCCGGATTCCAGCGACACTCTCCTTCACGGAAAGCATCGCACCACGTCCCCCCATATCGGTCTGCACCCAGCCGGGATGCATGACGATGCCAACCACGCCGGCCAACTTCCACGCCGGAGCCCGCAGCCGGAATTCGTCGTTCAACGCGGCCTTCGAATCTCCGTAGTCTCCGAGGCTGTCGGTGCGACCCCGCCGCGCTCCCATCTGAGACGTCACCAACACCACCCGCACCTGGTTGGCAAGCCGGTCGCCCTCCAGGAGTGTCTGAACCACGGAAATCGGGGCCCTGGCGTTGATTGCCATGATCTCTTCGCGGCTATGGCCGCTATTGACTCCAGCGTTATGGACAACCACGTTCAGACCACGTTCGGGCAACGCTTCGACCAGAGCCGCAATCTGGTCTTTGTTCCGGACATCAAGTGGATGTATCTGGACCGCACCTTCGATCTGAGCGAGCGCCCCCGGGTCTTCCGGCGAACGTGTGGTCGCATGCACGGCCCAATTCCCTTCGGCGTATTGGCGGGCAAGTTCCAGACCAATCCCACGACTGGCTCCGACAATCAGAACGCTTCCAGTGCTGGTCATCCCCAAATCCTCCGTGTTGCCGAGTGCTACCTAACGGTGCCCATACCAGCGTATCGGGTCACAACCGACTCCAGGCGAACCACGGTCCCTATGAAAGGAATAGTTCGTTGGTCACCAATTCCTGATGCGGCCTTCCGCTGCCCAGCTAGCCACGACCCTCGAATACCGCCCGGACCGCATCGATCGTGTCAGCCTCCTCGGCCGACTTGTCGTCCCGGTAGCCCTTGACCCGAGCAAACCGCAACGCCATGCCTCCGGGATAACGGGAACTCGCCTGAACACCGTCGATCGCAATCTCGACAACCTGCTCCGGTCTCACGTGAACGACACGCCCTTGGCGATGAGTTTCGAGCTCGAGGAACCGCTTCGTCTGCCACTCCAGGATCTCGTCCGTCATGCCCTTGAAGGTCTTGCCGAGCATCACAAAACTACCGTCGTCGCTGCGGGCACCCAGATGGATATTGCTCAGCCAACCCCGCCGTCGGCCCGACCCCCACTCGATGGCAAGCACCACCAGATCCAGGGTGTGCACCGGCTTCACCTTGAGCCACCCGGGGCCGCGACGGCCGGCCTGGTACGGAGTATCCAGCGCCTTCACCATCACACCCTCGTGTCCTGCCGCGATTGTGTCTTCAAAGAAGACGGTCGCCGCAACGACATCGGCAGTGATGATGCGGGGTATCCGGTACTGGCTGGGCACGACACGATCGAGCAATTCGAGTCGGGCACTTGTCGATTCGTCGAGGACATCGACCCCATTGAGGTGGAGCACATCGAACAAGAACGGCGACAGTTCAATGCCACCTGAGGTGGTGGCGCTGCCGAAGCGGCCCATCGTCACCTGAAACGGATAAGGGCGGCCATCGTCGTCAATGGCGATCGCCTCCCCATCGAAGACTGCTGACTCGACATTGCACCCACTGAGTGCCGCCACCAGTTCGGGAACACGATCCGTCACATCGTTGAGATTGCGGGTGTAAACCGCCACCCGACCCTCTGCGATATGGACCTGGATGCGGGCGCCATCGAGCTTCCTCTCGACTACCGCCTCGCCCACCTTGTCCAGCCCAGCTTCGATTCCAGCCGCCGATTTGGCCAGCATGGGCAGCACCGGCCGAAATAGTCGCAGCCCAAACGAAGCGACTGCATCCTTCCCCTCGCTGGCCGCGGCTAGCGCCACCTCGGCCAGGCCACCGGTGAACATGGTGGCGCGGCGTACCGATACCGCAGACACACCAAACGCCTTAGCCACGGCATCCATCATCAATCGTTCGCTGGCACCTTGGCGAAGACCGTCCACAAGCAGGGCAACAAGGAAGGCCTGCTCCTCGGCGGTAGCCACGGAGAACATGCGATCAAGGTCGACTCGCCGGGCTTCGGCCGATCCGGCGCCAGAGATGGCTGCTATTGCAGTGAAGACTTCGTCCATCTTGGCGATGGTCAGACTCGGTGTCGCTGCGGCGGGAGGAAGGTCACGCAGGGAGGCATATCCCACTCCAAACGATCCCTGCGGGACCACACCCGAAAGATACGAAACGGCCAACGCCAGCTCCGCCCCTTCCAAGGACTCGATGGCTGCGGCAAGGATCTCGATCTTCTCGTTGCGGGCAGCAACAGAGGCAACCTTGTTTGACGATGTGACAATGTTTGCGAGCAGCATGATCATATGAGGTTATCGACTAGCTCGCCATGGTGTCGCCGCCTGCAAGACCGTGGGGTTGCGGTGCTAGGTTGCCTTCTCCGGCACTCCGGTGGCAGCGGACCAGGGCACGATACGACGGGGCACTCGTGAACAACACAAGAAGCCTGGCCAGGCAGCTCCCTGCCGGCATCATCGACGCTTCCTTCGCCTCACTTGCCACGTTCGTAGTAGGTCTCGCCGCAGTCAATCTGCTTGAGGGCACCGAGCGCGGCATCTACGCCATCTACTTCACAACGTTCATGATGGCCACAGTCCTCCCCCGCAACCTCGTGTTCACGCCAAGCGAAGTCGATACGGTCGGTTTCGCCGTCGAACATCGCATCCCCGTCATCCGCCGCACCATCGCCCTGGGTATCGGACCCGCCCTGCTCGGAGCAGCCAGCGTGGGGCTGGCCGCTCTGGTCTCTTCATCACTCACCACTGCGGATGTGATCGCACCGTTCACGATCACGACAGTCATTGCCGCCGCCCTCTCGCCGCTGCAGGACCACCTGAGAAGGATGCTCCATATCGGGGAAAAGTCTTGGTTGGCGGCATGGGTGTCGATAGTTCAGTTTGGTGCAGCTGGTATCGCCATCCTCACCATGATGGCGGCCGATGTGCCGATCCCCTGGATCCCATTTGGTGCTCTGGCAGTTGCAAACCTGGCTTCGCTGTCGTTTGGATGGTTTGCCACCTTGGGCCTCCACCGCCAAGTCCCGGAGGAAGCGAGACTGCACCTCGGACAGCTGGCGCGACGGGGTCGATGGCTGGTGCTGCAGGCCGCTGCCCCTTCGCTGGCCGGCTTCGTCGCTGCCACAATCATCACCCGCCTCGCCAGCGCAGAGGCGCTCGGTTTCGCCGAGGCGGCGCGGGTGGTTGCTCAGCCGATTCTCGTGTTGGCCACAGGTCTAACCGCCGTGCTTGCTCCCCGCACAATGAAGGCAGCGATGAACCGTGACCTCGCCACAGCCCGCCATGCCAGCAGGGTGTTCATGAGGGCTGTCGCAGTTGGCGGTGTCGGCTATATGGCAATCGCCGGCTGGTCTTGGCAACTGAATCCGATGTCCCGATTAGTCCCCTCCGCCTATGAGGTGGAGGGCCTAGTAGCCGTCACCATCATCGCCAATCTCGCAACAGCAGCCGTGTTCCTCCAGATCAACGAGTTGCTCGGCGCAAAACGGGAAAGGGTCCTGGCCAAACTGGCTTGGGCACTGTCGCCAATACTCCTGCTGGGAGCAGCTACTGCTGGCACCACCGAGGCTTTCGCCAGAGCCATCGGCAAGCTGAGCGAATCGGTTGTCCGCTTCGTTGCGCAACTGATCGCCATTCGCCCGCAATACGATTCCACCGACAACGAGCCGCGCTAGTCCACGCGCTCTATCGCTCCGCACCCGCAGCAACACCTCGATAGAGGTCAACCCATCTCGGGAGAATGCGCTCGCCTCTGAAGCGCACCAGAAACTCCTCACGGGCCGCATGTCGCATCGCAGCAAGACGCTCCCGATCATCGAGAAGGGTCCGCACCCGATCGACCAGCGCTGCAGCATCGCCTGGCGGGAAGTGGTATCCACTATGGCCGTCGGTGACTATCTCACTCAGCCCACCGTGGTTGGCAACAACCGCCGGCGTGCCCCTCGCCATGGCTTCAGCGGCGACACGACCAAACGTCTCGATTCCGCGAGTCGGGGCTACCACCAGCGTTGCCCGACCCATAAGATCCGCCACCCCGGCGGCATCAACCACGCCGAAATATTTGATCAACGGATTGGTGCGTGCGGCAGCTTCGATATCCGGCCGCAGCGGCCCCTCACCGATGATGCGCAGCGGGAACTCGATTCCGCCCACCCGCCACGCTTCGAGCAACGTGTCGATACCTTTCGGCGGTGCCAACCGACCCGCATACAGGGCGAACTCGCCATCCCCGGTACCTACACCCGGATCCGGAAAGACAAAGTTGGAGATCACCTCGATCTGGTTGACATTCCAACCCCCCGAGACGTAGATGTCGCGGGCAAACTGCGATGGCGTGACATACAGGGCCACCCGGCGTCTCCAAGTACCAGCCAGACGATGGCCTCCAGAAGTAGCCGCAACGGCTGCGCTGCCAATGCGGCTGTCCCGATAGCAGCTGTGCACGACCGCAGGCCAGGCAACCGACTTGCCAACACAGTCAGTGCACACCCGGCCGTCGCGGTAGAGCATTGCTTCGGGGCACAGAGTTCTGAAGTTACGGAGCGACTGAACCACTGGGACGCCGCTCCGGTGCGCGGCGTAGTAGATCGATGGGGAGAACAGGGGAAACAGATTCTGCACGTGCATCACGTCGAATCGCTGACCATTGAGGGCCTCGTGCACCCTGCCGTATGACTCCCGCGACCACGCAGACCGCACTGCCGTATGCAGTTTTCCCAACTCGAGAACGCGATCGTTGCTGTCCTCGAGTGAAACAACCTCGTGACCGGCACTCCTCAGGAGGGCTACCTGGGCATCGGTCGATCTGTCCTCGCCGCCGACAGATCGGTAGCGGTTGTGCACCATCAGAATTCGCAACGGCCGTGCCGTATCCAAAGCTTGCTCCCCTACCGTGTCAGAAACGGGCTGTGGTTTCTCCACCCCGACACCATGAACAAGCTCAGCAGAGCATGGAAGAGAAATGGCCGACCCGGCAAGGCTTCGATCCATCTATCGACCATGCCGGCAATCGCCGGCTCCCACAAGTCACAAGACAAGATTTCCTCACGAAGAAACGCAGCGTTCGCTTCAAAGAAGGGTCCTCCCTCGAAGCTGAAGTAGCCACCAGGGACAACCTTCGAGTCATACCCGACCCGTTCGCTGAGCAGTTGCCGCAATAGAACCTTGTCAGTACGGGTCTCTTCGACATACCGCGACGCAAGCGGGAGATGGAAGCTGTACTGGGCCAGATCGGTGTCGCAATACGGCAGCACCGGCTCCATGCCGTTTGCTCTGGCGACCAAACGGACCTTCTCGGGGGTGCGGGCACCTTCGAGTTGTCGGATCATGCTGGTCGCGGCCATGTCACCATCTGACATTCCGGCGAGAGACCGAGTCGAGGCATACCAGTAGTCGCCTGGATCAACCCCCGCCGGGTAGATCGGCTGGATCTCGTGATGGCGCATGTTTCGACCGGGCATCGCAGAGTGGGCTCTACTTCTGGCGAGATAGTTGACCTTTGAATCGATTCGGGTTGCCCGCGCTGTTGCCTCAACGAGCCATCGACCTCGAATCCTGGCGACTCTTTTCTTGCGGCGGCGTTGCGAAGCGAAATAGCCCATGTAGCCGTCGTTGCCCCCGCCATCGATGATTCCACCGCTCGCTACGCCGCTCTCGGCGACACACATGATGAAGGGGATGATGGCGTGGTCGGCAGACGGGGCGACCGCGCTCTCAAAAAAGGCGGTCAAGTGACGTCTCACAACGGCGGGATCGGTTGGCATCTCGATGGTGCGATGTTGCAGGCCGAGTTGCTTGCAGAACCTTGCGGCATGCTCGTGCTCGAAGTTGTCCGCACCGGCCCGATAGGTAAAGCACGGAACGTCGGGAGCAAGATCGGCCAGCGCAATGGCCAGACTGACGGAGTCCTTTCCTGAGCTGAGCATCAGCATGCCCTCACCACCGCATCGATCAAGGTCGCGGCGCAGGCTCGCCGCGATTAGGTCGTAGAGATGGTCGGTGCTCGGCTCCTGGTCTTGCCGTGATTTGGCAAGCAACCATGGGTAGTCATTGTCAAAACCCACTGCGAGCTGGTCCCCGCGCATTGCCAGATGCATGTCATCGCCCGCACCGATTCGGTGCACACCCTCGTAGGCGGTGCCAGGGAAGGGAACAAAGCCGGTCCCCAGGATGTGCGACACACCAAATGGCGACACTCTTGATTCGCCCTTGGTTCGCAATGTCTCGGCCATTTCCACCAGGGAGGTGGAGATCACTACGTGATTGGGCGCCACCCCGACGAAGGTCTCTCGCGCCAACGAGTCGTCGCCAGTGACGCGGATCCCGCCTGGCTCGATCGCGATCCATGGTGGGGCACAGTCGGGCAATCGGCCCTCATCAATTTCCTTGTGACTGATATCTAACAGTATGAGTTCGCTGCCCCTCTGATCGACCTACAGCATTCCGGGCGATGCCAGCCGAGATGGTAGCTTCCTGGGATACCTCGACTTAGCTGGGCTCCGGGAACCATGTCAATGATTGAAACCATCCAACTCGGGGACACCGGCCGCGTCGTGACCCGCATCGGCCTGGGTCTGGCGGCGTTGGGCCGCCCCGGGTACATCAATCTGGGCCACAAGTCCGACCTCACCGGAAGAACCGACGTCCTCGCCTTAGAGGTCCATGCCCACCAGGTGCTCTCTGCGGCCTACGACCTCGGGATTCGCTACTTCGATACCGCTCGATCGTATGGCGGGGGCGAAGAGTTCCTCGGCCGCTGGCTATACGCACAGCGAGTGACGGACTCGACGGTGACGGTGTCGTCCAAGTGGGGCTACAAATACGTTGCTGACTGGCGTGTTGACGCGGAGGTCCATGAAGTCAAGGAACACACCCTCGAACGTCTCGACATCCAATACGCCGAGAGTCGTTCTCGCCTCGGGCGCCATGTCGACATCTACCAGATCCATTCCGCAACGCTCGAGTCGGGCGTTCTCGACAACATCGCGATTCTCGATCGACTCGCCGCCATCCGCGCCGATGGGGTCACCATCGGGTTGAGTACGACCGGGCCAAACCAGGCAAAGACCATCGATAAGGCCATGCGCATAGAGCGCGACGGCGTCCGCCTATTCGGGACAGTGCAGGCAACCTGGAACCTTCTCGAGCCTTCGGCGGGATCTGCACTGGCCGCAGCTCACGATGCGGGGATGGGAACGATAATCAAGGAGTCCGTCGCCAACGGCCGCCTCACCGAACGTGACCGAAAGACAACGGCGACACTCGGTGAGGCGTTTCCCGACCACAATCCCGACACGATTGCGGTAGCCGCGATCCTTGCCCAGCCCTGGGTGGACACCGTTATCAGCGGAGCCGCGACGGCCGAGCAGCTGGTTTCCAACGTCGCCGCGCTGAGTGTTGACCCGGCGATCCTGAAGGATCTGCCGGATATCTCCGAGGCCGCTGACGACTACTGGCGGACCAGGAGCGATTTGAAGTGGACATAACGCTCCACGACAGAGGTGCGGCGTTCCGGCGATATGCACCTGCGTCGCGAGATCTTGATTCTGCCCAACCCGTGGGATGTGGGCACCTCCCGCTTACTTGAGCATCTCGGATTCGAGGCATCAGCAACGACCAGCGCCGGTTTTGCTCACTCAATGGGTCGACCCGTTGGTGCGGTCGACCGCACCACAGCCCTACGGCATGCAGCCGCGATCGCTGCCTGCACCGCCTTGCCTGTGTCGGCCGATCTCGAGAACTGTTTTGCCGATAACCCGGCCGGGGTGAAAGCAACAATCGCTGCAGCAATCGAAACCGGCATCGTCGGATGCTCTATAGAAGACGCACCGGTCGCCCCGAAGAACCGATCTATGAGTTCGGATTCGCGGTGGAGCAGTCCCCCAGTGGTTCTCAATGAGATCTTTGGCACCTGGGCGACTGAACTCGGTTTAGGGACTGCGCAAGGCGTCACTGAGCACGGCTAGCCGATCGGCATCCACCCGGAACCATGCCCATTTGCCACGCTTTTCCCGCGACAAGAGTCCGGCTTCGGTGAGTAGCGAAAGGTGATGGCTCACTGTCGGCTGGCTCCTGCCAATAATGGCTGGTAGATCGCACGCACACATCTCCCCCGGGGACGAGTTGGCGATCAGGCTGATGATGCGGAGCCGTACTGGATCCGCCAGAAGCTTGAATCCGGCAGCCAGTTCTTCTGCCTCGGCCGCGGCAATAGGCTCGACCAGGACCGGTTCGCAGCAGCTCTGTATAGGTTCCATGCTCACATCCTAGTTCATATTGACGAGTATCGATATAACTGACAGCTTCCATATCCGTAAGGGAACCATTGAGGACATCCCGCTGGAAGCCGCCACCGTTGACGTTGTCATCTCCCACTGTGTAGTCAATCTCTCGGCAGACAAACCCGCCGTATTTGCCGAGATGTACCGAGTCCTCAAGCCAGGTGGTCGGCTCGGCATTGCTGACGTTGTCGCCGCCAATGACCTGACTGAGGCAGAGAAACTGGGAAGAGGGAGCTGGGTTGGCTGTATCGCCGGCGCACTCGGGTTCGCCGAATACGAAGCAGGCCTGATTAGCGCAGGATTCGACAACGTGTCGATCGAATCGACCCACACAGTCGCCGCGAGCATGCACTCGGCAATCATCAAGGCAACCAAGGCCTAGGACCACCACTCCCCGTTCTTGCGTACATGCGGCCGGGATACCGGCGCTGTGTACGCAAGAACGGTCTGAGACCTGCCGTGGGTGCCCGAGACAACGGGCACCCACGGAATACTCACTACTCCATCACCCGGAGAGTCCCCGGTAGATCCATGCGGCGCATCCGCCGCACAGTGAACAGCGGCGCAATGGCCACTGCAAGGACGCCCAGAACAATCAGCGTGACCAGAGTGGTCGGCGACAGCTCGACTGTAAGACCGATGTCGGGCATGGTCTCGGCGGCGGTGACGTTCACCACCCACCAGACCATCCCCAGGCCCCCACCAAATCCGATGGCGGTAGCCGCAACCCCGATGATGGTGTTTTCGACAACGGCCATCCGCAACGCTTTTCGCACCCGCACGCCGTAGGCGAACATCGTCGCATGCTCACGCTGCCGCTCCTCAAAACTGATCGAGGCTGAGTTGAAAGCCATCAACACCGCCAGCAGTAGTACAAAGAAGGCAACTGCCTGCAAGATGCCAACAAACTGAGCCATCAGGTCATCGAGAGCATCGGCCGCCGCCGACGCCTTCTGCGCAGAACTCACTGCATCAAGCTCGAAGAGCTCTCGTTGCACATCGCCCGGAGTGAATCCGGGTGCCGGATTCGCATACATGACGTTGGCCAGACCGACGGCGTTGACGGTCTCCAGAGCACTCACGTCCATGTAGGCCGCAAAACGGAGTGGGTTGTCATGGAGGGCGGAAACAACGATCTCGGACTCGACGAAGCTAAACGTGGTCGGCCCAGTGCGAACAGGGTGCGTGACCGCCACCACGTCGCCAACGACAACACCAAGGTCTTGCGCCGCTGCCTCAGCCAGGATCAAACCATCCCTCGATAGCATGTCCCCGATAATCGCTGGCTGCCACAGGTCGTTGTCAATGTCCAGGATCTCGATAAGCAGGTCCACATCCTCAACACCGGCAGCCTTGGCACCAATCTGCAGAACGGGAAGCGTCTCCCCCACGCTTTCAGTTGCACCGATGGCAACAACCTCAGGCGCATCTATCGGCAGCACGCCTTCCAGTGTGACCACTAACCGATCCGGCGAATCGCCTTCGATAGCGCGCCCGCCTCGATCGATTGCTCCGACAAAGGAATCGATAGAGCCAAGGAAGCCGACTAGAACCGCGATCACGGCCGCGATGCCAAGCGTCGTCAGAACCGCACGGCGGGGGGCTCGCAACAGGTTGCGGAAAGGTAGTTGGGCAAACGTGTCACCCGGGAGCGGAATCCGCTTTAGCAACGGGGCTAGGCCCCCCCCGCGCGCCGCGAGGTCCCCGGTCCGAATGGCCTCGATCGGCTTGCCCCGGCCCGCCCGCCACACCGGGTA
>RCND010000401.1_pt1 | contig 24253 bp, 27 predicted proteins | sample 2041351 | NCBI WGS metagenome assembly RCND01 (sample SAMN09708230, study PRJNA481090) | Marine sediment metagenome, whole genome shotgun sequencing project. | biome: marine sediment; feature: ocean; material: sediment; isolation source: Sewage treatment plant 12B marine sediment (STP12B) ... | reverse complement strand
AGTCGGGGTGGCAGGATTCGAACCTGCGACCTCCTCGTCCCAAACGAGGCGCGATAACCGGGCTACGCTACACCCCGAATGATCATCGAATTTTCAGGGTGCAAAGATAATACTTAATCCCACATATTCAAGTAAAATAATTTTTTATTCCTCAAAAGCTAATTCATAGATTCGGCTTATTGCCATATCTAAATCTGTCAAGCCAATATGTCGGCTTTTTCTTATAAATTCCTTTCCTTCAACATAGAGTAAAATTGTAGGTTCAACGAAAACCTGAAGCCCTGCAGAAAGCACTGCTGCACTATTCATATCGATCGAGCTAAAAATAAGTTTTGGATATTTCTGAGTCAATAAGTTCCTTACTTTTGGTTCTAGGGCCTCCCCTACCGAACAACTTTCTGTGGCAAAATAAAAAAGGACACCTTTATGGTCTGTAATTTGCTTTTTAAAATCAACTTCTGACTCTATCATTTTTATGACAATTATTGTTCCATTTGTAAGTTTTCATTGTAATCTACGTCAACAAAAGCCACTCAAATTTAAGGATTAAAAACGGTTATCATAGTATTGAAAAAAAAGATATTGAATCCTATTGTAAACGTTTGGATTTGTATATTTTTGTTAATTGAAATTTAAATTATATAATAATGGATGGCAATATTGAAAGAATAAAATGTTTGATTATAGGATCTGGACCTGCGGGCTATGCCGCCGCCATTTATGCTGCTAGGGCTGATTTAAAACCTATAGTTTATACTGGAATGCAGATGGGTGGGCAGTTAACAACTACCACAGAAGTAGATAACTACCCTGGGTATCCCAAAGGAACAGACGGAACAGCGATGATGGAAGATTTTAAGAATCAGGCAGAGCGATTTGGAACAGATGTGCGGTTTGGATTGGCCACTAAAGTAGATTTCAGCAAGGAAGTTGGAGGTATTCATAAAGTAACTATAGATGAGTCTAAAATTGTTGAAGCAGATACGGTGATCATTTCAACCGGAGCCACTGCTAAATATTTGGGTATTGAAAGTGAGCAACGATTGATCGGAGGTGGAGTTTCTGCCTGTGCCACTTGTGATGGATTCTTTTATAAAGGTCAGGATGTTGTTGTGATTGGTGCTGGTGACACAGCCGCTGAAGAAGCCACTTACCTAGCTAATATCTGTAGTAAAGTTACAATTCTTGTAAGAAAAGACTATATGAGGGCTTCGAAAGCCATGCAACATAGGGTTAATAAAACTAAGAACATTGAAGTGATGTACAATACAGAGCTTGATGAAGTGCTGGGTAAACAGGTAGTTGAAGGCGTAGTAGCGATTAATAACATCAGTAAGGAGAAAACCAAATTGGATATAACCGGAGTATTTATAGCCATAGGCCATAAACCCAATACTGATATTTTTAAAGGTATTCTTGATATGGATGAAGTGGGCTACCTTATTACAAAAGGTAAAACCACCAAAACTAATCTCCCAGGGGTATTTGCGGCCGGAGATGTTCAGGATAAAGAATACAGACAAGCCATCACTGCAGCTGGAACAGGTTGTATGGCAGCACTTGACTCAGAAAGATATCTTGGAGGACTGAAATAAGTTTATCTCTGATTAAAATAAAACTTAGCCTAAGATCATCTTAGGCTTTTTTTATGCCCTTACAACGTTTTCGTAAAAATTTTGGACAAAATCAAGATAAAGATTTATATAATGTAACTTTGCAAACTACTAACTAAGTGTTCAATTTATGGCTGATTCTAGGACCGCTTCCATGCGGTATTTAAAAAAATTTCAACACGTTGTAGACATTCAACAGAAAATTATTTATTTTCTAATAAGTATTATTTCTGCTTTTATACTTACCTATTGGATCAACTCTCCAGAACTAGATCAGGCACAATTATACGTTTTATTCTTACTCTTTTTATCCATCGGGTTGTGGATAACTGAGGCGGTTCCACCCTTTGCAGTTGGTTTATTGATCTTTGGTTTTCTCGTTTTTGCCTTGGGAGGCTATTATGCAGAAATCGATCCTGAAAATGCTGCTAAGAATGTAGCAAAATATGTGCAAACCTGGTCAAATAGTGTGATTTGGTTGATGCTCGGCGGATTTGTTATAGCGGAGGCGATGCAAAAAGTAGGATTGGATAAGACAGTATTCAAAATGACTATTTCAAAATTTGGATCAAAACCGAGGAATGTATTACTGGGTATCATGTTGGTTACGGCAGTATTTTCGATGATCATGTCAAATACTGCTACTACTGCGATGATGATTGCAGCGGTTATTCCATTTATCAATACACTTGATAAGAATGCACCTTTTTCAAAAGCCTTACTCATCGGAATTCCTGCAGCGGCATCTTTAGGAGGCATGGGGACCATTATCGGATCACCACCGAACGCTATTGCGGTAGATGCAATGAGTAGTCACGGGGTTCAATTCGGCTTTTTGGAATGGATGATCATTGGTTTCCCGGTAGCTGTCATCCTGGTATTACTATTTTGGTTATTTCTGATCAACAAATTTGTTCCTAAGGTCTCGACGATTGATTTAAGCTTTCTTAATGATCTTGAGGATGAAAGCCCTAGCAATTCCCGAATATTCAATATCAAAAGAAAAATAGTATCAGGTGTTCTGTTACTGACCCTTGCAATGTGGTTAACGGGTAATATACACGGTATTCCTGCCTCAGCGGTATCATTAATACCCATTATGTTGCTTACCCTCTTGGGAATTGTATCAGGGAATGACATTCGAAAATTACCTTGGGATACCTTGATGCTTGTCGCTGGTGGTTTGTCTTTGGGATTGGCCATTCAGGAAACAGGATTGGCTGAATACTATGTCAAAATGTTAAACAACTACGACCTGAATATATATGCCTTGATGATCGTATTTTCGCTGTTGACAGTTATCTTTTCAAACTTTATGAGTAACACAGCCACCACTACTATTTTGATACCAATAGCGATTATTCTGGTTTCATCAAATCAGGTGATCCTTCCTTTAGTAATTGGGTTGAGTGCTTCGGCAGCTTTGTTTTTACCTATTTCAACTCCTCCAAATGCCATTGCCTTTAGTACGGGTAAACTCGAACAGAAAGATTTTCGAGCTGGAGGCTTGGTCGCTGGTATCATCGGACCTGTTGTGATTATAGCAATGGTGATGCTTATGAATGCTATTTACACTTCTTGACACATCGCATAACAAGAAAGAATCCGATTAGGATCTAAGGACTTTTTTAGGCCCTAGCCAATCAATGACCAGCAGTATCGCTAATCCGAAGAGGACGAAAAATATGGCATACCATGTAGAACTGTCGGTAAAATCAGGGAGATACCTCACATAATTTTGCACAATTTTATTACCAAGGCTATCAAAAAGATACGTATCTCCGTCCATTTTGTAGAGTTCCTTTTTCCATGGCCATACATTGCCCAAAGATCCTCCGATAAAACCTATGATTAGCGCCGTTATCACCTGATGCCATCTTTTCAATAAATAACCTAAAATGTGCGAGGTGATGACCAATCCAAATACGGATCCCAAACCAAAGCTCGCAATGATCTTCAAATAGCGCATCCTTATATTGTCATGAATAAAATCAAAATTCAAGGTGAAAACATCTTGAATTGTCTTGTACAACTCATTAACAGAGTCGACAAGTAACAGCACATAATTACCCATTAAAATAAGAATAAATGATCCTGATAAACCCGGTAAAGTCATACCTGAAACACCCACTATCCCACAAAAAAACACGAACCACAAATTGTCATTCTCTTTGGCAGGACTCATAAAGCTTATCGCCACTCCTATGGCAACACCCAAGCCCATGACCATCAGGTTCAAACGGGAAAAATCATTAAAATCTTTGGCTACATAATAAATTGAGCCCAAAATCATCCCAAAAAATGAAGCCCATACATAGAGTTCAAAATTTTGAATCAAAAAGTCCAAGACCCTCGAAACTGAGAAATAGCTAAAGGTGCTACCAGCAAAAACAAGTAAGAGAAATCTTCCGTTGACGTATTGATAAAAACCTTTAAACCTTCCGTTAATAAGAAGTATCAAGGCTTTTCTATTGATCTTCTGAAGTGAGTAGATGAGCTCTTCATAAAAACCAGTAACGAATGCGACCAAACCACCTGAAACGCCCGGAACTTTATTGGCGGCACCCATGGCTACCCCCTTGACAAAGAGTAGTATTTTATCCCATAAAGTTCTTGTGTTTTCGGCCATTTAATTGTTCTTTTTCAAGGCTAATTTTTCGAGTAAAATAATAAATAAAAAACCTGCTGCTGCCAGTAAAAGGGCATAACCCAATTGAGCATCTCCGTCATATGCCATAGGTAATACACTTTTCTCTTCTAAAATCTTTAGCTTTCCATTGATCATTTCTGCATTCAGAACTTCCTTCCAGGGCCATATTTTATTAAGAGAACCTATAATAAAACCGGTCAAAACTGCCAAAGTTAAATTTTCATAATGATCAAATAACCATTTCAATAAACGGGAAAATGACAATAAACCTGCAACTGCTCCAAACATCAGGGTTGCCAATAAACCAATATTCTTATCATGAATTGCATCCAACACGGGTTTATACATCCCCAGAAGAAGAAGAATAAAACTCCCTGATATACCTGGAAGTATCATCGCGCAGATAGCCAACGCACCAGAAAAAAAGACATATGGATAAGAAACATTAGTAGTCTGCGGTGTCAATGTTGTAATAAAATACGCTGTTAATACCCCTGTAATCATCAAAATAATGGCTCCTACGTTCCATCTTGTAATCTGCCTTCCCACATAAATAATACTTGCCAGTACCAAACCGAAAAAAAAGGACCATATTAAGATAGGTTGTGTATCCAGCAGGTGTCTGATCAACTTTGCTAAAGTTATGATACTTATCCCGATACCTATTACCAGAGAAACCAAAAAGTTACCGTTTAGCTCCTTCCACATAGAAGAAAACCCTTCTTTTTTCCATAGTTTCAAAGTAGCAAGATTCACCTTACTTATGGAATCTATCAATTCTTCATATATCCCTGAAATAAATGCTATTGTGCCTCCAGAAACACCCGGGACAACATCGGCTGCGCCCATGGCTATCCCTTTAAGGGCTATAATGAAATGATCTCTAACTGTTCTTTCTCCCAAAATATCAAGCTAAAAAATTAAGAGCCAAATATAACTAAAATTGCTCAGTGTAAGCTGATATAAGCTAGGGAAAGAAATCGAAAAGATGGCCTAGGACTCGTCTAAACCTTTAAATTTATTAATCAGTAATTGCACCTGTTCAAGTCGAATAACAGTAGGGAATAACTCCTTAGCTACATCCAGATATTTTATATCTGATTTTAATCCGTTTTCAAAGAAAAACAAACCTTCGTTTTCCTTTTGAACCAGGAAATGTAAACCCGCTAATCGATAAACGATTTCGGTTTGATCTTTATACGTTTCTCTCGCATCAAGCAGGACTACAATGGCCTCATGAAACTCTCCTAAAAAATGAAGTACATCTGCCAGCGCAAGATATACCTCTAACCTGTCATCCCCTAATCCTATACATTTATAATAAGCTCGAGAAGCTTCTTCAAATAGATTGAGTTTCAGATTGAGCTCGGCAAATTTATGCCAATACAGGTTATTCTCTTCATCTATGCTGAGTGCTTTATTGATATAAAATAAAGCTTTATGGTAATTCTTGCGGCTGATATAAATATCAGTAAGTGCGAGCCATCCTTTATCCAATAATGGGTCTTCATTTACTGTTTTGTTATAAAAATCAATAGCGTCTTTTATAGATTTCAGCTTTTCGTAACATTTTCCAATTCGCAGATAAGCAAACGAAGTAGGCGTATCCAATTCCATGGTCTTCTGGTAAAATACTATAGCCTCTTTATAATGTCCCAATTCTTCCAAAGTCTTAGCTTTTTCCAAATGAGCTCCGATAAATTCTTCATCAATCAAAATAGAATATTCAAAAGCCTGTAATGCCTTTTGATAATCAAATATAATATAATGCTGCCTTCCCAACTGATGCCATGCAATCTCGCTGTAAGGATCCTTTTCTATGTACTTGTTGAGGTAGGCTATCGCTTCTTCATGCTTCTTCTCCATATCAAAACAATAGATCACATTATATAGCGAGGAGTAGTTTTCATATTCAACATCGAGACTTTTGGCAAAATTCAAACGTGCCGTATCAAAATCTTCCAGAAAGAGATACTCCATTCCTATCATTGAAAGAATCTCTGCTTCTTCATCGGCATATAGCAGCGCGGTTTTAAGATTATCCACAGCTAATTGATGCTTCCCTTTTTTCGAAAAAATAGCTGCCTTTTGAATGTATATATCCTCATTGGAAGGTTCGATCTGCTGCAACTGGTCAAGAATTTTTTCAGCTTTATCCAGTTTTTCATCTAAAATCAGTAATTCAACATGAATGAGTTTTAAGGCTATAGAAGATGGATGTTGAGAGAGACCTAAATGAAGTGCTTTTTTTGCCAAAGAGAATTTCCCACTATCTACATAGTATAGTATGATCTCTTCAAACTCATTAGAATCAAAAAAATATACGCTGTTTGTTTTTAACATCAATTCAAATTTTGATAAAGGTTGATTATCGCTATTATTTGAAAAATGCTGCATATATGTGCTTTTTTGTTCCTACTAAAGTAGCATCAATTAGAGCCCGTGAACGTTGGATCTTTTATTTTTCTTAACAATTTAATTAACACCGTAAATTTTATTTTTCGTCACAAAAAAAACTGTAACTTTGTTTCATATCTAATGCCTTTAATGCTATTATGGCCAAAAAGACCTTACTTGACGAAAAAGAAATATTTATCATTCTTAATCGTTTGGCTTGCCAACTCATCGAAAATCATCACGACTTTAGTAATACCATTTTAATCGGAATGCAACCGAGAGGTATTCACCTTGCCAACCGCCTGGTAAAAATATTGACCGAAGATTATCAGGTCAAAGACATCAAACTGGGTAAATTAGATATTACCTTTTACAGGGATGATTTTAGAAGACGGGAAGACCCTTTGAGTGCAAGTTCTACTGATATTAATTTTATTGTTGACAATAAGGATGTTGTTTTTATTGATGATGTGCTGTTTTCAGGAAGAAGTATCAGGGCAGCCTTAACGGCAATACAGGCCTTTGGGAGACCAAAAAATATTGAATTACTGGTGCTTATTGACCGAAGATTTAGTAGACACTTACCCATTCAACCCGATTACAAAGGGCGCCAGGTAGATGTTATTAAAAATGAACAGGTAAAAGTTGAGTGGAAAGAAAACGAACCAAAAGACAAAGTTTGTATCGTACGACCAGATCCTACATAGTTTTGGAAGTCGATACTGGAACATATTAAACTGAATTATTAAATTCAATTGCAATAAAAGAAATGGCTAAATTAAGTGTATCCCATCTGCTCGGGATAAAACATCTGAATCTTGATGACATCAATTTGATTTTCAAAACGGCCGATCATTTTAAAGAGGTTATCAACCGCCCCATCAAAAAAGTTCCCTCACTTAGAGACATCACCATAGCCAACCTATTTTTTGAGAACAGTACCCGGACCAAACTCTCTTTTGAACTTGCTGAAAAACGATTGTCAGCTGATATTATTAATTTTTCTGCAGCACAGTCATCAGTTAAAAAAGGAGAATCACTCATTGATACGGCAAACAATATCTTATCGATGAAAGTTGACATTATCGTCATGAGACATCCTAACGAAGGAGCAGGTGATTTTTTAGCAAAACATGTCAATGCCAAGATCGTTAATGCTGGTGACGGTGCTCATGAGCATCCGACTCAGGCTTTACTTGATTCATATTCAATCAGGGAAAAACTAGGGGCTGTAAAAGGTAAAAAAGTTGTCATCATAGGAGACATACTTCATTCCCGAGTGGCGTTGTCAAATATTTACGCATTACTGCTGCAAGGTGCTGAAGTGATGCTTTGCGGACCTACAACACTGATCCCAAAGTATATCACCAAACTCGGTGTGAGTTATGAAAAAAATTTAAGAAAAGCTTTGGAGTGGTGTGATGTTGCCAATGTGCTCAGGGTGCAACACGAAAGAATGGAAGTCAAATATTTCCCATCCATCAGAGAATACACCCAATTGTTCGGCATCAACAAAGAACTGTTGGATAGCATTGATAAGGATATTGTAATCATGCATCCGGGTCCTATTAACAGGGGAGTCGAATTGACCAGTGACGTAGCTGACTCAAAACAATCGATCATTCTAAACCAGGTAGAAAATGGTGTTGCCGTGAGAATGGCCGTAATTTACTTACTTGCGCAACAAATCAAAAGAGATTAGTAAATTTAAAAAATATGGAGATTAATAAAACAGATACCTATTATAGTATATCGCCCTCAGAAAACGAAAAGCTTACAGAGAAAGATGGTTTTCAGATTTTTTTTAACAGTTTTTTAAAAAATAATACTAACTTTAAGAACATAAATGTAATCTTGGATTTTTCTAAAACAATTAACATTGATTTAGATAAAATCTTATTATTTTCGCAGATAAGTGAAACGCATAGAAATAATAACAAGTCTTTTGTGATTGTATGTGAGGGAATAGAGTTCGATAAGATACCCGATGAAATAGTTGCCGTTCCCACCTTTAAAGAGGCAGAAGACATTATTGAAATTGAAGATATTGAACGTGATTTAGGAATATAAATACACTCTATGGTAAAAAAACTACTCTCTATTATTTTTTTATTAACCTTTTCTACAGCTCTTCTCGCGCAAGATGATGATGCTAAGGATCTTGAGATTCTGGAAAACGCCCTGCTTGGGATCCACGAAGTTGTGGCCTCTCCCAATCCGTTTAGCGTAGCCACGAGAATCAGATTTGAGGCAGATGAAGCTTTTGACATCGATTTTCTTGTCAAAGACCTGTTAGGAAACACTGTGTATGCCGAAAAGCGTAAAGCAGAAAAAGGACACAACTCCATCACTTTTTTTAGAGATGAACTTGAATCTGGTATTTATATTTATTCCTTAAAGACCAAATCCAAGGTTATCTCGAAGCGAATTGTGATCAAATGAGTTTAAAACTCACCATATTAGGATGTCATTCTGCTACGCCAAGAAGTCAGGCGCATACATCATCTCAGGTTTTGGATTTGAACAATGATTCTTTCTTAATTGACTGTGGCGAAGGTACCCAAAGACAATTACGAAAATACAAGATCAAATTTTCAAGGATCAGACATATCTTTATTTCTCATTTGCACGGGGACCATTTCTTCGGCCTAATCGGTCTTATCTCTACGTTTAATCTGCTTAACAGAGATAAAGAACTCCATGTTTACGGACCAGTAGGAATCAAAGAGATTATACTGCTTCAATTGAAATTATCGAAATCGTGGATAGATTACCCTTTGCATTTCCATGAGCTTTGTGCTACTGAAAGTGAATTGATCCTCGACAATGATAAGGTGGAAGTTTATACTATTCCGCTTAAACATAGGATCTATACAAATGGATTCCTATTCAGGGAAAAAATGCAGGCCAGAAAGCTCAATATGTCAGTCATTAGTCAGCTTCCAGAAATAGATATTTGTGATTATCAAAATCTGAAAAACGGTAAAGATTTTAAAAGAGATGACGGTAGCATTATCCAAAATAAAGAACTTACTCTAGATCCGCCACAGCCACTTTCTTATGCTTACTGCAGTGATACGGCCTATAATGAAAGTATCATCCCATTGATTCATAAAGTTGATTTGCTCTATCATGAAGCTACCTTTTTGGAAGAACATCTTGAATTAGCGAAAAAGACCAAACACAGCACTGCCATGGAGGCTGGAAGCATCGCAGGAAAAGCTAAAGTGAAAAAATTATTGCTAGGTCATTATTCCAGTCGCTATAAAAATATGGAGCGTTTTCTGGAGGAGGCACAATTGATTTTTGAAAATACAGCACTTGCCGAAGCGGGTAAAGAGATTGTAATTGACAATTAAAACTGATTCAGGCTGAGTAAAACCAAAGTACAAGCTCTTTCCCAAATGATTCCTTGATCTTCGAGTAAAGATTCAAATTCGCTATTTTCCGCCCCAGGATTAAAGATGACTTTATGAGGTCTTAACCTAAGGACGTAATCATAAAACACTTTTTGATTATAAGTATTCATATAGATGGTTATGGCATATAAATCTTCAATTTCTAATTGTTCAGTATGAACTTTCAATCCTGAGATATCACCTTCTTTATGACCAAGGCCAATCACCAAAAAGTTATTTAAGGATAATTTTCTCATGGCCATGTTCGAGTAGCGATCTTGTTTCAAGGAGGCGCCTAACACCAATACTTTTTTCATATGATTGTCATTCTAATTAGATGCTTTATCAGAATAAATTAAAGGCCTTGTATTGTTTTAATTATGACCAATATAGCGTTACAATATACGATGTTCTGAATTTATGTTTACCAAGAGCCTTCTCGTAACATAAATAGTAGCGCTATGAACATCATAATTAAATTAAACTTTAGGTTTGAAATTTTCACTAGTGATTATTAAATTCAATATGCCGGCTTCTGAAACATTTTAGAACATTTTTTTTGCCATAAGGTATTATTTTTTGGATATTGCAATCTCAATTCAAAATATCATAAGCACTCATGTTTAAAAAAATACTCCCATTTTTAATGATTTTAAGTCCATTCTTGAGCACTGCACAAGAAAAAGGACTTGATCAGAAAATTGATGAAATTTTTGGTCAAGCGACAGGTTGGTTCGTAAATTTTATTTTTTATCAGATCCCATTTACTGATGACATTCGTATTTATTGGGTATTATTTCCTTTAATATTAGGGGCGACTTACTTTACTTTTTATTTTAGATTTATAAATTTCAGAGGTTTTATGACCTCGATTCATATAGTAAGGGGTAAATACGATGATATTGATCATCATGAAGCTTTACCAGGAGTTACAGAAGCATCAGCCTCAGGAGATATTCAGGATACTATTGCCATTGAAGGACATCAAGGTGAAGTTTCTCATTTCCAGGCATTAACAGCTGCGTTGTCTGCTACTGTTGGTTTGGGAAATATTGCAGGTGTTGCCATCGCTGTTTCCATTGGGGGAGCCGGGGCAACATTTTGGATGATTGTTGCAGGACTTCTAGGAATGGCATCCAAATTTGTTGAATGTACATTAGGTGTAAAATATAGAGACATCGGACCAGACGGAACGGTTTATGGAGGCCCTATGTATTATTTAACGAAGGGTTTAAAATCGAAAGGATTTGAAAAGTTAGGAAAAATTTTAGCTGCTTTGTTTGCGATTTTTGTGATTGGTGGATCTTTTGGAGGTGGAAATATGTTTCAAGTGAATCAGGCATTTCAACTGATTGAAAATATCACAGGTGGAACTGAATCTATTCTGCACGGTAAAGGATGGTTATTTGGACTTATTATGGCAATTTTTGTAGGTATCGTTATTATCGGTGGAATTAAAAAAATTGCAAGCGTAACCGATAAGATTGTACCTTTTATGGTGGTTATTTATGTATCTGCTTCACTTTTTGTTCTTATATCAAAATACGATATGATTGGTGATGCTCTTTTACAAATCTATAACGGTGCATTTAGCCCTGAAGGAGTTGTAGGAGGAGCTGTAGGAGTATTGGTCCAGGGGTTTAGGAGAGCTGCTTTTTCAAACGAGGCAGGGGTAGGTTCTGCTTCAATAGCGCACTCTGCCGTTAAAACCAAATATGCCGCTTCTGAAGGAATGGTTGCCTTATTAGAACCTTTTATTGATACGGTAGTGGTCTGTACCATGACGGCACTTGTATTGGTGATTACGGGTAATGTCAATCCAGAAAATTCATCACTAAACGATGCTCAAGCCATTTTACTTACATCAGGTGCCTTTGAATCTGTTATATCATGGTTTCCATATGTATTGACAGTAGCTGTTATATTATTCGCCTTTAGCACCATGATTTCTTGGTCATATTACGGATTCCAGGGCTGGGCTTATTTATTCGGAAGATCCAAAAAAATGGAATACACCTATAAAATCTTGTTCTTAGTATTTGTAGTCATTGGTGCTGCAGCTAGTTTAGGATCAGTAATTGGGTTTTCAGATGCAATGATTTTTGCAATGATGGTTCCCAATATGGTCGGATTAGTGATATTGGCTCCGAAAGTGAAAGAAGAACTGAACAAATATTTATCAGCCATTAAATCAAAAAAGAGTTAGGCAGCATTATAAATGAAAATATTTGAATCCCATTTCTGGTACAGCAAAAGCCAAAGAAATGGGATTTTATTTTTGTTTGTACTCCTTTTCTGCATGCAGCTTGCACTTCACTTTATTGATTTTTCAAGTAAAGGTGAGCTCAGTGATAAGGAATTTGCTTTGTTAGAATATAAGTTGGATTCGTTAAAAAAAGTAGCAAATAGTACTCCTAAACCTAGAATATTCCCTTTTAATCCAAATTACCTTACTGATTTCAAAGGCTATCAATTAGGCCTCAGTACCGACCAAATTGATCGACTGTTTGCTTTTCGAAAAAAAGGAAAATTTATCAATACTGCTAAAGAATTTCAAAATGTTACAGGCATAAATGATAGTTTACTGCATCATATCTCCCCCTATTTCAAATTTCCAGACTGGATAAAACATAAAGTATCAAAGAAAAGTGTGCTGAAAATGGAAAGCCATCCAGTTGCAATAAGAGACCTCAACAAGGCTACGTTAGAGGCGTTAGAAAGCGTTGCAGGTGTTGATCTTAAAATGGCGAAAAGAATAATTGCCTATAGAAATTTATTGCAAGGCTATTCCAATAATGAGCAACTGTACGAGGTATATTATCTTAAAAAAGTAACGGTGCTAAGATTATTACGGTACTTCACTGTGGTGGAGAAGCCAGAATTAAAGAAGTTAAACATCAACACAGCAAGCTTTAAAGAATTACTACATACGCCTTATTTGGATTATGATCTTACCAAACAAATCTGCCGCTACAGAGATCAAAATGACTTCTTTGAAAGCATACATGATTTAAAAAAAATTGACTCTTTCCCGATAGAAAAATTTGACAGAATAGCCTTATATTTGTCGACGGAATAAAAGCCCCCGACTATGAATTTTGAAATGTCCGAAACAAGGAATACAATAGCGCACTCGATAAGAGATTTCGCGAAGAAACATATAAAGCCGTTTATGATGGATTGGGATGAACACCAAACCTTTCCTGAAGAACTTTTTCACCAACTAGGGGCCATGGGTTACATGGGCGTTTTAGTTCCTGAAGAATATGGAGGAAGCGGTATGGATTATCACGAATATATCACAGTAATTGAAGAAATTTCAAAGGTTGATTCTTCCGTTGGTCTTTCACTTGCAGCCCATAATTCTCTATGTACCAATCATATCCTTGAATTTGGGAATGAGGTCCAAAAGCAGAAATGGTTGCCAAAATTAGCACATGGTGAATGGATCGGCGCCTGGGGTCTTACTGAACACAATACCGGTAGTGATGCGGGTGGTATGAGCACAACTGCCTTTTTGGACGGGGATCATTACGTGATCAATGGTGCCAAAAATTTTATTACCCATGGTATCAGCGGGCATATCGCTGTTGTCATTGTAAGAACCGGAGAAAAAGGAGATTCTAAAGGAATGACAGCTTTTGTTGTTGAAAAAGGTACGCCAGGTTTCTCATCTGGTAAAAAAGAAAACAAAATGGGAATGCGGGCTTCAGAAACCGCTGAACTTATTTTTGACAATTGCCGTATTCACAAAGACAATATTCTTGGAAAAGTAGGCGAAGGTTTTATTCAGTCGATGAAAGTATTGGATGGTGGAAGAATATCCATTGGTGCGCTCTCTTTAGGCATCTCCAAAGGAGCTTATGAAGCTGCCCTTAAATACTCAAAAGAAAGAGAACAATTTGGCCAATCAATAAGCAAGTTTCAGGCGATTGGTTTTAAACTAGCCGATATGGCGACCGAAATCGAAGCTTCTGAATTATTATTGCACAGAGCTGCCCATGACAAGATCAAAGGTAAAAAAATGACAAAAATTGGCGCCATGGCAAAAATGTATGCCTCTGAAGTCTGCGTAAAAGTAGCTAACGAAGCCTTACAAATTCATGGTGGTTACGGCTATACCAAAGATTTTCCAGTTGAGAAATTTTACAGAGATGCCAAATTGTGTACCATTGGAGAAGGCACAACTGAAATTCAGAAATTGGTGATTTCCAGAAATATTTTAAGCTAAGGATTTATTTTTTAAGCCCAATGGCTTCGGCCTTTTTGAGCATAAAGCCATAAGCCTCTTCGTAATCATTGGAGATCTCTCCTTCAAGAATGGCTTCTTTGATGGCATCCTTTATCATCCCGATCTCACGACATGGCTTTAAGTTAAAGGTTTCCATGATCAATTCCCCTGAGATAGGTGGCTGAAAATTTCTAACATGGTCCCTCTCCTCTACTTCTTTGATCTTTTGACGAACCAATAAAAAATTATTGAGGTATTGTTTTTCTTTGACCTTATTCTTGGTCGTAATATCAGCCTCGCAATGCGTCATCAGATCATCAAGATCATCACCTGCATCAAAGATTAATCTTCTGACCGCAGAGTCGGTCACATTCTCGGCCAGTATAACGGGTCTTGAACTCATCATCACGACCTTTTGAACATACTTCATCTTCTCATTCAAAGGCATTTTAAGTCTTTTAAAGATCTTTTTGACCATTTTAGAGCCCACGAATTCATGCCCATGAAAAGTCCATCCGATTTTTTTGTCAAACTTTTTTGTAGGAGCTTTACCAATATCATGAAGGAGTGCGGCCCATCTCAACCATAGGTTATCAGTTTTCTCTGCAATATTGTCGACTACCTGTAAAGTATGGTAGAAATTATCTTTGTGTTTTTGCCCTTTAATCTGTTCCACACCTTGTAAATCAGCCAATTCAGGTAAAATAAAAGGCAATAAATCTGTTTGAAATAAAAGTTTAAGACCAATCGAAGGCTTGTCGCTTAACATGATCTTGTGCAACTCATCAACAATCCTTTCCTGACTAACAATCTGAATTCTATTGGCGTTTCTTTTAATAGATTGAAGTGAATTGGCTTCAATTTCAAAACCCAACTGACTTGAAAAACGAATGGCTCTCATCATCCTCAAGGGATCATCGCTAAAGGTGATATCAGGATCAAGCGGTGTTCTGATCACCTTATTCTGAAGATCAGTAATACCATCAAAGGGATCTAGTAAGGAACCATAATCTAAACGGTTCAAACTAATCGCCATGGCATTTATAGTAAAGTCTCTTCGATTCTGATCATCCTGAAGTGTTCCTTTATCTACAAGAGGATTTCTGCTATGCTCCACATAAGATTCGCTTCTTGCCCCTACAAACTCAATTTCAAGATCCCTAAATCTAAGCATGGCCGTACCATAGGTCTTAAATACCTGAACTTTTGGAGTAGTAGGAAGTAATTGAGCTACTTTATTCGCAAGATCTATCCCACTTCCAACCGCAACAACATCAATGTCTTTTGGTTTTTCCCTATCAAGTAAGAAATCTCTTACATAGCCTCCAATCACATAGGTTTCTACCTTTAAAGCCTCTGCAGCCTGGGCAATATATTCAAAAGCAGGAAGTGCAATTGCATTTTTAAAATTCGTATTGGGTTGTAGCATGCTATTTTCTAAGGAACTCAATCTCACCGAGATCATTTACTTTTATGATTTGGGAAGCCGTATTTTTCGTTTCAGCTGCCGGCAAATTTACTATATAATCTGTTTGTTTCAAAAGTAAAGGATCAATTTCATCTAAACTTGAGGCAGAAGGTGCTCCGCTAAAATTAGCAGAAGTAGAAACAATAGGCTTACCAAACTCTCGAATCAAGGCTTTGCAAAAATTGTTTTGAACGATTCTTATCGCCACTGTGTCATCTTTAGCAACGACATTAGGCGCCAATCCCTTAGGTTGTTTATAGATTACGGTAGTTGGTTTAGTAGCCGATTTTAAGAATTTTTCAATTACGTTAGGAAAATCATTTACATACTCGTAAAGCATTTCCATACCATCAACAAGGATGATCAGGCTTTTACTATCGGGCCTTTTTTTAATTTTATAAACCTTTTCGACAGCCGCTTGATTCGTGGCATCACAGCCGAGTCCATAGATGGTGTCTGTGGGATAAACTAATACTCCTCCAGTTACTAAAGTTTTCAAAGCTTTATTTAAATAGTCCTTCATCAGATGCTTGTAATTTCTTTTTTTCCTTGGAGATCTGGTAATGAAATATAATCTCCAAATATTTTATTATACTTGGCGGGTTTATAAGAGACCCGTCCGTCGTTAGGATAAAAAGTCATTTCTCCAAAAATAATTTTATCAACCAGAGGGTACATATCAACGCGAACAAAAGGAAACCCCTGTGATAATGTTATGGCCACCTCCACCATTTCTTCAAATTGATAAGGTTTTTCGATAAATACAGGATGTTCATCGCTTACCCCAATTACCGGTATTTTCTCCCAATTAAGATCGTAATAACTAACGTATCTGGCACCTTCATAAGAAGAACCAATTTGGACAAATTTAGGTTCACCTGAAAAACAAAAAAATCGAAAATCTTTTAAAACACCCTCCGTCGGGTCCAAATACTTCTCAGCAACTAATCTTGGTTGCACATCTTTATAAGCCCATTCCTGCCCTCCTGAATAATACAAATTTTCGTTCATCCATTTATTCATCAGGAATTTGGCTTTTAATTTATTTAGCTTTGACTTATCTGAAACTATAATATTTGCATTACTACTATGTGTTGCCTTTATGACAAACTGATTTGGCAGTTCATCAAAATTAACCTTAGAAACTTTATCATAAACACGATATATCTCATTCAAATATTGCTCACCTACCTTCTCTTTTACATACGAACGCACCGCATATTTATCAACTAATTGATTTAAGATCGGCAAATGATAATACACTTTCAACCAATGAATTTTCTCACTAAACTCAACTGTATTTTCCAGATCAATTTTTTTACCGTGATAATATTCATAGTGGATTTTGGCATAAAAATCCATAGGAAGGTGCCTGTTTTTTTTGATTAACCCATAAAGAACCTTCTTTATAAAATTCATAAGAGTAACTTTGAAGTAAAAATAGGAAGGAATCTTGAATATCAATCAACCACATAAGGAAAAGATACAAGTTTCAGTAATCATAAGTACCTATAATGCGGTACCCTGGTTGGAAAAAGTGCTATGGGGTTATAATAGTCAAACATTTAAAAATTTCGAAATAGTGATTGCTGACGATGGATCAGGACCAGAAACTAAGGAATTGATCGACGCTATGGCCAAGAAAGTTTTTTATCCGATTATTCATGTTTGGCAAAAAGATGATGGTTTTCAAAAATCAAAAATCCTGAATAAGGCAATTTTGGCCTGTAATGCAGACTATATTGCCATGAGTGACGGCGATTGTATTCCAAGAAAAGATTTTCTTCAAGTACATGAAGACAACAAAGAACCGGGCTACTTTGTTTCAGGAGGATACTTTAAACTTCCTATGAATATTTCTACAGTGATCACCAAAGAAGATATATTGTCTGAGGTATGCTTCAAAAAGAGTTGGTTGAAAGAAAGAGGTTTAAAGAAATCGTTTAAAAACAATAAACTAACCGCTATGCCTTCCAAGGCGAAATTTCTTAATAGAATTACTACTACAAATTCAACATGGAATGGGCATAATGCTTCCGGGTGGAAAAAAGATATTTTAAAAGTGAATGGGTTTGATGAAAGAATGCAATATGGAGGTCAGGATAGAGAATTAGGTGAAAGGCTTATGAATTTGGGTATTAAGGGAAAACAATTCAGGTATAGCGCAATTTGTCTTCATTTAGATCATAAAAGAGGTTATAAGAATCAAGAGTCTATTGATAAGAATCTAAACATTCGGGCTTTTAATAAAAAAAATAAGGTTGTTGAAACTGATTACGGCATAAAACAGCATCAAGGAGAAGTGCCTCATACAGAGAAATAACAATCCTGAAATTTATATCATATCATTCCCTACACTTCAATTAAGGTGATTCTTCTGCGCTTTTAGCCCATCATATTTGAGATACCGTTGTAAAACTCCTTTGGCGTGAATGCGAGCCAGGGTAAACCCTTTTTTGCCGTCCAAAAACCCAAACCTGACGAAATACAATACTACAAACCGGAATGCGGGTTTTATAATTCGATGTAGGAGCGTGACTTTTTTTTGTTGCTGAAATAACTCCTTTGCCTGCAAAGATGCGTAAAATTCCAATTTCCCTTTATATTGATCCTCACTTTGGTAAGAATAATGCTCCATGCGATTCTTTAGTATCCCTGTTTGCCCCTGACTCTTAATGCGTTCATGAACCAATTTTCCATCATACCTGCAATGGTCCTTTCTAAATAATCTAACCACCTTATCTGTCTGCCATCCTCCATATTTGATTTGATGTCCTTCAAAATAAAAGGTCCTGTATATATTAAAACCAACACAATCCTGAGTGGCTTTTACTGTTTCGAGAATCTCCCTCGACAATTCAGGAGGAATTCTTTCGTCAGCATCCAAAACAAAGATCCAGTTAAAAGAGGCTTGATCTATGGCATAATTCTTCTGACTTGAAAAGTCGTCAAACACACGTTGAATAATTTTTACATCATGTTTTTCACAGATCAATAGCGTCTTGTCAGTACTATAAGAATCAATAACAATGATCTCATCCGCAAAAGTTAAGGAGCCAATGGCTCCCTCAATATTACTTTCTTCATTAAGAGTAGGTATGATAGCCGTAATCTTTTGCTGCATCACATGATAATTTGCTGGTTCCTTTATTAAGAAAAATCAGGAACCTCATAAAATTGTAATCAATCCTAAACTGCCACGTTGTACTCGCGTAGCGCATCATTCAGAGAAGTCTTTTTATTGGTCGATGCCTTTCTTGTACCAATAATCAAAGCACAAGGCACCTGATAGTCACCTGCTTTAAAAGTCTTGGTATAACTGCCTGGAATTACAACTGATCTTGAAGGAACCCTACCCTTCATTTCAACAGGTTCATCTCCTGTTACATCTATTATTTTAGTACTCATGGTTAGTACAACATTCGCACCTAAAACAGCCTCCTTTTCGACCCTTACACCTTCAACAACAATACAACGTGATCCAACAAAAACTCCATCTTCAATAATTACAGGGGCCGCTTGTAATGGCTCTAGAACCCCCCCAATACCAACACCGCCACTTAAATGTACGTTTTTACCTATTTGAGCACAACTTCCTACAGTAGCCCAAGTATCCACCATAGTGCCCTCATCAACATATGCGCCTATATTTACATAACTTGGCATCAATATGGTTCCTTTTGAAATATAGGCCCCATGTCTGGCGACTGCGTGAGGTACCACCCTGATTCCTTTTTCCTTATACCCTCTCTTCAGTGGAATTTTATCGTGATATTCAAAAATACCAGCCTCAAGGGTTTCCATTTTCTGGATAGGAAAATACAATACAACTGCTTTTTTCACCCACTCATTTACCTGCCAATCGTCATTTACTGGTTCAGCAACTCTCAGTTCTCCTGCATCCAGTAAGTCAATCACCTTTCTAATGGTATCCTGTACTTTAGATTCTTTTAACTGCTCTCTATTGTCCCAGGCATTTTCAATTATTTGGCGTAAATCATTCATTTCGTTAAATTAAGTGACAAATATAAAAAAGCATGAAATAAAAAATCCATTTTTTTTATATTCTTTTAAATCAAAAAATAAGTAAATTTGCAAAAATTATAAGGAATGTCAAGAATTCTTGCCCTGGACTATGGCGAAAAAAGAATCGGAATTGCGGTAACTGATGATATGCAGATCATCGCTTCTGGTTTGACTACGGTTCCGACGGCTGAGATATTTACATTTTTGAAATCATATCTGAAGAAAGAAAAGGTGGAACTGTTTTTAGTTGGAGAACCCAAACAAATGGATAATACAGCCTCGGAAAGTGAGCAATTTATTGCACCTTTTATCAATAAACTAGCTAAAATGTTTGGCGATATTCCGATCAAAAGAGTTGATGAAAGGTTTACTTCAAAAATGGCCTTTCAAACCATGATAGATAGCGGATTGAAAAAGAAACAAAGACAGAACAAAGCACTGATCGATGAAATCAGCGCCACAATTATTTTACAAAGTTATCTGTATAACCAATAAATAGAGAACAATGATTTTACCCATATTAGCTTATGGCGATCCGGTACTTAGGAAAGTAGGCAAGAAAATCACCAAAGATTATCCGCAGCTTGAAGAGCTCCTTGAAAACATGAAAGAGACCATGAAAAATGCTCAGGGTGTTGGCCTGGCGGCCCCCCAAATAGGAAAAGATATCAGACTATTTTTGATCGATGCTTCTCCTTTTGCTGAAAGTGATGAATTGGAGGAGGAAGAGAAACTCTTTTTACAAGGTTTCAATAGGATCTTTATCAATGCTCAGATTATAGAAGAAGAAGGTGATGAATGGGTATTTAATGAAGGTTGTTTAAGTATTCCGAATATCAATGAAGATGTATTAAGAAATGAAACCATTCATATCGAATACCTTGATGAAAATTTTGAAGAGAAAACCGATACACTCTCAGGGCTTGCTGCAAGAATTTTTCAACATGAATACGACCATATCGAAGGAATCTTATTTACAGATAAATTATCCAGTCTTAGAAAACGCTTGTTAAAAAAGAAGTTAGAAAACATCTCAAAGGGAATTGTTGACGTTGCTTACAGAATGAAGTTCCCAAAACAAAAAAAATAATAAATCACATATGAAACTAGAAAAAGTAATTGCCATTACGGGTAAACCGGGACTATACCAGATTATTTCCCAATCTAAATCAGGTATTATCGTTGAATCCTTGTCAGACAAGAAAAGGTTTCCAGTAAATTCATTGCATAATATCAGTACTTTGAATGATATTGCCATTTACACCTATGAAACAGAAGTGCCTCTAAAAGAAGTATTCTTCAGTATCTTTGAAAAAGAGGAAGGGAAGCAATCCATTGATCCTAAATCATCTAAAAATGACTTATTAGCCTACTTTAGCGCAGTGCTTCCAGGATATGACGAAGAAAGAGTCTACGCATCTAATATCAAAAAAGTACTTGCCTGGTATAATGCGCTGGTAGCTGCTGATTTTGATTTTGTTACTATGAAGGCTGAATTGGAAGAGGAAAATTCAGAAGAGTAATATCTTTAAAAAACGATGTAATGACCAAAAGAGAATCGCAGCTTAAGGCCTTTGGGGAACTTTTAGACATCATGGATGAGCTAAGAGAAAAATGCCCATGGGACAAAAAACAAACCATGCATTCTCTGCGTCATCTTACCATTGAGGAGACCTATGAACTCGGTGATGCCATCCTCGACAATGATATGAGTGAAGTTCGTAAGGAATTGGGTGACCTCCTACTCCATATTGTATTCTATGCCAAGATAGGTTCAGAATCAAAAGACTTCGATATACAGGATGTGATTCAGAGTATTAATGAAAAACTGATCAGCCGACATCCGCATGTTTATGGAGATGTAGTAGCCGAAACTGAAGAACAGGTTGCTAAAAACTGGGAACAATTAAAACTCAAGGAAGGAAAAAAATCGATTTTAGAAGGTGTTCCAAAATCTTTACCTGCCCTTGTAAAAGCGAGTAGAATTCAAGACAAAGCAGCCAGTGCTGGTTTTGACTGGGATCGATCTGAACAAGTCTTTGAAAAGGTTCAGGAAGAAATAGAAGAACTTCACGAAGAAGTTCTGCAAGAAAATACTTCAAAAATCGAAGCCGAATTTGGGGATGTCCTTTTTTCCCTCATCAATTATGCCCGATTTATCAATGTAGATCCTGAAAGTGCCTTAGAAAGAACCAACAAAAAATTTATCAAAAGGTTTCAGTATCTCGAAACCGAAGCGAAAAAAAATGGCGAAACTCTTGCAGACATGACACTAAAACAGATGGATGTGTATTGGGACCAATCGAAGGAATATTTTAAATAATTATTGCTTCTTTCTGACAAGTCAAAAAATGCTTTTCAAGCAGTGGCTACCTGTTTTCCAAAAAATACTTAAACAGCATTGTTTCTTTCCTTTGTACTAGATGAATAAATATGCTTAACTTTATTCTGTCGTTAACATCATTATCATCGTCTATGAAATTTTTTGGCCCATTGCTGTTCTTCTTGCTTTCAACATTAACTTTTTACGCTCAGTCAGAGGCTGATTTTTCAGGAAAAACAATTAGCTTTAAAGCAGACGATGGCTTAGACGTTACTGCCGATCTTTATCTGACAAATCAAACAAGTGCTCCGTTTATCATACTCTATCATCAAGCTGGTTATAGCCGTGGAGAATACAGAACAATTGCGCCCATTCTTAATGAGATGGGATTTAACTGTTTGGCTGTAGACCAACGCTCTGGAAATGAAGTGAACGGGATAAAAAACCTTACCCATAAGGAAGCAGTAGCCAAAGGTCTTGCAACTGAGTACCTTGATGCCATCCCGGATATTGAAGCTGCTTATCTTTATGTTAAACTTGGTGTCAATCCAGAGAAGATAATCCTTTGGGGAAGCTCCTATTCCGCAGCGATAATGTTCTATATGGGTAGCGTGCATCACAATAACCTGAGTGGTCTGCTTAGTTTTGCCCCAGGAGATTATTTTAAGATCAACAATAAAGACCTTAAAACGTATGCCGCCAGGATTACTTGTCCGGTTTTTGTCACCTCCGCTAAGAGTGAATACAAGAACTGGAAAACCATGTATGATGCTGTTAAATCAAAAAAGACATATTTTCTTCCTAATACTGAAGGCAAACATGGTTCCAAGGCCTTATGGAGCGACAACCCAAGTCATCAGGAGTATTGGACTGCCGTAAAACAATTTTTAATGGAACTTTAATAGTAGTTTACAAAATGGATGCTATATATTAATATTCAAATCATCACCCAACCTAAGACCATCGAATACCATGACCACCGTAAAACACATTACAACACAAATTGAGGAATTATGCCCTTTGACCTATGCGGAAGATTTTGACAATGTAGGGCTTCTGGTAGGAGATGAACAGCAAACGGTTACAGGAGTTTTGGTCACTTTGGATTGCCTTGAAACAACAATTGATGAAGCCATACAAAATGATTGTAATCTGATTGTAGCTTTCCACCCTATCATTTTTAAAGGTTTAAAAAAACTTAATGGGAAAAGCTATGTGGAAAGAACGGTGATTAAGGCTGTGAAAAATGATATTGCCATTTACGCTATGCATACAGCATTGGATAATTCTTTTAAAGGTGTGTCAGCAAAAATGGCAGAGATGCTTGATTTGGAAAATACCCAAGTGTTATTGCCTCAAAAAGGGCACTTGAGAAAATTGACCACCTATGTGCCCGAAAATTCAGTAGACGAAATCAGGGAAGCACTTTTTCAAGCTGGTGCAGGTCATATTGGTAATTACAGTCATTGCAGTTTTAACTTACGAGGAGAGGGCACCTATCTTGGCAATGAACATTCAGATCCAACTGTTGGAGAAAAAGGTAAACTCGAAACCGTGGGTGAACACTTTATCAGTGTCATTTTTGAAAGACATCTCGAACCAAATATTTTAAAAGCACTTGACGATACACATCCTTACGAAGAAGTTGCCTATGACATTGTAGGACTTGAAAATATTCACGACAGAATAGGTATGGGTATGATTGGTGAATTGAAACAAGCGCTAAGTCCTCATAACTTTTTTGAAAATCTTAAACGAACTTTTGGCCTTCAAATCATAAGGCATTCTGAAATCACGAAAAATGAGATCAAAAAAGTAGCCGTTTTAGGAGGTTCTGGAAGCTTTGCCATTGAAGCAGCTATAAAGTCTGGAGCAGATATTTTTATTACAGCTGATCTTAAGTACCACGATTTTTACAGGGCAGAGGAAAAGTTAATTCTTGCTGATATTGGGCATTATGAAAGTGAACAGTTTACAAAAAATCTTTTAGTCGAGTATCTTACAAAAAAAATCACTAATTTTGCACCTGCCTTGCCGAAAAGTAGGGTTATTTTAGCGAAAAACAATACAAATCCGATCAACTATTTTTAGAGATGACAAAAAAGAAAGAGGTTACCGTTGAAGAAAAATTAAGAGCGTTGTATGAT
>RCND010000399.1_pt1 | contig 24282 bp, 17 predicted proteins | sample 2041351 | NCBI WGS metagenome assembly RCND01 (sample SAMN09708230, study PRJNA481090) | Marine sediment metagenome, whole genome shotgun sequencing project. | biome: marine sediment; feature: ocean; material: sediment; isolation source: Sewage treatment plant 12B marine sediment (STP12B) ... | reverse complement strand
AATAGCTCTTGTACCGGTGTATAGTCATTCTTTTTCCATTGATCATACACCCAGCTATACTTCCATTCCGGTTTTTGTAGATTTTCCATGGGGCGTAAATCCCATAAATCAGCACGGTCTAATGAAAATCGGAGTTTTCCTTCTTTTTTCCAAATCAATGACCCCACCATTCCATTACCAAGAGGTATTGCTTCATCCCAAACTTCCGCAAGGCTTTCAAAATGCAAATCATTCACACTAGCCTCTGGTTCCATTTTAAAGGTTTCTGCGCAGGAGCAAAATAAAAGTAGTATCAATAGGATACTTACATTTTTGTCCCACTGGCCAAATCTGCTTGCTTGAGTAGGTATTCTGATTATAGCTTTTATCATTGTACTTTTATATTAACTTCTTTTATCCACTTTTGGTCTTAGGCACAATAAGATGTTTAATTACTCTGTACCGTTTACAAAGAAATATCGGATGCGACAGGTGTACCCAGTACTTGCTGTGTTTTTTTCTGCTAGCACCTTGATTTTCAACCTATGCTTTCCTTCTTCTAACCCAGACACCAATGTGTTATACCACGGCAAATGTAAACCGGAACTCCAAGGTGTAAATAGGTCGATTTTTCTCCAAGCGCTTCCATCAATACTATACGCTATCATTCCCGCATCCGGACCAGCTGCAATGGCTATACCGGCTGCATTACCCTCAAAATTAAGTTTCAAAGTTTTTCCGGTACCTTCATTAATTAGCATAGGCACTTTTGTGTAATTTTCCCTTGTAGGCATTCCATCGGTTGGTTGCCAGTTTTCTATGAATGCCCATCCTTTTTGTTTACTATAATTTTTTACCGGGAGCACTATTCCATTCTCGTAGTTTCCAGCATTTAATGCAGCGGGAAGCTCATAGGTGACTATTTTATCATCGGCTGCTACAATACCTTGCCACGCGTTTTCTAGAAATATTTTCATGGAATGAAAGTAGATTCCTTGCCCAAAGGGAGAAGGGTGTAGGTTTTTAAAATCAGATTCCCAAGAAAACTCTCCAGTATCAATTCGCTCGGTTACTTCCTTGGCTAAATTGATTGATGGAATATTATAATGCTCCGCTACCGCTTCATGATTTTGTATTACTTCAGGAATTTTTCCGGTTCGATACATTTCCATTTTATCAGGATCAACAAAATGCATGAGTACTACATCAGCAGCTGGGTTATCTTTACGAACATGTCGTACAATACCTTCCATTGCTAGCATTTGTTCTTCAGTAGTTCTTCCATTTCCGGCATCGTTTACCGCAGCTTCCTCAAAAATCAAATCTACCGGTCCGTTTTTTAATACATCGGGTTCTAGCCTAAACGCTGCAGGTGTGCTACCCATAGAAGGTATTCCTGCTGCAATAAAATCAAATTCAGTTTTTGGGAAACGCTTCGTGAGATAATTAACTATACTATCTCGCCAACCACCATTGTAGGTAATAGATCCTCCAAGAAAAGCGACCCTACCTTTCTTTTCATTCACAAACTTCTTAAAGGAATTTCGAATTCCTCCCCGCAAGTGGTGATAGGCAAACGCATCTAAGGATTCATTTGGGATTATTGAATAATACTTAATAAAATCAGCTACTAGCCTTGGTGTTTCAATAGGATAGTGATGCCCTTGAAGGGATTGTTTCCCCTTGGTGCAAGGCACCACCGTTGCGCTTCCACCCAAACTTAGATAACGGTTGACCAAAATGAAGGTATTTTCATCCGCAGGTACAATTTCATCTTCAAGACCAATCATGTGAAGAATAGGAATTTTTTCTGCAGCCAAAATTTCCAGATTGTCAATGGGGTTGTTTGTGTAGGCCTTGGCTTCTTCCTCTGTCTTAAAACCGTACTTTTCCTTTAACCCATTCCATACCTCTTTAGCACCAACACTTTCACCAAAACCTCCCGGCCAGCTTTTGATGTCACAAACCGGAGCATCACCATATATACTAGTTACTTTCTTCGGATTTCTTTTCGCCCAGGTGTAGGTAAAGAGTCCACCTCTACTAACACCGGACAGCGCAACTTTTTTATTGAGATTATGTGTACTGGTCAGATACGTATAAAAACGGTCCCAAATGTCCATAGATTCTGGATTTCCCAGCATACCTGCTGTATTTATGTGCGCAATATGAAACCCTTCGGAAGCAAGAATACTATCTGCCTCGCTATGATAATCAGGAAAGCGTGCGCGCCATAACCAAGGTTTTCCTGCTATAGCTTTTTTTGGTAGGACGAGCCATGCATCTTTATTTTCAAATTGGAAATCATACCTTTCAAAACCTTTCCATTCCGAAATTTGAACCGTCGAGTTGTTATGATTCTCTTGCGCGGTAATTTGCTGACCACAAAAAATGAACCCTAGCCAAATCACATATCTAAACAACCTTAACTTTTTACGACCAGCTATTTTCATATATTCAATTCTTTTTTAGTGCTGCGAATACCAATTCGGCAATAGCTTTATAACCTGCTCTGTTTGGATGAACTCCATCATCTTCAGTAAAAAGTTCAGTCTTACGGTCTAAAGGAGTATTAAAATCAATGAAGCGTATGTTCTTTTCTTTAACAACCCTCTTTATCATAGCAATAAGTGCTTGAAGTCTAGGTTTGCGAGTTGTCAACCCTTCTATCCGTTCCCTACTCAAACCCGGGGTCTCCAAGACCATCGGCGAGGGCGCACATAAAAAGATTTGTGGTTTAGATGGTAGTTTCGATAGCTCATCGATAAAATCAAGATAATCGGCCTCAAATTCATCCTTGTACTCCCAACATTTTCTTTCTCCGCAGGTACCCATGCCGCAGGTATCATTTGTGCCAAGGCTAATAATGATGATATCAGGGTTTGCTTCTTTTATTATCTTCAACTCGCTCCACACCGTCGGTTTGCCTTTTCTAATTAGCGTAGCCCCACCCACTCCAAAGTTTTCCACTACATAGTTTTCTCCGAGAAGCAATTGCAGTTGAGCAGGATAAGAATACCTATCCCTATCATCCAATCGCGCACCATAGGTAATACTATCACCCACACATACCACGGTTATCTCATTCTCGATGCAACCGCCAATAGTCATAAGTAGTAGTAATAAAATTACATACATTGAAATGCGATTGCTTGATTCCATAGTTTTCTTCACAGCTCTAATCTACTATTCTAAATACCTCAAAACTCTTAATCAAGGGTTCTCCAATTGATTCTTTTACAATAAGGCGAAGTTGGGATATTTCAATGTTATCAAATTTATGAATGAACTTATGTCCGATAGATGACCCTTCAAAAAGCGTTTGCCAGCCATTGTTCGTTTTTGTCTCTAATCTAAATTTTCTGATACGCTCGCCTTGGGCAATGGCCTCCATTAAGACTACTTGATTTATGACTTCCTTTTTAGAGAGTCGAAGGCTAATTTTATTCCCCTTACCAGAAACACTCTTAATCGGGTTACCAAAACGCAACTTTATTTCATCCCCAAATTCTTTCAAACGCTTTACATCGGGTGCTGGTATCAATCCTCTAGAATCTGGTGTAACGCCTAAAATAAGTGTCGTATTATGACCTACGGAATTATAGTACATTGACATCAAATTGTTTAGTGGGTATAGCATCTTTTCTCGGTTAGCATCCCAAAACCAGTCGTGACCACCATTACCCCTCAAAGGAGCATCGCTCATAGCGGGCACATAATACTTTCCATTGGGGTCTCCGGTCTTTAATAATTCAAAGTTATTAGCCCCTATTTCTTTTTTTGCAGACTCTCCTGCTCCAGTAGCCTGATATGGAAAAGTGCCCCAAGAAGGATATGGTACCGTTCCTGATTCACTTCCACCCCATCTCATATCAGCTCTTTGCAGGTTGTGATAAAACAAACCTTTGGGTTGATACTTCTCAAAAATCGATAGCACGTCTGGACCTCCTTGTTCAGGTCCATGGGCCCCACCATCAAACCAGACCATGAACCATTCGCCATAATTGGTAAATATTTCGGTTACTGTTTTTTCTATCATGGTATTGTAATGCTTTTGCCTATTTAAAGCAAACTCATTTTCTCCGTTGACCTTAAAGTCATATACCCCATAAAAAGAATTCCAGCGTGTTCCTATGTATACGCCTGGAAGTATATCGTATTTTTTACAAGAAGCCTTAAAATCACGAAGAATATCCCCTTTTCCATCTTGCCAATTCAACGCTTTCATCGAATATGGAGTAGCCGAGCTTTGATGAAAAAAGAACCCGGTCTCGTGACTTACCGTCAAAATGGCAACTTTGAAACCGCTATCTTTAAGCGACTTGATCCATTGATCCATATCATACTGTTGCGGGTTAAAAATATTGTAATCTTCAATGGGCGTTATTCGATTTTCAGATTGCACATAGGGTTTGTCATCAAAGACGTGGAGATCAATACTTATTAAAGCAGCCAATTCGGCATTTTGCCACTGTAGTTGAGAAGAACTTGGGATAGGAATCCCATTTTGAGCACAAATTTCTAAAGGAATATTCAATGCTAGTAAAAGCGTAAAAAGGATGAAATTTTTCAATATTTCTATTTGTTTTTAAATGACTTATTTTTAAAAATATAGCTCACCGGAGCCTCTCCTCCAAACCAATTATGACCAGAAGCAACATACAGGTAGGCTGGTTTTTCATCCACAAGCAAAAGTTGAGGACGTTCAAATTTGATAATATCACCCGCATAATGATTGCTAGCATTGCGTAACTTTTCTTGACCCAAATATGTAAAGGTTGGATAGAACCCTTGTTCCATTTCGTTAAAGTGAATTCCCTTTTTTGATTTCCAAAGTACTCCCCCACCCTTCTCTATTAGACCATGATTATCTGTTGTCAACAAACAAACTTCTCCATCTAGCATAAAGGCATATCCATCTTCTATTGCTTTGTTGTTTTGTACAACAGGAAAAGGCATCTGGATATAGGGTCCCTCAAGATTTTCTGCAATAGCAAGTCCCATTTGTGCGTTTTCAGATTTGAAATAGAGAAAAAACCCACCATTAGGGTGTTGTAAAAGAGAGGGATTATTGACTCCATTACTCGATTTATAATTCCAGAAGTCTGGATTGTTTGGAACATCGAGTACTAACCCGTTCTTATGTATTTTTATCCATGGTCCATAAGGTGTATCAGAGGTAGCCATTCCAATCTTTTGACTTGCAGGATGGTCCGGAACCGTAGGATTATTATTTGCTATGTAGAGTAAGACATACTTTTCACCTACCTTATGAATACTAGGATTATGCATGCCAAAACTATCCCAAGTAGCTAAACCGGTTCCTTTGAGGGCAATATCAGAAAACGTAAACGGACCTTCTGGTGAATCACCTGTGTAATGCGCTATCTCACTATTAGAACGCCAACCCGGTTCTACTGTAGTGCCAGGCCATCTTGCTACAAACAAATGCACCTTGCCATCTTTTCCCATTATCGGCGAACTCCCCCATATGGTATACCCAGGTTCCTTAACGGCTACACCTACAAATTCCCACTGATCTGCAAGGGTACTCTTTGATGGCTTAGACTCATCCATCTTCTCCAATACTTTAAAAGCATTAAAAATACGATGCCCGTGTTCAATGAGTCCTGTAGGAGTTAAATGCGTGCCGTCTGCCTTTGGAAGACCATACATCGTAGTGTAAATGATGTTCCTATCATTTTGCGCAATTTGTTTTTGAGCTTCTAGAACTAGGGGGCGCTCCTTGACAAACATATGTTGCTCATCTACACCTAAGATAACATTCAAACTTAAATCTTGTACGACTTCCGTTCGTAAATCAGCTATCAACAGCTCTAAATTTGCTTTATAATCGGAAGCGGTTTCGTCATTAACTGCATCAGATTCACCTTGGATCCATACAAAACCACGAAAATTCAAACTGTAGCCTTTTTTCTTTAAATTGGAAATTGCAACTTTTAAATCCTTGACCATAGCATCATAGATACCACCACCGCCTGGCGACTTCCAATCTCTAGAAAGTCCTGTAGCTCCTAAACAAAATTTGAAAATTGCCGGGTTATACCCTTCCTTTTTCAAATCACGTGCAAAGCTAACTTCGGGACCAAAATGACCTGATTCAAATCTACCGCTTTGCGCTTGCATAGGCACCCATTCCCCATTTGAGCTATGCTTTCCATAAAAGGTCCAGTTAAATAGTATCGCCTCATCTAAATACTGTTCCTCTTTGGGATATTCCTGTGCATCGCCCATCCAGCCTTGCGCGTTAGATTGTCCTGCCAAAATAAAAAAGTCTATGTTCTTTTGAGCTTCTAGACCTATCGAAAACAACACTAAAAAAATAAAAAAAAGTACTCTACTCATATCAAAAAAAGGATAATTAAGGAACAAAAAAGCTATAAACTAAGTCATTACTATTTCTATTACCAAGTACATCGAAACATCGTTGAACCATCATAAAAGAATAACAATACTAATATATAGAACTTATGAAAGCATCAAGTTACAGAACATCAACAGAATCAAGAACAGGACAATACTTCTCAACTTTTAGCGATAGCAAAAGAGCGCAATGGGCCCAGTACAGATATTTTAATCGCTAATCACAATTTGAAGTAGCACAATCAATAAACATATTATTAGGCTCACAAGACATTTCGAAAATCAGAATTGCTATTAAGTTAAAATACCTAATATATTAGTTAAAACAAGTGCATAAAGTAACAAGTTACTATATTTCCATTTTGTACTTACTTTAAATTGGTCCAAGGATTTTATTCTTTATTTGAAACTCCTGTAATAAGCTCTAAAAAAGTACAACTTTTTACAAAACCCACTTTCTATACAACGTTTGTATACCCATCCGAAACACTTCTATAATGCATGCTCAAAATTTAAATCGGAACTAGGTAATTACTTTTCTAGCTTAAAATTTACAGAATCAAGGAATATATGATGCTCTTTAAAATGTTACACTCACAACTATATCTTATGGGAAAGCAGCTTCGGCACTTATTCAAAGGCAAAGAACTAAAGAAAAACTAGAAACAAACGAAGAAAAAAACGCTAAAAACAATTTGACAGAAGTAATTCTAACAGAATTACTTAATTTCAGGAATCTTTAGAACCTAAACCATATAGCTTTGGAAAAAAATCGTAGAAACCTAGCAAAATTACTATCCTTAGGGGTTCTTTTCCCAGGTCAAGCAGCGTATTCCCTATCCTCTATTTTAGAAACCTTGCCACCTGAGTTGGATGGTAATTTAAAAAACCCATTAGCTTTAGACATGATAGAGAAAGATATTGATACCCTGTATAAAAAAGCGATAGTTATTGATGGTTTAACCATCTCAAGAGGTTGGAACGTAGCATCTTTTGAAGCCTTAGAAAAATCAGGATATACAGGTTTTTGTACTTCATTAGTATCAGGAAATCTAGAAAACGCAATGGAAGCCTTGGCGGATTGGAGAAATCGAATAGACGAAAATTCCGATAGATTAATCTATGCTACTAGTGCAGATGATTTTCTTCAAGCAAAGAAAGAAAATAAGACCGCTATACTACTAGGATTTCAAAATGCTACGATGATTGAAAAATCTATCGATAATATTGATACGCTTTATAACGCGGGAACACGTTGGATTCAATTGACTTATAACCATCGAAATTTATTGGGCGACGGATGCACGGAGCGTACCAACGCAGGCTTATCTGATTTTGGTATTGAGGCGGTAGAGCGTATGAACGAATTAGGAATTATGATAGACCTATCACATAGTGGCCGCCAGACCACTGATGATGGAATTAAATTCAGTACTTCTGGAGCCTGTTTCAATCATTCCATGTGCGAAGCGCTCTACAAAAACCACCCGCGCTCCAAAACTGACGCGCAAATTAAAGCGATGGCCAATAAAGGTGGTATCATGGGTATTATTTGTCTAGGGTATATGATTGGCCCTGACCCTGGCGGCAAAACTACCTTAGAAACCTATGTAGACCATATAGACCATGCCGTTAAGATTGGAGGAATAGATCATGTAGCGTTGGCATCGGACTTTGCTATCCAAGGGTTAGAGGCTACTGGCGCCACAAGAGAAAATTGGTATGTACCCCGTTTAACCAGATTCAAACCTTCTTATCAGGTACGTTGGCCGCCATGGATTCCAGAATTGGAAAGTCCAGAACGGTATCTAAGCGTTGCTAAGGTTTTGGATAAAAGAGGATATAGTTCGGGGGATATTGAAAAAATAGTAGGGCAGAACTGGTTGCGATTTTTTAGGGAAACCTTGAAATCCTAAAACTAGTATTAAAAGTTATGAGGATACAAACAATAAACCCTTGATATTAGTAATGCAAATACAACCCATGAAACGTACACTTTTTTTTCTTTTTTTCCTCTCTTTATACACCGTCAACAGTCAGGCCTTAGAATTCTCTACGAACGGCAGATTAATCCTGGGTACTTATAAAGAACGTACTGCCTCTATTGGCCTTGGGGATATCGATAGTGATGGGGATATCGATGTGCTTGTTGCCAACGGAAGGCATTGGCCGGGCCAGAATCGTATTTTTCTTAATAACGGTAGGGGAATCTTTACGGTTTCCAAAATTTTGGGCGACGAACAGGAAACCAGCTATGCTACAGAGCTTGCTGATTTTGATAATGATGGTGATCTAGATATTGCTGTTGGAAACGATATGGCGCCCAATTATATTTTTACCAATGATGGAAAAGGCAACTTTACTAAAGCCGCAAGCTTTGGGAAATCTTATGACCATACAAGAAACATTATAACAGCCGATCTTGATACTGATGGGGACATCGACATTCTAATTACGAACAGAGGAAGTGAAAACGAAATATGCCTAAATGATGGTGCTGGAACATTTTATACAACGATAGGTTTCGGTAATAAAGAAGATTCTACCATCGACGTTGAAGTTGCAGATATGGATGCAGATGGTGACTACGATCTCGTTTTAGCAAATAGGGATGACCAACCCAACTATGTATACTTAAACGAGGGAAATCTAAAGTTCACAAAAAAAATACCCTACGGCACAGGTACCGATATTACGAGATCTATTGCCATTGCAGATATAGATAAAGACGGCTATTTAGATATTGTTACTGCCAATATTGGAGAACCAAATGTTATTTATTTTGGCAGTCAACAGATAAGTTATGAGCGGAAAGTAACGTTTGATTCCAGCAATGACAAATCGTATTCTATTAGTATTGGTGATTTAGATATGGATACTGATATCGATATCGTCATAGGAAACTATGGAGCCCCCAACACTGTTTTTGTCAATACTGAAAATGGAAATAGTTGGAAAAAGAAAACCTTAAGTGATAAAAAATTTAATACCTACGATATTATGATCCAGGATTTAAATGGAGATAAAAAACCAGACATTATGGAAAGTAATTCAGATGAGAAAAACGTGTACTACTTTAATAAATTCAAGCCCTAGTTTCCTTAAAAAATTAAATAATAGTACGCATCTACACCAACCGAAAAAATTAAGAGCACATGAAAACTGATTTAATATTGAAATATAAATCTAGTACGCTATTTACAATTGTAATGTTCGCACTATTAATGACATCCTGTTCTTCCGAATCGTCACGATGGGACGACATCAATGAAGAAGGCGCTTTTTTGGTGTTTAGAAGGCAATCGCAGATTGGGGAAGAAACCTATAGCATTACATCCACTAAAGATTCCATTACCGTAACATCGCTACAAGGCGAAAATGAAAGGGGACGTATAACAGGCGTACTATCTGAACTTCACCTTACAAAGGAGTTAGTCCCCACGTACTATAACAATAGAAGAATTGCTACCGATACAACTAACATTTTTAGAATGGAACGTTCATCTCCTGGTACGGTCTCTATTTGGGAAGAAAATTTTGAGGTTGTAACTACGGAAACTCCCCCAGTCTTTTTTCCGTTGCACAGTAATATTCCTGCTGCAATGGAAATGATGCTTTACCATTATTATTTTAAAAATGGCGAAGTAACTATCCCTACCCTACCCAGAGGAGAAGTGACCATCACCCATAAAGGCAAGGATACGATAACAATTAAGGGAGAACAAATACCTTTAGATCGTTACGTGACCGAAGGTATCAACTGGGGCGGTAGAACCGTTTGGTTAGACGAATCACAGCAGCTGATAGCCTTGGTAAAAGCCAATACCCAGATTAGAGAAATGATTAGAAAAGGATATGAAGAGGCATTACCCGTTTTTATAGCAGGTAATGTTGAAGAACAAATGGCTGCACTTTCAAAATACACTTCAGATTTAAAAGGAGAACAAGCTAAGGTAAAAGCTTTAGTAGGCGGAGATATTGTAGATGGTTTACGTGAGGATACACAAAAAAACATGACCATGATTATTGAAAATGGTCGCATTAAAACCATTGGAAAAAGCTCAGAAGTAGAAATTCCTGAAAATGCTGAAGTTATTGATGTAACAGGCAAAACATTAATGCCCGGACTTTGGGATATGCATGCCCATTCCAATCAAGTACAATGGGCGCCGGCCTATTTAGCCGGAGGTGTAACTACGATTCGTGATAATGGGAATGAACTTGAATTTGCAACTTCATTTAGAGATGCAATAGCTAAAAATGGCGCTGTAGGCCCCGATATCCTTTTGGCAGGAATGACCGATGGTGCTGGCATAAAAGGCAACGGGGCTATTAGAGCCAGAAACCTTGAAGAAGCTAAAGAAGTAGTGGAATTATACCATAAGAATGGATACAAACAAATAAAAATCTACACCTCAGTACAACCAGAGATGGTTAAGGTACTTGCTGAAGAAGCACATAAAAAAGGGATGACTGTTACTGGGCATGTTCCCAAAGCTGTGGGCAATGCTATACCAGCTATTGAAAGCGGTATGGATATGTTAAGCCACAGGTCTCTAATGTTATCGGTACTTTTTCCTGAAAAAAACACAATAGAATTAGGAAGATACTATTTAGCTGAAAATGAGGTGAGTGCTGACAGAATGAAAAAAGCAACCGACTTTTTATTAAAACATAAAACAGTACTAGATCCAACCATAGCCTTAAATGTTGTAGGAGCACTTCCTAAAGGAGACCCGTTAGAGACCATAGAGCCAGCAGCTGATAGAATTGCCTACGAGTTATTTGAAGGAAAACGATTTAGAAATGGAGTTAGTGCCAAACGTTCAGCACTAATCAAAGAGGATAATAGAATAGGGATGCAAATTCTTGGCGATTTCTTCAGAGCTGGCGTACCGATTGTAGCAGGAACAGATAATGTTGTTCCTGTATTTAGTCTCTATTTAGAGATAGAAACCTACCATGATTTAGGAAAACTGTCTCCTCTTGAAGCAATTAGAACAGCAACTAGTGCTCCTGCAAAGGCAATGGGAATGTATGCCGAAACAGGAAGTTTAGAAGTAGGTAAAGAAGCTGATATAGCTATCTTAGAGAAAAATCCGTTGGAGGATATTTCTAATATAAGAACGGTATCTTCGGTGATGACCAATGGAAACTATTACATAAGCGAACCGCTTTGGAAAGCGGCTGATTTTAAACCAAATTGATGCTAAAAATGAGTGACGAAAATTACGACCCAGAAGCAAGACTAAAAGAACTGAATATTGAACTTCCAAAAGCACCCAATCCAGTTGCGAATTATGTAAATGGTGTGCAAACGGGCAACCTTATTTTCTTAGCAGGAAAAGGACCCAGATATGCAAATGGTGTTGAAATAACCGGCAAATTGGGCGTAGATATATCTATTGAAAAAGGCTATGAAGGTGCACGTTTGACAGCTATAAACCAAATAGCAGTGTTAAAAGAAATGTTGGGTGATTTAAAGAAGGTGAAACGCATTGTAAAAGTACTAGCGCTTGTTAATTGCCACCCCGATTTTATTGAACAACCAAAGGTTATGAATGGTTTTTCTGATTTGATGGTTGCCGTTTTTGGCGATAGAGGAATTCACGCCAGAGCGGCTATTGGAGTAGCCTCTTTGCCTAGAGCACAAGCCGTTGAAGTAGAATGTGTTGTGGAGGTTTATGATTAAAACGTAACTTTTAGAATCGATAAAGAAGCCCAAAGAATTAGATGCCTCTTCTCCAAAGTTCGACGTAATTATACCCGTATATTTTGAGACGATAATTATAGTTTTAGTAAATCATGAGAATTTCAAAACAAGTTATTGGTCGTATTCTTGGGCCCCTTTCCTTTTTTTATATCTTATTTTTTTTCCATCCTGAAGGACTTAGCGATTCGGCCAATGCCGTTTTAGCTTCTGTTGCTTGGGTTGCTATTTGGTGGATAACAGAAGCAATTCCTATTTATGTTACAGCATTATTACCCTTAGTTCTTTTCCCCTTGTCAGGCGGATTAGATTTAAGCACTACCGCATCATCCTACGGTCACAAATACATATTTTTATATATGGGCGGATTCGTTTTGGCTATTGCTATTGAAAAATGGAATCTGCACAAAAGAATCGCCTTATCCATCATAAATATTATCGGAACCAACGTTATAAATATCATTCTTGGTTTTATGCTTGCTACGGCGTTTTTATCCATGTGGATTTCCAATACCGCTGCAACGGTAATCATTCTGCCTATAGCGATGGCCATAGTATCTCAGTTAAACGATAATCCAGACACCCTAGCAAACGAAAATAAAATTTTCGGCAAAGCCTTAATGCTCTCCATTGCCTATAGTGCTTCCATTGGTGGGATATCAACATTGATAGGAACTCCTACCAACTTAGTTTTGGCAGGAGTGGTAGAAACCACTTTTGGAAAAGAAATCACCTTTACAGAATGGTTTGTTTTGGGGTTTCCTATTTCCGTGCTATTACTATTTATATGCTGGTATTATTTAACACGTTTTGCTTTTGATTTTAACCAAAAGGAATTCCCAGGCGGGCGCAAAGAGATTGCGACACAGCTTAAAGCTTTGGGTAAAATGAGCTTTGAGGAAAAAATAGTTTTGGTGGTCTTTGCAGGGACTGCTTTTGCATGGATCTCGCGCTCCTTTTTGCTGCAAAAACTAATTCCCGCTATGGATGATACTATCATTGCTATGATTTCCGTAGTCATCCTATTTTTATTACCAACAGGTCAAAAAAATAAAAAATTAATTTTATGGGAAGATGCTGTAAAATTACCTTGGGGCATTTTAATCTTGTTTGGTGGAGGTTTAACTTTAGCGCTTGGATTTGAGTCCAGTGGATTAGCGCTTTGGATAGGAAGTAAATTAACAGCACTAGAAACATTACCTTTTATTCTGTTACTCCTTATTCTGATAACCATAGTGAATTTCTTGACCGAGATTACTTCTAACATTGCAACAACCGCAATATTACTGCCAGTTTTAGTATCCTTAGCCCCTGTCCTTGGTGTTCACCCTTATTATTTAATGATTGGCGCCACATTAGCAGCCTCATGTGCCTTTATGTTACCAGTAGCTACACCACCAAATGCAGTTGTTTTTGGGGCTGGCTATTTAGAGATGGATGACATGGTTAAAAAAGGGTTTTGGCTAAACATAATTTCTATACTAATTTTAACAGCGGCAGTTTATTTGGTTCTTCCTTTGTTATGGGATTTGAATGAAGCAATGTAATTAGCTATAGGCTAAATATAACGATGGTTTTATAATTCCAGATGAACTCCCTAAATACTACTTCAAAAATTCCTACACTTAACAAAATCTGTTTTTTTGTAATGCGCTACTATTTCCGCTAGTCATGTCTTTTCAGAACTAGACTTTATAAAAAACAAACCGCTAAACACTTCCCATTTGCGACTAAATGAATGTGAGTGGTCAATTTATTGTAAATTTCAAGAAGCGAATGCTAATAAATTGGACGAATACGTACTGCATTAAATACATTTGACATGATTACACCAACAAAAGTTGCTACCCTTCTGCTTATATTCGGTTTCTTCCTTGGAAAGACTATATCTGCTCAAGCCCCTATTGAATTACCACTTTGGCCTAATGGCATTCCCAATAACCCCGTGAAATATGAAACAGAGGAAATGCGAACGGAACCCGTATTAAAAAGTTCCCTATCTCAAAAGAGTGCTATCCTGCGTCAAGTTTCTGAACCAACCTATACGCTTCATAGGCCTGACAAAGGCACAGCGAACGGAGTAGCCATTGTCGTTTGTCCTGGCGGTGGTTTTGAAGAATTATGGATTGATAGAGAGGGAACGGATTTCGCTATGTGGCTTGCTAGCAAAGGTTTCACCGCAGTCGTATTAAAGTATAGAACCTACAACAGTAATACCCCAGGATTCTCCCTTCAAAGAGATGTGTTCAATGGAGAAGTGTATGCTGATGCAAAACAGGCTATCAATATTTTAAGAATTAGAGCAGATGAATTGGGGATAGATAAAAACAAAGTGGGAATTAGCGGTTTCTCCTCTGGGGGTGCCTTATCGCTTTTTGCCGCTTTAGAAACCTTTGACGAACTGCTCCCCTCCTATGCCAAGTATGACGAAAATACGGTGCCAGATTTTGCCGGATTCATCTATGGGTCTGTATGGGATGTATTTTTTGAAAAGATTGATTCCAATACAGAAATCCCTCCTATGTTTTTAGTCAATGGCGGAGAAGACACCGGCACCCCACCTGCCAGATGTATTAAATTGTATAGTGCTTTATTAGAGAAGAACGTACCAACCGAATTGCATATATACGCCAAGGGAGAACACGGATTCGATTCGGGTATTGAAAGAGGTATTAGTGTAGCAACTTGGCGCGATAGCTTTGTGAATTGGTTGACTGATATAAAAATAGTAGAGTACTAAACTGTTAGGGCGTTAGTTTTATATCTACTACGAAGCCTTTCCATTTTATTCCTTAGCTCCAATAATTATCAGCTACTTATGGACTTGTTTTTTAAAAGGTGGCGGCAATGGTGTTTCTTATCCGAAGGAACCTAAACATTCCAGACCAGGCGTTATTGAAGAAGCCTTAACGGTACTTCATCATAAAAAAGAGCCTCCTTTACTACTGATAAGTAAAAACAACCGGCACCCTATTAACGTTCACCTATTGGGCGTGACCCTAATGAAACCTATAAAGACTCATTCAAAAACAGAGTTTGAATCTTTTGTTGGACCCTCAAATTTTCTTAAGTAAACGAACATACCGTTACTTGTTTTGCCTTTTTCATAATCTTCCTGGGTCATATCTGGATTCATTTGACTGTAATGACATTGGATTGAAGAATACGCCTTCTCCAGGTCTTCTTGGGAGTATGAAATTTTAGTTCTTAAATACGTACTAGATTGTCCTCTTAATATTTTATTTTCAGCATTGTCGATATTCTCGGAGGGGGTGCCGTAAAAAAATAAGGACATGGGCTTATCCCAGTCCTTACTTAAAAAAACCTGCGTTACGGATGCACCCACTAGCCTATGATCCATGTGGGTCGTACCTCCATCTGGACCCCATGTAATCAGAACATCGGGTTGGACCTTATCAATGATACCGTAAAGTTCCTTTATCATCTCCCAAGCCTGTGGCATGTGTCCATCATAGCCTTCACCCGCCCTTAATTGGTCATGATAGTCTAAATGAGTTAGTACTACTCCTAGTTTTTCGGCAGCACATTTCATCTCTTCCTTTCTAGTAGCTACTAGGGTTTCCCCAGCTTCATGATCATGATAGTCATTCGTACCATACCTGCCATCAGTAACGATTACCAGATGTACTTTGGCACCCTCCCTAACATACTTGGCCAATATTGGTGATACTGTACTTTCGTCATCAGGATGTGCAAATACAGCTAAAATCACCTTGCCTTCATAGGGTTTCTGACTCCATATTTCGGTGGTTTGAAAAAGCGATATAAACGAAATAGTACATAGAAATAAGGCGCGGATATTTGTCCGATACGAATACTTGAAAATTTTCATAATTGTTTTGTTTAAAATTAACAAAGCTATGATAGCGAACTACTTACTTTTTAGTTCTTCTTTAAAGATAGCAAATGCCCCCTTAACTAAAAAAAATAGTCGAAAAGGCAGACGAATTTTAAAATAAATACTGTGAATAAGGGATTATGGTTTCCAGTAAAAAAGAAAATACGCTTGATTTCAGCTGAAATTGACATTATTCAACGACTTCCTATTTTTAAAGAGTAGCATCGTAATCACTCCTCTAACTTGATACTTATGATATATCCCAACTAGCCCTTTACCGCTATTAAATTAGGTGCTAAAATTTTACACCGCCCAAACCATTCCGAAAAAACAGATTAGAACGGGAATTTTAGAAGCTATTATAGTACCTGATTCACCATTTAAACTAGCGCTTAAAAACCTACATATTTCAAAATACTCATGTTAAAACCTGACCAATGTCATGGTTTTTTGTGCTGTAGTACGATAGCTTTGAGTATTCAATCCATAAAATTCTTTATTATGCTACGTATACTCCTTCCTACAGATTTTTCGGAAAATGCTTATGAGGCCATTCAATATGCACTCAAAACATTTAAGGATATAGAATCCACGTTTTATCTGCTACATACCTATATGCCCCCAGTATATCATGCGGAATATTTGGTAGGCAGTCCAGGTCTCATTGGTCTTGGTGATGTTATACGGGAAGCCGCCGTGGAAAATCTAGATAAACTAAAGACTAGAATAGAAAAAGAACATCCTAATAACAAACATACCTTTACCTCCCTTGCCTGCCTAAACACGCTTACCAATGAGATATCTAGAATGGTGCCAGAGGAAGAAATAGATGTAATTCTCATGGGTACCAAAGGGGCTACGGGAGCCAAGGAAATATTATTCGGCACAAACACCGTAGATATCATCAAAAGGGCCAAGTGTCCCGTGATTGCAGTTCCGCCTAATTTTGAGTACGAGGTACCAAAGGAAATTTTATTCCCAACCGATTATGAAGTAGGTTTTAAAACAGTACCGCTTAAGGTGCTGCTAAGCGTTGCTAGAAAACATGTTTCTAGTATTGAGGTTCTGCACGTCTCCAATGGCTATGACCTCACTGAACAACAGTTAAAGAACCAAGCGAAATTAGACAAGGAACTAAAAGGCATTGCCCATCTTTTCCATAACCCCCATAATCAAGAAATCATTGATGCCATCAATGATTTTCAACTAAAACATAAAATGAACCTGTTGGTCATGGTGCAAAACAAACACACTTTTGTGGAACGGCTTTTTATTGAACCTGTCATTAAAAAAATAGGCTTTCATATTACCATTCCGTTTATGGTACTACCAGATTTGAAGTAATCCTTTTGTAACCTTGTGTTTTTAAATCAACGTTAATTTTACAGATACCCACGCACACTCTAAATAACGAAATTTAAAAACCAAGTTTTAGAGTAATCACCGGCTAACAATTAACGTCACAACAAACGCCAGAAAACAGCTAGGCTAACTATAAAAATAAAATAATGAAAAAATTAATACTACTTCTTATTTTTGCCAGTAGCCTCTGGTGTTGTTCCTCCGCGAAACTTGTTAGTAATTGGAAAAATCCAGATATTGTCTTATTCCACGCTTATAAGGTTCTAATCGTTGGCATGACGGAGAATGACAGTATACGGGGAGATTTTGAGAGTAAAGTACAAGCTGAGTTCCAAAAGCGAAATGTAGAAGCCGTAAGGAGTGTCGACGTTTTTGATGTAGACTTTACAACCTCTCAACAATCAGAAGCGCAACTTACAGAAGTGGAACAGCAATTATTAGACAAGGATTTTGATGCCATCCTGTTTACAAAAATCATAGGATCGGAAGACAAAAAAACGCTTCGTACCCGACTTTCTACTGTAGACCGCTACTTATATACCTTTCAAGATGATTATATAAGCCATCAAGGTATTTATTACGAGGACAGCTATTACGACAACTATACTGTATTTCATACAGAAACAGCCTTGTATTGTATTTGTGTAGGCAAGGAGCGCGAAACCATTTGGAGAGCAGGCTTTAATATTACCGACCTACAAAATTTCAAAAAAACCGTTACCGAATACATAAAACTTATGATACTCGCTATGGAAGAGCAGGACTTAATTTTTTACACTGCGTATTAGAAATATTTTGAGTAACACACCCTTTGGGTTAATCCATCCCTTTTAGCATGCCAAAATATAAATTCTTTTTTTATTTTTCAAACGAGGAATAGTTGTAAAATGAGGCCGCTAGCACTCCACAGAATCGTATTGATTAAAACCTAAATCAGCCTAAAACGAGCTTCTTTTCAAATTTAGTCTTTCAAAAAAGTTATGAATAAACTATCTTTTGGAAAAATATAAGCACAATGACCCACCAGCCCATATTAAAATATTTATTTATTTTCTCCTTGTTGATAAACTTCGCCACAACGACCTATGGACAGTCTGTTAGTACCGAAGACTCCTTCACCAAACTAGAGACCCTCTTCCAAGAATGGCGCTCCTTTGAAAATCCACCACTTTACAATAGCGCTCCCGACTACCGCGCAGCAACCTTTACCGCCAGAAATACGGCTTTCAGTGTCATAAAAGAGCAACTTAATGCCATGAATATTGGCCAATGGCCGGTTGCAAAACAAATAGATTGGCATATTGCAAGGGCAGAGATGAACGGCTATGATTTTAATCAAAGAATCCTGAAACCTTGGGAGCGTGATCCGGCTTTTTACAAGACCATTTGGACCTCCCGTAGTGACGTCCCTGCTCACGAAGGACCAACACACCATGCTATTTTAGAGGTCTGGCAGTATGATTTCCCGCTATCTAAAGAACAACGTGCACAGTTTTTAGCGGAGCTTATGGTCATACCCTCTTTAAACGCCCAAGCTAAAATCAATTTAACGGGTAATGCAAAAGACCTTTGGATTACTGGTATACGGGATATTAAAACCCAAATATCTGATTTAGAAAATCTAAAAAATAAATCAGGTATTGAAAAAGACAGGCAAGTAATAAAAGCCATAAACGAAGCTATTTTAGCCACAGAAGACCTCATCAACTGGTTAGAGGAGCAGGCACCCACAAAAACAGGACCTTCAGGTATTGGAAAGGATAATTATACCTGGTACCAGCAGAACGTGCACCTCATTCCAATGACTTGGGAAGATGAAGTATTACTACTTAAACGAGAGCTAACACGTGCTTGGACAGGGCTTAAATTAGAGGAACATCGCAACAGAAATTTACCTCCATTGACTGATGCATCTGGGCCAGAAGCTTATAAATTACTAAACGAAAAAGCAGCAAATAGTTTATTGGACTTTTTGGAGGAAGAGGACATCGTAACGGTAAAGGATTATTTTGACCCTGCACTAAAGGCTCATTATGGGGAATTCGTCCCCAAAGAAAAACGGAATTTCTTTTGGATTACTGCTCATTATGACCCAAGGCCATTATTCTCTCACTTTTACCATTGGTTTGAACTGGCCCGCATGGATAACGAACCAAATGAAAGCAGTATCCGGAAAGACGCTTTGTTGTATAATATTTTCGATTCCCGAAACGAAGGGATGGCCACAGCGGTAGAAGAATTATTTATGCAAGCCGGACTTTATGATGACAGCCCCAGGGTACGTGAAATTGTTTATATCATGATTGCCCAACGTGCCGCTCGTGGTCTAGGCTCCCTATATGCCCATGCAAATGAAATGACCATGGAGGAAGCGGGGAAAATTCATTCTGACTATACGCCAAGAGGATGGATGAAGACCGAAAAAGAACTCCTGATTTTTGAACAACATCTCTACTTAAGACAACCGGGCTATGGCACCAGTTACATTACTGGAAAATATTTAGTAGAACAGGCCTTAGCGGAATACGCCCGAAAGTTGGAAAAAGAAGGAACCGAGTTTGAATTAAAATCCTTCTTCGATGGACTGAATAGAATTGGGAATATCCCTATTACTTTAGGGCAATGGGAACTAACAGGAGAGAAAGCTCATTTAAGTACTATTTTAGACTAAAAGCACCTGTTATTATCAATGAGCTTGAATAAAACGCCAAAACTATCTAGACAATTAGGACTCTTAACCTTAACCGCTACAGGTGTGTGCTCTATGTTGGGTGCTTCTATAAACGTAGTTCCGTTTATGATTCAAAAAAACGTTCCAGGTATTGGTCCTTACGTCTTGTACGCCTTCGCTTTTGCAGCTATACCCGCTATTTTTGCAGCGCTTGCCTATGGCATCCTAGCCTCGGCCATGCCAAGAGCTGGGGGTAGTTATATCTATGCCAGTAGAGGGCTTCACCCCTACTTAGGTTTTGTAGCCAGTTTTTCGCAATGGTTTGGTCTCTCTATCGTAATTGGTGTTATTGCTTATGTTACTATTCCTTTTATCCGCGATATTTTTTTTGAACTAGGGTGGATTCAACTATCACAAACCTTGGAACAAGGATGGATACGGATTTCCTTAGCGCTTTTACTCATATGGACTTTTGTAGGGATCAATGTTAGAGGAACGAAATCGTATGCGCTCACCTTACTGCCTATGATGTTCCTCATGTTTTTGTTAGGAGGAATTGTTATCGTATCAGGCTTCTATTTCTCCACTTCCGATTTTGTAACTGCTTTAGAGGCTCGGGAAAATCGTAGTTTTATTCCAATTGATACTGCTGTATTCGACTGGCGTATTTTTCTGTCGGCCGCAGCCTTATTATTTTCTAGTTTTATAGGTTTTGATTCTATTGCCCAAGCCGGGGGCGAAGCAAAAAATCCGACCAAAACACTACCAAAAGCCATATTATTATCTATTACATCTGTTGGTCTTTTCTACTTTCTATTCGCATCGGCCGTATACCACACTGTTCCATGGAGTTTTGTGGCGGAAGAAGCTTTCAAAAAAGATATTTCTGCCCCTGGCCTACTTAGCTATGTGCTACCTTCTGGCCTTGGTGTCGCTATTTTACTAGGTGCTACAATAGCATTGATCAATGACTTACCTGCCATGCTACTTTCCGTTTCCCGACTCATGTTCGCATGGGCGAAAGATGGTGTTTTTCCAAGTTTTATTACCACTATTCATAAAAGGTATCACACCCCTAATATCGCTTTAATCTTAGCGGGAGTCATGGCAAGTGCCGGGGTATTTGGCTCTCATTTTGCTGGAGATTTTTTCTTAGGAATAGATATTATGGTAACGTCTATGATGGTTAATTTTCTGTTGATGTGCGTCACCTTAATCACGCTTCCAAAAGTAAATAAGGAGTTAGCACATAACATTAAAATATTTAAAAACAGAAAGTTACAACTTGCTATTGGTTGGATGGGCTCAGTTTCCCTCTTACTTTTTTTAGCGGTACACACATATAAAGATTTTACCTCTAACGTAAAAGAGTGGTACTTCCATTCCACTCCTATCTGGCTCATCGTTATGGGCATGGGGAGCTTACTATTCCTTATAAAATGGAAACAGATAAAGAGGAAAGGCATAAACCCAATCACTATTTTTAACGTACTCCCAGAAGAATAAGACATGAAAGAAAAAATTCAACTTGCAGAAGGTCTAAAAATCTCTAGAATTATTACAGGACTATGGCAAATTGCCGATATGGAAAGAGATGGTAAAACCTTAGACCCTACAACTACTGCAAACCATATGGAACCTTATGTAGCACAAGGTTTCACCACTTTTGATATGGCCGATCATTACGGCTCTAGCGAGATAATTACGGGCACGTTTAAAAATAATAACCCGTTAGGTAACAAGGTACAGTTATTTACCAAATGGGTGCCGGAACCCGGTAAAATATCACTGGAAGATGTTCGGAAAGCTACCCAGACGGCATTAGATCGTATGCAACAAACCAGTATTGACCTTATGCAATTCCATGCGTGGAACTATCCCGACCCAAGCTGGCTAGATGGTCTTTTGCATCTAAAAAAATTACAGGAAGAAGGTCTTATAAAACATATCGGTGTCACAAATTTTGACGCTGCCCATCTACGAGTTGCCTGTGCTAGTGGTATTCCTATTGTGAGTAATCAAATTTGCTATTCCCTTTTAGACCAAAGGGCAAACGCTGAAATGAGTGCCGTTTGCTCGGAATACAATGTGAAGTTATTTGCGTTCGGCACCCTGGCAGGTGGATTTTTGACAGATAAATGGTTTGATAAAAAAGAACCCTCCGAAGGAGAACTTACCACATGGTCGCAGATGAAATACAAACGATTTATTTATGCCGCAGGCGGATGGAAACACTATCAAAATCTTCTTAAATCGGTAAAGAAAATAGCTGATAAACATGGTGTTTCCATAGCGAATATAGCTAGTCGATATATTTTGGAAAATCCGAATGTAGCTGCCGTTATTGTCGGCGCCAGACTAGGAGAACGAAATCATATCGTCGATAATAAAAAAATACTACAGATTAATTTGAGTCCTGAGGATAATAGTACCATAAAAGAAGCTCAAAAGAAACTACTCCTTATTCCTGGTAACTGTGGTGATGAATATAGGAAACCTCCTTTTCTAACAGCTTCTGGTGATTTAAGCCATCACCTACAGAACATCCCTAAGCCTTTTACAATTAAACAAGTTAGTGAAACTAGGCAGCAGATTTTTAGCGGAACCGAATGGGAGTCTTATGCTGGATACTGTCGTGCCTTAAAAGAAGGGAATCGCATTCATATCTCCGGGACTACGGCTACCCATGGCACCATGATGATTGGAGGTAATGATGCCGCTGCGCAGACCCACTTTGTGATTGATAAAATAGAAGCAGTATTACAAACGTTTGAGACCACTCTGGAAAGCGTTGTGCGCACACGAATCTTTGTCAACAATATAGAAGATTGGGAACCTATTGCACGGGCACACGGCGAGCGCTTTAATGGAATTAATCCTGCGAATACCTTAGTGGAAGCCAAGCTTGTTGGGGACGGTTATTTGGTGGAGATCGAAGTGGAAGCTGTTATTCAAAACTAAACAACAAAGCCAAAGCCTCTTGCGTTTTACCTTCTTCTAACCATATTTGTGCGAGTTGATGGACTTTTGGCACTAATTCAGCTGCGTTAGTTTCCGAGAGAATTACTATGACCGCATCATCAGTACGAATTGCCTCCATTTCAGCGGCGGTAGGTATGTTTTCCACATTTCCCAATCGGCCAAGATTGTTTCCGGTAAGTACAGAGCTGTTTACTACAGCTGTTGGCAGCCTGTCTACGCCAATGCCTTTATTGCGTACCGGTTTTGGAATCTGAAAAAGGGAATCACCACTAGAACGGGTGTACCAACTGCCACCCATGCGGCCCACCAAATCTAGCTTTTGAGTATCTAATTGTCCGTCAGCATCCAAATATTCTTCTTGGATATGCATACGTTCTACTTTCGCCAGAATTAGATTTCCGGCGCCAGGAGCATCCGCCAAAGGAATTACTTGGGTAACCGTGCACTCCATAGCAACTGGGGCTTCCCCTACTCTTGGTGGGGCAACCACATCACTTTTCACTTGGGTAAATCCTGCTTTTTCGAATTCATTTACCCCTTTATCGTACGCCGTACTGGAAAGCGACATCTGCTCTACCATAGGGTAGTTGACAATATTAATAACCACCTCCGGAACTTCCAAAACATTATGGTGCGTATGCTTCATACTACCATCCCTTCCACTGCGCGCAGGGGAAAAGATAAGTACGGGCGGGTTGGAACTAAACACATTAAAAAAACTAAAGGGACTCAAATTCACGTTGCCGTCTTTATCCACAGTACTTGCAAAACAAATAGGTCTTGGCGCTACGGCAGACAATAAATAGGCATGCAGTTCTGGCTGTGAAATATCCGAAGGGGATATGGTTTTTACTTTTTTATTCATCTATGTTTTCTATATTAATCGCTTGGTAAAATGGTTCCGCTCACTTCCCCAAAACCAACTTTAATTCCGTCCTTCTCTGCAAACCCTCGCATAATTACAGTATCGTTGTCTTCTATAAAGGTACGTGTACTGCCGTCTTTTAAGGTTACCGGCTTACTACCACCCCAAGAAATTTCAAGCATAGATCCATAGGAACTTTCGTCCTTGCCGGAAATGGTGCCGGAAGCCATAACATCACCAACGTTTATATTACAACCGTTTATCGTGTGGTGCGCCAACTGCTGTCTCATATTCCAATACATGTACTTTAAATTGGAGTTACTAATGGTATGCGCCTCCGAATTCTCTGGCTGCAAGGCAACTTCAAGCTGAATATCGTAATTATTTTCACCGGTATACTTCAGATAAGGCAATACTTTAGGGTCTTGCTTTGGCCCGGCCACCTTAAAGGGTTCCAAAGCCTCTAGTGT
>RCND010000396.1_pt1 | contig 24350 bp, 14 predicted proteins | sample 2041351 | NCBI WGS metagenome assembly RCND01 (sample SAMN09708230, study PRJNA481090) | Marine sediment metagenome, whole genome shotgun sequencing project. | biome: marine sediment; feature: ocean; material: sediment; isolation source: Sewage treatment plant 12B marine sediment (STP12B) ... | reverse complement strand
CCAACGCCCGGGTCATTGCTGCACTTCCTTCAGCCTGAACGCAAATCACCTCGGGCATCTTATCCGCCAGCCCCAGGGTCACCAGATCTTCAAAGCCTTTATACACACCGGAAATAATCACACCATCGCCGGTGGGAACGTAAACCAGATCCGGCATAGAAACCCGTAGCTGCCTGAATATTTCCAGGGATACGGTTTTCTTTCCCTCCACTGTGAGGGGATTATGACCGGTATTTCTGGAGAGCCCGCCGAACTCATTAACGTAAGAGAGGGACTGGTCAAAGGCATCGTCATAGGTACCGTCAACCTTGATGACATCGGCGCCATACTGCATCGCCTGAACAATTTTCGCCGGAGGAGCCGATGCAGGCAGATAGAGCCGTACGTTGAGGCCCGCCGCGGCAGCCACCCCTGCCATGGAGCTTCCCGCATTTCCGGTGGATGCGACAACAATATCCTTAAGCTTGTGCCGGAGTGCAAAGGCGGCCACCAGATAGCTGGCACGGTCTTTCAGAGATCCGGTGGGATTGGCGGTGTCGTCCTTGAGATACAAACCCTCGAGTCCCAATTCCTTCCGAAGCCTTGCGGGGGTCCACAGAGGAGTTCCCCCGACAGGTATGGGTGGGAAAAACTGTTTGGGTACCGGGAGCAATCCCCGGGGATCCGCAAAGGGAACACTGTTGTCCAGACGCGGATTCACTGAGAGATCCCGCAACACATCCCAATCTTTTGGTATATCTCCTGATATTGTTACTTCCAGCTGCCCACGAAGGGGCTGGTCGGGGGTCTGTTTCGGACCACAACTGTCACAGAGATAACGACCCGGCTCGATGGGATAAGAGCGGTTGCATTCTATGCAGTTGTATTTGTACTTCATAACAATCTCCCCAAACGCCAGTCCTCAGGCTTCAGCCTCATACCTGGGAATCGAGTGAATAAACCAACGCCGCGTAGAAAGCGCTGCAGATGACAAGATCTTCCACGCGATTCACTTCATTGGGAGCGTGTGCCTGATCCTCATCCCCGGGACCGAAGCCAATACCGGGAATATTGTGACGGCCGGAAACCGAAACAAGGTTCGTACTGAAAGTCCACTTGTCCACCACCGGTGCTTCACCGTAAAGGCTTGTGTAGCCGGTAACTCCAGCCTGAACAAGAGGATGATTCTCATCTGTCTTCCACGTGGGAAAATAGAGTTCCTGTGAATACGCCGTTCCCTTCCAACCGGTTTTAGCATAGTTGGGCATCACACAATTCACATCTTCGGGATCCATACCCAGGGCCTTGCCGATCTTCTCTTTGACCTGACCGATGGCCAGTTCGGCATTTTCACCCCAGGTAAGACGGCGGTCGAGATACAATCGGGCCTGATCAGGAACGGCGCACTGACTGGGTCCCTTTACTTCGATCTGACTGACAACGATAGTGCCTTTGCCCAGAAAGTTTTCTTCATCCGGCTGGAGTTCCTCATTGAGTTCTTCCATCGCCAGCGCTGCCCGGGCTGCCTTGTAGGCCGCCGAATCCCCACGCTCAGGGGCCGAGCCGTGAGCCGAAACACCTTTCAGAGTCACTTCCATTTCCATCCGTCCTCGATGGCCGCGATAGAGCTGACAGCTGGTGGGCTCGGTGGATACCACCAGGTCGGGAACCAGACCCTCTTCTTCAATAAGATATTTCCAGCACATACCGTCGCAGTCTTCCTCCATAACAGTGAAGGCGAACCAGACCGTCCAGTCACCGTTATAGTCCAGGTCCTTGAGGATTTTACCTGCGGTAACCATTGCTGCGGCACCACCTTTCTGGTCGGTGGAACCTCTGCCGTGGACCAGTCCATCTTCGATATCCCCGCTGAACGGGTCTTTGTTCCACTGTGCAACATCGCCGGTTTCCACAGTATCAATGTGCGCGTCGATGGCAAGAATCTTCTTCCCGCTGCCTACCCGGGCCAATACCGAACCCAGGGGATCGATTTTCACCTCATCAAATCCCAGTTTTTCGCAGACGGCTGCGATGTGTTTGCACACTTTTTCTTCCTGACTGCTGTAAGACTTAATCTTAACCATTTCCGACAGAATTTTCGCCGTATCATCCCGATATGCTTCGGCCCGTGCCCTGATGTCTTTCGCGATTGTTTCGATACTCATGTTGTTCTCCATATTGTTTCTATCTATAACGCATTTCATTCCATTTAAGAATGCGCCCTTTCATGCTATTTCCAGGTCAGGAAGAATTGGGAATGTGAAAGATATTATCACCCCGCCAATTTCCCCAATTCATCGCTTATGGGGCAATATTATCCATCCTCTTCCAAAGCAGCTTCCCCTGCTCCCGGGCTCCCGCGGCGATAGCAGCTTCGTCGAACTCATCCGGAAAAGTACCGTTTTTCAAGACGATCCGCCCGTCTACTATTACCGTTTCGGTAACGCCGGATGACAAGCCGAACACAAAATGGCCAGCAATGTTCTCAGGTACAAGCGGTGTCGGTGCTTCATATCGGGCAATTACCACGTCGGCCATGTAGCCCGCCTCCAACCTTCCGAAGGATTCTCCGAAGCTCCGCTCCAGGATTCTGTTTCCCGCCTGCAAAGCTGCCAGGAAATCTCCCGGCCACCAGACGCCGCCTTCATCCTTGTGTTTAAAATAAGCAGACTGCAGTTCGGCATACATATCCGCGCCGATCCCATCGGTTCCCAGGGCCAGATTCCGAAGTCTGGGCAGATTCCGGTTATAACCGACGTTGTTATTCATGTTGGAACGGGCATTGTGTACGAGGAAACCGTCACGCTCGTTGAGAATCTCAATTTCGCCTTCTGAAAGATGAACGCCGTGGACCAGGAGGGTCCGGCTGTCCAGCATACCGTGACGATCCAGCCTGGCGACAATGTCTTCGCCGTAAACAGCATGAGACTGGGAAACATCATAACGGTCCTCGGCTACATGAAGATGCAGACCCCGGCCGGTCTCCTTAATAACGTCCGCCATACGCTCGTAGGCCTCTTCGGTCATGGTACAGGGCGCATGTCCACCAATATGAGCCTCCACCAGCCGGGGTTTTCCGCCCCGATCAGCGGAATTTTGCGTTTCAAGTGCAAAGCGGCGATTCTCTTCAATACCGGCGATCATCCCGTCCCGTCCGTGGCGGTCGGTCACCTCATAACAGGTGGCCCCCCGGACTCCGACGAGTTCCATGCCCTGCCTGATGACATCCAGAGACCCTTCAATAAAACCCGGCGAAGCATGGTGATCGATGATTGCGGTAGTACCGCAGCGAAGTGCATCCATACCCGCCGTCAACGTGCTGAAGTGCAGAACATCTTCGTCGACGGCCCGGTCCAGACGCCACCAGAGATTTTTCAGGATGGACATGAAGTCAGGAGTAGGCCCGATGGTTGCCAGGATCCCGCGACTCAATGCTGAGTAGATGTGATGATGAGAACAGACGATGCCTGGAAAGACGATCCGCCCACTGCCGTCAATCACTTCATCAGCGGCCATATCGTTACCCGCCCCGGAACCGACGGCGGCAATCTTATTACCATCGATGAGGATATCGATATTCTCTCTCACCCGGGGAGGATCAAATTCGACTGCGGTGGCGCCCTTTATAAGAATCATGCTTCGAGCTCCTCAGGAGTCTTCATATCGACGGCACCGAATAGCGCCGGTTGGTCCCGGTTCACCAGTTCGAAAAGCCGGAAGAATTTGTCAGCACCCTCTAAGGCGGGGATACTCTTCACTGAACCGCCAGCCACTTGATTTTCACCCGTTGCATCGCCTATACGCCACTCAAGACTGTCGCCCTTGAACAACCAGCCGGGGTTCATGCTGTCTTCAAAATCGGCTTTGGAACTGAATACCGTGGGCTTGTCTTTATAGGGAACCCCCGATGTCCAAGGACAGAAATGACCACAGTTGCCGCACTCGTTGCAGTAAGCATCAAGATGAACAATCTGACCCGGGTCACTGAAAAGAGGCTCTGCGGCAGTGTCCACCTGGAAGGCGATATTGGCCCGATTTGGGCAGACATCGACGCATTTATCACAGATGTAATTACATTCGAGGCACCGGGACCGTTCAGTTACGGCGTAAGGTTCAGGCTTGGACCGGTCGAAATGCCGGCCCATGTGAAGGGTGATTTCACCCTTCTTTACCCGAACTTCGTCCTTACGTTCGGCAGTCGGCCAGGACGGAACCGTTTCATCATAGCTCCAGTCCGGATCAACAGTCGCAAGGACGGCATCGGCGGCCTGATGCCCTTCGGCAATACATTTCACGATTGTCGCAGGTCCGGTTCTCCCGTCTCCGGCAAGATAAACGCCTTCGGCCCGGGTCATTTGGGACGAATCATTAATGACTCGGCCCCGTTCATCAGCTTCGACACCGAGGGATTCATAATTTTCAGTTTCCGGACGGTCGCCGATAGCGTATAAAACAGTACCGACTTTCCAGGTTTCTGTTTTGCCGGTGGCGACCGGACTCCGTCGCCCTGAGGCATCTTTTTCGCCGAGCTCCATCACCTGGGCGGTGAGGGTGCCGTCGGCATCGAAACGTTCAGGGTTCCGCAGGAAAGCGAATTTCACGCCATCGGCCAGGGCATCTTCGTATTCTTCCTGACTGGCAGGCATCTGCTCGAAAGCCCGGCGATAGAGTATCCAGCTTTCTTTGACGCCGGGGCATCTGAGGGCCGATCTTGCAGAGTCCATAGAGGTATCGCCGGCACCGACGGTGACGGCCGTTTCACCCATGTTATTCGGGTAAATTCCGTGATTGAAATCATAAAGGAATTTGATGGCGGGAATGACATTGGGATTATCCCCTTCCACAGGCAGGGCCGGGCTCTTCCATGTTCCGATTCCCAAAATCACCTTGTCGAAACCTTGAGCTTTCAGGCCGGCGACGGTGACAGTACCCTGATTGAAACGGAATTCGGCACCCATGGCTTTGATAACGTCTATATCGCTTTCGATGGCTTCCCGGCTGATCCGGAAATGGGGCACCACATATCGGATGACACCCCCTGCATCGGGCTCACGCTCAAATACAGTTACCGGCACTCCGGCCCGGGCCAGAAAAAAAGCGGCGCTTAGACCTGCCGGACCCGCCCCGACAACGGCAACGTTCGGCCCTTTTCGCCTGGAAGGGGCTGACCAGCGTGTCCTCCACTCAGCCATGCCCTTCTCCACTGCCATAAGTTTGATTTCCCGGATATTTACCGGCCCCTCATAGTCCAGGCGAGTACAGCGGATCTGACATTGGTGGTCGCAGATGGATCCGGTAATGGAGGGTAGAGCATTCCGTTCGTAAATAAGTGCCAGGGCATCGGCATACCGCTCCTCCCCCACAAGCCGAATGTACTCGGGAATGTGCTGCTCGATAGCGCAGGCCGACACGCAAGGTGCCACATAACAATCGGTGGCGGGCAGATCGCCGGCGTTCCGGACGGCATCGGTTCCCCGGAATGCTTTCAGGGAACTCTTCTCTTTGGTGGCATTGTCAGCCAGAGATTTCAACGCAGTGATATTAATGGACGGCAGATCCCAACCAGGAGCTTTTTCCAGGACTTCGGCAATCTGTTTCTGACGGATGTATCCACCGGGTTTGAGCATGTCAGTGCAGACGGTTAGTGGGCGGATTCCCGTGGCCAGCAGAGCCTCGGCGGTGTGAATGGAAACGCCACCGGAATATGAGATTGGAAGGCGACCGTCAAACTCCGTTGAAACCAGTGAGGCCACAGCTGCGGTAATGGGATAGAGGGAGCGGCCGGACATGTACATTTCATCACCGGGAAGCTCGTCTCTGTTATTTTCCGACGCCAGAGTATTGGTGAGTTTTACACCGAAGCGTCGGCCTTTCTCCTCTGCAAAAGCTTCCAGACGGGCCAGCATGGCTCTGGCATCATTCCACTGGAGATCATGGGAGAACGAATCGGGATTCATTTTGACAGACCGGAATCCGAGGTCATCCAATATCCCCCGTACTTTTTCATATCCCAGAAGTGTGGGGTTCAGCTTGACGTATGTATCCAGACCTTTTTCGTCGAGCATGTAACGGCATATGGATTCAATTTCAGTGGGTGGGCAGCCGTGCATCGTAGAAATGGAAACATTGTGAACAATGGCCCCGGGAATCTGGGAAGTAATTCCGGAGAGAGCATTGCGGCGATCTTCCAGACCGGTTCCGTCCAAAAAGCCAGGATCGGCAATACGTTCCCTCAGTTCTGTAAGCCACCCGTTAAAACGCTCTTCCGAACCGGAATCTTTCATGCGTTCAATGTAGCGGTCCATTGGCGGCTTCTTGATACCTTCCAGATCGTACCCGACAGAGATGTTGAAAACAAACGAACGTTCCATTCCCGGGGTGCCGAGGTTGAACAGGCGTTCGGCAAAATGAAGCAGAATCCAGGCCTTGGAGTATTCCTCCCAGGCCTGCCCAAGGGTAAGTTCAGTAGACCATTCGGTATTGAAACCTTCATCACTCATATCGATACAGGGTTTGTCGATCTCCAGGGCGTCCAGGATTTGAACCGTCTTGAGCTCAATAAACCTGCTGCCTGTGAGGAAGGATGCAATGATATTCTGAGTTATCTGGGTTTGCGGTCCGGCCGCCGGCCCCAGAGGTACTGCGATTTTCTGCCCGAAGACTTCGTAAATTCTGTCGTCACTCTTTCGGTAGAAGTCTCCTTCTTTAATATCAAAAACCGATCGACTGTGCCGCCACTCGTCCATCATCCGGTCGATGAGTCCGCCGAAGGGAATCATGCGCATTTTGTCGCTCATACTATGCTCCTTGCCCGTCACGACGGGGGGTTATGAATGATCCGTGACCAGCTTCAGCCACGATGCCTTTTCCGTATTCGTATACCGTTACCCCCCGAACAATTGTCCGGGCGATTCGTCCCTTGAATCGACGGCCCTCAAAAGGGGAGAGTTTCCCCTTTGAGAGAAACTCTGCAGCTTTCACAGTAAGACTGGCGTTCTGGTCGATCAGAACCAGGTCCCCATCTTTACCGACTTCGATGGAACCTTTGCGATCGAAGAAGCCGTAACGTTTCGGGGCATTTTCACACTGCAGTTCGAGGAACCGGGAGAGGGATAGTCGGCCGGCCAGATATCCTTCGCTGAAGAGGTACGGCAGCATGGTGCCGGTACCGCTGATTCCAGCCGAGTTACACCAGATGTCGCTTCCGGCCTTTTCGTCTTCTGTGCCTGGTGCATGATCCGATGCGATAAAGGACAGAGCACCGGAGGAAAGAAGATCCCATAATTCAGGCGGGTTCTCCGCACTCTTGATCGGCGGTGATATTTTAAGCATAGCTCCCTGTTCTTCAAAATCACCAACATCGAAAGCCAGGTATTGCGGGCAGGTTTCACCGCTCACATCGGAGCCGGAGCCGCCGATCAGTGCAGCTGCTTCGGCGGTCCCGACATGAACGATATGAAGTGAGGCGTCAGCTTCTGCCGCCAGGCGAATGGCACCCATCACACTTAAGACTTCGGAAATTTCAGGACGGGCTTCGTACCAGTCCCGGGGAGCATTGAGCCCCGCCGCCCGTTTAGCTGCAGAAGCTGCATCGACAAAGGCCCGGTCTTCAGCATGAAGCAGGGCGGGAACGCCGTTGGCAGCGCAAAGCCTGAGAAGCCCCAGGAAACGCCAAGAATCCAAAGCACCCCATTCATCCTCAACTCCGGAGACGGCATAGCTTTTGATACCCATTACTTTTCCGGCCAGCCCGGCCAGGCGTTCGGGATAACCCGGGGCATCATAACACTGCCTGGACGCACCGCCGAAGAAACCGTAATCGACAACAGCTTTAGAAGATACGACTGAGAGTTTGGACTCGAGATTGAAGGCATCAGACACCGGCGGATCGGAGGTGCAGGGCATATCAATGATGGTTGTAATGCCGCCTTGAGCGGCGAACGCGGTACCCTGGGCAAAGTCTTCCTTGTGGGTGTAACCGGGATCGTAAAAATGGACGTGGGGATCGGTTCCGCCAGGGATTACCCAACAGCCTCGGGCGTCAATCTCATCCTCAGCAGAGGCATCGGGATATCCTGCGAGGCCGGTGCCGATTTTAACGACCCGCCCTTGCTCGATCCGAATGTCCCGGAGGAGGAATTCATCCTCACCGGGGAACGCCACCATGCCGTTCCTGACGATCAACTTGCCCTCCTCGAAACGCCGCTGATTACGGCGTAAAGCGGGCCCGGACAGCGTATGGCCAAGGCCCGCTGATCCTCTATGTCAGTGGCCGGAAATCCAGCCGAGTACAGTCATCACCGATAAGGATGACGCAAGATCTATTTGAACTTGCTGGGTCTATAGACTATCCCGAAAGGATGATCGACCCGATATTCGAACACCAAGGTGTTCGAATTAAAAAACAGTGCAATTGCAGACTCAGAATATTGTCCGGGCTATCCGGTGTCAACGGGCATTAACGGAAAAACCTTCGTCCATTGACCGGCCCTGCCGGAATAGGCGGAGAATCATAGCATTCTCCGTTGTAAACCTGGACGATTTATCACAAAGAACTGATTCCTACTATATAGTAAGATTCGAGTCACATCCCAATTTCATGTCAGCTAAATTAACAAATCGCGGTATTGAGATGTTGGATTCGGTTGACAGGCATTAACCCGGAGAATAGTGTGACTTCTATAACTCATACTAAAACAGGAGAAAATTGTGAAAAAGACATTGTTGCTCATTCTGTTAGCACTTCTTGCCGCTACTTTTGCTTTCGCCAGCGGTGGAAGTGACGAAGAGGCCGCCGCCGCCCCTGCTCCCGCTGCCGGGGAAGAGACTATCAAAGCCGGATTCATCTACATCGGCCCCGCCGGAGATTTCGGCTGGACCTACGCCCACGATCAGGGCCGGCTCTTCGCCGAAGAACAGCTTCCATGGCTGGAAACTGTAGTCGTTGAGAGCGTCCCCGAAGGTGACGCTGTGCGCTTCATCGACCGTCTGGTTCAGGAACAGAAAGTCGACGTTATCTTCACTACCAGCTTCGGTTACATGGAAGATACAATTAAGGCTGCTGCAAAGTACCCCGATGTGAAGTTCTTTCACTGCTCAGGTTTCATGCGCTCAGCCAATATGGGAACCTACATGGGTGACATGTTCCAGATTTATTACCTGAACGGCCTGATTGCCGGCGCAATGACAAAATCCGACAAGATCGGTTACGTTGCCGCATTCCCCATTCCCGAGCTCTTTCGCCACATGAACGCATTTGCCATTGGTATCAAGGAAGTTAATCCTGATGCGGAAGTGCATGTGAAATGGACCTATGCGTGGTACGGCCCGGATAAAGCCCGGGAAGCCGCTGAAGCATTGGTAGCCGAGGGCTGTGACGTTCTTGGATTCACTGAAGATACACCCACTGTTATTGAAGTGGCTCAGGAATATCAGGAGAAAGGTAAAGACGTCTACGCACTCAGCCACTACAGCCCGATGCAGGCCTACGGTCCTGAAGCTGTCATAACCGGTCAGCTTACTGACTGGGGTCCATTGGTTGTTCAGGCATTGGAAGATACCAAGGCCGGTAAAGCCGAAGATCTCACCAACTACGACCTGCTCTGGCTCATGGAAGACGGAGTTGTTGAACTCGGAGCCGAGTGGGAAAACAAGATTAGTCCGATCTACATCGATACCCTCAAAGGTATAACAACAGACAGTGAAGATTTCGGCAGCATCAGCATCTACGATCTGGTAATGAAGCGTTACGACCAGATGATGATGGGCCGGGACAGTTTTGATCCTTTTACCGGACCGATCTACGATCAGGATGGCAATATGACAATCGCCGACGGAGAAGTGGCGAGTATCGGCCATCTTTTCGCTGACATGATGTATCAGGTGGACAATTTCGCAACACCATTGCCCAACTAGGCGGGAATGGAAGTCTCTAATTAATAATAAGGGCCGCCCTGATTGGCGGCCCTGTTTTTTTACATAGTTTTTGTCTCTGATGACAGATTACTCTCTGAAATTAAATTCATCTATAAGTAATATAATTAGTACGATTTCTCTAAGATATAATTCCTGCCAACTGAGAAACCGTTTATTTCAGGCTTGTCATAAATCCGGAGACGATGCCGTTTCATCACGGGGATGTGAGCTATTTCCATTGCACACTCCCCCGCCGGCTGATAGCCTAGATTTTATTGCCGTAAAATTGCGGAACTTGTCTTGCCAATGGCCAATTTGGACCTGGAGGAACACTTGAGCAGAATCCAATCCCTCGAAATGCGGGGAATCAGCAAATCATTCCTCGAAGTGAAAGCCAATCAGAATATAAACCTCACCATCAATGCCGGGGAAATCCTGGGTCTCCTCGGGGAGAACGGCGCCGGTAAGACTACGCTGATGAATATTCTCTACGGTCTGTATCATCCGGATGAAGGCGAAATAATCGTCAATGGTGAGGTTGTGAGACTGCGCAGTCCAAAAGACAGTATGCGAGTCGGAATCGGCATGATTCATCAGCACTTTATGCTGGTGGAGAAACACAGCGTCCTGGAGAATATCGCTCTGGGTTACGATGATGTGCCGTTTTTCTTCCCCCACCGTGCGCTTCGAGGCAGAATCCGGGAACTATCAGCCCAATACGGTATGGATATAGACCCCGAAAAACCGGTATGGGAGCTCTCTGCCGGCGAGCAGCAGAGGGTGGAAATTATAAAAGCGCTTTCCCGGAAAGCGGATCTTCTCATTATGGACGAACCGACCTCCGTCCTGACACCTCAGGAAGCCGATGAGCTTTTTGAAATATTGAGAAAAATGACCTCTGAAGGACACTCGGTAATCCTGATAAGCCACAAGCTGGAAGAAATTATGGCCATCTGCAACCGGGTGATGGTTCTCCGAAAAGGCCAGGTAACAGGTGCGGCTTCTATAGAGAAAGTAGATAAGGGCAGACTTGCTGAAATGATGATCGGCCGGCAGATAGCCGCCGCCTACCCCAAGGCGGATGTGAGTCCCGGCAAAGAAGTTCTGGAAGTTTCAGCTCTGGATGTTGATTCCGATCGGGGTTTGCCGGCGGTCAGAAACCTGACCCTTACGGTTCGGTCCAACGAGATTCTCGGAATCGCCGGTGTATCCGGCAACGGCCAGCAGGAACTTGTGGAAACGATTACCGGTCTGCGCCAGCCGCTGGCGGGATCAATCCACATGAAAGGCAAACCCATGAACCACGCCGATGCCCGGAAAGCCCACACCCTGGGCATCACCCATGTCCCTGAGGAAAGAATCAAATACGGTATCGTTCCCAATCTGCTGCTGTATGAAAACTCAGTTCTCAAACAGCATCGTGATGCCCCGTTCAGCAGCTGGGTTCAGATGAACTACCCGGTTATAAAGGAACATGCCAATAAACTCGTCGAAGGTTTCCAGGTGGACACCCCGTCCATCAACATCCGTATTAAGAATCTTTCAGGCGGGAACATCCAGAAACTTATCCTGGGGCGGGAGATTTCCGGTGGTCCGGACCTGCTGATTGCCGCTCATCCCACCTACGGTCTGGATGTGGGTGCCACCGAATATGTCCGGAAACAGATAATAGACCTTCGGGACAATGGAGGTGCCGTCCTTCTGGTTTCGGAAGACCTGGATGAGCTGTTCATGGTCTGTGACCGCATCGCGGTAATGTTCGACGGTCATTTCATGGGGGAAGTCAAACCTGACTCCTGCACAATAGAAGAAATCGGGCTGATGATGGCCGGATCTACCAAAGTGGAGGCCTGAAAACATGCAGATCGATTTACTGCCACGAGAACGCACAACTGCCGGCTTGAACCTCCTGATACTCATGGGTTCTCTGCTGGCTGGACTTCTGGCCGTGGGGATTGTATTCGCGCTTAACGGTGTGAATCCCGCCGTTGCTATTTTTTCCATTTTCAAGGGTTCATTCGGCAGTGCCTACGGTATAAAAGAAACCATCACAAAGGCCATTCCTCTGATTCTTATCGGCAGCGGGCTGGCTCTGGCCTATAAAGCAAAATTCTGGAATATCGGTGCCGAGAGTCAGCTTCTGGTGGGGGCCATATTCGCTACCTGGACCGGTCTTTTTCTGGGCCCCGATCTTCCTGGTATAGTACTCATCCCCATGATGTTTCTTATGGCATTTGTCGGCGGAGCTCTTTGGGGAATGGTGCCGGCAGTTCTGAAAGTCAGATTCGGTATCAACGAAGTGATTTCCACCCTGATGCTCAACTACATTGCCGCCGAATTGGTGAAGTACCTTGTCGTTGGTCCCTGGAAGGGAGAATCCAAGGGCGGTTACCCCTACACAGACGACCTTCCCGAACAAGCCATTTTAAAACTGATGCCGAATACAACAATATCACCAGTACTACTCATCCTGGCAGTGCTCGGTGCGCTGGTGCTGGGTTGGCTGGTGTACCGCAGCAGATTCGGTTATGAGATTCGGGTCATTGGTGAGAATACCCACGCCGCCCGGTATTCGGGAATCAATTTTTTCCGCACTTCGGTCATGATGATGGCTATCTCCGGCGGCATGGCCGGACTGGCAGGTGCCGGTGAGCTGATGTCAAAACACCACTACCTCAGTTATCCCGAATCCCTGAGTGCCGGCTACGGATTTACGGCAATCATAGTTGCCTGGCTGGCCAGGCTTAATCCTGCTTTTACAATAGTCTCAGGACTATTCTTTGCCGGTATCATCGTCGGTGGTGATGCCATACAAATATCCATGGGGATGCCGGCCGCCACCGTCAATGTGTTCAACGGTATGATACTCATATTCCTGATAATGGGAGATTTTTTCATCAGTCACCGTGTCCGTATTCGAATCAGGAGTTCTGTCCATGCTTGATATTATTGTCTCTGTTCTCACCCGAACCATCATCGCCGGCACACCGCTGCTTCTGGCCACGCTGGGAGAAATCATCTCTGAACGCGGCGGGATACTGAATCTGGGAATGGAAGGGGTTATGTCCGCAGGTGCGGTAACAGCCTTCATTGTTACGTACACCACCGGCAGCCCCTGGCTGGGAATGCTTGCTGCGATTCTGGTAGGTATGATTCTTTCAGGAATCCATGGTTTTGTAAGCATCAGCCTCCGGGCCAATCAGGTTGTCAGCGGCCTGGCTCTAACCATGCTTGGTTTAGGCCTCAGCGGTCTCTGGGGAAAACCATACATCGGCCGCCCTTTACAGGACCGCATGCCAAGGCTGAATATCGAGGGCTTATCGGACATGCCGATACTTGGAAGTATCCTGTTCAATCACACCTGGTATGTATACATGTCAGTTCTGATTGGTGTCCTCATCTGGTTCACTCTCAAGCATACACGTGTCGGGATTACCCTGAGGTCGGTAGGGGAAAATCCCAAGGCCGCTGAATCACAAGGTATTTCGGTAAACCGCGTAAAGTATCTTGCTGTCATGACCGGCGGCGGACTGGCGGGAATGGCCGGTGCATATCTCTCTACGGCGTATTCAGGTTCCTGGAACGAGGGCATGACTGCGGGCCGGGGATGGATTGTTATTGCGTTGACAATTTTCGCGTTATGGCAGCCCGGTGGGGCGTTCCTCGGGGCCTACCTCTTCGGCGGGATATTCGTCCTCCAGTTTATGCTTCAGCCTCTGGGAATCTCTCCGAATCTGCTGTCCATGCTTCCATATCTATCCACATTACTGGTGCTCTTCTTTTATGGGATGTCAAAATCAGGGCAACGGCGTATGAATGCTCCGGCAACTCTTGGAGAACCCTACGTTCGCGGTGAACGCTAGTTGATTCGGGAATGAAAAGGTTGTAACACCGGAAGCCGATAATAACTGGAAAGTTGTACCGGCTGATTGGGCAAAGGATGGCAGGGAGACGAGCTTTCCGTTCCTTTACGGCGAATAGTGAGAATATTTTTATGATTCGGGCCGCTGAGATTCAGCGGCCTGTTTTACATAACATTGAGTCCTGCCAATCCTGATGTTATGATTTGCTCCCGAGGGGAGGTAGGGTTGTACAAACTCATTTTCGTTGATGATGAAGACATTGTCCGTGAGGGTATTACATCCCGTATCCCCTGGGGCAAGAACGGTTTTGAACTGGCAGGCGTGTTCGGCGATGGACGTGCGGCCCTCGATTTCGTTCAGGAAAACGAAGTTGATGTCATTCTGTCGGACATCAGCATGCCCCGAATGGATGGCCTCACCCTCAGCCGGGAAATTGCGGACTCCCACCCCAGAATTCAGGTGCTGCTCCTTACAGGATTCGAGGATTTTGAGTATGCACAGGAAGCGGTTCACCACAGGGTAAAGGAATTCCTACTCAAGCCTATTACAGCCGAAGAGCTTGGGAATGTTCTCGAAAGAACCAAGGGAGAGCTGGACAGGCTGCGATATGTCGAAGGTGAACAGGAACGTCTCCGGGATCTTCTGGATCGGAGCCTGCCCCTCCTGAGGGAAAGATTTTTCTACAGTCTGGCATCCGGCCGCCTCGATAAAGAAGAAATCACTCGCCGTAGAAACTTTTTCGGTTGGAACGATCTGGACGGTGTCTACAAGATTATCATCGCGTCTCTTCCCGATGAATGGGAAGAAATCACCCGCCTCGCGATATTTGAAGAATCACGCAAGGCTATCTCTCCAGACGATGCTGTGTTCAGCAACAGCAATGAAGATATTGTGATACTGCTTCAGGGATCTGACGGAAATTATCTGAACAAGAGGGCAAGGAATATCGCCGAGCGCCTTTTTTCCTCTGCTATACGTCTGGGGGATTCTCCGGTTGCCATTGGTATTGGTGAATCGGTACATCGCCTGGAAGATGTAAACCGAAGCTATCTGGGAGCCGGCAACGCGGTAGATCATACCCGTGTGCTCGGCATAACACAGATTCAATCTATCGAAGAAGTCAGGCAGAAAACCCGTGTTTCTCAAGAAGCATTTATCAGCCGGGCTCTGCGCCTTGTGAAAGCATTGAGGGAGGGTGTCAATGATTCGGTTCAGAATGCATTGACTGATGTATTCAGCCTTTTCGAGGAAAGCTACCTCACTTCTTCGGATGTCGTCAGCTATCTGGCCCGACTGCAATATCATCTCTCAGATTTTGTTGATGAAATGGGTATCAGCGTTCAGGACGATTTCACTGAACTTTCTTTAACAGCTGAACCCCGGCGTTTTACCAGACTGGTTGATGCCAAACGTTATTTCGGTACTCAGATTGCGAAAATAGAAAAGCATATACAACAAAGAAGAAATGACGCGGCCCATTCCCGTATAGATAAGGCCCGGCTCATCATTGCCGACCGAATCAGTGACAAATCGTTTTCGCTGCAGGACATCTGTTCCGAACTTTACCTGAGCACCAGTCAGTTCAGTGCGCTTTTCAAGGACAGCACAGGGCATACCTTTGTCGAATACCTTACAGAGCTGCGAATCGATGAAGCCAAGAGACTCCTGAAAACGACTGATTTGAAAAGCTATGAAGTCGCCGACCATGTCGGTTATCAGGATCCTCGATATTTTTCCAGCATATTCAAGAAAATTACCGGCCTCACAACAACTGAGTATCGCCGGGAGTTGGAAAATTAATGACTCGATTATTTGGAAAACTCGGAACACTGGAATCCCGTTTCTACCTCATATTTACACTGCTGTTTTTTACAACAATCCTGACCATGCAGATTATCTCGACTCGATTCACGATAACCTCGGTTAGAAATTCGACATTGGAAAATAACCGGCTGCTTGTTGATCAACTGGTGGGGCAGATTGATACATATATTGAGAGTATGGAGCGTATTTCCACCGCAGTAATCGAAGACAGTAATGCCCAGGCATTTCTAAACGACACCGGCTCGGATTCTGATTCTGAAAGAATTCTTAAAGAGCGGTTCGCCTCGTATATCCGTGCCAGGGATGATATTTCTGCGATAGTACTCTTTCGCCAGGATGGCAGGGCCATAAACGGGGATGATAGAGATCCGATTGAGTTCTCCGACTATCGCGGTACTGACTGGTATAGAAATGCGCTGCTGGCCGAAGGAAAGACTGTCGCATCCACCGCTTATGTACAAAATCTGTTCCCGGGTGAGTATTCATGGGTGGTTTCGTTAAGTACTCAGATACTCTCGCCCGAAGACGGGAGTCCTTTGGGCGTACTACTCGTCGACTTGAGGTTCAACAGGATCAGAGAACTTTGTGAGTCCCTGGTTGTCGGAAAAAAGGGATACGATTTTATCATCGACCCAGACGGCAACTACGTGTTCCACCCGTCTCAGCAATTGGTTTACAGCGAATTGAAATCCGAACCTATTGCCGAATTACTACCCCTGTTATCCGACGTCAATCCTTTGCTGAAAAAGGACGGCCGAAACTACCTGACCGCCGAATCCATGCGCACAGGCTGGTATGTGGTCAGTGTCGCATTTGACAGCGACATGGTGAATGGCTGGCCTTATGTCCAGCTGATGAACGCCCTGATCGGGCTTGTGCTCTTTCTTATAGTCGGGCTTGTAACAAATTTCATAACCAAGGGTATTACAAAACCCCTGAGGCAGCTGCAAACTGTCATGAAGAGCGTTGATACGGGTGAGTTCCGCAAGGCGGGGAACCTGGACGCAACCGATGAGATTCAAGAGCTTGCCAGGGAATATGATCTGATGGTAGGACGTATCGGGGAACTCATGGACGAAAATGTCCGGGAGCAGGAGCTCAAACGGAAGAGCGATCTTAAAGCACTGCAGGCCCAGATAAACCCGCATTTCCTGTATAACACTCTGGACTCCATCATCTGGATGGGAGAGATGGACAAGAGCAAGGAAGTGGTGAAAATGACCTCGGCGCTGTCGCGGCTCTTCCGAATCAGTATCAGTAAAGGCAGGGAACTCATATCTCTCAGAAACGAATTGGATCATGTCCGGTCCTACCTGACGATTCAGGAGATGCGCTATAAGAATAAGTTTCGCTATCTCATCGACATTCCGGAAGAACTGATGGACTGCACAGTCCTGAAGATCACCCTGCAGCCTCTGGTAGAGAATGCAATTTATCATGGTATTCGAAGTGTCGATTATGAAGGACTTATCGAAATCAGCGGAAGAAGAGAATACGATGACATTATTCTGATAGTGCAGGATAACGGGAAAGGTATCGATGTGGAAAAGCTGACAGCACTGATTAATGGCGAAACCGGAAATGAGGATGACGAGCCCGGTTCCAGTCATCAGGGTACAGGCGTGAGAAATGTTCATGAGCGGATCAGATTGTATTTCGGTACAGAATACGGCCTGGGTTATGAAAACCTGGAAGAATCGGGAACTCGGATAACGGTCAGGATTCCCGGAAAAAGGAACTACTAGAAATGAAATATCTGATCCTCTTCATCGTCGGTCTTGCTGTTGCTCTTCTGATTTTTCTGGCACTGACATTTTCATTTAAGCCCGGTAAATCCGATACGTTGCACTTGGACAAACCCATAGTCGTCGTAGTTAAGGCGACAGTTGAAGGCCAGCCTATGGATTTCTGGAGTGTCGTCCAACAGGGAATCGAAGAAGCTGCCAGAGAGTTCGAAGTTGATGTCGTGATAACCGGACCGGATCATGAGCGTCAGATTGATCGTCAGGTGAATATTTTAAATCGGACGATTGAAGAGGAGCCGCCTCTGATTATATTGGCAGCCTCGGACTTCTATCTTTTGGCAGAGTCAGTGAGCGTCGCAGCAGAAAGAAAAATCCCGGTAATCACGATGGATTCAGGGGTCAACTCTACCCACCCGGTATCCTTCATTGCAACAAATAACATTGAAGCCGGTTTCAGGGCTGGTGAGGAAATCAAGAGATTGCTTCCCGAATCGGAGGCGATATCAATTGCCATTGTCAGCCATATTCGGGAAACAGCTACCGCAATCGAGAGAGAAGCCGGAGTCAGACAGGCACTTGAAGGCTGGACAATCACCGGAACATGGTTTTGCGAGAATGATGAAGAGATTGCATATAAAAATACCATGGAAATTCTCAAGAATCCCTCGATCAGGGGAATAGTGGCCCTCAATGAAATAGTCACTCTAGGTACCGCCAGGGCTATCGAAGAATCAGGGGCCTGGGATCGGGTTTCGGTAGTCGGTTTCGATAATGCGCCCCGGGAACTGGCCTATCTTGAAAAGGGAATACTGAAAGCTACAGTGGTCCAGCGTCCCTACAATATGGGATACATGGCTGTCAAAACTGCTGTAGAATACCTTCAAGGTAACGAAGTGGAGCCGGTTATCGATACCGGCTCAGTTCTGATAACTTCAGAAAACATGTTCCGAAGAGAATATCAGGAGCTGCTGTTTCCCGTGAATGACGGCTGAGATTCTGTTGTCTTAATCAGTCGTCATTCTTGCCGTCTGATCGGTTTCTATCGGGTCTATTCCGGTCAAATCGGTCCCACTGACTCCAGCGATTCCATCGATCCTGCCATCGCCCCCGGCTATAACCTCGTCTCTCGATCAGATACGTCTCCCCGGTTTCAGGGTTCGTTATCTCCAGAGGGTAACCGATTACTCCCTGGATATCCGTTCCGGACATGAGAATCCACTGATTGGATACGATGTCGTACCACCATACCTCAGACACGCCGGTTTCCGGATCCAGATAAAACATTTTATCCTGGATGACGCCGCCTTCCAGCGTGATATCCCGAAAACTACTTCGCTCCTGGCTGGCTGTAAAATAACCGAGTTTCCGGGGCCCGGTGAAACGGGCCAGCTGCCGATCGGAATTGAGTTCAACTGAAATCACCGATCCTGGGACATAATTGCCCTCATCGTCCCAGTCAGTAGTAGAGACGGTAACGCTATTCCCGCTCCTCACAACTTTTATTCTCGTGCGGGCATTCTTCCAGCCGTCGGACTTCAGTCCACCGATATTCAGCTGCCGGCTCCAGAGAACCTTGCCGATTTCAGGCCTGTCGTCCCCTTCAGATAATCGCCGGACAATCAGCCCCCATCCCTGCCGCGGCTCAACAAAGTCACCACCCGAGGTAGAACCCTGGGATCGTGCAGCTTCTAGGATATAATTTGAATTACCTTCACGGAAGAATGCTACGATCAGGCCGACGGTATCGTCGTCGTCGTCTTTGGAACTGACGGTTGCCTCGAGTGAAAAATTCTCACTTTCCTCACCGTCGGGACTCACCAGTCCGGCATAGACCGAGTTTTTGGCATATTCGATATATGAGCCATCCGAATCATTCTTCAGCTTCCAGAGAAGTGCCAGACCAGCCTCATCATTTTTGGACTCACTCGATTCCTCGGCATCATCGCCATCCCTGAAATACATGTGATTACTCAATCTGCCCCAGTTGTCAAATATTTCCTGTGGATCTGCAGGCTCGTAAAGCTGCATTTTACGTTCCAAATCCCTGCGGTCATCATATACAAAGCCCTGTACCGGCCCGAGAAGGTCCTCTTCATTGATTACTTCTACTTCAGGGGCGGTCAACGACAGGGACACAACACCATTCGCGGTAAAGGTATCATTGATTGGTTCACCGATAATATGAACGACATATTCGAGAATAATCTCCTCACCTTCCGACTCAAAAGGAATAGATGAAACATCCATCACAACATGGCCGTTTTCCAGATAGGCGGAGGCCCCGCCGGAGACAGAAACTGAAAGAATTTCCAGACCCGATCTATTGAAAGTATTCTCAAATCCATCAATAAGCAGTGCCGTGGAAATGAGATTTTCAGAGTCTCCGAGCACAATGGAGGCAATGGGGGGTAACGGGTTCACAGTTACCGCAGGTGCTGTAACCAGTGGGGCTACAGTAATCGAAACCTCCTGTGGCTCTGATTCACCAAAAGCATTCAGGGCTACGATCTGATAGGTATATTCAGTTCCCGGGACAATCGGAGAATCCGTCCAGGACACGGTATTTGCCGGAAGACCGGAGCCGATCAGATTGAATTCTCCGCCATTTTCAGATCGGTATACGCTGTAACCGGTTTCCAGGTCCGATGTGTCAATCCATGTCAGATTGACGGATAAACCCGATTGTGTCGTCTCTGGGGCGCCGGGGGTCTCGGGGACTGTATTGAAGGCCTCCGAACCGAAGGACAGTTTTGTTTCTGTCTCAAGGTCATCAAAGATTTGTATGGTCTCAGCTACGGAAGAAATCAGTGTGCCATCGTCGAATAATTCACAAGAAAGAAAATATTCACCGGAAGGGAAGCTACCCGAAAACTCCAGTCCATTCCCGGTAATTTCCATATCGATAGACGTCGGTGTTCCTCCGGTTGGAGTGAGGGTGGCAATTACTTTATCAATACGGCCCTCGGTTAATCCGGCTGACGACCAATCGTATTCAACTGCAATGGTTCCTTCACCGCCCATTACCGGAAGGAGTTCAATATCGGCAGTTCCTGCTATATCTGCTACGACGTCAATATCGGCAGCACTTCCGACAGCAAGGGTTAAGCTTTCGGAATTCAACGCAGTGACAGAAATGGTATAGGCACCCAGAGGAAGATCTTCAAGCAAAATCGTTGAATCGGTAACAGTCAGAGGTCCCATAGCTTGAGTTCCGGTAAGCAGAATTTCATATCGATCAATAGCCTCCAGATAGTTATCCGGTATCACCGAACGGTCGGACTCCAGAGGGGTAAGATTTATCTGCAGGGTACCGGAAGAAGACATATTCGTCTGCATGTGATTAGCGTCCATAATCGGGTTGGCACAGGCCGTCACTATGACGAGAACCAGAATATATAAGAAGATGGCGTACCTGTTCTGTTTGCTGTAGAAATGCATGTAATCCCCCTTTTCAGGCTTCTAAATTGAAGAGCCCGAAGCAACATATTAAATATATCGGTAAGAACCACACTTTTCCGTTTCTTTGAACCAAACAATCGTAAACTTCTGATTATAGGGTTAGCTATCGGACAATATTCGACAATCTCCGGAAGATCATCGATTCCGCCATTATGTATACCGGACTGATAATGTTCAGCACGTTAAGGAGATCTCTTTTGAACGAAACAGTCCTTTCAATGAAGGGCATTGATAAGCGCTTCATGGGTGTACACGCTCTTAAAGGTGTGGATTTTGAGTTGAAAGCCGGGGAAATTCATGCTCTGGTCGGCGAAAACGGTGCCGGTAAATCCACCATGATGAAAGTACTGACCGGGATTTACGAGAAAGATTCCGGTGAGATCCACTATCAGGGAAAACTCTTTCATCCTCACAATCCCAAACAGGCACTGAACGCTGGAATCGGTATTATCCATCAGGAACTCAATATGATGGAACATCTCACCGTTGCCCAGAACATCTATATCGGCCGGGAAACGATGAAAGGCGGCGGACTTTTTCTGGACGACAAGGGTCAGAACAAACGAGCCGCGGATCTGCTCAAACGGCTCAACATGAACATCGATCCCTCTGAAACCCTGAACCGTCTCACAGTCGGAAAACAGCAGATGGTAGAAATCGCCAAGGCGGTTTCTCACGATCTGAAGGTACTCATTCTTGACGAGCCGACAGCAGCCCTGACTGAAACAGAAATCGATGAACTGTTCACCATCATGAAAGACCTTGCCTCAAAAGGCGTTGCCATGATTTACATCTCCCACAGAATGGATGAGATAGGTAAGATTACAAACCGCGTCACAGTCCTGCGGGATGGTGAATATGTCGGAACAGAAAAGACGGAGAAAATCACCAAGGAAGACATCATCAACATGATGGTCGGCCGGGTGATTTATGAGAAACCTAAAGAGAAGAGCAATGTCCGTCCAGACGCCGAAGTTGTGCTGGAAGTCAGCAATCTGAATGCCGGTAAACTGGTGAAAAATGTCAGTTTCAAACTGCACAAGGGTGAAATCCTTGGCTTTGCCGGCCTCATGGGAGCCGGCAGAACCGAAACGGCCCGTGCCATCTTCGGTGCCGACGAGATTCAGAGCGGCACCATCACTGTTAAGGGGCAACCGGCCAGGATTGCCGATCCTATGGATGCCGTCGCCCACGGTATCGGATATTTGTCCGAGGATCGGAAGCGCTACGGTCTGGCGACGGGTTTGAACGTCGTCGAAAACTCACTGATGGCATCATATGACAAATATGAATCCGGGATGTTTGTCCATGCCAGCAAAACCAGAGCCATCACGGATGAATATGTCAGCAAGCTGAGTATAAAGACCCCTACTATAGATCAATTGCTTAATAATTTGTCCGGGGGTAATCAGCAAAAAGTTGTTATCGCCAAGTGGCTGATTAATGATGCGGAAATACTGATTTTTGATGAACCCACCAGAGGAATTGATGTCGGTGCCAAGAGTGAAATATACACTCTGATGAATGAACTGGCCGCCCAGGGAAAATCCATAATTATGATTTCCTCTGAACTTTCTGAAGTTCTGAGAATGAGCGACCGCATCGTTGTCATGTGTGAAGGACGGGTTACCGGAGAGCTGGACATTGAAGGTGCCAGTCAGGAAGACATCATGAAGTTCGCAACAATGAGGGAGAGTTTATGAGCGATATCGGTATTCATAAGAGTATGGGCGACAAAATTAAGGAGATAGGAATGCAAAAGTTCCTTGCTCCCGCCGCTTTGGTGATTCTCTATATATTTTTCGGCATTTTCGGCAGGAATTTCTTTTCCTATACCTCATTGGTGAATATTCTCGATGCCTCGTATTACATTGGTTTCATTGCGATTGGAGTCACCTTTGTAATTATCACCGGGGGGATCGACCTCTCCTGCGGTACTGTGATGATGTGTGCCGCTATTATCGGCGGAACAGCATATAAAAGCTGGGGATGGCCCATGTGGCTCGCCCTGGTTACCATCATGATCGTTGCAACAGCGTTCGGTTTCTTTAATGGAATTATGGTATCACGGCTCAAACTGCCTCCCTTTATTGCGACTCTGGGTACCATGATGATTTCTATGGGAGTCGGTTCCATTGTTTCCAACGTGCGAAGTGCCACCTACCCCATACGGTCTGAAGCTGATGGATGGTTCAAAAGCATCTTCAAGTATCTTGGAGAGGATGGGTTAACCATACCTACCGGTTTTATCGTCCTCATTGTTACAGCTACGATCGCCTTTCTGATTCTGACAAAAACGAAAATGGGACGGTATACCTTTGCCGTAGGCTCCAACAAAGAAGCTGCCAGGCTTTCCGGCGTGGATGTGAAGAAATGGGAAATGATGGCCTACGTCGTCAGCGGCGTGATGTCCGGTATAGGCGCCATCGCTTTTGCCGCGGTCTACACAACAGTAATGCCGGCTCAGGGTCAGGGATTTGAGCTCTACGCCATTGCCGGTGCTGTTATCGGCGGGACATCACTTTCAGGTGGTGTCGGCTCAGTGTTCGGTACGCTTATCGGTGTCTACATCATGAGCTCACTTCGAGTCGGGTTGCCCTCAATGGACCTTCAAGCCCACTATCAGACCTTCTTTACCGGAGTCGTTGTAATCGGCGCTGTTCTTCTCGACCTCTACAGAAACAAGAGAGCATCGGAAGTTCGAATCTTAAGTCCGGCTGACACCTACAGAAATACGGAAATGGCCAAGGTAAACCGCAGGAAAGAAGAACTGTCAGACCTGAGCGGTCCAGAACTCACGGCTGCGAAAAATGAAGTTTCAGCTCTCCGGGCTGAAATCAGAGTGATTTACAGTCGGATGAAACGTGAAGATACAATCGAAAAGAAAAGGGTTCTTGCCGAGGAGAAAGCCGCAACGAAGGCTCTCCGGCAAGAATTCAAACAGGGTTAAATAAGAAAAAATCCCGGCCGTTGGCCGGGCGTTAAAAAAATTAAGGAGGAACGTATGAAGAAAGTTACTCTCATACTTCTCGCATTAATTCTCGTGGCTTCGGCTGCATTCGCCAATGGCAAATCCGATTCCGAAATGAAAGGTAAGCCATACATCGCCGTTGTATCCAAGGGTGAACAGCATGACTTCTGGCAGCAGGTAAAACGCGGTGCAATGGATGCCGCTGAAGACTACGCCGTCGATGTCACCTTTGAAGGACCTCCATCAGAAAGTGATGTTCAGATCCAGGTTGAGATGCTCAACAATGCAATGGCCAAAGCTCCTGTAGCCATCGCTCTTGCAGCTCTGGACACCACGTCTGTAATTGACCAGCTCGCCGAACTTCAGAGCAAAGGCATTCCAGTTGTCGGTTTTGACTCCGGTGTACCTAACGCTCCTGCAGGTTCAATCGTTGCCAACGCTTCTACCGACAATTACAACGCAGCCGGCGTTGCAGCCGAAAAGATGTTTGACGTTGTCAAGGCTGACATTGAAGCCGCCACCGCCGCCGCTCCTGTAAAGATCGTTGTTCTGAATCAGGACGCATCGGGTGAGTCTCTTCTCAGCCGTGGTAAA
>RCND010001814.1_pt1 | contig 24357 bp, 23 predicted proteins | sample 2041351 | NCBI WGS metagenome assembly RCND01 (sample SAMN09708230, study PRJNA481090) | Marine sediment metagenome, whole genome shotgun sequencing project. | biome: marine sediment; feature: ocean; material: sediment; isolation source: Sewage treatment plant 12B marine sediment (STP12B) ... | reverse complement strand
CCTTATATTTCTAGAGGTATTATTTCCACAAAATTTATACTTTCTGAAATTTTAAATCGAGGTTACAAACCTGCTCAAATTGAAAAATTTATTCAAGAATTAGCTTGGAGAGACTACTGGCAACAGATTTGGATTGCAAAAGGTGATGCCATTAATCAAGATTTAAAACACGAACAAAAACCTATTTCAAACACCTCAATTTCAAAAGCAATTTTAGAAGCTAACATGGGCATTGAGGCCATAGACAAAGCCATTCAAGAATTTTATAAAATAGGCTATTTACATAATCACCTAAGAATGTATATCGCCGCCATCGCTTGTAATATAGGGCAAAGTCATTGGAAAGCTCCTGCACAATGGATGTACTATAATTTGCTCGATGCAGATTGGGCAAGCAATGCCTTAAGCTGGCAGTGGGTTTCTGGAGCAAATGCGAATAAGAAATACGTTGCAAATCAAGATAACATCAACAAATACTGTTTTACACAACAAAAAAACACCTTTTTAGATGTGCCGTATGACGCTTTTAATACATTAGAAATTTCTGAAATTTTAAAAGACACACCTCTTTTAGTATTAAAAACCCCTTTACCAAAACAGCAGACAATTGTAATCGATGAAACGCTTCCGACCTGTATCTATAATTTCTACAATCTAGACCCACTTTGGAAAAAAGATATTTCCACAAATAGAATTCTATTGTTAGAGCCTTCGCATTTTAAGCAATATCCCGTATCGCAAAAGACGATTGATTTTATCAATGCTTTTTGCGAAGAAAACATAGCCAATATTCAAATCTATGTAGGTGAATTTAATGACCTTATTACAACGTATAACTTCAGGTCCGTCTCCGGAACGGGCAGGAATATCTACTATAAAGAACACCCTTTAAGCAATCACTATGAAGGTATTGAAGAACCCAGAGAATGGATGTTTAAAGTGCAAGGCTATTATCCTTCTTTCTTTGCTTTTTGGAAAAAATGCAAAAAACAGCTTACCTATTGAAAAGGCAAGCCACCAATATTGTTTGGTTAAAGCGTGATATTCGCTCGCAAGACCACGAACCCCTATTAAAGGCAGAGCAAGCTGGTATTGCATATCGTATTATTTACCTGTTTGAAACTACACTCATTGAATATCCAGACACCAGCCCAAGGCATTTGCAATTTGTTTATCATTCTATTTTAGCACTAAATAAGATACTAGCACCTTTTAATAGAAACGTTGATGTGTTCTATGGAGAAGCTATTGACGTATTTGAATACCTGGTAGCAGCATTCAATATAAAAGCTATTTTTAGCTTTCGCGAAAGCGGAACTCAAAGTACTTGGCAACGTGATAAAGAAGTGACTCTAATTTGCAAACAGCAGCATATTAGTTGGCAAGAATCGCAACGAGATGGTATTCTAAGAGGTACTAAAAACAGAGATGCTTGGAACAAACAATGGCATGCTACAATGCACCGTTCAGTTATTCAAAACAACTATTCGATTTCAAAGGAAAAAACCCTTGAACATCCTTTTTCACCTTCCAAAAAATTAGAGACCCAATTACAAGAATATCCTAAACAATATCAGCCCGCTGGCGAAGCGAATGCTTGGCGCTATTTAAAATCTTTTACTGCTCAAAGGGGTTTTGACTACCAAAAACATATTTCTAAACCTACCGAAAGTAGAACGGCTTGTAGCAGATTATCACCTTATTTTGCTTGGGGAAATATGAGTATTAAACAAGCTTTTCAATTTATCGGCACACACCCTAACGGAATAAAAAACAGCAGGGCTTTTTCTGCAATGCTTACCAGATTGCATTGGCATTGTCATTTCATTCAAAAATTTGAAGTAGAATGTAGTTATGAAACCGATTGCATCAACAGGGGTTACGAGCTCTTACCACATAAGAAAAACGAAGCTTTTATTAAAGCTTGGAAAACAGGCACAACGGGCTACCCTTTAATCGATGCCAGTATGCGCGCCGTTGAGCAAACAGGGTGGATTAATTTTAGAATGCGAGCAATGGTGGTTTCATTTTTAACACTGAACCTAGACCAAGATTGGCGAGATGGTACCTACCATTTAGCAAGACAATTTTTAGATTATGAGCCTGGTATTCATTATCCACAGTTTCAAATGCAAACTGGTACTACAGGCATTAATACAGTACGCTTATACAATCCTGTAAAAAACTCGCAAGAGCACGACCCAGAAGGGGCATTCATAAAAAAGTGGATTCCAGAGCTTACTAATGTTCCAATAACTCACATTCACGAACCTTGGAAGATGACGACAATGGAGCAGACTTTTTGTGGGGTGATGATAGGAGAAGATTATCCATTACCTATTGTAGACTTGCAAGAAAGTGCGCGAATAGCAAGAGGTAAAATTTGGGGACACAAAAAGCATCCCGCTGTGCAAAAAGAAAAGAAACGCTTATTAAGTCCGCACGTAAATAGAACACATAATGATTTACACTAAAGAACAGCTAGACCGTATAACTAGGTTAAAAATAATCAATTCGGTTACAGGCATAAAGCCTGCAAACCTTATCGGCTCGATAGATGACGGAGGGAATACCAATCTGGCTGTGTTTAGTTCAGTAGTTCATTTAGGAAGCGACCCTGCGCTTCTGGGTTTTATATCTAGACCTCAAACTGAAGAAGTTGGTCATACGTATCGTAATATCCAAGAAAATGGATACTACACTATCAATCACATCCATCCAGAATTTATCAAAAATGCCCATTATACATCTGGAAAGTTTGATTCAGCTATTTCAGAATTTAAACGATGTAATCTTTCCGAAGAATACATCAAAAATTTTAAAGCGCCCTTTGTAAAAGAAAGCAACTTCAAAATAGGAATGTGCTTTAAAGAAGCGCTTGATATTAAACATAACGGTACCGTTTTAATGATAGGCGAAATAGAACATTTGATACTTCCCGATACCGCAATAGTAAATGATGACATTGACTTAGAAGTTACAAATGGTGTTGGTATTTCAGGATTAAACAGCTATTATTCACTAAAAAAAATAGACAGTTATCCCTATGTTAAAGTGAACGAAGTACCAGAATTTTAGTAATGAAAAAACAACACCTTCCCCAAAAAATATGTGTCGTTTGTGAACGACCATTTACGTGGCGTAAGAAATGGCGGAAGAACTGGGATGAAGTTAAATATTGTAGTGATCGCTGTAGAAAGAATAAATGAAGAGTATCAACATACTATTTCCGCATCAACTATTTGAAGAGTCTCCACTTTTTGAGACTAATGCACCAGTGTATTTAGTAGAAGAATATTTATTCTTTAAGCAGTACCCATTCCACAAGCAAAAAATCGCTTTTCATAGAGCTACTATGAAGAGTTACACAGATTTTCTTCGGAAAGACAAAAACCTTGAAGTAAATTATGTTGAAGCTACTGAAGTGATTTCAGACATCAGACGACTTATTCCCGAATTGAAAAAACAAGGTATTCAACATATCAACTATATAGACCCATCAGATAATTGGCTTCAAAAAAGAATAGATAAAGGCTGTTTAGAAAACAACATTTCAACCACTGTATATAGCTCACCTTTATTTTTAAATACCAAAGAAGACCTAGTAACTTTTTTTAGAAGTGATAAAAAGAAATACCACCAAACGACCTTTTATACGGAGCAACGTAAAAAGCAAAACATCCTTATAGATTCTGATGGAAAACCAACAGGTGGCAAATGGACATTCGATACGGAAAACAGAAAAAAATATCCTGCTAAAAAGATACCGCCAGCTATTCAATTTCCAGATGTTGATGATTATTATAAAGAAGCCAAACACTATGTTGAAACGCACTTCTCAAATCATTTAGGAAGTCTTACAGAATATTCATTATATCCAACAAATTTTGAAACGACAAAAGCTTGGCTTCATCAATTTTTTGAGCAACGCTTTATGGAGTTTGGTGTTTATGAAGATGCCATTATTGCTGAAAACTCTATACTGAACCATAGTGTATTAACACCTATGCTTAATGTGGGTTTAATAACGCCTAAAGAAATTATTGATGGGTGTTTGAGGTATGCTGAAGAAAACAATGTACCCATTAATTCTACTGAAGGATTTGTACGTCAAATCATAGGGTGGCGAGAATTTATAAGAGGTATCTATGAATCTAGAGGCAGTGAAGAACGTACGACCAATTTTTGGAAATTTAAAAAGAAGATACCTGCTTCGTTCTATGATGGTACTACGGGTATTACTCCCATCGACCAAACCATTAAGAAAGTATTGCAAACAGGCTATTGCCATCATATAGAACGCTTAATGGTATTGGGTAATTTTATGATGCTGTGCGAGTTTGACCCAGACGAAGTCTATAGATGGTTCATGGAGCTCTTTATTGACGCTTATGATTGGGTTATGGTAACTAATATTTATGGAATGAGTCAATTTGCAGATGGTGGATTAATGGCCACCAAACCTTATATAAGTGGGAGTAATTATCTAATGAAAATGAGTGACTACAAAAAAGGAGAATGGCAAGCCGTTTGGGATGGCCTTTTTTGGCGGTTTATGCATACCCATCGCGATTTCTTTTTGTCAAACCCTCGGTTAGGAATGCTCGTGCGCATGTTTGATAAAATGCCTGCTGAAAAACAGCAAAAGCATATAGATACAGGAGAGGAATATTTATTATCCCTAAAGGATTAGAAATGATAAATTAAAAAACGCAAAAAATGTTATTTAATACGAGTTATACAAACAAAGATTATATAAAAGAAAGTACCCATATAGTAGGTAAAGCATTTTCTTTTTTTGAAAAAATAAAAATTGGTGGTATTGGGTCAAGCAGATTAATTATTGAAGAATTAAGCCCTAGATTACAACCTAAAAATAGAGAAGCTATAGCCATTAATTATGCAAACATTGAATTACGGCCCAAAGGCATTATCATACATTTTACCAATAAGCTAGACCGATATTCATGGATAATACCATATTACCGTTTAGTTGTCTATAGTACGCAAACGTTTAGTATTCACTCAAACGGTAATGTTATACAGTTCAAGAAAAACAAAAACTATCAGGATAATAAAAAGTTTATCCATAAAATGACAGATTTAAAAAACAACTTTTTAAACCTAGGGTATTATGATGCTTAAAGCTGAATAGTACTGTTAAAAAAAGCATATAGAAATAGGAGGGTCCATAAAGCGGTTCGTAACCAATTTTTCTTTACTAATCCCTTCAACATTTTATCACTTACGCGTCCTTTTGAAATATTTGAATGGATAGGAACGAACTGCAAAAAGGTAGATATCCATATAAAAATAATGACTACAAAGCTTAAAAGTGTATCTACATTTGTTAATATAATTACTTGATAAGCAGAAATACCAAGTTGTGCAAGCATCAACGGTATTACTATGGCACTAAAACGAGAAGTATATTGCCTATGCCAAACAACTAGATTTTCAGTGCTATAATGAAGAAAACCCGGGTACACAATACGCTGTATTATCCAAATCAAAACAACTAATCCAAAATCTAATAAAAGCCTAATAATAGCTAAAGACATCACAAATGCTTAGTGATTTTTGAACTCATAGGTTTAGTGATTGAAAAATAATAATCAATGAGATTTCCTTTATCGTCAACTAAATATTTTTGAAAATTCCATTTTACACTAGAACTCTTTTTGCTGTTTAGGTCTTTAGATGTGAGCCACTTGTACAAAGCATGTTGTTTGCTTCCTTTTACGTCTATCTTTTCAGTAAGTAAAAAAGTAACGCCAAAATTCAACTCACAAAATTCTTGAATTTGTGAAGCGTCATCTGGCTCCTGTTTACCAAATTGATTACAAGGCGAACCAATAACAACTAGTTCTTCTTTGTACTTATTACTAAGCGTTTGTAACTCCTTATATTGTTTTGTAAACCCGCATTCAGAAGCGACATTGACAAAAAGTATTTTCTTTTCTTTAAAATCTATAAGAGAAATTGGATTCCCATTAATAGCATTGATGCCTATATCATAGATTGATTGTCTTTTTGTTTCAATGGAAGTACGTGTTGATAATTTTGCTTTATCACTTGTTTTCATTTAATCAGTTATTGCTTATTGATTCAAATAATTCTGCAATTCAGCTATCTTGTTCGGTCTGTTAAATATACCTCCATAATAAGAAGTCACTGTTGCAGAAGTATCATCTTTAATACCACGGGAAGAAACACATAAATGTTTAGCATCTATAATGACCGCAATGTCTTCAGTATCTAAGCTAGACCTAAGCTCCGCCGCTATTTGATTTGTTAATCTTTCTTGAACCTGAGGACGCTTTGCATAATACTGTACTATTCTATTGAGTTTAGAAAGTCCGATCACTTTCCCCGAAGAAACATAAGCAATATGAGCTTTACCGATGATTGGAACAAAATGATGTTCACAATTTGAATAGAATGTAATGTTCTTTTCAACCAACATCTGGTTGTATTGATACTTGTTATCAAACAACGCCACTTTAGGCTTATTAGCAGGATTGAGTCCTGAAAATATTTCTTCGATATACATTTTAGCCACACGATTAGGTGTTCCTTTTAGGGAATCATCGGTAAGGTCTAAACCCATGACATCCATAATTTGGGAGAACAAATCAGATATTTTTTCTTTTTTTTCTTCATCTGATATTTCAAAAGCATTAGGTTTCATAGGAGTTTCAAGTCCTGTATAGATATGGTCATCACCAATTTCTTCCTCTGAAAGTCCAATTAGTCCATTTTCTTCAATAAAGTCATTCAACAGTGTTTCCTGATTATTCATAAAATTTTTATTTCGATTTTGTAGTTTGATTTTTTTAGCTAATTGCTTATTTACAGCAATTATAATGTCACTAGGATTAAACCCATTTGGCTCTGAAACAAAATTAATTATTTTGTTTAATTAATACCGTTAAAGTTTAAACAAATTTTAATAACGCTTCAGAAGTAATCCTAATATTCTTACCGTTCACTTCTTTGTGCATTGGTAAAAAAAAATTCAGGTTATAGATATTTTAGTAGGAGGCAAAAAGGATGTAAAGGTTAAGAAGCATAAGTGCAAAAGACGGCAATGAGACCAGCAAGCCATCCTTGATTTTTATTCTAACCAAAAAGCCAAGTAACATAAGTAATGCTAAACCTGCAGAAGCCAAGAGCGTCAATATAGGATACAAGAAACCCATTAAAAGACCAGTTGCTCCAAGAAGTTGAAGAATGCCTATTAGCTTGCGAAAATCACTCAGGCCAAAGCGTTTGAATTCATCAAACATTTTTTTGTTGAGCAAGCAATTTAGGCCATACCAAAGAAAGCCGATGGCTGAAATCAAAATGAGCGATGTTAACAACATTTAGGATAATGGTATTTAAACGTTGTGATAAGGATTTAAGTAATCTTATTTTAAGCTTAAACCAAAAAACCAAATATACACCGAGTAGAATTTAAAGCCGTATAATAGTGGGAATATATTATTTAACCATTGCAGTTAAAGTATTTTTTTTAAATGTAATTAACGTTTGGTTTTTCAGATTTGGAAAACCAACTTCTTGGAGGGGCGAGAATGCCAAATCCATGAAAGAAGAATTTAAAACTTATGGCTTATCAGAAACAGTGCTGTATTTGGTAGGTGGGCTAAAAATATTATTTGTAATTCTTATAGTGCTATCTATCTGAATTGAAAATATAGCAGTCCCCGCTGTTTCAGGCATAGCCATTTTGATGTGAGGTGCCATCATTATGCACTTTAAAATAAACGACCCCATTAAGAAGTCATTTCCTGCTTTAAGCTTTCTGACCTTGTCCGCAGTACTTATTGTTTTTCACTTAATTTAATAAGATAATTTTAGAGATTTTTGGATAAGTCTGAGTATAAAATTCAAATCATAAGTGCGGGAATGAGTGGTTTAATAGCCGCTATGGTTCTTAAAGAGAATGGTTTTTCACTTGTTATTTTTAAATTATCCAGTTAATGGGATACTGTCATATTTCTTCAGAAAGTATTACCTCTGTAAATAGTTAAACTAGAGCTTCATATTTTTGTAATAATTCCAAAGTAGTATATTCCAATGCTTTTTGATGTGTTGCTTCAAGGACCACAAGTGGGGCTTTACCCGCACGTTCAGCTTCTAACGATCTAGATATGCATAAACACCATTTTGAGCCTGGTTTGAGACCGGGAAAGCTCCAATGTGGTACTGGAGTAGAAAGGTCATTTCCCTGAGATTTTGTATAATCCAAAAATTCTTGAGTCACCATGGCGCATAAGATATGGGTTCCTGAATCTTCTTGAATAGTTCTGGAAAATCCATCTCTAAAATATCCTGTAGCAAGATTAGAACAACAAGCTTTTAAATCTGTTCCGAGAATACTTAATTCATTGTCTTTTATCATATTCCTGAATCAGGCCTTCCTTTCAATCGTATATCAATTCTTTTTTTCTTAACGGTTAGCCTCTTCATAACATCCATTAAGGTCCCGTCTTTTGTCTTCTTATAAATCTCGTTGATTGCTAATACAAGTCGTTTTGCTTCTCTTGAAGCATTTACCCTATCACTAGTAGTCATATGACTCATTTTGGCTTTTTCAAATACTGATGCTTCTTGTAAAATGTCCATAATTATTGTTTTGTTTAAACTTACATAAATGTAGTTAAACAATAATTATATTTCAACCCTTATCCATTGATTATAACTATTTCAATATAAAAACAATCTTTACTTAGTACGTAACGCTTGAAAAACGAGGATTACCGAACAAAGATTATTTTTAGTTTGGTTAATTAAACCTCACGTTAAATTATACTTTTGAAAATATATTTGACAGCATAACTACTCATAAATTTTCCTCAGGCAGGAAACAAATATTTACTTTTACTAAAAGCAATGAGCCGAATAAATCTACTAATCGGCTCATGAAATATAATTGGCAACAAAAAGACTGGCCTAGTTTTCAGTACAAGACGGAGGAAATTGAAAATTTACTCTATGGTTTTTGCTCAACATACTGTGTTAAGTCAAAATATGGTGTAAACTATCTGCCTTAACGAACATTAAAACAAATACAAAATGAGAAATCAAAAAATAAATGTACTTATTATAATTTTCTTTCTGACTTCCATCAATTCCTTTTGCCAACAGCAGATAAACCTATCTGATAAATTCCAAAATAAGAAAATAAAGGTCGTGAATCGTATAATATCGTTGTACGGAGACCAACTAGATGCTGTGGAAATGAATGCAAAGAATAATGATGGTATTGGAATACTAGAAGATGTAGAATTTGACAAAGGTACTATTGAAGTTGATCTTTTAGGTGAGAACAATCCAGGTAAAAGTTTTATTGGTATTGCCTTTAATATTCAAAATGACAAAACTTATGAAGCTATATATTTTCGTCCATTCAATTTTGTTGCTAAAGAACAAATAAGAAAAGACCATATGGTTCAATACATATTTCATCCTGAATTTACATGGAAAAAACTAAGAGATGAAAGAACTGGAGAATTTGAGAACGAAATTGCAACTCCGCCAAATCCTGATGATTGGTTCAAGGTAATTATAAATATAAATGAAGAAAAGGTAGAAGTATATGTAAATGAATTACCGGAACCTGTTTTAACTGTCGATAGATTAACTTCAACAAAATCTAAAAAAATAGGAATTTGGACAGGTTTCGGCTCCTCGGGGCGGTTTAAAAATTTGAATTTAAGAGAGGAATAAACTTCCAACAACAAAAGATAAAAGGGAGTGTAATTTAAACTCTGTCCTCTTCACCTCCCCTGCGGGGGGTACCCCCCGCAGGGGAGGTGCTTAAATCGAGCGGCATCCGCCCCTCAAATTTAATAAATAATTGTTGGGCGGTCGTGGCCCAGTTCTGCAATGGCGAGGTCCACTTCTTCTTGATGTTCATAGTTGCCAGATAAATCAGCTTCATAAGGGCCATGTCGTTGGTGAACGCGCCCTTGGTCTTGGTCACCTTTCGCACCTGCCTGTGAAAGCCCTCCACCGCGTTGGTGGTGTATATGATCTTTCTGATGGGTTCGGAATATGCAAAGTAGCTCGATAGGTTCTCCCAGTTGTCCTGCCAGCTCCGTATGACCACGGGGTACTTCTTGCCCCATTTCCCCTTCATGTTCAGCAACTCGTCCTGTGCCTCTTCCTTGCCATTGGCCCTGTATACCAGTTTCAGGTCGCGCATGAACTCCTTTTGGTCCTTGGAGGCCACGTACTTCAGGGAATTGCGTATCTGGTGCACGATGCACAGCTGCACGTCCGTCTTGGGGAATATGCTCAGGATGGCCTCGGTAAAGCCCTTAAGGTTGTCCGTACAGGCTATCAGTATGTCCTTGAGCCCACGGTTGTTCAGGTCGGTAAGGACCTGTAGCCAGAAATTGGCCCCCTCGCTTTCCGAGATATACATGCCCAGCACCTCCTTGTAACCGTTCCTGTCGATCCCCAATATGTTGTAGATCGCCCTGTGGCGGACCTTGCCCTCCACCTTGACCTTGTAGTGCATGGCGTCCAGCCAGACGATGCAGTACATTGCGTCCAACGGCCTTCGCTGCCAGGCCTTTATATCGGGTATGATCCGATCGGTGATCTCGGTCAGGACGCTGTGCGAGATCTCGGTATCGTACATCTCCTTGATGTGGGCGCAGATGTCCCGATAGCTCATCCCAAGCCCGTAGAGCCCGATTATCTTGTCGGCCAGGTTGTCCGCCAAAATGGTCTGGCGCTTTTTTACGATCTCGGGGTCGAAGCTGCTCTGGCGATCTTGGGGCGTTTTTATGTCAAAGGTGCCGATCCCTGTTTTGAGGGTCTTGCTGCCCTTGCCGTTGCGCTTGTTGCCCTTGGAACGCTGTTCATCGTCCAAATGGGCCTCCATCTCCGCTTCTAGGGCCTTGTCCAGAAAGTTCTGGAGCAACGGTGCAAAGGCGCCGTCCCTACCGAACAGGCTCTTTCCGGTAGTAAATTGTTCCAGTGCCTTTTTTTCAATGTTGTCTAATTCTTCTTGTGTCATTTTAAATCTCTGTTTGAATGTTAATATAAAAAATCATTCAGACAGAGTTTAAATTACACCCTCAGATAAAATGAATTAATACTCATTTTATCTTTTGTTGTTGGTGTTTTGACCCCTATAAGAGTAATCTTTTAAATTTCGATTATTAATTAAGCTGCTTTATTTTTCATAAGAATCAAGTGTTTTTCTTGGTTCCATTTTTCCATAGGCGTTATTCTACCAAGTAGTCCATGGAGCCTTGTATTGTTATAAAAAGCTACATATCTTTTTATTATTTGTTCTATTTCGCCAAATGTGGTGTATTCAAATCGTTGAAAGATTTCTTTTTTTAGTATTCCATGATAGGCTTCTACATGTGCGTTTTCTTCTGGTGTAGCTACATGGGTAAACTCTTGACTTACCCCTATAAGGGCTAAATATTGGCGAACGTTTTTTGCTATAAATTGACTTCCATTATCACTTCTAATAACTACATTTTCAGGATATTGATACTCTTCAAGCATTTTGGAAAGGACATTTATTACCTGTTTCTGTTTTATAGAAAAAGAAAAATAGTCTTTTAAAATTCTGCGTGTATGTACATCGATTATAGAAAATAAATAGGCATTCTTACCTACACTAGGAATCCATACCATTTTTATATCCATTTCCAAACATTCCATTGGCCGTGAGGTGATTACCTTTCTAAATTTCACAAACTTACGACCAGAACCACTTCTGTTTATTCTGTGTTCTAATTTTAACATATTGGCTTGTTTCATTATTCGATACAGCTTTTTATGATTGATCAAATAGCCATCTTTCTTTAAATAAGAACACATTAATCGGTAGCCACAATCTATAAATTCATGCTCTAAAATGTCTTTTACAGAACTAAGTACTGTTGATTGGTCTACATACCCCTTTATTGCATGATAAGTTGATTTAGAGGGCTTATTTCCCTTTTTGCCACCACTAGGCTCCCTATAATAGCTGCTTTCTACCATACCGACCATAGTTATGATTTTAGTTTTACTACAATTATGCTTTTCATACGTAAGATCAACTAAATCTTTCTTGGATCGGACGTCCCAAACTTTTTTTTTAATAGCTCTCGTTGTACTTCTAATTCTATTTCTCTATCGCTAAGTAATTTACGCAACACTCTGTTCTCTTCCTCTGCCGCTTTAAGTTCCTTGCTCTTAGTGTTATAAGTAACTTTTAAACCTGCTTCTCCTTGGTGGTCAAACTTCTTTCTCCAACTATAAAAAGTACCTGTACTAACCCCGTACTTACGACAAGCTTCTACTATACCTATCTCTTCTGAACTTGATAGAGATCTAAGCTCCATTTCTTATATTTCATATCTCAAATGTATTTATTTGAAATTTAAAAGAACACTCCGAACTTATTGGGGGCTAAACTATTTGGTGCTTTGCAAAGTTTTATATTTTGTTTAATTTTGTTTCAAATGAAAGTTAACATATATCAAATCAATGTGATTCTAGTCGTTCTCGAAAGAGGGTGATACAGATTTCTATTGACTTTAGGGGCCTGTATCAAGAAAACTTTGATACAGGCCTTTACTTTTGTGTTGATTTGAATATGATAAAAATGGATGTCTAAATAACTGATTTACAGAAGTATAAACTAATATTTTAGGTGTTGACTTTAGATAGGCCAGAACTGTTAAAATAAATGGATTTAAGAAATCGATACCTTTGAATATTACGAATAATGATTAGATAGCGAACAACCAATAGGAGACAATTTTATGGAACTGAATAAGTATAGTAAGAACGTAACCCAAGACCCGACACAACCCGCTGCACAGGCAATGCTATATGCAATTGGTTTCAAGGATGAAGATTTTGAAAAACCCTTGATCGGTATTGCAAGTACTGGTTATGAAGGTAACCCTTGTAACATGCACTTGAATGATTTGGCCAAATTGGTAAAAGAAGGGGTGAACTCTAAAGAAACTATTGGCCTCATATTCAATACGATCGGTATTAGCGATGGTATTTCTATGGGTACACCGGGAATGCGTTTTTCATTGCCCTCCAGAGATATCATTGCAGACTCTATGGAAGCTGTTGTGCAAGGCATGTCGTATGATGGGTTGGTAACTGTTGTGGGCTGTGATAAAAATATGCCGGGTGCATTAATGGCCATGTTGCGCCTGAATCGTCCTTCGATATTGGTGTATGGCGGTACCATCGCGTCCGGATGTCATAATAATAAGAAACTAGATATTGTATCTGCTTTTGAAGCATGGGGCGAGAAAGTGGCAGGTACCATGGAGGAGTCCGAGTTTAGGAGTATTATTAAAAAATCGATTCCCGGGGCGGGTGCTTGTGGTGGCATGTACACAGCCAATACCATGGCTTCGGCAATTGAGGCCTTGGGAATGGCATTACCCTATAATTCATCGAATCCTGCGATAAGTGATGACAAACAGGCAGAATGTATAGCGGCAGGTAAGCAAATGCGTTTTCTTATCGAAAATGATATTAAACCTTTGGATATCGTAACCCGAAAATCATTGGAAAATGCGATTCGTTTGGTAACGATTACGGGTGGTTCTACCAATGCGGTACTTCATTTCTTGGCCATTGCGAGAGCAGCCGATATCGATTTTACCTTACAAGATTTTCAACACATAAGCGATACTACGCCATTTATTGCCGATTTAAAGCCAAGTGGTAAATATTTAATGGAAGACGTTCACCGTGTAGGTGGTATTCCGGCGGTATTAAAATATCTATTAAAAAATGGCCTTTTACATGGTGACTGTATGACCGTAACAGGAAAGACCTTGGCCGAGAATTTAGAAAATGTACCTGATTTGGAAGAAGGGCAAGATGTTATCATGCCTTTAGACAATCCTATAAAGGCGACAGGACATTTAAGAATGCTATACGGGAACTTGGCAGAAAATGGTTCCGTAGCAAAAATTACCGGTAAAGAGGGCTTGTTGTTCAAAGGAACGGCAAAGGTATTTAATAGCGAATATGATGCTAATGATGGTATACGTGACGGATTGGTAAAAAAAGGCGATGTCGTTGTAATTCGTTACGAAGGTCCAAAAGGTGGCCCCGGAATGCCAGAAATGTTGAAACCGACTGCGGCCATTATGGGTGCCGGGCTTGGAAAAGATGTGGCTTTGATTACAGACGGGCGTTTTTCAGGAGGCACACATGGTTTTGTGGTAGGTCACATTTCTCCAGAAGCACAAGAGGGTGGAGCCATTGGTTTACTGAAAGATGGTGACGTGATTACGATTGATGCGGAAAGCAACTCCATCAATGTTGATGTTTCAGACGAAGAATTGGCAAAACGCAAAAAATCTTGGGTGCAACCGGAATTGAAATTTAAAAAGGGAGTGTTATACAAATACGCACGTTCGGTATCGTCGGCGGCGCAAGGTTGTGTAACCGATGAGTTTTAAATTGTAGTATGAAGTACTGAATAAAAAGTACTAGGCGCCAAATAACTCATTTTTGATTTAAACTTGACACTTGAATTTGATTTGGAATTATGGAAATAGTAAAAATAAAAACGGAGCAAAGCCCAAAAAAAGTAAAACTTAAAATAAGTGGAGCCGAAGCTATCATACATTGTCTTTTGGCTGAGGGTGTCGATTTGTTATATGGTTACCCTGGTGGGGCCATTATGCCGGTTTATGATGAATTATACAAATTTCAAGATAGACTGACCCACATTTTGACACGCCATGAACAAGGTGCAACACACGCGGCACAGGGTTATGCAAGGGTTTCGGGTAGAGTAGGGGTCGCGATGGCAACCTCTGGCCCCGGTGCGACCAACTTGGTAACAGGTTTGGCCGATGCTCAAATCGACTCTACCCCGATGGTTTGTATTACAGGTCAAGTGCCAAGGCATTTGCTAGGTTCCGATGCGTTTCAAGAAACTGACATCATCGGAATTTCCACTCCGGTCACCAAGTGGAATTATCAAATCACAACGGCTTCGGAGATTCCCGAAATTATGGCCAAGGCATTTTATATCGCCAAGTCAGGCCGACCAGGTCCCGTTTTGGTTGATATTACAAAGAATGCACAATTTGAAGAGTTTGAATTCAGCTACGAAAAGTGCACTGGGGTCCGTAGTTATAACCCTGTGCCCAAACCAGATTTGAAAGCTATCGAGGCCGCGGCAGAACTCATCAACAAAGCAAAAAAACCCTTTATTGTTTGGGGGCAAGGTGTTATTTTAGGTCGGGCCGAAGAACAATTGAAGGCATTGGTTGAGAAAGCGGGTATTCCTGCAGCTTGGACGATTATGGGAGCGTCAGCAATAGATACTGACCACCCCCTGAATGTTGGCATGGTGGGTATGCACGGTAATTATGGTCCGAATGTTTTGACCAATGAATGCGATTTATTGTTAGCTATCGGTATGCGTTTTGACGATCGGGTAACCGGCAGTTTAGATACCTATGCCAAACAGGCCAAGGTTATTCATTTTGAAATTGATAAGGCCGAAATCAACAAGAACGTACATGCGGATGTTCCGGTTTTAGGAGATTCCAAGGAAACCTTAGAACTTATATTGCCGTTAGTGAATGAAAACAAGCATGAAGCTTGGCATAATGAGTTCAAGAAAAAATACCAAATTGAATTTGATGAGGTCATCAAAAATGACATTCATCCCACGAAAGAAGGATTAACGATGGGCGAGGTGATTGAAGAAATCAATATCGCCTCTGGAAATAAAGCCGTCATCGTTACCGATGTCGGGCAGCATCAAATGATCGGTTGCCGTTATGCAAAATTCAAGCAATCAAAGAGTAATATCACCTCAGGCGGCCTCGGCACCATGGGTTTTGCGCTTCCTGCTGCCATCGGAGCCAAAATGGGCGCTATGGATCGTGAAGTAGTGGCTGTAATCGGTGATGGGGGTTATCAAATGACGATTCAAGAATTGGGCGTCATTTTTCAACATAACGTTCCCGTCAAAATAGTAGTCCTAAATAACGATCATTTGGGTATGGTACGTCAATGGCAAGAACTTTTCTTTGATAAACGGTATGCGTCTACGGTGATGGTCAATCCAGATTTTGTAAAGATTGCAGAAGGATATCATATCCAGGCTAAAAGGGTCTCCGAACGAAAAGACCTAAAAGCAACGGTACAGGAAATGATGGCTTCCAAAAACCCTTATTTCTTGGAAGTTAAAGTAGAGAAAGAAGCTAATGTCTTTCCTATGATTCCTTCCGGCGCTTCGGTTTCCGATGTGCGGTTGAAATAATGAATAGAATAGCGCGTAAGATGGTTGGTCGATTACCATAAAAATCAAATTTTCAATAGACTAGAGAAGTGTTAGAGTCCAATATAAAGGATAAGCCAAAAATCCATCAAGAAATTGAACGGAAATCAAAAGAAATCGGTTTCACGATGCCATCCGATCTCTATATCGGGACATTGCTGAAAACTTTGGTTACTTCTAAACCTAATGGAAGATTTTTAGAATTAGGTACCGGAATCGGACTAAGTCTTTCTTGGATGTTGGATGGAATGGACCAACGATCAAAATTGATAACAATCGATAATGATGCTGAGCTAAGTGCTATAGCCGAAGATTACTTTGGTGAGGATGATAGATTAGAATTGGTCTGTGTAGATGGTTCCGAATGGATAAAACAGTATTCCGGGGATAAATTTGATTTGATTTTTGCAGATGCCTGTCCTGGAAAATATAGTGAAGCCGATGAGATTTTGAATTTGCTCAAGGTTGGTGGTTTCTATGTCATCGATGATATGACTGCCCAGCCGAATTGGCCTGATGGTCATGAAGATCATGTAGATAAGTTGGTGGCTTATTTGGAAAAAAGAACGGATTTTACCTTGACCAAAATAAACTGGTCAACGGGATTGATAATTGCAGTTAGAAATAGATAGTAACCTTAGGTTTTGAAGAGAGACCCCCATAAGTGAGAATAAGGTTTAAGCACAAAGTAAAAATAAAAGTCACTCTCCTCAGGAGAGAGATTTAGAGAGAGGACACAATGCAACAAGTCGCACATAAATGGGATGCTCAGCTATACAACGACAAACATGCGTTCGTATACGATTATGGCCGATCGTTAGTTGAGTTACTCGATCCAAAACCCTATGAACGAATTCTTGATTTGGGTTGTGGCTCTGGAGAATTGACCCATTTGATAACGGAAGAGGTTGCTGATGTAGTCGGCATTGATAAATCTCCCGCAATGGTGCAGAAAGCTAAATTGCAATTTCCGCTAACAGCGTTTCAAGTTGGCGATGCGGTTGATTTTCATTTTGATGAGCGTTTTGACGCCATTTTCTCCAATGCTACCCTGCATTGGGTGGTTGATTATGAAAAGGCGCTAAAGAACATATATAGCAACCTGAAAGAAGGCGGTAGATTGGTAGTTGAGTTTGGCGGAAAAGATAATATAAAGGCGATAATTGATCAGTTGCGAAAAGTGCTCTTAAAAAGAGGTTATGAAAAACAGGCGCAAGTGCAACTATGGTATTTTCCTTCTGTTGGCGAATATACTTCGGCACTTGAAGCGGCAAATTTCACGGTTACTTTCGCACAATGGTATGATCGGCCTACGCCATTGGCAGATGAGGAAACTGGAATTATAGACTGGTTGTCTATGTTCTGTAAACCCTTTCTGCAAGGCGTAAAGGATTCAGAAGTAATTGACATCATGAACGAAGTACAACATAATTTGACCCCGAAACTATTTAAAGATGGCAAATGGTTTGCCGACTATAAACGTATTCGGATCGTTGCCCATAAAAAGTAAATATTAACGTAAATAAAAGTCCCGCTTTTCAGGAGAGGGATTTAGGGAGAGGATGAAAAAACAGTGGTTTACAATTTCGGTCTATTCCGAAAACAACGTAGGGTTACTTAATAGAATATCAGGAATATTCTTAAAGCGACACATTAATATAGAAAGTCTAAATGTTTCTAAATCAGAAATTGACGGAGTTTCAAAATTTACTATTGTAGTGTATACTACGGAACAGTGGGTTGGGAATATCGTCGGGCAAATCGAAAAACAGATTGAAATTATCAAGGCATTCTACCATACGGATGATGAGACTATTTATCAAGAATCGGCCCTGTTCAAGATAGCCTCGAACCTATTGTTCGATGAGCGACAGATCCAAAACATAATCAAAGACAACAACTCACAGATCGTAACTGTTGCGCGTGATTTTTTTGTTATCGCCAAGTCGGGTAGAAGAAGTGAGATCGACGAAATGTACGAGCAGTTAAAGCCTTTTGGCATCATGCAATTTGTACGTTCCGGTCGCATTTCGGTTTCTAAAGATGTCATGCAAATTACCGCATTGCTCAATGGATTTTATCAGGAATAATAATCATAATTAGTAATCAATTAAACACTATAGATTCCCTTCTTTACTCAAACTCCCGTAGCTTCGGGGCAGCACAGGTAAAGAAAATAACAAAAATTAAAATCAATATTTGAACAGATTTCCCTCTTTAGGGAAATAACATTAAAACACTATTTAAATGGCAAATTACTTTAACACACTATCATTAAGAGACCAATTGACCCAATTAGGAAAATGTAGGTTCATGGAAGCTTCTGAATTCGGCGATGGTGTATCCGCTTTAAAAGGAAAAAAGATAGTAATCATTGGTTGTGGTGCCCAAGGTTTGAACCAAGGCCTGAACATGCGTGATTCCGGATTGGACATTTCTTATACCTTACGTGAAGGTGCAATAAAAGATAAACGGCAATCATATATCAATGCGACCGAAAACGGATTTACAGTAGGCACTTACGAAGAATTGGTACCATCTGCCGATTTGGTCATCAATTTAACGCCTGACAAACAGCATACCAATGTGGTAAGTACGGTTATGCCCTTGATGAAACAAGGTGCGACATTGTCGTATTCGCATGGTTTTAATATCGTAGAAGAGGGCATGCAGATTCGTGAAGACCTGACCGTGATCATGGTGGCCCCTAAGTGTCCCGGTTCTGAGGTGCGTGAAGAATATAAAAGAGGTTTTGGGGTTCCAACATTAATTGCCGTACACCCTAACAACGACCCACAAGGTAAAGGTTTTGAGCAAGCGAAAGCTTACGCAGTAGGAACTGGTGGAAATCGTGCCGGAGTTTTGGAATCTTCGTTCGTTGCCGAAGTGAAATCTGATTTGATGGGCGAGCAGACCATTTTATGTGGCTTGCTACAAACGGGAAGCATTCTTTGTTTTGACAAAATGATCGAGAAAGGTGTCGATGCGGGCTATGCTTCCAAATTGATCCAATACGGTTGGGAAACGGTTACGGAAGGTATGAAATATGGCGGTATCACAAATATGATGGACCGTCTTTCCAATTCTGCTAAAATAAAAGCATTTGAACTATCCGAAGAATTGAAAGATATTATGCGTCCACTTTTCCATAAACATATGGACGATATAATGACCGGACATTTCTCTAAAACAATGATGGAAGATTGGGCAAATGACGATAAGAACCTACTGGGTTGGCGTGCCGAAACTGGTGAGACTGCTTTTGAGAAGACTCCGGAAGGTAGTGATGAGATTTCGGAACAAGACTATTACGATCACGGTGTTTTGATGGTAGCCATGGTACGCGCCGGTGTAGAATTGGCTTATGAAAGTATGACCGAATCTGGTATTATTGGCGAATCTGCCTATTATGAGTCTTTGCACGAAACGCCATTGATTGCAAATACGATAGCGCGAAAGAAATTGTTCGAAATGAACCGAGTAATTTCCGATACTGCAGAGTATGGTTGCTATTTGTTCGATCATGCCTGTAAGCCGTTATTGGCCGATTTCATGAAAAAAATCGATAGTGACGTTATTGGTAAATCGTTTGGCGATAGCTCAGAAAGTGGTGTTGACAATGCCAAACTCATTGCTATAAACAAAAAATTACGAGAGCATCCTGTAGAGGTTGTGGGGGCAAGATTGCGTGCTTCGATGACTGCAATGAAACCAATCGTTTAACGATTAAAACTGTCTACCGGCAGATCGGTCCCTGAGCAATCAGGGATTTTTTCACCCTAAACTTATTGAATAAATGAAGAATATAGTGGCCACAATACCAGAGGAGTACCAGATAAAAGAACTCATCCACCAGAAAAAATATTTGATCGACGGTGAGCTGAAATCTTGGGACGGAAACACAACAGAAGTCTTTTCGACTATTTCATCTTCTGAAGATTATCAACCTACGTTGTTGGGTAGCATTCCCGATATGGGCGAACCCGAGGCAATGGATGCCCTAGATGCTGCTATGGGGGCTTTCAATAGGGGCCAAGGTATTTGGCCGACCATGCATGTAAAAGACCGTATTGAATGCATGGAGAACTTTGCAAAGCAAATGGAGGCCAAGCGTGAGGAAATCGTAAAACTCCTGATGTGGGAAATCGGTAAGTCATTGCCCGATTCCAAAAAAGAATTCGACCGTACAGTCGAATATATATATGATACCATTGAAGAATACAAACAGTTGGACCGTAATTCGGCCAAATTCCAAAAGCATGATGGCGTTTATGCCCATGTAAAAAGAGGACCGGTCGGCGTTGTACTTTGTCTCGGACCCTATAATTACCCCTTGAACGAAACTTTTGCGTTGTTGATTCCTGCGATTATTATGGGGAATACTACAATTTTTAAACCCGCCAAACACGGAGTATTATTGATTACCCCTTTGTTGGAAGCTTTTCAAAGTAGTTTTCCGAAAGGCGTATTAAATATTCTGTTCGGTAGGGGAAGGGCGGTTGCTGCACCCATTATGCAAACAGGAAAAGTAGATGTACTGGCATTGATCGGTAACAGTAAATCGGCGAATGCCTTGCAAGAACAGCATCCAAAAAGTAACCGTTTACGTTTGGTACTGGGACTGGAAGCAAAAAATCCGGCAATAATTCTGCCCGATGCCGATTTAGATCTGACCATCGATGAGTGTATTGCAGGAACGCTTTCCTTTAATGGCCAACGTTGTACGGCACTAAAAGTGATTTATGTACATGATGATATTAAAACCGAATTTCTAAAACGCTTCACTGAACGTGTCGATTCGTTGAAGTTTGGAAATCCATGGGATAACGGGGTGAAATTGACACCGCTGCCAGAACCCGGAAAGCCCGCTTATATTCAAGAACTCATCGACGATGCCGTTCAGAAAGGCGCCAAAATACACAACAAAAAAGGCGGACAGCACTTCGATAACTATATATGGCCAGCCGTATTGCACCCGATCACGAAAGAGATGCGCGTGTACCAAGAAGAACAGTTCGGACCGGTGATTCCGGTACTTTCGTTCTCCGATATCGAAGAGCCTTTGGACGATATGGCGGAAAGCAATTACGGACAACAAGTTAGTTTATTCGGAAAAGACGTATATGCACTTTCCCCTTTAATCGATTCGCTTGTCAATCTCGTCTGTCGGGTAAACCTGAACAGTTCGTGCCAGCGAGGACCGGATGTATATCCGTTTACGGGAAGAAAAGACTCTGCCCAGGCCACCTTGAGCGTTCATGATGCCTTGCGCTCTTTTTCCATACGTACGTTTGTGGCTTTCAAGGATAATGATCTGAACAACGAGACTATTCGGCAGTTGCTGGAAGCAAAACTCTCGAATTTTGTAAGTACGGATTATATCTTATAGCTATTTCGTGTCATTCCCGCGCAGGTGGGAATGACACGAAAATTAGTTCGCTCCGATACGTTCTAACGGTCTCATTTATCTGAGGCCGTTACTTTTTCGGGCTGTATAGTTTCTTTAGGAACGGCATTAGCCAGTCGCTCTGCCTCTTTTTTAATACTGCCATAGGTAAATGGAGCCAGCATAAGACCCACAAACGTTTTGGGGTAATTTGGCATTCCACCAATACCGATGTCGTCGCTGGGCTGCTCACCTTTTGGCATGTGGAAAGTTCCGAAGAGATGGTCCCAAACAATTACATCGCCACCGTAGTTCGAATTTCCTTCTTCAATTTTTTTGGAGTGATGATAACGGTGATTCTTGGGAGAGGAAAAAATATAATCGAACGGCCCCAAAAGAACATCCATATTGGTGTGCTGAAACCTTCCAATGGTTCTTCCCACCAATCCCGCCACAAAAACGATTTCAACGGGAGCTTTTACAAAGGCAAAGGGTATCGCCCAAAGAAAGCTAGAAATAAGTCCTTCTAAAGGGTGTGATCTACTACCGTTGAACCAATACAAGCGTTCCGATGAATGGTGAACCGCATGCCATCGCCACATGAATTCGGATTCGTGCATCCAGCGGTGGTACCAATACCGGAAGAAATCGGCAATGGTCAATAACATAAAAACCTGAATAACCGGATGTAACGAAGAAGGCCATATTTCTTGCCCAATGGTTGGGGATATTTCTTGTACCACAAGTGATATTGTAGCCAAACGTAAAGGGGCGTTGATGTAGTCTCCCCAAACTTTATTACCAAAAAAAAGCATAACATCTGTTGGCAGCTCTTTGTCGTCTAACCACTTTCTGCTATAGGGAATCAGCCTTTCCAATGGCGCGAAAATCGCTCCGAAAATCAAGAACATGATTATTGTTCCCACAAAGGTTCTTGTGGTATAACCGCCGTCTACCAAATTAAAACCGATGATAACGGTTAAGGTCATGAACAAGGGGAAAATAACGACCTGAAGTACTATCTTAAGAAATGTACCTTCGATTTTATCGGCTAGCGGATCGATTTTACATAGTAACCACCGGAAAGGGGCGAGTATGTATTTGTGGCCGAATACTTCGATAGGGTGAAAGATACGGTCTAAGAATTTTCCAATTTTAAGTAGCATTAATTGAATTATGTGATGGTTTGACAATCGAAAATTGATGATATACCAATTTATGAAGCTTAAATATATAAAATATTCAATACAGTTCGGGGCTTATAAAACGAAATCATAAGGGTCTACAAAAGTATCCATGCCTGATTGGCATGAGTTAGATAAAACAGCTATGCCGAAACAAACCGGGATTAGTACGTCTTACTTTAATGGAGCCGCGTGAGTTTATATATACTCTGAAGTGAATTGTGCTAGATCAGGGCTCTCTTCCAATACTTCAATAAGGCCTAGGGCGGCGCGTTCCCCGGATAACATCGCTGCATTCAGGGATCCATTGAGCAAATAGTCTCCAGCAAGAAAAACGGTGTCCTTTATTTTAGTTTCTGATGGAACTAGTTCGTATTGAAGGTTGGTTAGATCTGGCAGTGCGTATGGTATTTTATAGTGCTTTAGAAAACCGGCACTTTCGATTCCGCAATATGCTCGTAATTCATGTTCTACTTTGTGTTGCAGTGCCACTGGGTCTAATTCGGTGTTTTTTACGACCGTGACTGAGAGCAATTCTTTCGTTGAAGTAGTTAGCGTTTTCAGGCTGGTGTGGTAAAAAATATTGTTGATGAGTGCTTCTTTGTCGGAAACCAACCCAATCAAAGGCTTTGAAATGACGCGACCCTCCGTTTCGAAGTAGAAGGTATCACAGCTTTTCCATAAGGTGTTATGGTTTTTTAGATTCGAGATCATTTCCCCAGGGTCGGTGGCAATAATAGTGAAGTGATTTTCTATTTCTTTTCCACTATCAAGTAGCAGTTTACCGTTTTCGATTTTCTGAACGCGGGTATTAAATAACCACTCCGTTTTTTTTAAGGATGCTTTCAGTTGTTTCGGAATAGCTTCTATACCTGCTTTGGGCAGTGATGCATATCCTGTACCGAACATTTTATAGACGAATTCGAACATTCGGCTTGATGTTGCGAGATCGGGCTCTAAAAAGATACCGCTAAAGAAAGGCTTGAAAAAACTTTGAATCATAGCTTCGGAAAATCCGTAGTCTGTCAAGAACTTTAAAGTGGACAGTTCTTCAGATTTGAAAATATCTATCAATGACTTCTTCTTCAGGTACCTATTGAGTTTCAATACGTTTAGCTTATCCGAAAAACTTCCGACATTGGCCAGAATCGTTTTGAGCAACAAGGAAGGATTTCGTAAGGGATCGGCAATTGTACGTTGGTTTCCCGAATCAAAAAGTACCGCTCCCGAGTAGAATTTTTGAAGTTCTAGGGCTTTGTAGTCCAGGTATTTCTTCGCCATGGGGTATTCCGTAAGCAAAACCTGAAAACCATGGTCCAATTGGTAGCCTTCTACGTTATCGGTTTTTACACGACCCCCAACGCGGTCGGTGGCTTCGATTACGGTAGGTGTGTATCCCGCATTTTCAAGAACCCGGGCTGCAATCAATCCGCTTAAACCTGCACCTACAATATGTATTTTATATGATTTTTTATCCAAAG
>RCND010001688.1_pt1 | contig 24421 bp, 19 predicted proteins | sample 2041351 | NCBI WGS metagenome assembly RCND01 (sample SAMN09708230, study PRJNA481090) | Marine sediment metagenome, whole genome shotgun sequencing project. | biome: marine sediment; feature: ocean; material: sediment; isolation source: Sewage treatment plant 12B marine sediment (STP12B) ... | reverse complement strand
GTAGTTAGTTCGAATTAAACCCCGCACATTGCGGGGTCTTTTTCTATTTAGTTTAAAGCTGCGCAAAGGTAGAGAATGATAGGTTGTCTTCCTAAATTGCAGCAATTAAATAAATTGAGATGTTTTATCAAATCAAAAAGCGACCTCTTAAGGTCGCTTTTTGATTTTTATATCAGTATTAAACTTTCATAATTTCCGCTTCCTTCGCGGCCAAGAATTCATCAATCTTTTTTGTGAATTTGTCGGTGATTTCCTGAACATCCATTTCCGCGTTCTTCTTTTGGTCTTCTGAGGCATCATCCAAATCACGAATTTCCTTATTGGCTTCCTGTCTTGCGTTACGCACTCCAACTTTGGCGTGTTCTGATTCCGCCTTGGCTTGTTTGGCCAATTGTATCCTACGTTCTTCAGTCAATGGCGGTACATTGATAATAACAAAATCACCATTGTTCATGGGATTAAACCCAAGATTGGCATTCATTATCGCTTTTTCAATCTCTTGTAACATACTCTTTTCCCAAGGCTGAACTGATAAAGTCCTACCATCAGGAGTGTTAATATTAGCCACTTGGGACAATGGGGTTTGTGACCCATAATATTCGACCATTATAGAAGACAGCATAGCCGGACTTGCTTTTCCAGCACGTATTTTTATAAACTCTTTTTCAAGATGTAGAATAGCCGCATCCATACTTTCTTTGGTGGCGTCTAAAATAAATTTAATTTCTTCGTTCATAACCTAAACTTTATAATAAATCTAACATAAATTATACCAAACTACAGATTTACTTTGGTGCCAACATTTTCCCCGTCAAGCACCTTAAGTAAATTGCCTTTCTTGTTCATATCGAAAACGATAATCGGCAGTTTATTTTCTTGACTCAAAGTAAAAGCCGTTGTATCCATAACCTTTAATCCTTTTCTCAATACATCATTGAATGAAATAGAATCGAATTTGGTGGCATCCTTATTTTTTTCAGGATCAGAGGTATAGATTCCGTCCACACGTGTTCCTTTTAGGATTACATCGGCCTCTATTTCAATAGCTCGTAAAACCGCTGCAGAATCTGTGGTGAAATATGGATTTCCAGTTCCTCCCCCAAAAATAACGACTCTTCCTTTTTCTAAATGTCTCATGGCACGCCTACGTATAAAGGGTTCAGCAACCTCATTTATTTTAATGGCTGATTGTAAACGGGTTTCAACACCAGCAATCTCTAATGCGCTTTGGAGGGCCAAACCGTTAATTACGGTAGCTAACATTCCCATATGATCTGCCTGAACACGATCCATGCCATTACTGGCCCCTGCAAGTCCCCTGAAAATATTTCCGCCACCTATTACAATTGCAACTTGCATGCCCTTGTTAACGACTTCTTTTATTTCCTCCGCATATTCGGCGAGTCTTTTTGGGTCGATGCCATATTGTTTTTCACCCATTAGTGCTTCACCACTAAGTTTTAAAAGAATTCTGTCGTATTGCATGCTGCGTAATTGTTTCCAGTAAAAATAATCAAAAAAACCTTTGGAACTATTTTGGATAAGGGCATTAAAATGGATTTATATAAAAATATATATGACCAATTAATTTTACAAAAAGACAAATAAACTTGTCATAAAGTAAAAAATATATTACTTTAACTGAAAATTAAGAAATGGAAACTACTTATTTATTACCGTTCAGATTTAAGAAAGTAGGTTGGCTGCTTTTTATCCCTTCGATTATATTAGGCCTACTTACCTTAATTTATGATTGGGCTCCCGATTTTTTAAATGTTAATGTGTTTGGATTTTTTATTGATGAAATTGTGGACACAAAGAAATATTTTGGCTTTGTATCTAATAATATACTTAATGAGATTTTGGGTGTGCTTGTAATTATAAGTGGACTTATGATAGCTTTCTCCAAAGAAAGGGCAGAAGATGAGCTTATATCCAAGATTCGTTTACAATCTTTGGTTTGGGCCACATATTGGAATTATGGCATTTTAGTACTGGCCTTTCTCTTTGTTTACGATTTATCCTTTTTGTGGGTGATGATCTTTAACATGTATACTGTACTCATTTTTTTCATCATCAAGTTTAATTGGTCTTTGGTAAACCTTAAAAAGGCACTGACTTATGAAGAATAGCATAAAGGTACAACGTGCCATTAATAATTTAACCCAAGCACAATTAGCGGGAAAAGCAAAAGTCAGTAGGCAGACCATAAACGCTATGGAACTTGGTAAATATGTGCCGTCAACGGTTCTCTCATTGCGGCTTTCTAAAATTTTTAATATTCCTGTAAATGAAATGTTCAATTTGGAAGAATCTGATTGGGAATAAAAAAACCGCCATACTTTTGGTATGACGGTTTATAAAACTAGTTTGTCACTAAATTTATCCTAATGCTACTCTTGCAAAACCGGTAACAGTTAAATCGGCATCAACAGATTTTACATATTGTGTAACACTTTGTTTGCTATCTTTAATGAAATCTTGGTTAACCAAAGTATTATCTTTAAAGAAACGCTTTAGCTTGCCTTTTGCGATGTTGTCTAACATAGCCTCTGGCTTGCCTTCTTGCCGCAATTGGTCTTTTGCAATCTCAATCTCTTTGTCAATTACAGATTGGTCTACACCTTCTTCATTTAAAGCAACAGGATTCATTGCTGCAGCCTGCATTGCTACATCCTTTGCAGCGATAGCTGCACCTTCAACAGCTGCAGAAAGGCCGGCCAAAGTTGCTATTTTGTTCCCAGCGTGGATATAAGATCCAACAAATGGAGCATTTAGCTTATCGAAACCACCAATTTCTATTTTTTCGCCAATAACACCAGTTTGCTCCGTTAATTTGTCTTGAACACTTAAACCATTGAAATCTGCAACAAGAAACGCCTCTTTGCTGTCATAGCCAAGTGCAATATCGGCCAAATCATTAGCCAAGCTAACAAAGCTGTCATTTTTTGCAACGAAATCAGTCTCACAGTTCAATGAAATGATAACACCAGTAGTGTTTTCCTTATTTACTTTAGCGATAGCCGCACCTTCAGAGGATTCTCTGTCAGCTCTTTTTGCAGCTACTTTTTGCCCTTTTTTACGAAGAATCTCGATTGCTTTTTCGAAATCCCCTTCTGCTTCGACCAAGGCGTTTTTGCAGTCCATCATTCCTGCTCCTGTGGTCTTTCTTAGATTATTTACTTCTGCGGCGGTAATTTTAGCCATCTTATTTATTATTTAATATTGTCATAGGAAAATGACAATGTTACTACTTGATTTAAATTTGCCAATTGAAATCTATTCAACACCACCTTTGGTGTTGTCTTGCCATTCTTTAAGCTCGTCCCATTTGCCGTCTGCAGCCATTTTAGCTTGTTTAGGCCATGAAGTTGGGTCTAAGTGCGCCATTCTTGAACTAGCTTCTGTCAAAATCTCTTTGATTTTATCAGCTTTCGCCTTCGCTAATTCAGCATATGTCGCAATCCCTGCATTAACCAGCGCTTCAGCGGCTTTGGGTCCTATTCCTTCAACTTTGGTAAGGTCATCTGCTTTATCAGCACTTGCTTTTTTAGCCTTTTTAGGAGCAGCTTCTTTAGGTGCTTCTACTTTAACTTTTTCCACCACCTTCTCTTCGACAGCTACTAGTGCTGCAGTTTCTACCTTTGGAACTTCTTCTTTAGGTGCTTCTACTTTAACTTTTTCCACAGCCTTTTCTTCTACAGCTACTGGTGCTGCAGTTTCTGCTTTTGGTGCTTCCTCAGTTTTAGCTTTAGGTGCATCACCTTGCTTTTCAGCTTTACGTTCTGATAAGCCTTCTGCAACGGCATCAGTTACTTGCCCCATGATTATTTCAATTGATTTGGAAGCATCATCATTAGATGGCACTACATAATCAATATCCCTTGGGTCACAATTGGTATCAACCATTGCGAAAATCGGAATGTTCAATTTTAGAGCTTCTTTAACTGCAATGTGCTCTCTCATGGTATCAACTATGAAAAGTGCTCCTGGAAGACGTGTCATTTCAGAAATAGAGCCTAAATTCTTTTCTAATTTTGCACGTAAACGGTCAACTTGTAAACGTTCTTTTTTAGATAATGTAAGAAATGTACCGTCCTTCTTCATTCTATCAATATAAGCCATTTTCTTAACAGCTTTACGTATAGTTACGAAGTTGGTCAACATACCACCAGGCCATCTTTCAGTAATGTATGGCATGTTTACCTTTGCCACTTTTTCGGCAACGATGTCCTTTGCTTGTTTTTTTGTGGCAACGAAAAGTATTTTTCGGCCAGAGGCAGCAATTTTTTTAAGGGCCTCATTGGCCTCGTCTAATTTTGCTACTGTTTTGTATAGGTTGATAACGTGGATTCCGTTGCGCTCCATATAGATGTAGGGCGCCATGTTGGGATTCCATTTCCTTGTTAGGTGGCCAAAATGGACACCTGCTTCCAATAATTCTTTTACTTCGACTTTCGCCATTTTAAATTTAGTTTACGTTCTTTTGAATTAGCAATGTTTGAGTGGTACCGCACAAATTGCGTGGAGCCTCAAGCATTTAGATGCTAAACTAATTTACCCGGAAATCGACTCGCTTATTTGAATCGATATTTTTCCATTGGAAATGGAAATCGGGATTTTTTAATTGTCTCTTTAGGAGACTTTCAATGAACTAGTTTTATACTGAACTCGTTTCAGTATATGTTTAATTATGAATAGATGCTGAAATACATTCAGCAAAATTATTAACGTTTAGAGAACTGGAATTTTTTACGGGCTTTCTTCTGTCCGAATTTCTTTCGTTCAACCATCCTAGGATCCCTAGTCAATAAACCTTCTGGTTTAAGTGTTATTCTGTTTTCCTCATCAATTTCACACAATGCTCTTGAAAGTCCCAATCTGATAGCCTCGGCCTGTCCTGTGATACCTCCACCGTAAACATTCACTTTAACGTCATAAATGTCTTCAGTACTAGTTAATGCAAATGCTTGTTTAACTTTATATTGAAGTGTTGCCGTAGGAAAATAGTTGATTAAATCCCTATCATTAACAGTAATGTTTCCTTTACCTTCTGAAAGATAAACACGGGCTACAGCTGTTTTTCTTCTACCAATTTTGTGAATTACTTCCATTATTTAAGGTCGTTTAAATTTATTGCAGTTGGTTTTTGCGCTTCTTGATTATGGTCTGGCCCTACATAAACCTTTAGGTTTCTGAAAAGATCTGCACCTAATCTATTTTTAGGAAGCATGCCTTTAACTGCCTTTTCAACAATTTTACCTGGATTTTTATCCAGCATTTGTTTTACAGTAGTATGACGCTGGCCACCTGGATAACCTGTATAACGGCTGTACGTTTTGGTATCCCACTTATTCCCTGATAAGGTGATTTTTTCAGCATTGATGATAACAATGTTATCTCCACAATCAACATGGGGAGTGAAATTAGGTTTATGTTTGCCTCTAAGTAATTTAGCAACTTTAGAAGCTAAACGTCCTAATGTCTCTCCTTCGGCATCAACCAATAACCACTGCTTGTTTACAGTAGCCCTATTGGCGGAAATAGTCTTGTAGCTTAATGTGTCCACGCTAATATTTTTAGTAATTAAATATTTCAATCCCGTTAAATGGGGTGCAAATGTACAATTATTATGCAAAAATACAAATGCTTATATCTGATTATTTTTTTAGCGTAAAAAACAGGGCAATGTATCATTTTATTTTTCTATTTCCTTGGTATTGTTTTGCTCTAGTTTTGTTAAGAAAACCTTAAAAAATAAATAAACTGTAACTTTTCTTTTAATGTTTAGTCTTTAAATAACACGTCAATCAATTATCAATCAAGGATGAGAGCGAGCCTTCTAATATTTTGCGCAATTTTCATTGTTCAAACATCTATGGATGCGCAAGATTCAACTACCGTTGTTCCAAAAAGAATATATACTACCAAAGCCTTGTCTGGAGAAAAACCACCGGTTATAGATGGCATAATGGATGAAATCTCCTGGAATGGGGTTGAATGGGAGAACGATTTTATCGAAAATAGGCCCGATGAGAATACACCACCTAGCAATCAAACACGATTCAAAATCACTTATGATCAGAAGTATATATATATAGGTATACAATGCTTGGACAGCTTACCGGAAAAAATAGTAAAACGGCTTTCTCGTCGTGATAGTTTTGATGGGGATTGGGTGGGTGTCTTTATAGATAGTTACTATGATAAGCGAACTGCTTTTGGGTTTATTGTAAGTGCAGCCGGAGTTAAAGGCGATGTCTTCGAATCCAATAATGGGGCTAATGAAGATGATAGTTGGAATCCTATATGGTATACTAAAACAAGTATAGATGCTGATGGATGGATAGCTGAAATGAAAATCCCATTAAGTCAATTAAAGTTTGGCAAGTCTGAAGAACAGGTTTGGGGTATGGAAGTTATGCGCAGGCATTTCAGGGAGGAAGAGCGTTCTGTTTGGCAGCGTATACCACCTGATACTGCTGGTTTTATTAGTGAATTTGGTGAGTTGCATGGATTGTTCAATTTAGAACCACAAAAACAATTGGAAATCCAACCTTATTCCGTTGCCAGTATAAAATCATATGAAGCAGAGGAGGGTAATCCCTTTCTAGATGGCAGCGATGGTAAAATAACAGTAGGTTTGGATGCTAAAATTGGCATAACTAACGATTTAACCATGGATTTAACCATCAATCCTGATTTTGGTCAGGTTGAGGCGGATCCATCTGCAATTGCATTGGATGGATTTCAGATTTTCTTCGAAGAACAACGGCCATTTTTTGTTGAGAATAAGAACATCTTTGATTATAGGGTTTCTTCTTCAGAAGCTGGCAATACTTTTGGATCGGATAATTTATTCTATTCCAGGCGTATAGGGCGTAGTCCACAAGGTTATCCAGAAACCATTGATGGTGAGTTTGTAGACCAACCGGAAAATACCAATATTATTGGAGCGGCTAAATTTAGTGGAAAAACGAAGGATGGTTGGTCAATTGGAGTATTGGAAAGTGTTACGGCAAAAAAATATGCTACCATTGATAATAATGGACAACGAAGAAAAGAAGTAGTGGAGCCTTTAACGAATTACTTTGTTGGTCGTTTACAAAAGGATTTTAATGAGCGTAATTCTTATATTGGTGGAATCTTCACAGCGACCAATAGAGATCATCTTACAGAGGGATTGGATTTTCTTCATAAATCTGCCTTTTCAGGTGGGTTGGATTTTAAGCACCAATGGAATGAACGCGATTGGTATTTGGGTGGTAATATTATATGGAGTCATGTAAAGGGCAGTGCAGAGGCTATTCAGATTACACAAGAATCTATCACACATTTATTTCAGAGAGTTGGGGCCGATCATGTTGAGGTAGACCAAGACAGAACTTCCCTTTCAGGTACGGGAGGTAATATTCAACTGGGAAAGATCGGAAATGGACATTGGAAATTTGAGACTGGCGCCACTTGGCGCTCTCCAGAATTAGAAATAAATGACATTGGATTTCAAAGACGCGCAGATGACATACGACATTATACTTGGATAGGATATCAAACCTTGAAACCCGATAATACCTTCAGAAAAGTAGGAATCAATTATAATCATTGGAGTGCTTGGGACTTTGGAGGTAACCATAACAGTCTTATGTTCAATACCAATTCATGGCAAAATTGGAAAAACAATTGGTTCACTAACCTAGGTTTTAATTATGAACCCATTTCGTATTCAAATTTTGCTTTAAGGGGTGGCCCTAGATTAAGACAATCTGCGGATATTAGTTTTTGGAACGGCATTAATATGGATCAGCGAAAAAAATTGAGGTTCAATTTCTTCCATAATGGTAAGAAAGCGGTCGATGATTCAAACAGCTCCTATAATGCGGAGTTTGGGATTACCTATCAGCCCATAAATTCACTTCGAATATCGGCTTCACCGGAATATGGCATCAATAAAGATAAATTACAATACATTGATAATTTGGAGGTGAACGGGGAAACCAGATATCTCAATGGTACGATTGATCAAAGGACTTTGAGCATGTCGTTCCGGCTTAATTATACCATAAACCCCAATTTAACAATCCAGTATTGGGGCCAACCTTTTATTTCACGAGGACGTTATTCCGATTTTAAAGAAGTCACCAATCCTTTGGCTAGGGATTTCAATAATAGGATATCGCCATTTTTTGATAATCAAATTTCCTTGACAAATGACGTGTATGAGGTAGATGATAATCTCGATGGTACTACTGATTTTAGTTTTGATAACCCAGATTTTTCTTTTGTTCAGTTCCGATCTAATTTGGTGGTTCGTTGGGAGTATACACCAGGTTCCGAAATTTATTTGGTTTGGTCCCAAGATCTATCGCAGTCGGGCAATCCTCAAGAAGGACTTTTTAATGATCTTCAGGATAATATTTTTAATAATGAAAAGCCTCAGAACATATTTTTAATAAAAGCGACGTATCGTTTTATTCTTTAGAATTTAAAATTTAACAGCAAATCCTGTTAAAGATTGTTTAAAATAGGTACTAACTAGAACCACATAATTAATTTTGGGAGTTTATCAAGACTAAAAGCCATACCAGATAATGACAAAGCATTTACTGATCATCATCACTTTTTTTACTTCAACTTCTTTAATATTCGCTCAAGATTCTACAAAAGTGGTTACAAAACGCACTTATACGGCAATGCCTTTGGATGCAGGACAATCCCTAGTTGTTGATGGCTTGCTTGAGGATAGGGCTTGGGAAATGGCGGAATGGACTACTGATTTTATTGAATGGGAACCAGATGAGAACACCCCGCCAAGTCAACAAACCAAATTCAAAATCGTTTACGATAAGAAATTCCTCTATGTGGCTTTTCGTTGCTATGATACTGAATCCGAAAAGATTGAAAAAAGATTATCTAGGAGAGATGATTTTGTTGGGGACGGGGTCGCTATTTTAATAGATAGCTACCATGACAAACGAAACGCTTTTGTATTTATTGTTACTGCGGCTGGTGTTAAAGTCGATGAATTTGCTACTGAAAACGGCGATAATTTTGACGACAGCTGGAATCCAATTTGGTATACTGCGACTAAATTGGACAAAGAGGGCTGGACAGCAGAGATGAAAATACCATTTAGTCAATTAAAATTTGGAAAATCCAAGGAACAGATCTGGGGTTTGGAATGTTCTCGAATGGTCTTTAGGGAAGACGAATGGTCTGTTTGGCAGCGCCTACCGCAAGATGCCTCGGGTATGGTAAGTGAGTTTGGTGAACTTAGGGGATTGCTTGACATACAACCCCAAAAACAACTGGAAATTCAACCTTTCGTTGTGAACCAAATGGATACCTATCCTAAAGAAGATGGCAACCCTTTTAGGGATGGTTCAGATTTTATACTCAATGGTGGCTTGGATGCTAAAATTGGGATTACTAATGATTTGACACTGGATCTTACCGTGAATCCTGATTTTGGTCAAGTTGATGCGGATCCTGGAGCCATAGCCCTAGATGGATTTCAGATATTTTTTGAGGAAAGACGACCTTTTTTCGTAGAAAACAAAAACATTTTTGATTACGAATTTGCGGATCGTAATGATAATTTATTCTATAGCCGAAGAATTGGACGCAGTCCACAAGGTGGCGCCAATCTGTCTATTGGCGAGTTTGCAGACCAGCCAACCAGTACAACAATATTGGGAGCAGCTAAATTTTCTGGTAAAACAAAAAGTGGTTGGTCGTTGGGTTTATTGGAGAGTGTAACAGGAAAAATGTATGCAGAGGTAGATGCTAATGGAGAGAGAAGGGAAGAGCTCGTTGAACCTTTAACCAATTACCTTGTAGGTAGGGCTCAAAAAGATTTCAATAATAGAAATTCCTATATAGGTGGAATTTTTACAGCTACAAACAGAAAGCTAGAGTCTAATGTCGAATTTCTTAGAAAAGCTGCCTATACGGGAGGTTTTGATTTTAAGCACAATTGGAAAGACCGTAATTATTATCTTGAGGGAAATATTGTAACTAGTCATGTCACGGGGAGCAAGGAAGCAATAACAAATACACAAAACAGTATTACCCATTTATTTCAGAGAGTTGATGCCGAACATGTAGGAGTAGATCCAGACCGTACTTCATTGACTGGTTCGGGTGGTAAATTGGAGGTAGGGAAAGCCGGTGGTGGTAACTGGCGATATGAAGGAGGGGTATTCTGGCGTTCACCCGAATTAGAACTGAATGATGTTGGTTTTTTACGACAAGCCGATGAAATAAAGCAATATGCTGAGGTAAAGCGTCTCTTTTTGAAACCAACAGAATTTTATCGAAGAGCACAATTAGGTATTGAACAATACACAACCTATGATTTTGAGGGAAATTTTAATCGAATTCAATATCAGTTTGAAGGATTCATTAATTATAAGAACAATTGGTGGACAGAGGCTGGTGCAGCCCATAAACCTAGAATATTTTCAAATACGGTATTAAGAGGGGGTCCTCGCTGGCGATGGTCCGACGAAAATTTCGGCTATTTGTTTTTTGGGTCTGATCAACGTAAAAAATTCAATTTTACGCTGGGTTATGTAAATAGTCAGGCTGCAGAAAACAATTTTTCATTGGAACGTTATGTGTTACGCTTTAGGTACCAACCTTTTGATGCATTTAGTCTTTCAGCAGAAATAGAGTATGAGGAGAATCCCAATAAGACCCAATATGTAGATGAGGTAAGTTTTGATGGAACACCGAGATATATTACTGCAAACATAGACCAAAGAACCTTTGCGACTTCTTTGCGTTTTAATTACAGCTTAAATCCTAATTTATCAATTCAGTTTTATGGCCAACCCTTTATTTCTAGGGGAACTTATACCGATTTTAATTATGTGAATAACCCAATTGCAGAAAAATTGGATAATAGGATAACCTTGTATAATGCCAACCAGATATCTAGGACAAATAATACCGGTTCATACTTTGTAGATGAAAATTTAGATGGTAATACCGATTATGAAATAGGAGACCCTGATTTTTCGTTTGTGCAGTTCAGGTCCAATTTGGTGGTGAGATGGGAGTATATACCTGGTTCTGAAATATTTTTGGTTTGGTCCCAGGGAGTTAACGGATTTGGTGATCCTATGGATTCTCTGGGCAGTAATTTAGACGCCCAGATATTGAATCAAAAAATGGACAACACTTTTTTGATCAAAGCAACATATCGCTTTGTTTTGTAGATTTCAACAATGTTGTTTTATAATAAACTGCCCATTTTTACGTTTTGGCCTTTATATACTGACAAAACTTAAAAATGATGCAACGATATTCTTTATTATATGTGTTGGCTGCTTTCTTAATCTTTTCTTGTTCTTCGGATAAGGTAGAAGATGTAGTGGATGCAAGCTCAATTATTGGAACTTGGGAAGCTACGGACTTGATGATTAATAATGAAACAGCCAGTGATGATGCTAAAAATGCAAGGGACATCCTCAACTTTCTAACAGCTAAGGATTGTTATATTCTTTCATTCACTTTTAATAGTGATTTGACCGTTACTGCTGCTAATTCTTCAAATTATGTTGAGATTAGTGTGAATTCTGGGGGTACTGGACTAGAGATTCCATGTCCTACAGAAAGCGATACTGAAGCAAGCACTTACACGTTTGATGGTATGGTTTTGACCATACTGGATGGAAATGGTGAAACAATAAACGTTGATGTTACTATCAATGGAGATATGATGGCTGTGGATGCTGCTGATTTAAATATACCAAACTTTAACGATAGTGGGGAATTGATTTTTATAAAAAGATAGGAATTGATAATATGCTAAAAGAAGCCTTGACCGCGATGTCAGGGCTTTTTATTTTTTATAAAACTTGGTTTGAATATTCTGCTCTTGGGAACGAATAGTCACAATATAGATTCCTGTGTTGAGGGTGACTATAGGAATGTTTAGTGCATTGTTTTTAATTCTCCACTGATGCTTTAACATCATATTCCCATAAACATCTGAAATCAAGATATCGGCTTTATCGCTGTTTATTAACCCTAGAATATTTACCACATTGGTGGCAGGATTGGGGAATACCATTATTTTTTGTGATTTAGCGGCATCCTTGTTAATGATAGCACTCTCACTCTCTTGTGCAAATGTAAGAACACAGAAAAGCAGCAATATGCAAATTGGTAAAACTTTCTTTATCATAATTAGCGGTAGCTCTTCTTAAAGCAACGCAAAGCAATTGAAGATTAGTATGTGCTTTCGATAAGGAACCTTGATTTTAGCTAAGTTTTAACTAAATAGACCTAAGGCAAGGCTTAATGAGCCTCAAGCCAATTATCACCAAGTCCCAGTTCAACATCCAACGGAACCGCAAGTTTATATGCATTTTCCATTTCGGATTTCATCCAATTCTGGTTTGTAAACATCAAAGACCAATTCATCATGCACTTGTAATAGCATTTTGGTTTTATATTCACCTTCAGTTAGTTTTTTATGTATGTTGATCATCGCAATTTTGATGATATCGGCGGCACTACCTTGAATAGGGGCATTTACGGCATTACGCTCAGCTGCCCCTCGCACAATGGCATTACTACCGTTGATATCCTTTAAATATCTGCGCCTTCCCAAAACCGTTTGCACGTACCCATTGTCCCGGGCAAAATCTTGCTCGCCCATATAGTTTCTAAGCTTTGGGTAAGTTTTGTAATAGGTCTCAATCAATTCTTTAGCTTCCGACCGCGATAAATCGGTCTGGTTGCTTAATCCAAACGCCGATACGCCGTAGATAATCCCAAAGTTCACGGTTTTGGCATTACTTCGTTGTTCACGGGTTACTTCTTCCAGCGGAACATTGAAAACTTTGGATGCTGTAGATGCATGAATATCCTCTCCATTCTTAAAGGCCTCGATCATTGTGGTTTCTTCACTCAAAGCGGCGATAATCCGCAATTCTATCTGTGAATAATCCGCTGCCAAAAGCGTGTAGTTTTCATCTCTGGGAACAAAGGCTTTTCGCACTTGTCGTCCGCGCTCGGTTCTAATGGGGATATTTTGAAGGTTGGGATTATTACTGCTTAACCTTCCCGTGGCAGCTACAGTTTGCATATAATCAGTATGAACGCGACCTGTACTCTCTTCAACCTGCAATGGCAAGGCATCTACATAGGTACTCTTGAGTTTGCTCAAACCACGGTATTCCAGAACATTTCGGATAATCTCATGATCTTTCGCCAGATAGGATAGTACGTCTTCTGCGGTGGAATATTGCCCTGTTTTGGTCTTTTTGGGTTTGTCTACCAATTTCAATTTGTCAAAAAGCACTTCACCCAATTGCTTAGGTGAGGCAATGTTGAATTCCTGACCGGCTTCTTCGTAAATTTTTAATTCCAGATTTTTGATATCATTATTCAAATCACCTGATAGTGAATTGAGGAATGCCTTATCCAAATTAATGCCCTCCAACTCCATATCTGCTAAAACATGAAGCAAAGGAATTTCTATTGTATTGAAAAGTTCTTCGGTTTTCGCCTCAGCCAATTCTGGTCTAAAATGCTGCGCTAATTGAAAGGTGATGTCGGCATCCTCAACTGCGTATTCAGTCTGCTGACCTAAAGGCACGTCGCGCATGCTCAGTTGGTTTTTGCCTTTTTTGCCAATAAGTTCGGTAATTGAAACAGGGGTATAGTTCAAGTAGGCTTCCGAAAGTACATCCATATTGTGGCGCATATCAGGATTAATAAGATAATGGGCTAACATCGTATCAAAGCAATTGCCTTTTACCATAATGTTGTACTTATGAAGCACCTTAATATCATACTTTAGATTCTGACCAATCTTCTCAATTTTTTCAGATTCAAAAAACGGACGTAAGGTTTCGATGATTTTCTGGACCTCGTCTCTATTTTCAGGAATTGGAATATAAAATCCTTTCCCTGCTTCCCACGAAAAGGCTATGCCCACCAATTCAGCGGTGAGTGGATTCAATCCCGTTGTTTCGGTATCAAAACAAACCGAGGTTTGTTTCATTAGGTTTTGCATGAAGAAGTTCATAGCCATGCCACTTGCGACACTCTGATACACATGCGGAACATCCTTTATGGTCTTTCTGCCTGAAGTTACTTTGATAGTAGCAGGTGCATTGCCGTCATTACCGAAGAGTGAAAACTGTCCTCCACCTGCTTCGGTCACCACTTTCTTGGATGCTGGTGTATCGTTAATAATTGCGCTTGCTTCTTCAGTTTCTTGAGAAAATATTTTGGCGAATTGGTCTTTAAGTCTTCTAAATTCGAGTTCATTGAAAATCTCTTGTACCTTATCATTATCAGGAACGGACAATTCATAGTCCTTGGCATCGAATTTAACGTCGACAGTGGTACATATCGTTGCGAGTTTCTTTGAAAGCAGACCGAGTTCGCCGTTTTCCTCAACCTTCTCTTTCATTTTACCTTTCAACTTATCGGTATTGGCCAATAGGCCTTCCATAGAGCCGAACTCATCAATGAATTTTTTTGCAGTCTTATCACCTACACCAGGAAGACCTGGAATATTGTCACTCGCATCACCCATCATGCCCAAGTAGTCGATAACTTGTTCTGGTCGTTCTACCCCAAAACGTTTTTGTATTTCGGGAATGCCCCATATTTCAATGCCGTTGCCCATACGGGCCGGTTTGTACATAAAGATATTCTCTGAAACCAATTGCCCAAAATCCTTATCAGGGGTCACCATATAGACTTTGTAATCTTCTTGCTCGGCTTGTTTGGCCAAAGTACCAATGATGTCATCGGCTTCCCAGCCTTCCAAAACGACAACAGGAATATGCATGGCTTTTAATATTTCCTGGATAAAAGGGACCGCGATTTTAATAGCGTCAGGTGTTTCTAATCGATTGGCTTTATAGTCTGGGAACATTTCTGTTCTTTCCGCACTTCCACCTTTGTCAAAACAAACAGCAAGATGATCTGGTTTTTCCCTTTTGATTACATCGAAAAGAGAATTAGTGAACCCCATTATGGCTGAGGTATCCATTCCTTTTGAATTTATTCTTGGGTTTTTAATAAGGGCATAATACCCGCGGAATATCAAAGCGAATGCATCAAGTAAAAAGAGTCGTTTTTGTTCGGCCATTTTTGGTGTTCTTGTTGAATTTTAAAACTACGAAGTTTATCTTCTTAGCAATTAAATTTTAGATTTAATAAAAGAATCGGAAGGATTGTTCACATGTCCTTCTTCGGAATATTGTCTATAAGTGAAACCGGGTTGAATACAATAGCTACCAGTTTCCCCTTTTTTGTTCATGGCAATGAAACCTATCTGGAAATCGGTATTGTCCTTGTTCTTTGCAATGATTCGTTGCACACCTTCTTCACAAGCCTCTTGGGGTGACTTTCCTTGGCGCATTAATTCAACAATTAAAAAACTACCTACGGTACGTACCACTTCTTCGCCCACCCCGGTAGCAGTGGCTCCACCAATTTCATTATCAACGAAAAGTCCGGCTCCAATAATAGGGGAATCACCCACGCGTCCCCCATATTTATAGGCCATCCCACTTGTTGTACAGGCACCGGAAATATCACCATACTTATCAATAGCTAACATGCCAATAGTGTCGTGGTTTTCGATGTTGATGATGGGTTTGTATTTTGAGGTTTTTTTCCATTCCAACCATTCTTGTTTTGATTTTTCGGTGAGCAAGTCAACCTTTTCAAATCCCTTTTCGTAGGCAAATTGCTCAGCACCTTTACCAGCCAACATTACATGAGGTGTATCTTCCATGACCTTACGAGCCACAGAAACTGGGTGGGCAATGTTTTGCATACAAAGTACGGCTCCACAATTACCATCTTTATCCATGATACAGGCATCTAATGTCACCTTGCCGTTTCTATCTGGGCGACCGCCATTTCCTACGGTTTGGTTGTTCACATCGGCCTCTTCGATCATAACTCCTTGCTCTACGGCATCTAAAGACCTTCCTCCGTCTTTTAATACCTCCCAAGCCTTGGCAGTGGCGTTTTGAAAATTCCAAGTGCAAATGGCTATAGGTTTGATCCCGATTAAACTATCAATGGACTTGTTATTTTCTTCTTTGGTTTCCTGGCATGAAGCTAGTATGGGTGCGGAAATCAATCCGGCCGTAATTGTGCTTGAATTTTTCAGGAACTTTCTTCGTTTCATCTATTTGTGTTGCTTAATTTTAGAGAGCTAAATATAAGCAATATGTTAGTAGAAGTTTGTGCCAATTCTTTAGAATCTGCAATGAATGCCCAAAAGGCTGGGGCAGATAGAATTGAACTTTGTACCGAGTTGGCCGTTGGAGGAATTACCCCATCTTATGGGCTTTTGAAATGTATTAAAGCAAATTTAAAAATTCCCGTTCATGTACTTGTTCGTCCTCGAAGTGGGGATTTTACCTATTCAGATTGGGAATTCGATATAATGAAAAGGGATATAGAACTTTGTGTTGAACTGGGTTTCGACGGAATTGTATCAGGCATTTTGCATAAAGATTTTACTTTGGATGTTGAACGCACAAAAGCATTGATTGATTTATCGGGGGATTTGAAATTTACTTTTCATCGCGCTTTTGACTGGGTGTCGGATCCATTGTCAACAATGAAACAATTGGAAACTTTGGGAGTTGATTACATTTTATCATCTGGACAAGAAAATTTGGCATTGCAGGGATTTGGATTGTTAAAGGATTTAAACGAAAAAACAACGACCTGTTCTATTATGCCCGGCGGAGGAATAAATGCCGATAATGTCAAAGGTTTTAAACATAATGGGTTCGAAGCGGTGCATTTGTCAGGAACGGAATTTATTAAGCGATTGGATGTTAATCCCACGGTTTCTATGAACTCACCAACTTTCTTGAGTGATCAAGGTATTTTTGTTTCGAATGTTGATGCCATTAAAAAAGTACTCAAAGAAGTTAAATAAACTGTAAATGGTGTTAACAAAATCCTTTTAAGAATATCTTTGTTAAAAACCTGAATATGCTACGATGGATTATTTTTATTGCTATTTACATAGCCCTTGGCATTTATGTATTGCAGGCACTGAAGACAGTAACTAGATACCCTTGGGTGTATTTTACCTATATGGCTATTTCATTGGTTGTACTCCTGAATTTCATTTATCAGTTTACCTGGGGTGAAGAAGCGGGCAGGGTCTTAAGTAGACCTAAGAGTTATGCTTTTGGCTTTTTACTTACCATCATTACGTTTAAGATCATTACCATACTATTTCTTTTTTCAGAGGACATTTTTCGTTTGTTGACGGGTTCTTATCATAAAATTTTTGGAGGGACCAAAGAATTCAGTCTGCCTGAGCGAAGAAGATTTTTGAGCATAATTGCTATGGGAATTGCCGCAATACCTTTTGGTGCCTTGTTATATGGAATGTATCGGGGCAAGTACAATTTCAAGGTACTAAAGTATAATCTTGAATTTGATGACTTGCCTAATGCCTTTGATGGGTATCAAATTACCCAGATATCCGATGTTCACAGTGGTAGTTTTGACAATAGCAAAAAGATAGAATATGCCATAGATCTAATCAACAAACAGGAGAGCGATGTAATCTTGTTTACCGGTGATATGGTAAATAATAAGACTGAGGAAATGCTTCCTTGGAAAAAAACGTTTTCCAGACTTAAGGCCAAAGAAGGTAAGTTTTCCATATTGGGCAATCATGATTATGGGGATTATGTGACATGGGACACTGAGGAATTGAAAAGCGAAAATCTTGAAGATTTGAAAAAGCTACAAAAGGAAATTGGTTTTGACCTCTTACTTAATGAAAGCAGATATCTGCAAAAAGGGGATGATAAGATAGCCTTAGTTGGCGTTGAGAATTGGGGTAGGGGTGGATTCAAAAAAGCTGGAGATCTTGGAAAAGCAGCTGAGTCAATATCCAAAGATGATTTTAAAATACTTATGAGCCACGATCCATCGCATTGGGAAGATGTTGTCATTAGTGATGATTATCATTATCATCTTACCTTAAGCGGTCATACGCACGGTATGCAGTTCGGTATCGAAATACCAGGATGGATAAAATGGAGCCCCGTTAAATGGAGGTATAAGTATTGGGCTGGTATTTATAAGGAAATGGGCCAGTATATAAATGTAAATCGAGGATTCGGATTTTTAGGCTATCCTGGGAGGGTTGGTATCTGGCCAGAAATTACCGTAATTACATTGAAGAAAAAGCCGTTAACATGAATTTAACTTTGTGCTTTGGCCACAAAAACATGGCAAGTACTGCTTTTTTAACATTTTTTCTTACATTTGGATTATAACCGAAAGAACTATATATGTCTAAGTTTGGTAAACTAATAGATTTACACGTTCCAGTTTTGTTGGATTTCTACGCAGAATGGAACGACCAATCAACAGCAATGCATCCTGTTCTTAGGGATGTTGCAGCTGCCCTCGGCGACAAAGGGAAAGTCATAAAAATTGATGTGGACAAGAACAAAGAGCTATCACAGGCCCTACGTGTTAAAGGTTTACCTACCCTTATGATTTACAAAAAAGGTGAAATGGTGTGGCGCCAAAGCGGCGAGCAAGATGCCAATACGCTTATTGGTATTCTTAACGAGTACGTATAATCCGTTTGATTTATTGAGATTGATTCTCCGCTAGCTACTTAATTGGCTGCATCGGTGTGCTTGGTATTTAAAGAATACACCGTTATTTTATTATCTAATATTAATTGCCAACCGGAGTTAAAACAGAATCTTGGGTCGTAGTACTATCCAATTCAACGGAGTCAGACATATCCGGATTACTTCCTATAACAGGTTCTTCCTCGAGGATTTCATCTTTATAGAAGTGGTTGAATTTGTCAATGTACTCATTGAATATCAAGGTTTCTTTTTCTGCCATATCCCGGTCGTTATTCTCTATAAGCACATCAATAACCCTGCGATACGATTCCATATCGGTGATAATATCATCGATTTTGTCATATTGTTGATCAAGAGGAATACCGTCATAATATTCCAGTCGTTCCTGATATATCTTCTTCATGGTATTATAAAGCTCATGTGCCTGGTTCGTTTCGCCAACCTTGTAGTAGCCGTCAATAAACGGTAATACAAAATGATAATAGGCGAAATTCTCAACGGGCATATTCTCCATAGCTAATTTTATAACATCTTTGGCCTTATCAATCTTATTCTCTTCGATCAACTGATTCATTAATCTTGCTAAATTGCTTCGGTAAGAAATACCTTGAACTCTTGTCTGAGGGTCGTGGTATATATCTGGGCTACCAGAATTGCCCCAATCCCAATTAGTAACAATATCATACATGATATCAGTATCTATTCTTCCCATATCAAAAGAGTTGCTCCTTTCGGTCTTAATAGGCACCAATTTATAGGCGAGGCCTTCTAATTGTAGATAGTCTTTCATCCATATAAATTCCGCATCATCAAAGCTCCCACCAGAAAAGTATATTGGACGTTTCCAATCGTTATTGGCAAGAATATCCAACATCATCATGCTCTTCTTGGTTATAGCTCCTGGAAGGTCAATATCAATGTAATCAACCATAAGTACTGAATCTTTCGCTTTGACCAAACCACTATCTATGGCATTCTTTTTATTTACGGGAATGCGAATTTTCTGTGTTGGGTAATACACAAGGTTTTGCGTATTTTCAGGATATTCGTTTATATCAACCTCCTGTTGCTCCAAGAAAAACTTGAACTTGGTCTCTGGCTTGTCACTATCTATCCAGTCAATAAAATCCTTTACTTCCCATCTGCTTTTCGATACTTCGCGATTGAATAATGGGTCGACATTTTGGAAATACAATACATCGCGTGATCCCCATCTGTATTTATCATGGGCTAATTGTGAGGGTATGGCATCACTGGAGTACGCCTTTCGTTTCATTTGGTCAACATACCAGTCCGTTTCAAAGAGACTCGTGCAAACAACACGAACATCTGTTCTGTAATTCTCAATTTCTTGGGCATACCATAAAGGAAAAGTATCATTATCGCCAATGGTAAAAAGTATGGCTCCCGCATCTTTCTGGCAGGAATCCAAATAGGACCTTGCAGAAGACCTCGCTGTGAAACGATTAGATCTATCATGGTCATCCCAGTTTTGCACGGCCATTACCGCAGGTACCGCCAATAAACATATGATTGTCACTGCTGGAGCCAATATTTTGGGAGTGAGCCATTTTTTAAACTCATCAAAGAGGCCATAAACACCAAGTCCTATCCATAATGAGAAAATATAGAATGAACCTACTAAGGAGTAATCCCTTTCACGGGGTTGAAATATATACGGATTCGTGTAAAATTGTATCGCTATACCAGTAAACAAGAAAAATACAAATAATACCCAAAATTGTTTCGGATTTTTCGAAACCTGGAACAATATCCCAATGATTCCTAAAATCAAGGGTAAGAAGAAATAGGTATTTCTGGCTTTGTTATTCTTGATTTCACTCGGAAGATTGTCCTGACTTCCCAAACGCATTTCGTCGATAATCCCGATGCCGCTCAGCCAATTACCGTTCTCATCATAGCGCCCTTGCACGTCATTGTTTTTACCGGTAAAATTCCACATAAAATAGCGCCAGTACATGTAGCCAAATTGAAATTCGAACATGTATGTAATATTGTCCCAAACCGTTGGTGGCTGTACCTCAATGTACTCATCGAACCGTTTTAGAAAACTTATGTACTGTTCAGTGTCAATCTCACCATTGGCATAACCACTTTTTACCTGGTTTACTGCTTGTCTTAGTTCATCATTGGATTGGGTCATCTTAAAATCCAACGGGCCAAAAAACTTCATGTAATTTTCAGCATGTTGGCCACTCCACATTCGTGGTAAAATACCTTTGTGCTTTTCATGGGAGTCCTGTAAGGCATTTTTATAATAGTTTACAATTACATATTTACCCGATTTTTCATCTTTTTCATATTTGGGCTTGTCATCCATTTCTTTTCCTGCGGGTGCAAACAAATCAGAATAATAAGCACCATAAACCGGACTATCAACGCCTGGGTATTGTTCCCTATTATAATAAGCTAATAAAGATCTGGCATCTGACGGATTGTTCTCATTGATAACCACATTGGCATTGGCACGTATGGGTAACATTAACCAAGATGAGAAACCGAAAAACAGAAACATTAAGCATAGAACGAAGGTATTTGCAATGCGAAAATCGTTTTTACGGGTATATCTTAAACCAAAATAAAAAGCTGCAATAAAGAGGAGTCCTATAATCAAGGAACCTGAATTAAATGGTAAGCCTATGCTATTTATAAAAAAGACTTCAGCCCAACTAAAAAGCTTAAGCACATAGGTCAATGAGAATTTATAGACCAGCATTAAAACTGCAATAACGGCTATGTTAGCAATAAGAAAATTCTTAACTGTAGTGGTTTTGTATCTCTTAAAATAATACAGAAGTCCAATGGAAGGAATAGCCAAGAAGCCCATGAACTGGATACCGAATGTCAAACCTACAACGAACGAAATGAGCACTAGCCAACGACCACCTCTTGGTGTGTCCAAGTTGTCTGTCCATTTTAACCCCAACCAAAGTAATAGGGCCATAATTAAACTGGCCATTGCATATACCTCTGTTTCTCCGGCATTGAACCAAAAACTATCTGAATAGGTAAATGCCAAAGCGCCAACTAGGCCACTACCTAAAACAGCGATTGATTTGCTATTGGTCAAGGTTTCATTTTTAGCAATCAGTTTTCTTGTAAGATTGGTAATGGTCCAGAACATGAATAGGATCGTAAACGCACTTGACACTCCTGAAACATAATTGACCATGCGCGCAACTTGGTCAGGTTCAAAAGCGAACATGGAGAAAAAGGCGCCAATCATCTGCAATAAGGGGGCTCCAGGAGGGTGGCCTACTTGTAATTTAGCCGATGTCGCGATATACTCCCCAGCATCCCAAAAACTACTGGTGGGTTCTACGGTAATGCTATATGTAATAAGTGCTATAAAGAAGACGACCCATCCGAGTATGGTGTCCCATTTTTCGAAGTTCTTTGAAAACATGCAATACTTGGTTTTACCTGATGGGCGAATTTAGCAATTAATATAGATATGCTCATACATTTTTGATAAACCTTTAACAGATATATACTGGCTTTTTTAGGTTAATGTATTTAAAAATGTTTGCGCAAACCAAACTTTGTCTTAAATTTGCACGCTCTTTAGAGCTATTGGCCCATGGTGTAATGGTAACACTCCAGTTTTTGGTACTGGCATTCAAGGTTCGAGTCCTTGTGGGCCAACAGACAATGCAAAATTATCCCGATGTCTTTTTGATGTCGGGATTTTTTCAATTTCATTATCAAGCTAGGACGAGAAGTTTATCCTGAGCGCAGTCGAAGGGAGTCCTTGTGGGCCAACAAAAGAAGCCCTTGATTTCATTGGAATCAGGGGCTTTTTGCATAGTTGGTACAACATAACGGACTTTTATAAATAGTATCGTTTAAATGTGCCTGAAGTGTCCCATAAAACGTAAATAAACGAGAATACTAAAAGAGACCACAAATGGGACACAGCTATATTAAATTCTTGACATTTTTCAAAGCTAATTTTAATAGCCAATACGCTCTTAACTTTATGTCCAGTTAAATATAGTAAGTCCAAAGAGGCGCTTTACTCATAAGGATACGCTGCTTCCAAGTTAAATGCCTCTTGTGCTTCTTCTCTAGGCTTTCCAATCCAGTCCTCTTTTTGATAATAAGGGGAAGTGTCCCAAATAATATCACCTCCAGTTTCCCTTGGGTCATCCGTATCTATAAGATAAGTCCTTAATTCTTTGGACAACCGAGCCAGAACGTCTTTGTATTCATCAAGATATGCTACATTGTTCATTTGAAACGGATCTTTTCTTAAATCGAACAACTCTTCTTCCGGTCGTTTTAAAAACGCGTGTTCGTAGAGGTTTTTTACATCGGGATCTTCTTTATGCCCCATCATGTATTCTTTTGCAGGGCTGTAATACTGTAGCATATGCCCATCGATGTCGGCAAAAAGAGGTGGGTCTCCCGCCGGCCAAAGACTTGGCCCATAATTGTGTATATACAGAAAGTCATCTGTTCGTATCGCACGTCCAGGATACCCCAAACCACCTTTACGCCCCATAGCATGCCGCTCTCTAGCAACAAAGACATGATCAAAATCTTTGTTGACACGTCCTTCCTTATCGGACATTAAGATATCTTTTAAGCCCCTTGCCGTCATTCTTTCAGGTACTTTTTCTCCGGCATATTCTAAAAAAGTAGCGGCCAAATCGTTAAGACTCACAAAATCGGAGACGACCCTATCCCCGTGAATAGTATCGGGCCACGAAATAATCAAAGGAACCTTTGTTCCAAAATCATATAGATTTCCCAAACCTCGCGGCATCATCCAACCGTTATCCCCGCAAATCACAATAATTGTATTTTTCGCCATTCCATTTTCTTCGAGCAAACGTATTGCTTCTTCCACTTCTTTGTCAAAGGACATGACTGCTGCATAATAATCGGCAATGTCGTTACGAACTTCGGGTGAATCGGGAAGATAAGGTGGCACGAATACCTTCTCCATGTCTATACCAAGATTTTTTCCAGACTCATATTCAAAGGGTCGGTGCGGGTTTCTTGAAGAAAGAAAGTAGCTCCAGGGCTTCTGCCCTGTGTTCTTATCTAAAAATTCATTGAGATTTTTAAACGTTGTTCCTGCTGGATTCTTATCCCTTCCTCCAGCTTTGTAATCACCTGGCCCCCATCCTTTTCGATCATGTCCCGTATGATAACCTGCAAGCTCTAGAATGTCTTGATATGTAGGAATGGAATCAGGAAGACTGCTCCATAAATTGGCGCCTTCGCCAAGTCTCCATATCTCTTGTCCCGTTAACATAGCTCCGCGGGCCGGGGTACATGATGGTGAACCACAAAAAGCATTGGTGAACCGTACACCGTTCTTTGCGATTTTATCTATTGCAGGGGTTTTTACGGTTTTGTCCCCGTAACAACCCAGATGGTCCGAATAATGGTTGTCGGACATCAATACCAAAAAATTTGGTTTTGTTAGGGGAACCACAGTTTTTTGTTTGCAGGAATACAAAACAATAAATACCAATAGGAAAACTTCCAGGGATACTATTTTTTTCATTTTTTCTATGCTATGAAATTTCATAAATGTAATAAAATATGTTGGTGTATTTCATTTTATGTCTGAAGAGCATGTTTAAACTTCCTGCTTCCTGAAAACCGATGCTTTGGGAACCATCCTTCGACAGCATTTCGAAGACTCAGTGTATCAGCTCGGGAATCATGGACTTGCAACAAAAAAGTGGATGTTTAGTTAAGAGTCATGCTGTTATTTTTTGTTTTACATAAAAAGCACGTTTTCAGTCAAATAAAAA
>RCND010000394.1_pt1 | contig 24424 bp, 26 predicted proteins | sample 2041351 | NCBI WGS metagenome assembly RCND01 (sample SAMN09708230, study PRJNA481090) | Marine sediment metagenome, whole genome shotgun sequencing project. | biome: marine sediment; feature: ocean; material: sediment; isolation source: Sewage treatment plant 12B marine sediment (STP12B) ... | reverse complement strand
CCCCGCGACGTTGGGATTCCAACCAGAACTCCACTTCCCAGCTCAGAGGGAACTGGTACAAAGTCGTTGCCGTAGATGATCTCGGGCATCACGATGTCCTCGAGCATTGCCATCTCTTCGCGACGCGCCTGCACGAGGTCTCTCAGCACGGTTTCGGGCGGCCGCCCCAGTAGCGCGGCGCGGACCTCGTCGAGATACAGGTACATGACATCGTCGGCAGCTCCCAGCAGACCACGCTCAGTGAGGCGCCGACCGATCTCCAGGAAGTACATCCGGAACAACCCGTAGCCGTAGGTGTAAGTGAAACTGACGTTCTCGCGATGTTCGATGAACTGCTTGGTTCGTGTTCGCAGCGACCGCAGCAGTGGCCGCATAACGGGGTTGAGCTCTGCCTCTGCGTCAGCCCAAGAGCTGCGTTTCCCATCGCCATGGGTTGCAGCATGGTCGAGGGCCATCGCCACGACGGCATCGGGGGTCTCTCGCCACGGGGCCACGGAGAAGTCGTTGCCACTCGCCGAGAGATGTCCGAACCGATCCATGAACTCGTCGAATCGCGGGCGGAGTTCACCGGGAACTGCGGCCATGCCGCCCTGCCGAATCGCCGCGATCGTGTCGTCGTCGAGTTCGTCCAAGCGGGAGCTGAGGTCTTCGAGGTGCGCATTCGGATTCACGTCGTCAAGATCGACGGTCCCCCCGAGGTCGATTGATTCCGGGTCAAACCCGGCGCTAGTAAGTCGTTTCCTGAGGAGGGCGTTATGCATATTGGCGAGCAGCGGCGTGACGATGTTTGCATAGGAAGACCTGACGCCGATATCGCTCATCGCACGCACGTCACTGAGCAACGCCGAATCGGAGCGGGCGCTGAGATCGTCGACGTCGTACTTGCCGTAAGCACCGCAAAGAGAACGCACCTCCGACGTGATGGTCCTGCCGTATTGCGACTTGCGAACTCCCATTCGCAGCATCCGCGGCAGCAATCGCATGGTTGCGGCAGATGGCTTGAAATTTGGCTGCTCCGCCCCTGCCGGCAGCCCGAGGAGCACTTCCAGTGAATCACGCGGCATCCCGAGCAGCTCGAAGATATCTCCGATTGCACCCATGTTGAAGTACGAGCGATACGCAAAGGCCTTGGCGAGATTCTCGGGGCGAATGTCGTTTGGACCGATGGCCTCGGTGAACAGCTCGACCCACGCCTGGTTGACCATCGGGACGTTCACCGACCAAACCAGCGGCTTGATCATCCCCGGCATGACCTCGCGGGAGATACGGTTCGAGTAGACCGATATCTCGTCAAGACCGGTGATCGGGCGGAGCTGCACCCACCAGACGTGCTCCCCATCCCAGACCCACTCCAGGTCAATGGGGGCACCGTACGTATCGGCCAAACGGACCGTGGCAGACACGATCGCAGTGACGGTGCTCTCGTCGATGAGGTCCGCATCCGGACGTTCGATCCAACTACCCCACCGATGAATCCAGCGGTCTGGAGTGACGCCTTCGCCTACCAGTCGATCACCGCGCCCAGCTACCGCTTCGACAACGACCTCATTCAGACCTGTCATCGGGTTTCGGGAGAAGGCAACCCCGGACACGACCGGCTTCACCATGGGCTGGATCATCACGCTCACCGCAATGTCGTCCTGGCTGCCCAAATGATCTGCATAAGCGGCAACTCGCTCTGAATGACTTGATGCTCTCACACGAGCCACGGCCGCCATTACGTCAGCAGAGGGAACATCAAGCTCGGTGACAAACTGCCCGGCATACGAAGCACTGGCGCTGTCCTCCACATTCGCAGAAGATCGAACCGCATAGAGCTTCGAGGCGTCGAGGACGCCGCTGACTAACTCTTCGTGGCCGACGAGCGACTCATCGAATGGTATGACCCAGGTTGTCGGTACTCGTTCGCCGTTAGCAACGAGCCAACTCACATGCCGAGCCTTGCCGCCCACCCGGGCGCCGAGCTCCTGTGTCAGAGGTTCGATAACCGGCTCCTCCCGATAGCGGCTTGTAGTCCATAGTTCGTCCCAGCTTCGGAACAAGGATGACACACCAATGCCTATGGTGTGCAATCGAAAGCGTACGGTAGTTACAGGAGAGGTTGCTGTGGGAGAAAAGGTGGCGGTGCTCCTATGTGGGTACGGCGAGGTCGAAGAGTACGAAGAGTTCGCTGAGTACAACGAGAGATCCTTCAAACTTCTCGTTTCCAAGTCAATAAAGTTCCCCGACTTCTCCATTCCGTTCTTGTCACGACGCCTCGAACGGGCTCAGAAGAAAGAGTGGCACGCTGCCAACCACTACCACTCACCCCACAACGATATCTTCGAGCAGCAACGCGAAGGCATCGAGACGAACCTGCGTGAGGTATACGGCGACGACATCGGCGTGTTCAAGGCGTTCAATTTCGTGCCTCCCTACCTTCCCGACCAGGTGTTGCGCGAAATCCGTTCACAGGGCTTCGAGAAGCTGGTGATATACCCATGGCTGGTCGTTGACTCGGTCTTCACCAGCGGGCTGGCTTTGGAGCAAATCAACGAGGCGCTCCAACCTGATCCGAGTTGGGTCAAAGACATGCGGTACTTGCCTTCTTTCTGGGAGCGCGAGGATTTTCAGCAGCGACTCATCGACCAGACCGAGGAGGCGATTGCCCCGCTCCTCGAAACGTACGCAGCAAGTCAGGTGGGGGTGATGCTGTGTTTGCATGGCTGCCCTCTCGAGAGCAAGGGCTATGAGACCGGAGTCCGGGAGAGCGAGGCCCTTTTCTATGCTTTGCAGGAATCGCTGGTCCGCAAGTACCCGCTCATCACACCGGGTTGGATGAACCATCCTGTTCCGGGCAAGTGGACTACTCCAGATGTGGATCAGGCTGCCAAGAACCTCATCACCCTTGGCGCCAAAGCCATCGTGTTCGTACCGATTGGTTTCGTCACGGAGAACCACGAGACCGAGCTGGACATCGGATACACCATCGACAAGGTGAAGGACCAGGTTGAGTGTGTGCAACTGCCGACGCTCAACGACGACCCCGCGCTGTTGCGGATGGGCGCCGAATGGATCAGGCCTCTGGTAGACGAGCTCCGGACTGTGGCCGACTAGCTGCTCGGCGTGCTTGACACCGCTGCCCGCTACCTGCGGTCGTCCGAGCGCTTGACGATCTTCATGACCTTGTCATAGTCCTCAGCCCGGACCAAGAGCCGGTGAGATTGCAGCGCTCCATAACCAGCGTCGTCAGCAAACAACACCTTCACCTTGAAGCCCGCCGCATGGCACACCTCAGCGATCGTCTGAGCCCGGAAACGATCCGACCCAACCGGGATGTCTCGAAGATCATCCATACCGCAACCATACGCCCGAAACGGTGTGTTGAGACACCGCAACTGCGGACTCTGCAGTCGTCTCACAGCTACCAAGGGGCGGCGAGGTCACGCCGCCATAGTCTCCAGGTCTAGAGCACACCCTCGTCGGTGCGCTCGGCGACAACGTCGAGAATCGCCATGACGACCTCCTCGATATCAAGAGCCGAAGTATCGACCTCGACGGCATCAGCGGCGGGTCGCAGCGGAGACATCTTGCGTGTCGAGTCGGCATGATCTCGCCGATTCAGGTCGGCGACGATGTCCGCAACCGCCTGATCGGCGGCCTCGGCATCGCCAGCGCGACGAGCCGCCCGCACCTCCGCATCGGCAGTCAGGAAGATCTTCACGGGAGCGTCGGGGAAGACGACGGTTCCGATATCGCGCCCCTCGACCACAGCGTCACCACCGTGGTCGGCTACCCAACGTCGTTGCATCTCCACGACATGGTGGCGAACCCGGGGGTATGCCGACACCGCACTCACATTCTTGGTGACCGCATCTGACCGAGTCGCGTCAGCAACTGATGTTCCGTCAAGCAAGATGGTGCCATCAACGTATGCAATTTCGCATGCGACCACCGCTCCAAGCACCGCATCCTCGTCGCCAAGATCAACGCCGCTGCGCAAGGCGGCGACGGTGGCAGCTCGATACGTTGCACCGGTGTCCAGGAAATCCACGCCGAGTAGCGTCGCCAGTCGACGGGTCACAGTGGACTTCCCGACGCCTCCGGGCCCGTCTATCGCGATGACCACAATGCCTCCAGTGCTTCGAAGAACCTCGGCCAAGACACCCCGACCGATCCAGCTCCCGAGATCGTAACCGGCCCCGTCGATGCTGTAGCGGCGACTGCTCCGGCCATGGCGATACGGTGGTCGCCATCTGCGTGGACGACCCCTCCGTCCAGCCAGCCGAGGCCAAGAACCTCGAACCCGTCTTCCGTTGCCTGGGCTCCCCCACCCAGGCTGTTGACCATCGCAACTGTTGTGGCGATACGGTCGCTCTCTTTGGCACGCAACTCAGCGGCATCGGCCACAGTCGTAGTGCCCTCGGCGTATGAGGCAACTATGGCCAGTAGCGGTAACTCGTCCAATGCGGCAGCCGCCAGCGCCCCGGACACCGTGGTGCCGCGCAATCCACTGCCTTTCACCTCCACATTGCCCACAGGATCGCCCAGAATCGCTCCAGTGACCTCGCCGATGACTGTTGCCCCCATTGCCTCAAGCACCTGGAGAAAGCCAATCCGGCCCGGATTGAGCGAAACGTTGGGCGTCACTACGTGAGCACCGTCGACAATCGCCGCCGCCGCCCACAAGAAGGCTGCAGATGAAGGGTCTCCGGGTATCTCATACTCGTAGGTGGGTATCGCACCCGGGTGAATGCGGAAGGTCTGCGCAGATTCCTTGCTGCCGAGACCCATCGTCTCCAGCCAACGTTCGGTGTGATCACGGAAACCGGGAGGGCTGGTGATCGTCGATTCTCCATCGGCCCGGGTTGCCGCCAGCGAAAACGCCGACCGTATCTGGGCAGACGCCATAGGAATCTCAATATCAGCCGCGGTGGCCAATCCCGCTCCCTGCACCCCGACCGGAGCAGTATCTGCGGCCGACAGCGTGATCTTGGCACCCAACGCCTGTAACGGATCGACCAGGCGCCGCATCGGTCGCTTCATCAGAGACTCGTCACCGACCAGACTCGTCGTTAGGGAGGACCCGCTCAGGGCTCCGGCCATCAGACGCATCGTCGTACCCGAGTTGCCGCAGTCAAGCGGATCGGTCGGTGATGTCCAGGCGTCGATCCCCGGAGAGAGGAAACTCGTCCCGAGGACTTCAACTCCCAGCGCCTTGACCAATTCGATGGTTGCCCCGACATCACGACCGGTGGCTGCCCGCCGCACCACACTTGCGCCGTTGGCCATAGCGGAGAGAATGATGGCCCGGTGCGAAAGTGACTTGTCGCCGGGAACCTCTATGCCCGCGGTGAACGGCTGATTTGGCCCTTCGACGACAACTGTGTCGTTCGCACTCATTCTGTGGCCTCCTCCGCAATCAATGTGGGTGCATCATGCCACTCCGCATTCGCCGCGGAGTACAGAGACCGAACTTCATCGAGCGTGAGATTGCGCCACTCTCCCGGTACAAGCGACGCGTCACGAACCTCGCCGATCGCCGTTCTCATCAACCGCTCCACCTCGTGACCGACCTCCTCCAGCATCCGACGCACCTCACGTTTGCGTCCCTCTGCCATGACGATCTCGACCAATGACCGGGACTTGTGTCGGTCCACAATCCGCGCCGTCAAACAACGAGCGGTCCCATCGTCGAGTTCGACGCCCTCGACCAGACGACGCATCGCAGTATTGCCGGGGTTGCCCTCGACCATGGCCATGTAGGTCTTGGTGACCTGGTGGCTGGGATGGGTCACCAGGTTCGTCAGCGATCCATCGTTGGTGAGAATCAGCAATCCCTCAGAGTTGGCATCGAGCCGGCCAACCGGGTACACCCGAGTCCCCACGTCCACAAGCTCTACCACCGTTTGGCGGCCTTGCGGGTCATGAGAGGTGCTGATGACCCCAAGTGGCTTGTTCAACAAGATGTACACCAGGTCAGGCCGCACCGGGAGAGGAACGCCATCTACGGTGACCCTCGCCTCGAGGGGATCGCATCTGTCGCCGAGAATCGCCACTTCACCGTCGAGCGTGACCCTCCCGTTGCGGATGAGATCCTCAGCCCGTCGCCGTGACATCAGCCCGGTGTGGGCGATCAGCTTTTGGAGTCTGTCGATGATTCCTCCGGCCGGAAGGGCCGCTCCAATGCATCAACCACGTCCTTGGGCGGCACATGGTCGGCAAGCGGCGGCAACTCTTCAAGACTGCGCACACCCAACTTCTCCATGAACAATGGGGTGGTTCCAAAGAGCATCGCCTGACCGGGCCCCGGGGCGGTGCCGATCTCGGTAATCATGCCGCGGCGCTCCCAGGGGCGGAGCGCCCGGGCGGAATCAACACCACGAATCTCGGATACTTGGCCGCGAGACACAGGCTGCTTATAGGCAACGACCGCAAGAGTCTCCAGCGCGGCCTTCGACAGCCGGGCGACCCGATCGGTTGCTGCGAAACGCTCCAAGTAGGGACGGGCATCAGGATGACTGAACAGTCGCCATCCCCCGCCCAACTCTCGTAGTACCAAGCCACGGTTCGACTCTTCGAGGTCTGTCAGATAGCCCTTGAGTTCGTCTGCGACGACCGATTGCGGTTCTTCCAGAACCTCTGCCATCTCACTGAGCGGAATCGGCTCCTCAGCAACGAACAGCATGGCCTCGATTATTGCCCGCAGATCCAGGCTCATGTCTCGCTCCATTCGCTCTGTAGCTGATCGGCGCCGTACCCATCAGAGCCCTTGTGGACAATGCGTATCGGGGCGTCCCGATGGTCTTGAGTAACACTGATAACACCCCACCGTGCTAGCTCCAAGAGAGCCAGGAAGTAGGCGACCACGTCTATAGAGCGATCGCAGTGGGCGACCAATTCTTCAAATTCAGTTTCCACGGCGGCGGCGACCCGGATCCGGACATCGGCGATTGCATCGCCAACGGAGGGAAGATCGAGGTCAAGATGGTCGAGGTCGGGCTCGTCGGGTGCCGCCTGCATCGCTCGTTCCGCCAGCAGCGCAAACTGGGCGATGTTGATGCCGAGCTTGACCTCGGGTTGCAACGGGGTGATGTCGGGATCAAGGCCGCTGAGCCGGGGCAAGAACCGGGCGTTGCCATCGATTCGGTGAGAGAGCACCGCGGCCACGTCCTTGAACGTGAGACAGGCCAACAGCCGGGCCAGCAGACGATCTCGCTCCTCGGCAAGCGCCAACTCGTCGTCGATGTCGATCTCCCGGTCATCGGGAAGCAGATGCCTTGCCTTCATCTGGATAAGAGTCGCCGCGATCAGTAGAAACTCGCTGGCCACATCGATGTCCATTTCGCCCATCAGATCGAGATGGTGCAGGTACTCGCCAACCAGGTCCACCAAACTGACTTCGGTGATCTCGACTTGGTGAGAAGTGATGAGCTGCAGCAATAGATCCAGTGGGCCCTCGAAAACCCGTGTCTTAACTTTGTAACTCATACGCTCACCTCGGGCGGCATGCTATACCTCGCGGCTCTGTTGTACCGGCTTTCCCGCCGAAACGGTTATGCATCGTCGGCCGCCTGCAATACGTCCCAGACGTCACTTTCGATCCCATCGGGGGCAACAGGTTCGCCCGCCGCAAAAGCGATTGCCAGTGGGCTCGCTCCGATTTCACCCAAATCACGAGCTCCCAGCGCGCCGTGGTCTCGATAGCGGCGCCAGTCCGCGGGCATAGGCAACCGCATTATGTCAGCAATGGTGGCCATCGATCTTGCAGCCACACCGAGGTCACAGTGACGCTTCCCCACATCGTGCAGCAGGGCCGCTGCGAACGCATCTTTGTCGCCTGCAAGGCGGTCCCGCACCCTTTGGGCAACGACATAGGCGTGGCGCTGATCGATAGCGTCTTGCTCCCAAAACAAGGCTGCCGCAGCCGCATCCAATATCGAGTTGACCTCATCCTGCGCACGCGGCCCCAGCGGTTTACCCACCAAGACTCCAAAAAAGCGCGAGACGAGATGCCGAAAGTGGCGGAACACGATCATCGGAAAAACTTAGGCGGACCGGCGTGACTTGCAGTCGACGCAGTACCGCGAGGTGGGGCGGAACTCCATTCGCGCCGCACCGATCTCCTTGCCACAGGACTTGCACTGCCCGTAGGTGCCTTCGTCGACCTTGACCAAGGCTTGATCAACATCAGCGAGCAGCTTGGTTAGGTTCTCCACGATCCCGAGTACCTCGCTACGTTCGGCTGTCGCGGCTGCGGCATCGGCAAAGCCGTCTCCGTAGTCGACATCACCGGTGAGCTCCCCGTCCTCGGTTGCACCGAGTTCGGTCAGCTGGCGGACCAGCTTCTCCCGCTCTTTGTTTAACGCTGCTACGGCGCCGTCGATCTTCACAACAATCCTTCCGGATCTTCTGCTCTCGGTCGTCATCGACCACGTGGATGCGAGGTTACATACACCTCGTACAGATGTTGAGGGGACACCCTCGTGTAGGTCTGTGTGGTGGAGATACTAGCGTGACCGAGCAGTTCTTGGATGCTTCGTAGGTCAGCGCCACCCTCAATCATGTGTGTAGCGGCTGAGTGGCGCAACACATGCGGCGAGATCACCGATTGGTCGAGGCCAGCCGCGACCGCCACCTTCTTGATGATTTGCCAAACCGCCTGCCTGGTGAGACGTTTGCCACGCACGCTCACAAAGACCGCACCCGGATCCGTTCCACGAGCAATCAGGTCCTGCCGCACCGGGTAATAGCGACGCAGCGCCTCGATGGCGAAGGTGCCCAACGGAACAACTCGCTGTCTTTCCCCTTTCCCCGTCACCAATGCTGTCGCCTCATCGAGGTCCACGTCAATCTGGTCCAGATCGACTGCCTCGGAAACACGAGCCCCGGTGGCATATAGGAACTCCAGCAGGGCCGAGTCTCGGACCCCCAACGGTCGCGTCACGTCGACCGCACCGAGCAGAGCGCCAACCTCGGCCACGCCAAGGGCCTTGGGGATACCGAGCACTCGTTGTGGGCTATCCAATAGCGTCGTTGGGTCACTGGTCACGTACTCCTCGATGGCAAGAAAGCGATGCATGCCACGCACCGCCGCGACCTTGCGGCTCAGGGTCGAATCCGCCGATCCCAGCTCACGCAACATCTCCACATAGGCAGTCACCGTCGTACCGTCGATGCTCTCAACAGACGTGATCGACTGGTTCGCCAGGAATTGGCCGTACTGACGGAGGTCGCGTCGGTAGGCAGTGACGGTGTTCTCCGCCAAACCACGCTCGGCGACGAGCGAGGTCAAGTACTCCTCGACGGCGAGGGCTAGCTCCACGCCGTATCGGCCGGATCAAGAACCCCGTGCCGTTGCAGCAGAAGAATCATCAGCCCGACGAGAGTCTTGCTGTCCTCGATCTCTCCCAGCCGGCTTGGTAGGTCGGCGATCGGAATCCGGACCACCTCTGCGGCGACTTCCTCTGCACCCATCGGCTTGATAGGGGTCGGTGTCAGATCCGTAGCAATGAACACGGTCATCTCTTCGTCGGCAAAGCCGGGGCTGGTGAAGAAACGGGCGACTTGCTGCAAGGTACCGGCGTGATACCCGACTTCTTCCTCAAGCTCGCGGGCAGCCGCCGCGGCGAGGTCTTCGCCGGGGATGTCAAGCTTGCCAGCCGGCAGCTCGAGGAGCGGAGCATCCAGTGGCGTTCGATACTGACGGATCAGGATGACCTCGTCGTCGATCACCGGAACTACCGATACGGCACCGCCAAAGCGGATAACCGTCCGCGGCTGAATCGACCCGTCGGGTGTTTCAAGATCGATCTCCTCCAGCCGAATGAGCGGCGTTTCGGTGATGACGCGTGTCGCCGCGATTCGAAATCCTTCGCCTGCACTCATCTAGCGCTCTACCTGCAGTCGTGTTTCCACAACCGACTCCGTGCCGGCTGCGTTCTTGTACTCAAGAGCGGCACCGACCAGCCCGGCAAATAGTGGGTTGGGAGCGTCCGGTCGCGAGGTGAACTCGGGATGGAATTGCGTCGCGATGAAGAACGGATGCTGCGGCAGCTCAACAATCTCAATCAATCGATCGTCGGGCGATACCCCGCTGGCTTGCATCCCGGCCTCGCTCAAGGCCTTGCGATAGCGGTTGTTGACCTCCCAGCGATGACGGTGTCGCTCATACACGAGTGGCTCGCCGTACAGCTTGTCCGCCAGCGATCCTTCCGTCAGCTTCGCCGGATACACACCAAGGCGCATGGTTCCACCCATGTCCTCGACATCCTGCTGATCGAGCATCAGGTCGATAACGGGGTTTTGCGTCGTCGGATCGAACTCGGTGCTGTGAGCATCAGCGATCCCGAGCACGTTGCGGGCATATTCGATTACTGCGCACTGCAACCCCAGGCACAAGCCGAGGAAGGGAACCGACTGTTCTCTGGCATGACGAATCGCGTGGATCTTGCCTTCGACGCCGCGGATTCCGAACCCACCGGGAACGAGAATCCCGTGCAGACCTTCGAGATGCGAGTCTGCAAGGAGTCCATCGACCTCTTCAGCGGGGATCCAGCGGATGTCGACTTTGGCTTTGTTGGCTCGTCCACCGTGACGCAGGGATTCGACGACCGACAGGTAGGCATCGGGAAGATCGATGTACTTACCGACCAGCCCGATAGTTACGGTGTCTTCGGGGTGGGCGAGCTGGTGGACCATTTCCCGCCAACTGCTCATGTCTGCCTCCGGCGCCTCGATCTCGAGGACCCGGCAGACAACCCGGTCGAGACCGGCTTCCAGCATGTCGAGAGGCACTTCGTAGATGTCAGCGGCGTCCGTCGCATTAATCACGGCGTCGGAGTCGACGTCACAGAACAAGCTGATCTTGCGGCGCGCCGAGTCGTCAATAGGACGGTCAGACCGAGGAACGATCACGTCTGGGTGGATGCCAGTGCTGCGCAATTCGGCGACCGAATGCTGCGTCGGCTTTGTCTTGAGTTCCTCGCTCGTCGGCAGGTAAGGGACCAAGGTGACATGGATGTAGCAGGTGTTGGCCCTTCCCATATCCTTGCGCATCTGACGGATCGCCTCGAGATATGGCAAGCCTTCGATATCGCCGACCGTTCCACCAATCTCGGTAATCACAACATCAACGTCGTCGCTGCCGAGCTTGCGAATACGTGTCTTGATCTCGTTTGTGATGTGAGGGATGACCTGCACGGTGGCCCCGAGATAGTCACCCCGTCGTTCCTTGCGGATCACGGACTGGTAGACAGCGCCCGTTGTGACATTCGATTCGCGGCGCAGATCGGCGCCAAGGAACCGCTCATAGTGGCCAAGGTCGAGGTCTGTCTCTCCCCCATCCTCGGTGACAAAGACCTCACCATGCTCGAACGGGTTCATCGTTCCCGGATCAACATTGATGTACGGATCCAGCTTCTGCAGTACGACGGAAAGACCACGAGACTTGAGGATTCGGGCGAGCGAAGCGGCGGTGATGCCCTTCCCGAGGCTTGATGTCACTCCACCGGTGACAAATACATACTTGGACAAAGGCAAACTCCCAGCTGGCCGGCTGGGATTCGATGATACCACCGGTCGGTTTCGTAACAGGCCACCATCTTGGGAGCTACTTGTGCTCCCGTGCGGACGAAAGCAGTTCCGCGGCATGAAGTTGCCCCCGCTCGCTGTCGGGGAGACCGCCAAGCATGCGCGACAGCTCCGACAGACGTTCATCGCCGTCAACAAGCTGCACCGTCGCTTGGGCACCATCGCGAGTCACGACGAAATGTGAGTCGGCATGGGCCGCCACCTGCGGCAGGTGGGTAACGCAGAATATCTGTCGATCGATGCTGAGGGCGGCGAGCTTTTCGCCCATGGCGCGGGCGGTGGCTCCGCCGATGCCTGCGTCGACTTCGTCAAAAGCTATCAAGTCGGCGTCGCCGATCCCGGTAGCGAGACGCAAAGCCAGGGTGAGTCGGCTGAGCTCGCCACCAGAGGCAACCTTGGCTGCTGGCCCAACGGCGAGGTTCTCATCTGAGGCAAACAACAGCTCGATACGATCGGCACCATGAGGGCCAACTTCGGTCGCCCTGAAACTGAATTCAACTGTCGGTGCGGTCATACCAAGCTCGCGCAGATGCGCCATCGCACTGGTTGCAGCCTTGGCTGCGGTCTTCTGGCGCTCCTTGGTGAATACCGCGGCAGCTGCAGATGTGGCTTGTGTCACAGTTGCCAACTCGGCCGCCAACTCATCGGCTGTCCCCAGTAGCTGACCCAGCTCAGCGGCACGGTTGGCCGCGTTCTCACCAAACCCAAGAACCTCCCGCAGGCTGTCACCGTATTTGCGTCGCAGCACCCCAAGCCGTTGAATCCTCTGCTCCAGAGAATCCAGTTCGCCCGGTTCGTGTTCCAGATCCACCGAAACTGTGGCAAGGTCGACATGTAACTCGCCGAGCGCCTCGACAAGAGCAGTCAACCGTTCTACTGAGCCGCCGAGGGTGGCATCCAATCGAGCCATCTTGCGGAGTTCGGATATCGCCATCCCGAGGTGACCGCCGGCACCTTCATCCCCGATCGCCTCGAGAACAACTTCGAAACCACGGACCAGGTCCTCGCTGTTGCGGAGGCGGTCGGCACGCGCCGCCATCTCGGTGTCATCGTCAAGTGCGAACCCAGCGGTGGCGATCTCATCCGCTTGGTACTGCATCATTTCCAGCTCGCGTTCCAGCTCGCGACGACCGCCACCGAGCAACTCGAGTTTCTGCCGGATCACCACCAGGGCATCCCAGGCTGTTGCGTACGCGGCGGCGGCTCTAGCCCCCTTGGCAGACAGCGCACCATCGACCAACCGACGTGCACCGTCGCTGGTGGTCAGCAGCATATGGTCGTGTTGCCCGACAACCTCGACTCTGCTGGCAGTTCGTTCTTGCAGCGCCTTTGCCGGAACCATGCTGCCGTCTATGTACGCCTTGGATCGGCCCTCGGCCGTGACCCGGCGCCGCAGCGTTACTTCGGCGTTGGAGCTGAAGAGGAAGCGTCCATCGACAACGGCGTTGTCCGCAAATGGTCCGATTGACTCACGTTTTGTCGAGGCACCCATCAAGAGGCGGAGGGCCCCCAACAGCATCGTTTTGCCCGCTCCGGTCTCGCCGGTGACTACGACAAAGCCGGGCCCAGGTTCTATGTGTGCCTCTTCGATAATCCCTAGGTTCTTGACGATCAGTTCGTCAAGCATGGTCAAGACCGAATTGGTGACGAACTGCCTGCGGAAATGGGTGGGTCCCCATCGTCAGGAATTCGACACCGGTATCGCCGGCATGCACCACAACGCTCTCGCCTTCCTCCAAAATCGATCCAACGTGGCCATCAAGGTTGACCCGGACCCGGCGCTCGGTGGCAACCGTGAAACGGAGGGTGGTTGCTGGGGTAAAGACCGTGGGCCGGGACATCAGGCTGTGGGGTGCAACCGGCGTCATGATCAGCACATCTAGATCTGGATCTACGACCGGTCCCCCTGCTGAAAGCGAGTACGCGGTTGAGCCAAGCGGGGTAGCAACGATCAGCCCATCGGAGCGGAAGGTTGTATAGAACTCGCCGTTCACCTCAATCGAGATCTGGACCAACCGCTGGCTCAGCACCTTCTCCATGACGACATCGTTTATCCCGAGCAATGTGGAGCCGTCCGGCATGTCGGCAACAACAGTCATCCGGGTCTGGGTACCCAGCTCGCCAGCCGCAAGCTGTCGCAGCATGACGCCAATATTCTCTGGCTCAACCTCGGTGAGATACCCGACGGTACCCAGGTTGATTCCGATGACGGGGACGTTCCTGGTGTGGGCGATGTTGGCACCGCGGAGCAGCGTCCCGTCACCTCCGATACCAACGATCAGATCAAGCTCAGCATGCTCGGCGTCGGGCGACAGCGCATCAACAGTTGCAAAACCGAGCTGTGCGGCCTTTGCTGTAAAGCTGGCGACGACTTCAGAGACATCGGCGCGCCCATTGAGAACGACAGTTCCGATAGTTTTTGGCACTTCATGCATCGGGCTGAACCTTAGGCGAGTGAGCATGAAACACCCTCCCCACATCAATTGGTGTCCCGCTGCGGCGCAGCCACACCAACGCCTCTCTGTTGCCCGAACCACCCGCAATCGGCGACTCGATGGCGGCGACAGTCGTGAGGCCCACCGCGGCAAAGCCGTCGACCACTTGATCAAGCGCGTTGTCCCTGACCGAATCCGATCGCACCACGCCACCCTTGCCAAGGTCACTCGAGCCGACTTCGAACTGTGGCTTGACGAGGACCACCCAGTCTGATTCCTCTCCACCCAGGCTGGCCAATACGCGAGCAACCACACCCAGCGAGATAAAGGAGAGGTCGACAGTAATGACGTCAAAGGGAGCTCCGACTTCGACCGTGTCGACATGGCGGATGTTGGTCCCCTCTCGCACTTCAACCCGAGAATCCTGACGAAGCCGGGGGTGAAGCTGGTCGTGGCCTACGTCGATGGCAAGGACACCGGTCGCCCCCGCCTCGAGTAGAACCTCGGTAAAGCCACCCGTCGATGATCCAACATCCACTGCGCTCCGACCCACCATGCTGATACCGAACTCGGAGAAGGCTGCCTCGAGCTTGCGCGCACCCCGGCCGACATGGCGGCTGGCCGCTTCGTCAACTTCGATCTGGGAAGTCGCCGTCACCTTCGTAGCCGGCTTTGCCGCCGTGACACCATCGACCCGGACCAAGCCATCCAGGACGGCTGCACGCGCCGCAGCGCGCGACGGCAGCAGGTTTCTGCTGACCAGCTCATGGTCGAGCCGGGTCGCCTTCATTGGCCGTCTGGGCCTGATTCCGAGCGATCGTTGAGGTCGGCCTGCAATTGCACCGGATCTGATGCTGCCGCCCCCACCTCTTCGAGCTCGGCGGCTAGATCCATTGCATACCGTTCGGCATGCGGCGGAGCATCCGCAGGATCCATGGCGGCTAGTTCATCGATCGGGTGGCCGCCGGAGGCGGTCGGCGGCTCGTCCGCCTCGGTCGTTTCAAAGTTGTGCGTATTATTCATGGCAGCATTATCACGCCTGACCACGACAAGGAACGTCCTTTTGTTCCCACTGAGAGATCTGAACCCCACTCGAATCGTTCCGATTCTGACAATCGGGCTTATCGCTTTGAACATCGCGGTCTTCTTTTGGCAGCCGAGTGACAGTCCAAGCGAAGAGATCGAGTTTCTGTACGAAAGGGCGGCCATCGCCTGCGAGATAACGACCGGCGATGCGCTTTCCGAAGCCGAAATTGCCAGCGATGTCTGCCTGAACGACGGAGCGACTCCTGCGTTCCCAGACAAGAACGTCTGGATCGCGGTGCTCCTCTCGATGTTCCTCCACGGCGGCCTCGGACATCTGTTGTCCAACATGTGGTTCCTGTGGATCTTTGGCAACAACGTCGAAGAGGCCTTTGGAACTGGCGGGTACATCCTCATGTACTTGCTCGCTGGGATCGGTGCCACCGCTGCATTTGTCTTTGCCAACCCGGAAACGACCGTCCCCATGATCGGGGCATCGGGAGCGATCGCCGGGGTGCTCGGGGCCTATTTGGTGCTATTCCCAACCCACCGCGTGCTCACGCTCTTCTTCTTCATCTTCGTCCATGTGCCCGCCGGGGCCTATCTCGCACTGTGGTTCTTTCTGCAGTTCGCCTACCAGGAGCCGGGTGTTGCTTGGGAAGCGCACGTGGGTGGCTTCATCGTCGGTGTCCTGGTCACCCTGCCATTCCGGCCGGTCCTTCTGGGAAGAATCAGAAGGCTGCACCAGCCGGCAACGCAACAGAGGATGTTCCGCTGATCCAGGCTCGCGTCTTAGCTCAGGCCGAGGGCTGCCGGTAGCTCGGCGAGTGACTCAAGAACGATATCGGGCTGATAACGGTGCGGGATATCGCCCACATCGGTGGTAACCCCGGTCATGACAAGCGCAGTTGCCCACCCTTCCGCCTTGCCCAACGCAATGTCGGTGTCAGCCCGGTCCCCGACAATCAGCGGATGGTCTCCTGCGTACTGCTCCAGCAAAGTCCGCATCGGCTCATACGGTTTGCCACAGACAATCGGGGTCAGCCCGGTTGCCCGTTCCACCACGGCGCTGATGGAGCCTGCTCCCGGGTACAAGCCCTCAGCGGTCGGGTATGTACTGTCGTCATTGGTCGCATAGAACGTCGCACCGTGCTGCACTGCCAGCGTTGCTCCAACCAGACTCGCATAGCTCAAGTTGAAATCGAGGCCGGTGACAACAGCGTCGGCTTCGTGCCAATCCTCAACAACATTGACCCCGGAGTCGCGCAACGACTCGCGCAGCCCGTCGGTGCCCAACACATAGACTGCCTCTACCTTCCCGGCCAGAAACTGCCCGGTAGCTACTCCCGAGTTCACCACGGCGTCGGCGCCCGGATCGAACCCGACGGTGTCACGCAGGACCTTGGCGATTGTGGCTCGTGTTTTTGTCGAGTTGTTTGTTACGAACAAGACACGTATCCCGGCATCATGCATGGTCTGCAGTGCCTTGCCAGCACCCGGCACTGGGTCCTTGCCGAGCACGACGACACCGTCGATGTCACACAAGACAGTGTCCACCCGTCCGTACCCTGGTAATACCGCGGTCACGATGGCTCCTGGGTGCGTTCCCCGAAGCGGTGCAGCACCGTCGTCAGCATCTTCTCGGTCAGATCGACGCTGCCGACGCTGACTCTCTCGTTGTTGCCATGGAACATCGCAAGCGAACCGGCAAAGTCCATATCGGTATCAAACAAACCGACCCCGTATGCCGTCACTCCCTGTTGCCGGAAGAATCGCGCATCGGTTAGCACCGGCGTCAGCATCGGAACCAGCTGGGCCGGACCCGCCAACTCGTTTGCTGCATCATCGATGGCCTCCCACAACGGTCCTGTGGTCACCGACTCATTTGCGGGAAAGTCCAGGTCCTCGATGACCTCGATCCTGTCGTACAGATCCGGTCCAAGAGCCTTGCGGAATAGATCATCCACGGTACCCACGTCCTGCCCAGGCGTGAGTCGCACATCAAGACTCGCCTCCCCTAGGTCAGGGATGGTGTTCTGCTTTTCCCCCGAATGCATCATTGTTGGCGACACAGTCAGGTGGGTGCAGGCATGAACCCAACGCGCAAAGTCGGAGTCCTCGAGGTCGTCGATGGCACGGTCGATCTGATCGGCGTCGGTGAGACGCTCCACCATCGTGGCGTCGAGGCCGATAGAGCTGATGAATTGCACCCAGGTCGGTGAGATGTCAACGGGGGTCGGCGACTCGGCGAGACGGCTGATCGCCTCCGCCATGCCCACCAACGCATTGTCCGTGCCATATGGCTGGCTGCCATGGCTCGGTGTGCCAGATAGGCGAAAGGAGCGCCATGCTGGACCCTTCTCGGCAACTGTCACCGGAAGCGTCAACCCCGTCGGCGTCACAAAGCCTGGGGTCGCAACCTCGGTGAGCAAATAGTCGCACGCCACCAGATCCCAGTGCTGATCCACAAGATGTCCGGCCCCAAGAGCACCGCCTGCCTCCTCATCAGCCACCGCCGCAAAGATCAGGTCTCCGGGTAGAGGCGCCACCTCGCCGGTCAGATAGCGGCGGAATACCACCGCCATCGCGGCAGTCAGGTTGAGCATGTCAACCGCACCCCGTCCCCAGATGAAGCCGTCGATGATTTCGCCTCCAAACGGATCGTGGCGCCAGCTCTGTTCGGTCACGGGGACGACATCGAGGTGGGGAAGCATGGTGAGCGCCGGTGCCCCTGGCACCACTCCAGGAATCCGATAGACGACGCTTTGTCTGCCGGGATGCGGTTCGACAATCACGCCCTCGCTCCCAAAGAATCCGGCGAGCGTCGCCACCGACCGAGCCTCAAAACCGGAATCGGCAGTGCCGTCGTTGACACAACGGTTCCGGATGAGCGCTTGGGTGAGCGCAACGGTTTCGCTCACGGTGGGGTCGTTAGGCATTGTCGTCGTGATACATCGTGATGCGACGGGCCTTGAACCCGGCACTTTCGAAGAAGTTCTTGGCAAAACGGTGCCCAGGGGACACGATGGCGTCAAACTTGCTGATCCCGACCTCACGCAGCCAGCCCAACGCAACCTCCAGCATTGCCTCGCCGACCGCCACCATCCTGGCGCGTTCTGTTACGTAGACCAGCCTGATTACGCCGATCCGCTCCCCGTCTGCTTGTGGCAGCAGATCCTCGAGCTGTGCCCAGATAAACCCGAAGACCACGTCGTCAATCGTGCCGACCGCGAGCATGGATTCTGCATCTTCGAGAATCTCAGCGAATGCTTCTGCAACCGGCTCTGCCAGACCATCGGCTATTGGCCAGGCCTCACGAAGGGCAGCCTGCTCGTCGCGGGCTGGACCGTACAGATCTACTAGTACGGGGATATCGTCCGCAGTGGCACGACGCGATGCAACGATCATCTCTTCAGACCGAGGCGGGCCAAAAAGCGCCGTGCGCCCCACTTGGTAACGAGCAGCATGGCCTCTATGGCTATGGAAGCACCCATCTTGGAAGTTCCCCTGCTCCGGTCGCGGAACATGATCGGTACCTCGCGGACGTCCATACCGGCCTTTGATGCGCTCCAAGCCATCTCCACCTGGAAGCCGTATCCAGAGGCCTCACACCCAGCGAAATCAAGCGTCCGCAACGCATCGGCGCGAAACGCCCTGAATCCCGCCGTCATGTCACTGATCTTTGTACCGAGCATGGTGCGTGCGTAGATGTTGCCACCGCGCGACAGCCAGCGTCGATGCCACGGCCAGTCCTCCACGCCTCCCCCGGCTACGTAGCGGCTTCCGATAGCGAGGTCGGCCCCATCGACGACGGCCTGCACCAAGGCGGGGAGATCATTGGGATCGTGCGAGAAGTCTGCATCCATTTCGCAGATGATGTCGGCACCACTGTCGAGTGCAACCCCAAACCCAGCAGCATATGCCGGACCGAGGCCCTCCTTCTTGGTGCGGTGCAGCACGGAAATACCATCGTCGCTCTGCGACAACTGGTCGGCGATTTCTCCCGTGCCATCCGGTGACCCATCATCGACAATAAGCAGACTGAGATCGTGACCGCGCACCGCCTCGGCAATCAGAGCGATGTTGTCTGCCTCGTTGTAAGTCGGGACGACTACGAGTACGTCAACCGGCACAGTCGAGGCACATCTTCTTGCGACGGCTCGATAGTTGGCTGCTCTTTTTGACAAGGAAGCAGACAGAACAAACGAACTCGCCTTCGGTGACCCCACCCACTGCGCCTGCCTCTATGGAGATTTGGGCGCGACGGATGTCGCGCTGCTGGGTCGCCTCATCAACAATGATCGTTTCCGACGCCTCATCTTCGGTGAGCATCTCGAGCTCTTCAGCCTCGAGATCATCAAGCGCCTCAGTATCACTGTCGGTATCGCTCTCGGTCTTCTCGTCTCCGTCGTCGGCGTCGTCGGCGTCGTCCCCGTCGTCGTCATCGGCGTCATCGGCCGAAACGTCAGGAACGTCAGGAACAAGGACGTCATCATCGACAACTACATCATCGTCGTCAAAGAGGTCGTCCTCGACTGACTCGTCCGGCTCTTTGCCGTCGGGCAAGATCTCGTCGATGCTCTTGTCGTCGTTGCTCATGGCACCTCTCGTTGGCGCGGGGAGTATATCGAGGGCAACAGTGTTGCCAACCACCTTTTCGGCTTCTTCTCTCAAATCTTGAATTCAATCGCAGCGGGTAGGACGGTAACCGAAATTGAGCCAGAGCCTAGTAACTCCCCGTCAGCCTCGATCGGCCAGCTTTCTGGAACCTCGATTCGGACCGTCTTGCCCGTGGTACGACGAACGTTTTTGTGACGCAAATGCATTCCCCTTATTACCCGCGGCATCACGGTCAAGGCCTTGCGGCGCGGACCGGAGATCACCTGAACATCAACCAGACCATCGGCCAAACTCGCCCGCGGTGCAATGTTCATACCGCCGCCAAAGAACTGGCCGTTTGCCACGATTGCCGCAATTGCCTGTCCCGATATCTGCCTGTGCTCGCTCACAGTTGCGGTGACGGTACCCGGTTGGAATCGAGGCAATGCCAGCCAGAAGGAAACTGCGTACCTCTTGCTACCAAACCATCTCGGCAGTCTTGCTGCTGTCGTTACAGCCGCCGCGCCGACTCCTGCTTCCACGGCGTTGAGCGCATAGCGCACCCCAAAACTGCCCTCCACGCGCAAGACGTCCGTTGTATACCAATCATCGGTGGCGAGATGGACTGCGGCGTCCTCCAGCGAACGCGGTAGGGCAAATGTCCTTATGAAGTCTGATCCGGTGCCTGCAGGGAGAATTCCGAGCCGCGGCAGACCCTCCCACGAATGGGACATCAGACCGTTCAATATGAGGTGGGCCGTGCCATCGCCACCCACGCCCGCATATCTGTCGATTCCCGCTCTGTGACCAGCAGCAATCAGCTCAGACACGTGCTCAGGCCGCTGCGATATGTGCAGCTCGAAGTCGACGCCGAGACGAGTCAGGGCAGCCTCAGCCCTTTGTCGGAGTTCCTTGGGCCGGCCCGCGGAGGGATTGACGATCACCCACCACTTCATGCCTTACCTCCTGCAGCCACGACACCTCGATCCAATCGCTTGATCCCATCTGCAGCGACCTCCCGCAGAGCGGGGAATCCATCCCGGAGCTGACGCATAACGTCGATCAGCTGCCGGCAGTTGCGCACAAAGTCGCCCGCCGCAAGATCGTCGTCAAACAGATCATCGAGATCATGTCCCGCGGCCCAAGCGTACGCAATAGAGGCGAAGCCTGCATCAGGAAATCTGGTTTCCGGAAGACCGGCGCCACGCTCGGCGGCCGCCAGCGCTGACGCCAACTCCCCGACCGCATCGATCCTGGCTTCGATCACGGTCGGCGGGCCAATGGCCTCGCCATCTAGACGGCGCGCCTCGTACGTGAACAGCGAGGCGAGAGCGGCCAGTGTCGTGCCAGTAAGGTCGTCGAAGATCCCCTGGGACACCGCTTCCGTTAGAAGAAGATCCAACTCGTTATAAACAAACCGAAGCTGCTGCCCCTTTGGCGTCAGCTCCCATGAGGCGACATAACCCCACTCTTCAAGAAGCCCGATGATCGACCGAAAAGTCCTCACAAGTCCCTCATCGCTGCGGGCCAATCGCCTGCCCAGCCGGCGCTGGTCGGTATCGGCACGGTTCATCCGGCGTATCGCCTTCAGATGTTTGGCAAGATCAGGGCATCCAGCCACTGTGTCCCCGACCGCGGTGTGATGTTCCACAGGAACAAAACGTTCGTCGGGGGTCCACTCGCGCAGCAACCGGGCCACACTCTTGCGGTATCCGCCGTCGCGGGTGCGCACCGGTTCGGGAAGGAGCATCTGTCCGACCACTGCAACTGATGTGTCGAGGTGATCAGCGGCGACCCGCAGCATTGCACCATCGCCGCCCACCAGCACCATCCTGGGGTTGGCCCCCCAGCCCCGCGCCAATAGCACCGCCCGGTCGTCAGGATCGGACGACAGACGCAGCACGTCTCCTTCTCGGAACTGCTGGGCGAAATCACGCAGCTCCTGGTAGCGATCGAGGCGGGTTGCACCTCCTTCTTCGATATAGGCCCAGATATCGCCCTTGTCGCATTCCGCCTGCGCCCGGAAGTCGTCGACATCCTGCTGGCGGTCGGCCAGCTTCTCAGCCAGCTGTCCCCGCCGTTGCTCGGATCGGAATTGGGCGAAACTTGCATTTAGGAGGCGCTCAGCTGCCTTCTGATCGTAATTTGGTACCAGGTTCGCCGCCATGTTGTAAGTCGGCTGGAAACTCGAAACGAGCGGGTGACTACCTTCGGCTGCGATAGCGGCAACGCGTTCAAACGGGATGTCGAAGTTGTGCAACACAACAGCAGTGCCTTCGCTGTCGATTCCTCTTCTTCCCGCCCGACCGGTCAGCTGGGTGTAGTCGCCCGGCTGGATGATCTCGTGTTTCTCGCCGTTGAACTTCGACAATCGTTCCAGGACCACCGACCGCGCCGGCATGTTGATTCCCAACGACAACGTCTCGGTGGCGAATACCAGCTTCACGAGCCCGGAAATGAACAGGTCTTCGACCGTCTCTTTGAAGGCTGGCACCATTCCCGCATGATGAGCTGCCACGCCCCGCTCGAGCCGACCCAACCAGGTGGCATAACCGAGGGCACTCAGGTCTTGGCTGGGCAGATGCTCCGTCAATACCGCGGCACGCCGTCGAATCTCGTCTCGCTCCGTCGCAGAGGTGAGCTCAATGCTCGCCGCCGCTACCGTCTCCGCTGCCTGATCGCACCCCGCTCGAGAGAAGATGAAATAGATGGCGGGTAGCAACCCGGCCGCAGCCAGCTCTTCGGCAACCTCGAGACGCCGCGGAGCAGCAAACCGGCGCTGCCTACCCCTCCCCTTTTGGAGAAGCCTGCTGATTTGGGGATTAGGTCGCGAACCCCGGAACACCGGCATCAGCTCCAGGGCGCTATCCCGGTATCGATCCTGCACCAAGTACATGCTTTCAAGGGGTACGGGCCGGTGGGTCTCGACGATCAGAGCGGTTTCACCGCGCTGACTGCGCACCCACGCTGTGAACTCCTCGGGGTTGGCAATGGTTGCCGAGAGCGAGACGATAGGGACCGATTTGGGCAGATGAATGATCACTTCCTCCCACACCGCACCGCGATAACGGTTCTGCAAATAGTGGACCTCGTCCAGGATCACTACCGCCAGGCCGGTAAGGGCCCGTGACTCGGCGTAAATCATGTTCCGCAAGACCTCTGTGGTCATGACCACGATCGAGGCGTCTCCGTTGACAACATTGTCCCCGGTGAGCAATCCGACAGATTCGGCTCCGAACATGCTGCAAAGGTCGTTGTACTTCTGATTGGACAACGCCTTGATGGGGGTGGTGTAGAACGCCCGACCACCCTTAGCCACCGCCCTGCTCACCGCATGCTCGGCGATCAGCGTCTTGCCGGCGCCAGTTGGGGCAACGACGACGACCGAGCGACCCGCATCGATCTGCTCCGCCGCCTCAACTTGGAACGGGTCTGGTTCGAACCCTCGGTCCCCTATCAGAGTCATTTCTTGAGGATGTAGCGGATCGACAAGATCGACAACTCGTACAACAGATACATGGGCGTTGACAGCATCAGCAGCGTGACCGGGTCACCACCCGGTGTCATCAATGCCGCCGCGACCACTACGAACACAACAGCCCAGCGTCTTTGTTCACGGAGCGCTCGGCTGCTCACCAGCCCAAGCGCGGCCGCCGCAAAAAGAAACACGGGGAACTGGAATGCGATCCCGAACGCAAGCAAGAACCGCATCGCAAAGCTGAAGTAGAAGTTGACCCCAACCGTCTCCTGGAGAAGGTCCCCAGCGAAGCTGAACAGCACTTTCAAGGCCAGCGGCAGGCTGTAGTAGCCGAGCGCGATACCGGAAAGGAACAGCAGCGCCATCACCCCCGAGAGCGGATAGACGTACCTTCGCTCCCGTTTGGTTAGGGCCGGGCCGATGAAGCGCCACACCTGGTAGATGATTACCGGGCTCGCAACGATGAAGCCGCCAAATAGCGCAACCCGCAACGCCAGCGAGAAGGGCTCTGTGGGCTGGAAGAACGCAAGCGGCTGGTCGGTGGCGCCCTCGTAGGGCTTGGCCAATACGCCGAGGATGTCGCGATAGAAGATGAACCCGACCACCGTGCCAACGGCGATGGCCACAGCCGACTTGATGAGGCGAGCCCGCAGCTCGACAAGATGGTTCATCAGTGACATGCGCGAGGTCATCGGTCAGTCTCCGGCGACTCGTTTCCAGCCGACTCGTCGGGCTCAGGCGACTCGTCGCTTTCCTCCTGGGGAGCTTCAGAAATCTGCGGTGGCTCTGGCTCTGCGGCCAGGTCCTCGATCTGCTTGTTTGTCTCTTCTATCTGCTTTTCGAGTTCCTTCTTGGAAGCCGCCAGCTGCTCTTCCAGCTCCTTTTTGGCTTTGGTCACATCGTCAGTGAGGGAGCTGAGTGACGCCCCCATCTCTTCTTTGATGCCACGGACCTCCTGGTTGAGGCCCTTGAGCGGCTCACTGACTTCCTGCCACTCCCCTTCGAACTCCTTGCGGAGGTCGGTGATCATCGAGCGACTCTTCCGTACCAGCTGTCCGGCCTTTTGTGCCATCTCAGGAAGGCGATGTGGCCCAAAGACAACGAGGATCACGAGCGCGATTGTGAGGATTTCGGAGAGAGTGAAGTTCGGCATTGAGGCAGGGATGGTAGTGGGCTTCTACCGCAGCAAGGCGGGGCAATAAGAAAGTGCCGGCCCTTGCGGTCCGGCACTTTATCGCCCTTTGTAGCAAGAGCAGTTAGTTCTAGTTGGTTGCTAGCTCGGAGAACCAATCGTCACTGTCGAGAGAGGTGACAAAAC